>ENA-ORSX01000211-ORSX01000211.1-human-gut-metagenome-genome-assembly--contig:-NODE-211-length-73067-cov-16.635580_pt1 | contig 73067 bp, 63 predicted proteins | sample MGYA00241904_ERZ509172 | MGnify/ENA primary metagenome ERZ509172 (study PRJEB26280, sample SAMEA2338795) | human gut metagenome | biome: human gut; feature: human-associated habitat; material: faeces... | reverse complement strand
GTAGAGCACTTGACTTTTAATCAAGTTGTCCGGGGTTCGAATCCCCGCACGCTCATGAAAATGAATGGTATAAATCAATATGATTTGTACCATTTTTTTGCGTATAGAAATTTAATTAATTAAATATGCACTTTGACAAATTTCAGTCATTCTGCTATAATACGAAACTATAGTGCAAAAATCATCCACTTTTGTACAAACATGAAGGAGGTATTTAGAAGATGTGTGGAATTGTAGGATATATCGGAACGCAGCAGGCAGCTCCAATCTTATTAGATGGTTTGTCTAAGTTGGAATATAGAGGCTATGATTCAGCCGGAATTGCTATTTATAATGGAACATCCATTGATATGGTCAAATCCAAAGGAAGACTCAAAGTATTAAATGAATTGACGCATGACGGTGAAACAATAAAAGGAACGATAGGTATCGGACATACAAGATGGGCAACCCATGGATCACCTTCAGATGTGAATGCGCATCCGCATTTTAATAAAGATAAAAGTATTGTTGTTGTACATAATGGTATTATCGAGAATTACTTGAAATTAAGAAAAAAATTGGAAAAGCACGGTTACGAATTTGTGTCGGAAACGGACACAGAGGTTATTGCTCATTTATTAGATTATTATTATCATGGAAATCCGTTACAGGCAATCACGAAAGTAATGCATAGAATGGAGGGTTCTTATGCGCTCGGAATTATTTTCAAAGAACATCCGGAAGAATTGTATGCAGTCCGCAAAGACAGTCCGCTCATTGTAGGAGAAACAAAAGACGGAAATATTATCGCTTCTGACGTACCAGCAGTATTAAAATATACAAGAGATGTTATTTTTATTGAAAATGAAGAGATTGTACGTATGACCGAAGATTCTATGGAGTTTTTCAATGTTGACGAAGAAGCTTTAGAGAAAGAAGCGGTACACATTGACTGGGATGTAAATGCGGCTGAAAAAGGTGGATTTGAACACTTCATGCTAAAAGAAATGTATGAGCAGCCAAAAGCAATCACCGATACATTTGCGCCAAGAATACGAGACGGGAAAATAGTGATTGAAGAACTGGGGATGACAGACGAAGAGATTAAGGCTATTAAGAAAATTATGATCGTGGCGTGTGGTTCTGCTTATCATACAGGGGTTACAAGCAAATACGTTTTTGAAGGACTGGCGAGAATTCCGGTAGAGGTTGATGTGGCGTCAGAATTTCGTTACAGAGATCCGATTTTGGAGGAAGGAACACTTGTCGTTGTAATCAGTCAATCCGGTGAGACGGCAGATACACTTGCAGCACTTCGTGAGTCTAAGAAAAGAGGTGCGAAGGTTCTCGGTATTGTAAATGTAGTTGGAAGTTCCATTGCAAGAGAAGCAGATAATGTGATGTATACATGGGCAGGACCGGAGATTGCAGTAGCTACAACGAAAGCATATTCTGCACAGCTGATTGCCCTTTATCTTCTTGCAATGAAGTTCGGAAATGTGAGAGGAACTGTAAATGATATGCAGCTACAGGACATGATCGAGGATTTGAAAGCGCTTCCGGCACAAGTGGAAATGCTTTTGAACAATAAGGAAAAGATTCAAAGATTTGCCAATCGTTATCTTGCCGCGAAGGATGTATTTTTTATCGGAAGAGGAATTGATTATGCAATTTCTATGGAAGGATCATTGAAATTAAAAGAGATCTCTTACATACATTCAGAAGCATACGCAGCCGGAGAATTAAAGCATGGAACAATCTCGCTGATTGAAGAGGGAACATTGGTTGCATCTGTTTTAACGCAGAAAGATCTGTATAAGAAGATGATCAGCAATATGGTGGAGGTAGGAACAAGAGGAGCCTTCGTTCTTGCGGTTACATGTGAGGATAATACGGAAGTGGAAAAAGCTGCGGATTACGTTGTATATATACCGGAGACAAACAAATATTTCACGAATTCCCTGGCAATTATTCCGCTCCAATTGTTTGGATATTATATTGCGGTCGGAAGAGGCTGCGATGTGGATAAACCGAGAAATCTTGCAAAATCTGTTACCGTTGAGTAGAAATCTGTGACAGAAATATTTCAATCAGGGAGAGTTTTTAAGAAAATATTCTCCCTGATTTCCCATAATATGTAAAAATGTTGACTATTTCAGGTGGTTGACATTTTTTTTTGTTGAAATCTATCAATAACTATGTTATTATTCTGACAAAGAAAGTAGATTGTTGACAATCTACAATCATAAAAACAGTCATTTAGGAGGAAAAGAGAATGGACAATTCAAAAAAGATGACCTGGTATAGCCTTGCATTTATCGCATTTTCAGGCGTATGGGGATTCGGAAATGTGGCAAATGGGTTTATGTACTTTAATGGTACACAGGTAATCTTCAGTTGGGTACTGATGTTTGCGCTGTATTTTGTGCCGTATGCATTGATGGTAGGAGAACTTGGTTCTGCATTTAAGACATCCGGTGGTGGTGTTAGTTCATGGATCAATAATACAATCGGTCCAAAGCTTGCTTATTATGCAGGATGGACTTACTGGGCATGTCATATTACATATATTGCAAGTAAGGGAAGCGGCGGATTAAAGGCACTTAGCTGGGCAGTATTCCGTAATGCAGAGACTTATGATACTTTCCCGACACATTATGTACAACTTGCAACATTGGCAGTATTTTTATTTTTCTGCTGGGTCGCAAGCCGTGGTATGAATCCGTTAAAGAAATTGGCATCTATTGCAGGAACAAGTATGTTTATTATGTCAATTCTGTATATTGTTATGATGATCGCTGCTCCGGCTATCAATCCGGATGGCGGCTATGTGGCGCTTGATTTCAGCATCAAAAATGTAGTTCCACAGTTTAACTTTAATTATTTAACTTCTTTGTCAATTTTAGTATTTGCAGTAGGTGGTGTGGAGAAAATATCTCCATACGTTAATAAAGTGAAAGATCCTTCTAAAGGATTTCCGAAGGGTGTTATTGCAATGGCTATCATGGTTGTTGTATGTGCGATCCTCGGAACCGTTGCAATGGGTATGATGTTTGATCCGGCTGTGATTAATGCAGATCCTGATACATTTAACTCTTATGTAGCAAATGGTGCTTATTGGGCATTCCAGAAGCTTGGAAATTATTATGGTATCGGAGATACATTATTAGTATTATATGCGCTCTGTAACATGATCGGTCAGTTTGCAGTACTTGTTGTCAGCATTGATGCTCCGCTTCGTATGCTGTTAGACAACGAGCAGTCTAAAGAATTTGTTCCAAGTGCATTATTAAAACAGAACAAATACGGCGCTTACACAAATGGTATTAAACTGGTTATTGTATTATCAGGAAGTATTATTCTTATCCAGTCATTTGTACCGGGGGCAGCAGCTGTTCTTGCACAGCTTACAAAACTGAATTCTGTATGTATGCCTCTTCGTTATTTGTGGGTATTCGTAGCATATCTTGCACTTCGTAAAGCTTATGATAAGATTCCGGCAGAATATCGTTTTACTAAGAATCAGGCAGTTGCGAAGATTTTCGGTGCATGGTGCTTTATTTTGACAGCAGCATGTTGCCTGTTTGGTATGTATTCGGATGATATCTTTACAATGGCATTAAATATCATTACTCCGATCGTGTTAACAGCACTTGGCGTGATCATGCCATTCCTTGCAAAGAGAGAGCGAGCAAAAAAAGGAGCTTAAGTTATGAGCAGAGAATTATCCAGGGAATTACTGACATTTTTACACAAAAGCCCATCCTCTTTTCATGCAGTCTATAATCTTGGACAGATGCTGGAGGAAGATGGATATACGGAACTTTTCGAGAAAGACATATGGGATATCAAACCGGAAGGAAAGTATTTCGTGAAACGCAATGATACCAGTATTATTGCATTTCATATAGGAAGAGAGCTTACAGATTATAGTTTTCATATTGCAGCATCTCACAGTGACTTCCCAACATTCAAGATTAAAGAGAAAGCCGGTCTTGATGTAAAAGGAAAATATATTCAGTTAAATACGGAAGGTTATGGAGGAATGCTTTGTTCGACATGGTTCGACAGACCTCTTTCTGTAGCCGGAAGAGTGATGGTAAAAGTAGGAGAACATCTGGAAACACGTCTTCTGAATGTGGATAGAGATCTAATTATGATTCCAAGTCTGGCGATTCATATGAACCGTCAGGTAAATGATGGATATGCCTATAATAAACAGGTGGATATGCTTCCGCTTTTTGGTACGAATGACGTATCAAAGGAAGACTTTGATCAACTGATCGCTGACGAGCTTGGCGTATCAAAAGAAGATATTTACGGAAAAGATCTCTATCTTTATAACCGGGCAGAAGGAACTGTATGGGGAGCAAAGGAGGAGTTTATCTCCTCTCCTCATCTGGATGATATGCAGTGTGCTTTTGCAACATTAAAAGGTTTTTTAAGTGGCTATCATGAGAAATCGGTCAATGTCTATGCTTGTTTTGATAACGAGGAAGTGGGCTCTGTGACAAAGCAGGGTGCCGGTTCCACCTTCTTATATGATGTGCTTCGACGGATCAATGGAGCACTTGGCAAGACAGAAGAGGATTACTATCGTGCAGTTTCGGGAAGCTTTATGGTAAGTGCGGACAATGCTCACGCAGTGCATCCGAACCATCCTCAGAAGACAGATGCAGAAAATTGTGTTTATATGAATGAAGGGATTGTGATTAAATCTCATGCCGGACAGAAATATACCAGTGATGCAGTGAGCATTGCGATTTTCAGAAATATCTGTAAACAGGCAGGCGTGCCGGTACAGTTTTTTGCAAACCGGTCGGATGAAGCAGGCGGAAGCACATTAGGAAATATTTCCTCTGCACAGGTGTCGCTGAATGCGGTTGATGTAGGGCTTCCACAGCTTGCCATGCATTCCGCATATGAGACAGCGGGAATCAAAGATACGGAATATATGGTACAGGCGATGACTACGTTCTTTGGAAGCCATATTTCTATGGAAAAAGGACAAATAATTTGGTCCTAAATGTTCTTTTCCCTGTTTCGATGTGATAAAATGTTTCTGCCGGGAAATGGATAGAGAAAAAGGACAGTGAAATGAGTAAGTTAAGGTATCAAACATTAAGAGAAAATGTGACAAAGGTTATTCGCGAGAAGATCTTAAATAGAGAGCTGCAGCCGGGGATGAGGATTATAGAGCAGAATCTGTCCGAAGAACTGGAAGTAAGCCGTGGACCGATCAGAGAAGCGCTTCGCCAACTGGAACAGGAAGGCGTTGTGGAATACACAAGAAATGTAGGCTGCTCTGTGAAAGAGATTACAATAAAAGATTTGTATGAGATATATCTTCTCAGATCGACGTATGAGATATTGGCTGTGAAACTTTGCGGCGGACAGTATGAGGCGGAAGATATCGAGAAGATGGAACAGATTCTGGAGCAGATGAAGACTCTTAAAAATTATGAAGAGGTTGTTGCATGTGACAATATGCTTCACGCACTATTTGTGGAGAAAGCAGATTTTCAACGTCTGAAAAAAGTATGGTCTGATCTGGATTACGGAAGTATAGTCAGTTGTTATATTACCGGATTTGATGAGCAGAAAACGTTGGAACGCCAGTATGAATTTCACAAGAAGTTAGTAGAAGCGTGTAAGACAAGGGATGCAGATATCATTTGCGAAGAACTTAGAAATCATTATATGGACTCCGTGAGGTATTTTATGGATATCGAAGGGCTTCCGGAAGACAGCTTTAATGTAGAAGGTCATTTTTTTGCAAAATAAGTGTAAAATAAATAACTTTTATAAAATCACAGGGAAAACCTTGACACGAAGATAAAATCACGTTATTCTTTTGAAATATAAAAGGGAGTAACTTGCGCCAGATGTAACAATTATCCGGCGTTTACGATGTCGTCAATACGATGAACATTCATCCGTATCGTAATGAAATGGTGAGACTTTTATTGCATAGTAAGTGTGCAATAGGAGTCTCTTTTTTTGATTCCATTTCCTACGATGTGAAAGCATGTTGATAACCGCAGAAAATGGGTACACTAAGAGAGAACCTTATTGCAGGAAAGTGAGGTAAATCATGTTAACAAGTGAACAGGCAAAACAAAATCAAGAGAAATATGGTTTTAATGAACTGGTGGAGGGAAAGAAGAAAAGCATTCCACAAATATTTTTAGAGCAATTTAAAGATTTCCTTGTAATCATTTTAATTTTCGCAGCAGTGATTTCAGGATTTCTGGGGGATGCAGAAAGTGCAATCGTCATTTTTGTTGTCATTACGATCAATGCGATTCTTGGCACAGTTCAGACTGTGAAGGCGGAACAGTCACTGAAGAGTTTGAAACAGTTATCTGCCCCGGAGGCGAAGGTGCGCCGGGACGGAGTTGTCATCCAGATTCCGTCCAGAGAGGTTACGATTGGTGATGAAGTGATCATTGAAGCAGGAGATTGTATTCCGGCAGACGGAAAACTTCTCACTGTGGCAAGTCTTAAAGTGGACGAAAGCGCATTGACCGGAGAGAGCTTATCCGTAGAAAAATCTCTGGATGAAGTGCCGGAGGGCGCAGCGCTCGGTGATCAGACAAACCGCGTATTTTCAGGAAGCTTTGCTACTTACGGAAGAGCAACCTGTGAAGTGACAGAGATTGGAATGGAGACGGAAGTCGGCAAGATTGCGAAGCTTCTGAAGACAACCTCAGAGAAACGGACACCGCTTCAGATCAATCTGGATGATTTCGGAAGAAAGTTATCGATCATTATCTTAGTATTTTGTGGCATTCTCTTTGGAATTAATGTATTTCGCGGAGATTCTATTGTAAATGCATTCTTATTTGCAGTTGCTCTTGCAGTTGCTGCAATTCCGGAGGCGTTGAGTTCGATTGTCACGATTGTTTTATCTTTCGGTACACAGAAAATGGCAAAAGAGCATGCAATCATCCGTAAATTGCAGGCAGTAGAGGGACTTGGAAGTGTATCTATCATTTGTTCCGATAAAACGGGAACGTTGACTCAGAATAAGATGACAGTGGAAGATTATTACGTAGATGGCAGCAGAATTTCGGCAGACAAGATTGATCCGGAGCAGGAAAATCAGAGAAAGCTTCTAAGATTCAGTATTTTATGTAATGACTCTACAAACACAGACGGAAAAGAAATCGGTGACCCAACAGAGACGGCACTTATCAATCTAGGAAGTAAGCTGGGCTTTGATGCCATTGATATAAGAAACCGCTATCGCAGAGAATCAGAGATTCCATTTGACAGTGATAGAAAATTGATGTCCACTGCACATACGATGAATCAAAAATATACGATGGTAGTAAAAGGTGCTGTAGATGTGCTGCTTACACGGATGAGTCACATTTGTATCGGTTCTGAGATTCGCAAGATTACGGATGAAGATCGACAGACAATCGAAAAACAGAATCTGGAATTTTCACGAGACGGGCTTCGCGTGCTTGCATTTGCATATAAGGAAATGGAGGAAGAAAGAGAGCTGACACTGGAAGATGAAGAGGATCTTACCTTCTTAGGGCTGATCGCAATGATGGACCCGCCGAGAGAAGAATCCAAGGCAGCAGTCGCAGACTGTATCCGTGCTGGCGTAAAGCCAATCATGATTACCGGAGATCACAAGATCACGGCAGCAGCAATTGCAAAGAGAATTGGTATTTTGAAAGATGAATCCGAAGCTTGTGAAGGCGCAGTGATTGAAAATATGTCTGATGAAGAATTGAGAGATTTTGTAGAAGGAATCTCTGTTTACGCCAGAGTTTCACCGGAACATAAGATCCGTATTGTCCGTGCATGGCAGGATAAGGGAAATATTGTATCGATGACAGGAGACGGTGTCAATGATGCTCCGGCTCTTAAGCAGGCAGATATCGGAGTTGCCATGGGAATTACAGGAAGTGAAGTGTCTAAGGATGCGGCAGCTATGGTTCTTACAGATGATAACTTTGCTACCATTATTAAAGCTGTGGAAAATGGACGTAATATTTACCAGAATATTAAGAATTCCATTCAGTTCCTGCTATCCGGAAACTTTGGTGCGATCCTGGCGGTATTATATGCGTCAATTGCCGGTTTGCCGGTTCCGTTTGCCCCGGTACACCTGTTATTCATTAACTTGTTGACAGACAGTCTGCCGGCAATTGCACTTGGTCTGGAACCGCATACGAAAGATGTGATGAATGAAAAGCCTCGCCCGATGAATGAGTCGATTTTGACAAAACCATTTTTAATGAGTATTGGAACCGAAGGTCTTGTAATTGGAATTATGACAATGGCTGCATTTATGATCGGATATGGACAGAGCGGAAGTTTGCTTGCAAGTACGATGGCATTCGGAACACTTTGCATGAGCAGACTGGTGCATGGATTTAACTGTAAGGCAGCAAAGCCGGTTATTTTTACAAAGAGATTCTTTAATAATATTTATCTGATTGGAGCATTTTTGATTGGTTTCGCATTGATTACAGCGGTGATGACAATTCCTGCATTGCAGGGAATGTTTAAAGTTGTTACACTGAATATGAGTCAGTTGTTAACGGTGTATGGATTGGCACTTTTGAACCTTCCGGTAATACAGCTTTTAAAATGGATCAGAAATAAAGTGAATCATAAATAAATGGAATTGAAAGTAAGATGAATCTGAAAGCGAGGTGCGCATGGAGCTAAATCAGGAAAATATCAGGAAAATCAAAGAAATTATATTGTTTACAGCGGTGATCATAGTCTGTCTTTGGAAATACGAGACGGTGCTTGACATATTGTTTTTTCTGCTGAATATATTGACGCCGTTTATTTTGGGAGGTGCCATTGCCTTTGTGCTGAATGTTCCTATGAATTTTGTACAGCGGCACCTCTTTAAGGAAGAGAGAATCAGAAATCGTAAAGTTTCGCAGAAGCTGGCAAGACCGGTGAGTATGGTCCTCGTACTTATTGCAGTATTTGGTATTGTCGCAATTGTTATGTTTATTTTGATTCCTCAGCTTGGAGAGACCTTTGCAAATCTGGGAAGAAGTATTCAGGCTTTTATTCCGCAGCTTCAAGAGTGGGCAGCTCGTCTCTTTAATGACAACAAAGAAATTATGGACACGGTTAATAATCTGGAATTTGACTGGAATAAGATTATGGATACCGGAATTAATTTCTTTAAGAGCGGTGCAGGAAGTGTTGTGGATTCTACGATCACAGCTGCAAAAAGTATTGTAAGCGGACTTACGACGTTTTTCATTGCATTTGTATTTGCAATTTATATTTTATTGCAGAAAGAGAAGTTGGGAGTTCAGGCTAAGAAAGTATTGTTTGCCTTTGTGCGGCGTGGAAGAGCAGAGGCGACGGTGGAAGTACTGTCTCTTACTTATAATACATTTTCCAGTTTTCTCACCGGACAGTGTGTAGAAGCTGTCATTTTAGGAAGTATGTTTGCAGTGTCGATGACAATTTTGAAGCTCCCGTATGCGCTTCTTGTTGGAATGCTGATTGCATTTACGGCGTTGATTCCAATCTTCGGAGCCTTCATAGGGTGTGGAGTGGGAGCATTTCTGATTTTTATGGTGGACCCGATGAAAGCACTGATATTTGTTGTACTGTTTCTTGTGCTGCAGCAGATTGAAGGAAATCTTATTTATCCACACGTAGTTGGCAATTCGGTGGGACTCCCATCCATCTGGGTACTGGTAGCAGTCAGTATCGGTGGAAGTCTGATGGGCGTTGTGGGAATGTTGATCTTCATCCCAATTGTGTCTGTAGTATATGCGCTGTTTCGAGAAATCGTATATTTGAAGTTGAAGAAGAATCAGATTGATCCGAAGGAATTGGAAAATATGTAATAATAAAAGGAAAATAGATAAAAAGTGGACGCATTCTTAAGAAAGTGTCCACTTCTTATGTATTAATTGTCTTTTTTATATATTGCGTTGTAAATTTGTTCAAGATTATAGTCGGGAGCGAAGTTTTTTGCTACAGCACAGAGGTGTCGGATAGTATCCGCATCTTCCTCCAGTTCTTCAGCGATAATTTCGGGAGTTTTATCTTTGCGGAGTTTTTTGGTGAGTTGTTCTAATAATTTGAATTTGCTGCCTTCTTCTCGGCCTTCTTCTCGTTCATAATATTTTTCTTCCCATGCCTGCATATATTTCACTCCAATTTCTTCGTTGGACTTAAAAATTTTGTTTCATATGTTTCTCCTTTGATTTTATCATAAAGTTTTTTTAGTGCATAGATAAAATTAGGAAAATACAGTCATAGGCATCACTCCTGTACATTCAATGAATCAAACATTGGAATCTTCGATGAAAACATCTTGAAATTATAGATTAATAGAATATTTGAATTGTAAAATATAGTAGCACAGGAATGAAAGGAAGACAAGAGAATAAGATAATCAAAAGGGGAAGGATATCTAAAAGAAGTTGAACTTTTGAAAAAGGCTTGATTTTTCGAGGAAAATCAAGATAATAAAAAGTGAGGTGGGATGGATTTGGGGGGGGGGGGGAGAATTAGACGGAAGAACATTTACCGAAGTTGAAAAAAATAGTTGAAAGTAGAGCTCCGGTTTAGTTAACTAAAAATGGTTATGGGGCAAAAGGAGAGTTGAAAATATGCAGGTGAGTGCAGCATGTATTCGATGTATGGTGGAGCGCCAAGAAGAACGGATGCAGAAAAAGACAGGGGTATCAGAAATAAAAAAAGCAGAATATCTAAAACAAGTTCTTCGCGTAATCGGAGAAAGTAATAAGACCGCTTCAGCGCCGGAACTCGTTGAGGAAATATCAAAAGTATATGAAGCTTTTTTCGGAAAAGAAAAAGAATATGGAAAGATTAAATACGAACATAATGAGAAAATGCTGCATATAGAAGAGGAAATTCAACACAGTATTGAGCAGTCAGAAGACCCGCTAGAGCAGGCAATTCTCTATGCGCGTACGGGGAATTACATAGATTACGGTGCAATGAAAGTCGTTGATGAAGAGATTCTTGGCGAACTGCTCCAAAAGGCAGCGGCAGAAAAATTAGATAACAAAAATTATGAATGTTTTAAACAGGATTTAAAGCAGGCAAAAAAGCTTACCTATGTACTTGATAATTGCGGAGAAATTGTATTGGATAAATTGTTGATAAAAGAAATAAAACGGCAATATCCGAAACTTCAGATTTCTGTACTTGTCCGAGGCAAAGAAGTGCTAAATGACGTAACAAGGGAGGATGCCATACAGACAGGGCTAACAAAAATGGTTCCGGTGATTGAAAATGGGACAGGCATTGCAGGTACTGTACTGGAAAAAATCAGTGAAGAAGCCAAAGAAGCGTTGAATGAAGCAGATATAATCCTTGCAAAAGGACAGGGAAATTTTGAAAGTATGTACGGTTGCGGGCTAAATGTATATTATCTCTTTCTTTGCAAATGTGATTGGTTCGTAAAAAGATTCGCTATGACGAAAAATGCGGGAGTATTTTTGCGGGAAGGAGAATATATACTTCAAAATATGAAAGAAGAGTTATAAAAGAGGTGTTTTTAATAGGCAGGTGAATGACAACCTGCCTATTATTTTCCGTGAAAATCTAAAATAAATTTTTTAGAGAAAATTTGTAACGAAAGTGAATTTTCTCCGACTAACCTATGAAGAAGGAGGTGAGCAGTTCTGGATTACGAGAAATTATATCATTCCTATTACATGCAGGTGTATTCGTATGTGATGACGATTATGAGAAATCAGTCAATGGCTGAAGAAATTACGCAGAATACTTTTTTTAAAGCGATGACAGCAAAGAAAAAGTTCGAAGGAAGATCTAATGAGTTGTCGTGGCTGTGTGGAATCGCGAAGCATCTGGCAATGGATGAACACCGAAAAAATGCGAAAATTTATGAATTTGATGAATCGGCAGAGCGTATAGAAGAAAAGTCCGTTGACCCGGAGTCGGAAGTGGAAGATAAAGATACGGCGCTTCAAATTCATCTGATACTTCATGAACTGCAAGAACCCTACAAAGAAGTATTTCAATTGAGAGTTTTTGGGGAATTGTCGTTTTCACAGATCGGACTTATCTTTGGAAAAACCGAAAACTGGGCAAGAGTTACTTATCATAGGGCGAGAATTAAAATTCAGGAAAGGATGGAGAAAAATGAATCAGCATAGTTATGATAAATGTGAGATTGTTCAAGATCTTCTCCCGCTGTATTATGATGACGCATGCAGTGCTGTCAGCAGACAGCTGGTTGAGGATCATATGAAAACATGTCAAAAATGTCAGCGAACATATAAAGAGCTGCAAGATACTACGATTGACACAATGATACAAAAGGAATCGGAAGGCGTGTTAGAGCGTCATGCGAAAAAAGAAAAAAATGCCGCGTACAAAGCCGGAGTTGTGATTGCGTTATTGCTTGTAATTCCCATTGTGATTACTTTCTGGGTGTCGGTAAGCAGCGGCGGAGGCTTTGGCGTATTCTGGGTGTTGACGGCATCGATGCTTCTGACAGGAGCATTGACGGTTGTTCCGTTGACATCTAGTAAAAATAAATTTTTGAGAAGTATTTTGATTGGAATTTTCGCTTTGTTACTTATCATGTATTTTGTAGATCGCATGAATGGCGGCGGAGAATTTATTTTCTGGTCGGTACCGACGATTTTCGGATTGTCCGTTGTATTTCTTCCAATCATTATAAGAAAGATAAAGCTTCCGGTGGCTTTATCCGATAAAAAGGCGCTGATTACAATGATCTGGGATACCATGTGGCTTTATCTCACCATTTATATCATTTGCAATCGGTCAGGAGATGTAGGAGGGATGCGCGCAGGTTTTATCGTTTCCGCCGTTATGATGAGCGGTGTGTGGATTGTATTCCTTATAATCCGGTATCTGAAAACAAATGGATGGATCAAGGCGGGAATCGTGACAGCAGTTACCGGTATATGGTTTGCGTTCGCAAATGATGTATGCGTCTTTTTCACAGAACAAAAAAAGCAGCTAACAATCAGTTTTGTAGATTTTTCGGATTGGGAAAATGTGACTTGTGTTAATGCAAATATTTACATGATAGTTTTGATTATTGGCAGTATTGCAAGTGCGTTATTCATTATAAAGGGCTGTTTAAAGAGGAAACATGAAAAGTGATTTCATCACAGAACTTAATACCTTCTCCGTGATATATTCTAAAAAATGATTTTTGGAGGATAGTCATGGAAACGAAAATGAAAAAGAAGCGCAGAGCTTTTGTAAATGAGGATGATTGTGTTGCATGTGGGTGTTGCGTGAAGGTATGTCCGCGTAATGCGATTGAGATATGGAAAGGAATTGCAGCCAAAATTAATTTGGACGCATGTGTGGGATGTGCAAAATGTGTAAAGGAATGTCCTGCATCAGTGATTGCAATTCGGGAGGTAGTGTAATGAAAAAACATTGGTATGACTATCTCTGGATTGTGTCTCTGACCTATTTGATACTTGGATTTTTTAACATATTATTTGCATGGCTTGGGCTTCTTTGCTTCTTCATTCCATTGATCATTTCCATTGTCAAAGGAACGAAAGGCTATTGTAATCGTTATTGCGGGCGCGGGCAGTTGTTCGGGATATTGGGAGGACGCTTCGGGCTCTCCCGCAAAGCAGATATTCCGAAATGGATGAAGAGTAAATGGTTTCGGTATGGATTCCTGATTTTCTTCTTCCTTATGTTTTTTCAAATGCTTTGGAGTACAGGACTCGTGTTTGCGGGCACGAAAGATCTCAGGCAGGTGGTAACACTTCTGTGGACGTTTAAACTTCCATGGCACTGGGCATATCATGGAACCGCATTTCATCAAGGGGTTGCACAATTTGCTTTCGGTTTCTATAGTGTGATGCTGACGTCAACGGTTCTGGGACTTGTCACAATGGTATTGTTCAAACCTCGGAGCTGGTGCGTATATTGTCCGATGGGTACTATGACACAGCTCATATGTAAGGCGAAAAATCGGGGAAAAGAAGAATAATAAATAATGAATAGAGAATAGTGAATAATCCGTCAGGGATGTGGTTTTTTGAAAAACTGCATTCCTGATTTGTTTTTTAGCTGGTATTTTTATAACCCACCTGTGGAATTAAAATAAAGTCATCAAAAAGATAGGTGTTCGAAGAAACGGAGGAATTGATGATGAAAGGATTTCATACAGGAGAAGGATATATGGGATATGTAGATGGGAAATATATTTTATTTGCCAGTGACAGAGAATATTTTGAGTTTATGGAAGAATAAGGGGAGGAGAGGTCATGAGTAAGATTTATTTCACGTTGACAGGAACAAAACATTATTATGGAAAGGACTTTTTGAAGAAAGGTGCGAAGATTCATTTAGAGAAGGAACAGGATAATGAATACGATAAGGAAGCAATCAAGGTAACTTATGAAGGACTGGGGAAAATTGGATATATAGCAAATAGTTCTTACACGGTAATCGGTGATTCTATGAGTGCCGGAAGAATCTACGACAAGATAGGAGATACTGCAAAAGCAAAAGTCGTGCTGGTCACTGATTATGGAATAATTTGCCGGTTGTGCAAGAAGAGCCTTTTAGAGAGCGAATAGAATTCCAAGAAATAGTATGGTATTTTTTCGGGACATTTTACACGGAAAAATACCATATCTTCGTCTTATCTATGGTATACTAAAAATGTTACAGGGAAAAAGAAGGCTATAATTTATTATTAAAGTTAAGAAATATTTACCCCCAAATAGGAGGAGGTGGATGAGTGAGAAGAAAAAGGAGAAGTTCTTATGCCAAAGGGAGCGAAGCAAAAATATAAGCTGTATAGAGTTGCGCAGATTATGATGGAGCATACAGATGAAGAGCATTTTATTACAATGCCGCAGCTTATCGGTGAATTAGAAAAATACGGAATTACAGCAGATCGGAAAAGTCTTTATGCGGATTTACGGGATTTGGAAATTATGGGAATAGAAGTGGAAGGAGAGAAAGTCGGAAATGGATATCACTATCATGTGATTAACCGACCTTTTGAACTTCCGGAATTAAAGCTTCTGGTGGATGCCATCCAGTCTTCGAAGTTTATTACAGAGAGAAAATCGAATATTCTTATAAAAAAACTGGAAAAACTGGTCAGCAAATATGAGGCGCAGAAGCTGCAGCGGCAGGTTTATGTATCCGGTCGGATTAAGACGATGAATGAGAGTATTTATTATACTGTAGATGCAATCCATAATGCCATCTCTGAAAATAAAAAGATTCAATTTCAGTATTTTCAGTGGAATGTGAAAAAAGAAATGGAGCTTCGACATGATGGGGCATGGTATCTGGTCAGCCCTTGGGGATTGTCGTGGGATGATGAAAATTATTATTTGGTGGGCTATGACTCTGAGGTGCAGAAAATCAAGCATTACCGCGTAGATAAGATGCTTCATATTCAAATGACGGAAGAAGAAAGAGAAGGAAAAGAGCATTTTAACAAATTGGATATGGCGGATTATACGAAGAAGAGCTTTGGGATGTTCCGCGGAAAAGAAAAGACTGTAAAATTGTTAGTTGATAATCAATTAGCGGGGGTGATGATCGATCGTTTTGGCAAGACAATCAGTCTGATTCCTGTTGATGAGGAACATTTTACGATCAATGTAGATGTTCATGTGAGCAAGCAGTTTCTTGGATGGGTATTTTCTCTTGGAGAGCAGGTGAAGATTATCTCGCCGGATGAAGTGGTAGAACAAATGAAGAGAGAAATTGAGAGATTGAAGAGTCAGTATAATATTTAGAAGAAGAAGTCAGAGAAAGCAATCAAAGCTTAGCTGACCTTTTTTAGACGAAATCTGAGCATAACTTTTAATGACAAGAATCAAAATAGCATGCAAATATTCAGACAGGTGTGGTATAATAAAAGTTAAGTATATTCGAAAAATAAAAGACAGAATGGGAGGGAATGCTTATGGCAGAGAGAAAATATGATGTAACTGCACTTGGAGAGTTATTGATTGATTTTACAGAGAACGGAAATAGTGAACAGGGAAATCCACTTATGGAAGCGAATCCGGGAGGAGCTCCTTGTAATATGCTGGCGATGATTCAAAAACTTGGAGGTACAACTGCATTTATCGGAAAAGTCGGAAAAGACATGTTCGGAAGACAGCTTAAAACTGCGGTGGAAGCAGTTGGCATAGATACAAGGAATCTGATGGAAGATGAGGAAGTTCATACAACGCTTGCGTTTGTACATACCTTTCCAGATGGAGACCGTGATTTCTCATTTTACCGGAATCCGGGAGCAGATATGATGCTTACAAAAGAGGAGATACAGGAAGATTTAATTAGAAATTCAAAAGCGTTCCATTTCGGAACATTATCGTCTACACATGAAGGAGTAAGAGAGGCAACCAGATATGCCATTGATGTGGCGAAAGAGGCAGGATGTCTTATTAGTTTTGATCCAAATCTTAGACCGCCGCTTTGGAACACACTGGAGGATGCAAGAAAAGAAATCGAATATGGACTTTCCAAGACTGATATTTTGAAGATATCTGACAATGAAGTGGAATTCCTCTGTGGAACTTCAGATTATGACGAAGGTGCGAAGATGTTGATTGAAAAATACAACATCCCATTCGTATGTGTGACACTTGGAAAGGATGGAAGCCGTGCATATTATAAGGGAATGCGCGTAGAAGTTCCGGGATTTGTTCAGAAGAATACCATTGAAACAACCGGAGCCGGCGATACATTTTGCGGATGTATGTTACATTACATTATCCAACATGGATTAGAAGATCTGACCGAGGAGAATTTAAGAGAACTTCTCACATTTGCCAATGCAGCGGCATCGGTCATCACAACACGAAAAGGCGCACTGGCGGTTATGCCGTCCAAAGAAGAAGTAGAAGAGCTGCTTCGTGAATAATGATAGAAATAAGGATTGAGGGAAAGAAGATGAGGAAACGGTTGATAGCGGCGTTGTTGATCATGCTGCTATGTATGGGGATGAGCATGACAGCTTATGCAGTCCCGCAGATAACGCCGGAGGAGCAGCCACCGGCTGAAGCAACGGAAGAAGAAGCGCAGGCATTTAAGGCGGCGCAGTTAAAGAAATATTATGATATGCCGGTGGCAACGAATGAGATCAAAGGGTGGCCACAGGGGCCGGGAACTTACGGAGAAGCGGCAATCATTATGGAGGCAGGAACCGGTGCCATCTTATACGGGAAAAATATTGATGATCAGCATTATCCGGCAAGCATCACGAAAGTGCTGACGGCGCTGGTGGCGCTGGAAAACGGCAAGATGGATGATAAAGTGACATTTACGCATGACTGTGTCTCATTCCTTCAGCCCGGAGACTCCAGTATCGGAATGAAGGAAAATGACGAGATCACGCTGGAACAGGCATTGTATGCAACGCTTCTGGCATCGGCAAATGAGGCGGCTTATGCTGTGGCGGAAAATGTGGGAACAAACGCCGGTCACGATTATCAATGGTTTATTGACCAGATGAATGCCCGTTGTAAAGAGCTTGGCGGAACCAATTCCAATTTTGTAAATGCAAACGGACTTCACGATGAAAACCATTACACCAGTGCAAGGGATATGGCATTGATCGGGAAGGAGCTTTTTAAGCATCCGGAGTTTTTCAAGATTGTACAGACACTGCAGTATGAGATCCCGTCATCAGGTACATGTCAGCAGCATGTATTTCAACAAAAGCATAAGATGCTGCAGCCTTCAAGTTCGAAATATTATGAGTATGCGGTAGGCGGAAAGACCGGTTATACATCGGATGCATTGGCGACACTTATTACTATGGCAGATAATGGAAGCATGAAGCTTGTCTGCGTCGTGCTTCGAACGCATGGGGGAAATAATTACCCGGATACTACCAATCTTTTTAATTACGCGTTCGATAATTTTGAACGGATTGACGTGAATGGGCAGGAGACTTCGGAAGATGTAGGAGATATTCTGAAAGACGAGAGCGGAGAACACAGTGGATATGTAGTTGTTCCGAAGGGTGTGAAGTTTTCAGATCTTAAGATGGAAATGACGGTTGATGAGGGACATACCGGAGAAGCAGTGCTTACTTATACCTATGAAGGAAATCTTGTGGGAAGTGCCAGAGCAAAACTCAGTGAGAAATATCTCAAGGAGCATAGGGCTGAGATTAAGAAACAAGAAAAGGAGACGAAGAAAGCAGATGCATCGGATGGGAAAAATCTTCAACAGAGTCTGATTGTTGTGGGAATGGCAGTTTTACTTTTGGCCTTAATACTGTTATTTATCGCGAAGATCAGACAGTATCGCAGAAGACTGGAGAGACGTCGCAGAAGACACCGGAGAAGATCGAGCCAGCAGAACAGAGCAGGGCAGAATCCGCGCAGGCGAAAGAAGTAAAATACCCCTTGACGAAAGAACGGTTCTTTTACTATAATAGAGAAGGTAAAAAACATAAGCAAAAAATGATGACGGAGACAGTACGGTGTTTCAGAAAGGCATAGCGAGCCGGGGATGGTGGAAGCCTGGTGCGAGTAAGAGATGTCTGAATATCACTCCAGAGTTGCAGCCGCTGAAAAGAAATCGGTGCATAACAAGTGTTAAGCACAGGAACATCCAAGTAGGCCCTGCCGGTATTCTCCCGTTACAGGGAAGACATATGATGGTATGTTTAGGTGGTTCATAAACGTGAGTAATGCTCTCGTCCTATTCAGGACGGGAGCTTTTTTATTTATCGCTCAATAAAAAGGAGGATTATCATGTATAAGAAGGTTTCAACAGATATGAATTTTGTTGACAGAGAGAAAGCTACAGAGAAATTCTGGGCGGAAAATGACATTTTTGAAAAGAGTATGAAGCAGCGGGAAGGCAATGAGATGTATATGTTCTACGACGGCCCTCCGACAGCAAATGGAAAGCCGCATATCGGTCACGTGCTTACACGTGTTATCAAGGATATGATTCCAAGATATCGTACAATGAAAGGCTATGAGGTTCCAAGAAAAGCCGGATGGGATACGCACGGTCTTCCGGTTGAGCTTGAGGTTGAGAAAGCACTCGGACTTGACGGAAAAGATCAGATTGAAGAGTATGGTCTGGAGCCATTTATCGATAAGTGTAAAGAAAGCGTATGGAAATACAAAGGTATGTGGGAAGATTTCTCAAGTACGGTTGGTTTCTGGGCTGATATGGAGAATCCATATGTTACTTACCACAATGAATTTATCGAGTCTGAGTGGTGGGCGCTTAAGAAAATCTGGGATAAAGGTCTCCTCTACAAAGGATTTAAGATCGTTCCTTACTGCCCGCGCTGTGGAACACCGCTTTCTGCACAGGAAGTTGCACAGGGATATAAGGATGTCAAAGAGCGTTCTGCAATCGTAAGATTTAAAGTAATCGGTGAAGATGCTTATTTCCTTGCATGGACAACAACACCGTGGACACTTCCTTCTAATATCGGTCTTTGTGTCAATCCGGAGGAAGATTATGCGAAAGTTCAGGCAGCAGACGGATATGTTTACTATATGGCATGCGCGCTTCTTGACACAGTTCTTGGCAAGCTTGGCGAAGATGGAAAAGCAGCTTATGAAATTTTAGAGACATATAAAGGAAAAGATTTAGAATATAAAGAATATGAGCCACTGTATCAGTGTGCCGCAGAATGTGCTGAAAAGCAGCATAAGAAAGCATTCTTCATTACATGTGATACTTATGTAACACTGACAGATGGTACAGGTGTCGTTCATATTGCGCCTGCATTTGGTGAAGATGATGCGAAGGTTGGACGCAAATACGACATGCCGTTCGTTCAGTTAGTTGACGAGAAAGGTAATATGGGAGAGACAACTCCATTTGCCGGAATGTTTGTGAAAAAAGCGGATCCTGAAGTATTAAAAGATCTGGAAGAGAGAAAGCTTCTGTTTGAGGCTCCGAACTTTGAGCATAGCTATCCTCACTGCTGGAGATGCGATACTCCGCTTATCTACTACGCACGTGAGTCATGGTTTATCAATATGACAGCGGTAAAAGACGACCTGATCGCAAATAACAACACGATCAACTGGATTCCGGAGAGCATCGGTAAAGGACGTTTCGGCGACTGGCTGGAAAACGTACAGGACTGGGGAATCAGCCGTAACCGTTACTGGGGAACACCTCTGAATATCTGGGAGTGTGAGTGCGGACATCAGCACTCTATCGGAAGTATCGAAGAGCTGAAGGAAATGTCTGATAATTGTCCGGATGATATCGAGCTTCACCGTCCATACATCGATGAAGTGACTATTCGCTGTCCGAAATGCGGCAAGCCAATGCACCGTGTACCGGAAGTTATCGACTGCTGGTTCGACAGTGGATCTATGCCGTTTGCACAGCTTCACTATCCATTTGAAAATAAAGAATTGTTCGAGAAACAGTTCCCGGCAGCATTTATTTCCGAGGCTGTAGACCAGACACGTGGATGGTTCTATTCACTGCTTGCGATCTCTACACTTATTTTCAACGAGGCACCTTACAAGAATGTTATCGTTCTTGGCCACGTACAGGATGAAAACGGACAGAAGATGAGTAAGTCGAAGGGAAATGCAGTTGACCCATTTGATGCACTTGAGAAATACGGAGCTGATGCGATCCGCTGGTATTTCTATGTAAACAGTGCTCCGTGGCTGCCAAATCGTTTCCATGGAAAAGCAGTTGTGGAAGGTCAACGTAAATTCATGGGAACACTGTGGAACACCTATGCATTCTTCGTGTTGTATGCGAACATTGATAACTTTGACGCAACAAAATACACCTTAGAATACGATAAATTATCTGTCATGGATAAATGGCTGTTGTCTAAGCTGAATACACTGATCAAAGAAGTGGACGATAATCTTACCAATTATCGTATTCCTGAGACAGCAAGAGCGCTTCAGGATTTCGTAGATGATATGAGTAACTGGTATGTAAGAAGATGCCGTGAGCGTTTCTGGGCAAAAGGCATGGAACAGGATAAGATCAATGCGTACATGACACTTTACACAGCCCTTGTAGAAGTATGTAAGGCAGCTGCGCCGATGATTCCATTTATGACAGAAGACATTTACCAGAACCTTGTAAGAAGCATTGATAAAGATGCAAAAGAAAGTATCCATCTGTGTGACTTCCCAGTTGCAGATGAAGCTCATATTGACAAAGAGCTGGAAGAGAATATGGATAAAGTTCTGAAAATGGTTGTGATGGGACGTGCGTGCAGAAATGCGGCAAACATCAAGAACCGTCAGCCAATCGGTCAGATGTATGTAAAAGCAGGTTTCGATCTTCCGGAATTTTATCAGGATATTGTAAAAGAAGAATTAAATGTAAAAAATGTTAAATTTACAGACGAAGTTCGTGAATTTACTTCTTATACATTTAAACCACAGTTAAAGACAGTGGGACCAAAATATGGTAAACTTCTTGGTGGAATTAAAGCAGCGTTATCTTCTCTTGATGGAAATGCAGCAATGGATGAGTTGAACAAGGCGGATGCTCTGAAGCTTGACGTAAATGGTCAGGAAGTGACTTTATTCCGTGAGGATCTTCTGATCGAGTCCGCACAGATGGAAGGATATGTGTCTGAAAATGACAATGGAATCACAGTTGTTCTTGATACAAACCTTTCCGAGGAACTGCTGGAAGAAGGTTTTGTACGTGAGATCATCAGTAAAGTCCAGACCATGCGTAAAGAAGCAGACTTTGAAGTGATGGATAACATTGCGATCACTTATGAGGGAAGTGAAAAGGCAGAGGCAGTATTTGCAACTCACGCACAGGAAATCGGTGCGGAGACACTGGCAGTATCTGTTGAAAAGAAAGCTCCGGCAGGATATGTAAAAGAGTGGAAGATCAACGGTGAAAATGTAGTGCTTGGTGTTGAAAAGCAATAATGCAAAAATTAGCTTAGATATTTAGGAAGGAATTAAATTTATGTATAACCCAAGATTTGAAAAGGCAAGATTTAAGAAAGATGTGCAGGACAATGTAAAAAGATTGTTCCGTAAAGAACTGGATGAGGCGAATCCACAGGAGCAGTTTCAGGCAGTGTCCTACGCAGTAAAGGAAGCGATCATTGACGATTGGATCGAGACGCAGAAGAAGATCGACAAAGAAGATCCGAAGATTGTGTATTATATGTCCATGGAGTTCTTGATGGGGCGTGCACTGGGTAATAACTTGATCAATATGACTGCTTATACAGAAGTAAAAGAAGCGTTGGATGAACTTGGAATTGATTTAAATGCCGTGGAAGACCAAGAGCCAGATCCGGCTCTTGGAAACGGTGGACTTGGAAGATTGGCAGCTTGTTTCCTTGATTCTCTGGCATCTCTTGGCTATGCAGCTTATGGTTGTGGTATCCGTTATCGTTACGGAATGTTCAAGCAGAAGATCAAAGACGGATATCAAGTGGAAAAACCGGATAACTGGTTGAAACACGGTAATCCATTTGAACTTAGAAGACCGGAATATGCGAAAGAAATTCGTTTCGGAGGAAATATTCGAGTAGAATATGATGACGCTACAGGAAAGACATTATTTAAACAGGAAAACTATGATTCTGTGTTGGCAGTACCATATGATTATCCGATTGTAGGATACGGAAATGGACAGGTGAATACACTTCGTATCTGGGATGCAGAGCCGATCGTAGATTTCCAGCTGGAATCTTTTGAGCGTGGAGACTATCACAAAGCTGTAGAGCAGCAAAATCTTGCAAAGACAATCGTAGAAGTATTGTATCCAAATGACAATCACTATGCAGGAAAAGAGCTTCGTCTCAAACAGCAGTATTTCTTCGTATCAGCAAGCCTTCAGCTGGCAGTAGATAAATATATGAAGGATCATGATGATATCCACAAATTGTATGAAAAAGCAACATTCCAGATGAACGACACACACCCGACGGTGGCAGTTGCAGAGCTTATGAGAATCCTTCTCGACGATTATCATTTGGAATGGAATGAGGCGTGGGATGTGACAACGAAAGCATGTGCTTACACGAATCATACGATCATGGCGGAGGCGCTTGAAAAATGGCCGATCGACCTGTTCTCAAGACTGCTTCCGAGAGTATATCAGATCATTCAGGAGATTGACAGAAGATTTATTATTCAGATCCGTGAGATGTATCCGGGAAATGAAGAAAAAGTGAAGAAGATGGCAATTCTTCGTGACGGTCAGGTGAAAATGGCACATCTTGCTATCGTTGCAGGATATTCTGTAAATGGTGTTGCAAGACTTCATACAGAGATTCTTAAGAAGAGAGAGCTTCGTGATTTCTATGAAATGATGCCGGAGAAATTTAATAATAAAACAAACGGTATTACACAGAGACGTTTCCTTATGCATGGCAACCCGCTTCTTGCAGACTGGGTGACAGAAAAGCTCGGAACAAAAGACTGGATTACAGATCTGTCTCTTATGTCAGGACTGAAAAAATATGCAGATGATGAAGAAGCGCTGAAGGAATTCATGGAGATCAAATACAAGAATAAAGAGCGTCTTGCAAAATACATTCTGGAGCACAATGGAGTAGAGGTAGATCCGAGATCTATTTTCGATGTACAGGTAAAGAGACTGCACGAGTATAAACGTCAGCTCCTTAACATTTTACATGTGATGTACATTTACAATAAGATCAAAGAACATCCGGAGATGAGCTTCTATCCGAGAACTTATATCTTTGGAGCGAAAGCGTCCGCAGGATATGTTCGTGCGAAAGAGATCATTAAGCTTATCAACTCTGTTGCGGACGTGGTAAATAATGACCGCAGCATCAACGGAAAGCTGAAAGTTGTATTTATCGAAGACTATCGTGTATCTAATGCAGAGTGGATCTTTGCGGCAGCAGATGTCAGTGAACAGATTTCCACAGCTTCCAAAGAAGCGTCCGGAACCGGAAATATGAAATTCATGTTAAACGGAGCGCCGACACTTGGAACCATGGACGGAGCGAACGTGGAGATTGTAGAAGAAGTAGGAAAAGAGAACGCATTTATCTTCGGATTAAGTTCAGACGAAGTTATGAACTACGAGAAAAATGGTGGTTACGATCCATATGAGATTTACAACAATGATCCGGACGTGCGCCGCGTAGTAGATCAGCTTGTAGATGGAACTTACGCAGACGGAGACAGAGAAAGATATCGTGATCTGTATAACAGCCTGCTTAAGAGTAATGGCTTTGACAAAGCAGATATGTACTTTATTTTAAAAGACTTCCGTTCTTATGCAAATGCACAGGAAGAAGTGGAAAAAGCATATCGCGATAAAGACAGATGGGCAAAAATGGCACTTCTCAACACCGCAAGTTGCGGAAAATTCTCATCCGACAGAACAATTCAAGAATATGTGGATGACATTTGGAAATTAGATAAATTAGTATAATAGAATATCCCTTTTCATACAGTAGTGTATGAGGAGGGATATTTTTATGTATAGACAATCTGGCAGAAAGTATCGTATGAAAACAGGATGCGGGAATATGTGGATAAAATTAAAAAAGGTGTGGGCATATTTAACAATCATGGTATTGCTGCCTTATATTATAACGGTGTTTATTCATGGACCAAGCTTTGCATCCACATCAAATGTAGATAATACTTACATTAAGGTGAAAACAAAAAACGGCTTGCTGGAAATGCCGATCGAGGAATATTGTATCGGAGTTTTGGCAAAAGAAATACCGGCGGATTACACGGAGGAAGCATTGAAAGCACAGGCAATCCTTGTGCGGACAAATGCGTATATGAAGATTCAGGAAGGCGGAAGTGAGGTGGAATTTTCGGACGATTTTTGGACCCAGAAAAAAATGGAGAAAGTATGGGGAACGGCAAAATATTTTAAATATCATCAAAAACTAAAAAATGCGTGGGATGCTACGGAAGGAAAGGTTCTTACATATGAAGATAAGCTTGCGAAAACGCCATTTTGCCGATTGACGAATGGAAGTACAAGAGATGGAAAGGAGGCGCTGGGGGAGGATTATCCGTATCTTACAATTACGGATTGTTCAGAAGATGTAGAAGCTGTGGAACAGATTCAGACAGTTACACTAGATAAATTAGATGCTGAGATTACACAGTGTGATACAACCGGATATGTACAAAGCATTCGTGTGGGGAAGGAAACAGTGAGCGGAGAGGAATTTCGAAATACGTACGGGTTGGCGTCCAGCTGTTTTACACTTCAAAATTACAATGGAAAATTAAGAATCACGACAAGAGGCGTGGGGCATGGAATCGGCATGAGCCAGTATACCGCGAATCATATGGGCAAGAAAGGAAAAAAATGTGAGGAAATTTTAAAATATTTTTTTAAAGATACGGAATTGAAAGAGGTAACACAGATTGTACAGAATTTCTAATATTTTATGATGGGAAAAGAATAACTGCACTACTATCTGGCAAAAATAAAGTCAGAGGTGGTGATAAAATGAATCAAAATCAAACACAGAGTCCGAAGAGACCAAAACCAAAAAGAAAAAACAGAGGAGCATCTGTTGCAGCAGTACTTTGTTTTGTGGCAGCTATCGCAATTGTTGGAACATATACATTCAAAGACTATAAAGCCATGAAAAATGAACAGTTGCTGGCAAAACAGGAAAAAATGAAGGCAGAAAAAGAGCAGGAGCCTTTAGAAGAGACGACAACGGATCTGATCATTAATGATCTGCAAGAGAAAGTAGAAGAGACAAATCTGGAAAACGAAACACAAGAAGCAGATGATACTACAGAAAATGGACAGGCAGATACGGACTCCGGCCTACAATCACAGGCAGCAGCAGGCGAGACAAAAGCAGTAAGTTTTAATAGCGATAGTAAATTGCTCTGGCCGGTCAACGGAAATATCCTTATGAGCTATAGCATGGATAAAACAGTCTATTTTTCCACATTGGATCAATATAAGTATAATCCGGCGCTGGTAATTGCGGGAGCAGAAGGCGACCAAGTAATCTCAGCAGCTCCGGGAATTGTAAAGTCCATTGACCAGTCCGCAGAGACAGGGCTGACCGTAAATGTAGATATCGGAAGCGGTTACGAACTTTTCTACGGGCAGCTCAAAGAAGTACCGGTAAAAGTCGGAGATCATGTAGAGGCAAAAACAGTACTCGGTTACGTAAGCGAACCAACCAAATACTACAGCGTAGAAGGAAGCAACGTATATTTCGAAATGAGAAAAGACGGACAGCCGGTAAATCCAATGGAATATCTGGTGGAATAATGAATTTTGAATTTGGGACGTGAGTTTGGGACGTAGCATTTTTGCAAAAAGCTACGTCCCAAATTACAAATTGCCCTGTCCTAGATTGTAAAATGCCCTGTTCCAAATTGCAGATTGTGATTTTATCATTCTTATTTTATAATGGTCGGTAGGAATGAAAATAGTTTAAGGAAAGAACGGGAAGATATGAATTATACATACATTTTAAAATGCAGTGACGGAAGTTTATATACTGGGTGGACGAACGATCTGGAGAGGCGAGTAAAGGTCCATAACGAAGGAAAAGGCGCAAAATACACAAAAAGTCGAAGACCGGTGGAGTTGGTTTATTATGAGGAGTTTTTGACAAAAGAAGAGGCAATGAAACGAGAATATGAAATAAAACATTTTACAAGAAGAAAAAAAGAAAAGTTAGTGGAAAAAGGACAACCTAAAGATTAAAAAAGGACACCCCTTAATGCAGTTTGGGACGTAGCATTTTGTAAAAATGCTACGTCCCAAACTTATATATAAGCATACATTACGATGTAATGACAGAGGCTGCCGCCCATTACGAATAAATGGAAGATTTCATGGCTTCCGAAGTATTTATGCCGGTTATTGAAAACCGGAAGTTTTAAGGCATAAATGACTCCACCCACAGTGTAGATAATTCCGCCGGTCAGAAGCCAGCCGAAGCCAGCCGGTGACAATGCATGAAAGATTTGTGTAAATGCGAGTACACATGTCCAGCCCATGCCGATGTAAAGGATAGAGGATACCCATTTCGGACAGTAAACCCAAAATGCCTTGATTAAAATTCCGATTAGAGCGATACCCCATACAATACTAAGAAGAATAATACCAGTTTTTTTATTTAAAACTAAAAGGCAAATCGGTGTATAACTTCCGGCGATTAAAACGCTGATCATCATATGGTCTATTTTCTTCAATATTGTATTGATACGTTCACTGCGGTCAAATGTGTGATATGTGGTACTTGCCGCATATAAAAGAATCAAACTTAACGCATAGACGCTCATGGAAATAAGGTATAGTGGATCGGCTTGCCTGCTTGCTTTTATAAGAAGTGGAACGGAAGCGCCGATTGCCATAACCATTCCGATAAAATGGGTAATAGCGCTTCCTGGATCTTTTACATATTTTATAACTAATGTTTTAAATGTACTTTGTTCTTTGGTTGTTGAAGAATTTTCAAATAAATGGTTAATTGAAGTTGTTGTGTGTATCGCCATATCTTTCATATAGATGCCTCCATTTCTAATTTTATATCTGACGATTTCGGTTGCTGCTTTGATAGTTTTAATTCGGTGAAAATAGCGAATGTTCACTACTTTCCAGTTGAAACAATATTCGAATAACAACACGTAGTATTAAAAATCACATTAAACATATGCTTATATTATACCCTTTGTTTTGGAAATGCAAGCACTATAATAAATTTTTTATGATTTTTTTATTTTGTGTCTTGTTCCGGTCCATATTTTACAATAAAAAATGCCGGCCAGTGTACTTATTGCCGTAGCGAGAATTCCAGCGCCCGCGATTCCGGCGGGATCGATACTTCCGTATTGGCTTCGATAGGCAATCACATTTATGGGAATAAGCTGCAAAGACGAAATGTTTAGAATTAGGAATGTGCACATTTCATTACTGGCTGTTCTGCGTTTTCGTACGGGACCGGGCAGAAGTCCTTTCCTTCGATCATCCTCCAGTGATTTCAGTGATTCCATAGCCTTTAAACCTGCCGGAGTAGCTGCCCATCCAAGACCGAAAATGTTTGCAAGGATATTTGTAGTGATATGTTCCCGCGCCGGATGATTTAATGGAAGATCAGGAAATAGAAATTGAATAAAAGGGTGAAGCCTTTTGGAAATATTTTCAATCATGCCGGATCTTGTGGCAATTTCCATAAGACCGGTCCAAAAAGACATAACTCCCATCATAGTGATACAAAGAGTGACCGCCTCTTTGGAGGAGTCGAGAGCAGCGTCTGTGATATCCGGCATTCGTCCGGTGAAGGCGGCATAAAGAATTCCGATAAAAATCATTCCGGCCCAGAGATAGTTAAGCATGAGAAACTCCATAAATTTGTTTTAAATTATTGTATGGATAAATGTGAAGTATTATGAAAGAAAGTGGATGCATATACATTTGATGAGTGACGGGAATTAGAGTGGGATAAATTGCATGAAAATATTTCTTGATGTATCAAGGCTGATTGTTCCATTTATCATATTTGGAATTGTGACTTATGGGATAATTATGCGTGTAAGTGTTTATGATTCTTTTGTAAAAGGTGCCAGAAATGGATTTTTTACAGTGATTAAGATTATGCCTACGCTGATAGGACTTATGGTTGCAGTAGGAATTCTGCGCGCGTCAGGGTTTTTGGATTTTTTGTCTGGATTTCTGGGAAATTTTTCAGAAGTCATCGGTTTCCCCGGAGAGCTTGTACCACTTACGGTGGTAAAAATGTTTTCGTCCTCGGCTGCCACAGGACTTCTGCTGGATATTTTCAAAGAATATGGAACAGATTCTTATATTGGACTGATCGCGTCTATCAGTATGTCTTGTACAGAAACTATTTTCTATACAATGAGCGTTTACTATATGGCAGCCAAAGTGACAAAGACTAGATTTACGTTAGGTGGTGCATTGTTTGCGACCTTTGCAGGTCTTATTGCCAGTGTAATTTTGGCAGGAATGATGTAGAAAGAAAAAAGTTTACGGGTTGCAGTTTTTACAAGGAGAATAGCCTTGTTGAATCAAGGCTTTAGTATTTCCTGAGAACCCCTGCTTGTTTTTCGGTTTGATATCTTGCACACTACTGCAATCAGGGCGGTGAAACTTTTTTGTGTTTTTATTCAAAACGTATAGATCTTCACTGGTTTTGGAAGGTTGCTCTGTCTGGGAAGACTTACTGCCACCGGTATGATAGTCAATTTCTATTCCGGGCTGGACATTGTAACAGTAAACGCAAAATGCAAGGTCATCATTTTCTACAGATTGCGCTTCCATGAGAACACCGTCGGCTACAAGATTTTCTTGGTTATAAATCGGAGTTACGCGATATAAAACATGATTGCCTGTTTCCTTTACATAATCCGCTACCATATTTTCAAAGGGGAGCATACCTGTAACATTTAAATACCGAGTACCGGTGATCAGATTTTTCTCATTTGCATTTTCAGCGGATAGCTGGTAACCGATCAAATGGCAGCGATTGTATAAATAGTTTCCGTCGATTCCCATATATTTTACAGTATGCCATCCGGAAGGCTTGATCATTCCGATTTTACCGCGTTTTTCGGTGGGCATGATTTCTTCGCAAATATTTGCATATGCAGTACCGCACCGGCCAAGGTCATCCAGTTCGCTATAGGTTTCAAAGGCGTCTGTTGTAAGTTCTTTCTCTGAAAAGAAGGGAACATTGTCGTGGATCGTGACATAAGGCTCGCCGGAGTATTCCGGTATCGATTTCAAATCATAGGAAGTAGAAAGGGTATCGGCTAATTTGTCGAATGTTTCATTGGACATTCGGGTATTTGTGTTGGTGGATTCGTCAGTGCTGCACCCGCCAAATAATAAGGAAAGTGATAATAAAAGACTTCCCAGTAATAGTTTTAAATTTGTGTGTTTCATATGATGCCTCCTTATAAATGCTTTTTATATTATAACGTTGTTTTCAAATAATACAATTAGAACCGTCATTCAATTTGAAAAATCAAGGAGAATTTGCTAGAATAGAACACAGAGTAACATCCGAATTTAATGGAGGTTTTGCGATTATGGAGATAAATAATAAAGCAGATGCACCAATAGGGGTTTTTGATTCTGGTGTAGGCGGTCTGACAGTTGCAAGGGAAATCATGCGTCAGCTGCCTAGTGAAAATATGATATATTTTGGAGACACGGCAAGAGTGCCTTATGGAAGTAAGTCGAGAGATAACATTATTCGCTTTTCAAGGCAGATTATTCGTTTCCTGCGGACAAAGCACGTGAAAGCAGTGGTAATTGCTTGTAATACTGCAAGTGCATTTGCACTGGAGACGTTGCAGAAGGAAACCGATATTCCGGTTATAGGCGTAATTGTGCCCGGAGCAAGAGCTGCTGTGAAAGAGACGCGGAATGGGAAAATCGGCGTGGCAGGAACAGAAGGCACAATACGAAGCGAAACTTATAATAAAGTGATTCATAGCTTTATGGAAGATGCGACAGTGATCGGACAACCATGCCCGTTGTTTGTACCGCTTGTGGAAGAAGGATTTGCGAAACATCACATTACGAAAGAAGTGATTGATATTTATCTTTCTAATATGAAAAATACAGACATTGATACGATGATTCTTGGCTGTACACATTATCCGCTTTTGCGTTCCAGTATCATGGAATATTTTGGGGACGCAGTACACATTGTAAATCCGGCTTATGAGACAGCAATTGATTTGAAAAAACAATTAGAAGAAAAAGGACTGGTCAACCAATCCGGGAAACCTGCGACGTATGAATTTTATGTCAGCGATGCAGCAGAGAAATTCACAAAATTTGCAAACAGCATATTGCCATATGATGTGGCTTCAACAAAGCAAATCAATATAGAAGAGTATTAAAAAATTAATTTGGGACGTAGCATTTTTGCAAAATGCTACGTCCCAAATTGCTTTTTCCCCTGTCCTTTTTTAAAAAATATACTTCCGAATTAAGTCAAATGGTGCCGGTCCCATATCTAATACTGCTTTGTGGAAGCGTTCTTGCGTAAATTCTTTCCCCCACAAGGTCATGGCTTCTTTTTTTAATTCCAGAAACTCTACGTAACCGATATAATATTTTAAATAGTTTGCCGGATCGGAGAGTATTAGTTGATAGATTTCTTCGATAGCTTTTGTATCGGTAATTCCATATTCGCGGAAAAAGGTGGTCGTATCAAGGAGAGACCAGCCGTCATAGTGAACACCCATATCTGCAAGAGCATATAAACCTAGAAGAATAGAACTATTTTTTTGCATTAGGGTAGCTTGCGTTTTTTTTATGGGAGCAAAATAATAACTTAACATTTCGCTATAGGTGGCCCATCCTTCGGTATATCCGCCACAGTCAAGGAGATGACGGATAGGCGAGGGGTTCTTACTTGCAAAGTAAGTAGTCTGGTATAGATGTCCGGGATATCCTTCATGGGCAAGCGTTGTATACAGAGATAAATCATCGCTGATATGTCCATTGTTAATGTAGATAATATTTTCTTCGGTATTATCAAGTGCTGGAATAAGGTAAAAAGCAGGACTTAGAAAGTTTTGCATTTCTTGTGAAACATATTTGATTTGGACATTCACATTTGGCGGAGTTGGGAAATGTCCGGAAAGGTTTCCTCTTAATGAAGATAGTATGGACGCAGGGTTAGAATCCTCCAAAACAACTCCCTGGGATTTAAATAAATCGGATGATGGTGAGGGCGTTTCCGCAGAGAGGGAGGATAAAGTTTTTTGTATGGAAGCTAAATCTTCTGCGATATGTTTCTTCGTTAATTCTTGAAGTTCGGGAATACTTCTGGAAGAGCCGGTTTCAATGGCTGTAAGAAGTTCATAATATTTGTCCCCCTCAGGAAGGTGACACAATCCACCGGAGTTTGTTCCACTATTTTTTAATTCATGGAGTCCTTGCATTAATTGTTCATAAGCGGGATAGACATACTGTTTGATAGAATCCACATTCTTTTCAACGTAAGCGTCTTTTTCTTTTTTTAGTAAATTAAGAGTTTGTAATCGTTGCTCAAAAGAAGAGTAAAGGAAATTATTGTTTTGTAAATTAATAAATGTCTCACACTCGTCTATGATTGCATCGGCTTGAGGTTTGGACATAAAGAGTCCGTGTTTGGCTTTTTCTTCTTCGAAATCTAAAATAGAAGCAAAGTATTCTGGAGTTTCTGCAAGAAGTGCAAGGTAGGTGTCTACATCCTGCTTCGTATAAAATTGATATTCTGACAAAAGGATAGGAAGCTGTGCCTGAGCGCCGGTAAGTGAAGCAAGCGGTTCTTCATATAAAAGATACTGGGAACTTTTTAAAGAATAAGAAAGATGTTTTTCCAGTATTTCATAAGTAACCTGATTCCTTTTTGAAAGTTTTGTTTTGTCGTAAGAGTGCAGAAGAGAAAGAGAATTTTCTAAAGAAGCAGATAAGTTCGATGTGTCAGTTTGGTAAGTGCCTAAAGAAACAGAAGAGTTTACAATATTGTAAGTAGCGGGATTTTTTAATGTATAATGAAGGGATAAAGTATTTCCGGAAAGTTCTTGCCGAAAAAGTTGATCTGTATAATTTTCAAAACGTTGGTCTTCCGTTTGGGAAGTATGATGTTGGCTGTAAAAAAATGTGCCCAACAGTAAAAGGATGGAAAAAGTAAGTAGAATTCCAAGAGTTCTTTTTTTCAAAGATTTTGTTTTTAGAATGTTCATTTTTTGCATAGAGACCTTAGTTGTTTTTTATATGTATATGTTAAGAATGAGAAACCATGATTAATCAAAGTGTGGAAATCCTTGACACAAGACGGTTTTATGTGCTAGGATTTTCAGTATGGATTACTTAAAATAATAAAGAAAACACGGTGATGGAGAGAGTACGCCTTTTTGATATTTTACAGAGAAATCCCGGAGGCTGAGAGGGATAAATTAGAATTGGCAGAAGATGGCTCCTGAGTGGTATGGTTGAGCAGAGATTAGGAAATAATAAAGTTGCTATAGTAATTAATTTCTGGTGAGATCATAAAGGGTCCGCCCTTTACAGCGGTAGGTGCAATAGCACCTGATGAGGCTTTTTGTCGTGAGATAGAAAGTAAATAGAAGTGGTATCACGGGAATTCCCGTCTTCTCTGATTTTTCCGGATGGAAGGATCGGAGTTTTTTTTATTATTTAAAAATTTTAAGGAGAGATTTAACATGGAAAAGAAAAAGTATTATATGACGACAGCCATTGCGTACACCTCTGGTAAACCGCATATTGGAAACACTTATGAAATCGTACTGGCAGATGCGATTGCAAGATATAGAAGAAGCCAAGGCTATGATGTGTTTTTCCAGACAGGAACTGACGAGCATGGTCAGAAAATTGAATTAAAAGCAGAAGAAGCAGGCGTTACACCAAAAGAATATGTGGATGATGTTGCCGGACAGGTAAAAGAGATCTGGGATCTTATGAACACTTCTTATGATAAATTTATCCGTACAACGGATGAGGATCACGAGAAGCAGGTTCAGAAAATTTTCAAGAAATTGTATGATCAGGGAGATATTTACAAAGACTCTTATGAAGGACTTTACTGCACACCGTGTGAATCTTTCTGGACAGAGTCACAGCTTGTAGACGGAAAATGTCCGGACTGCGGGCGCGAAGTGAAGCCTGCCAAGGAAGAGGCTTATTTCTTCAAAATGAGCAAATATGCAGATCGTTTGATCGAGCATATCAATACACATCCGGAATTTATTCAGCCGGTTTCCCGTAAAAATGAGATGATGAACAACTTCCTGTTACCGGGACTTCAAGACTTGTGTGTGTCCAGAACTTCTTTTAAATGGGGAATTCCGGTAGATTTTGATGATAAGCATGTTGTCTATGTTTGGCTGGATGCGTTGACAAACTATATTACCGGTATCGGTTATGATGCAGACGGAGAAGGTACGGAGCAATTTAAGAAAAACTGGCCGGCAGACCTTCATTTGATCGGTAAAGATATTATTCGTTTCCATACCATTTATTGGCCGATTTTCTTAATGGCGCTTGACCTTCCGCTTCCGAAGCAGATTTTCGGACATCCTTGGCTGTTGCAGGGTGATGGAAAAATGAGTAAATCAAAAGGAAATGTGTTGTATGCAGATGAGCTGGTAGAGTTTTTCGGCGTGGATGCAGTACGTTACTTCGTGCTTCATGAAATGCCATTCGAAAATGATGGTGTGATTTCATGGGAACTTTTAGTAGAGCGTATTAATTCAGATCTTGCAAATACACTTGGAAATCTTGTAAACAGAACGATTTCTATGTCTAATAAATACTTTGGCGGAACAGTTGAAAATAAAAATGTGACGTTAAATGAAGAAGAAGCTGCTATTGATGCAGATCTTAAATCCGTAGTAGAAAATACGCCGATTGCAGTTGAGAAGAAAATGGATGATTTACGAGTTGCAGATGCAATTACAGAAATCTTCAATTTGTTTAAACGCTGCAATAAATATATTGATGAGACAATGCCATGGGCGCTTGCAAAAGAAGAGGAAAAGAAAGATCGTCTGGAAACTGTTCTCTATAATCTGTTAGAGAGCATCAAATCCGGAGCAAAACAGTTAGCGCCATTTATGCCTGAGACATCCGAGAAAATTCTGGCACAGCTGGGCGATGGAAAGGTGGTAGAAAAACCGGAAATTCTTTTCGCAAGATTAGATCTTGAAGAAGTGATGAAAAAAGTAGAGGAACGTCATCCGAAGCAGCCGGAAGAGACACCGGAAGAAGTCGCTGAAGAAGATGTTATAGATATAGAAGCAAAACCGGAGATCAGTTTTGAAGACTTCGGGAAAATGCAATTTCAGGTTGGCGAGATCATTGCATGTGAAGAAGTGAAAAAATCAAAGAAGCTTCTCTGCTCACAGGTAAAGATCGGAAGCCAGGTAAAACAAATCGTGTCCGGTATCAAGAAAGAATATAGCGCAGAAGAAATGGTTGGTAAAAAAGTAATGGTACTTGTAAACTTAAAACCGGCGAAGCTTGCAGGAGTATTATCAGAAGGCATGCTTCTTTGCGCAGAAGATGCAGAAGGCCATCTCTCGTTGATGACACCGGAGAAAAATATGCCGGCAGGAGCAGAAATAAGTTAAAAAAGGACAGGTCAAAAAGCAATTTGGGACGTAGGCTTTTGTAAAAATGCTACGTCCCAAATAGAAGAAAGGCAGGAGTAAGCAATGGGAAAAATCAGAATTGGTATTGTTGGGTATGGAAATATTGGCAGAGGTGTAGAGCAGGCAATTGCCCGTAATGATGATATGGAATTGAAGGCTGTTTTCACCAGAAGAGATCCTTCTGCTGTTGTGATTAAGACGGCTGGCGCAGAAGTGAAGCATTTTGACGATATGCTTTCTATGAAAGATGAAATTGATGTGATGATGCTTTGTGGTGGGTCTGCTACAGATCTTCCGGTGATGGGACCGGAGATTGCGGCAAACTTTAATACAATCGACAGCTTTGATACGCATGCTAAGATTCCGGAGTATTTTGAAAATGTCGATAAGGCGGCAAAAGCCGGAAATAACGTGAGCATTATTTCTGTCGGATGGGATCCGGGGATGTTCTCTTTGAATCGTTTATATGCCGAGTCTATTTTGGTGCAGGGAAGCACCTATACATTTTGGGGAAAAGGTGTAAGCCAAGGACACTCTGATGCAATTCGCCGCATAGATGGTGTGAAAAATGCAATTCAGTACACCGTTCCCATTGAAGAAGCGGTTGACCGTGTGAGAACAGGAAGTGAACCGGAGCTTACAACAAGAGAGAAACATTTGCGCGAATGTTATGTAGTGGCAGAAGAGGGCGCTGACAAGGCGGCAATTGAACAGGCAATTAAAACGATGCCGAATTATTTTGACGAATATGATACGACTGTAACATTTATTTCCGAGGAGGAATTAAAAGAAAACCACAGCAAAATGCCTCATGGCGGTTTCGTGATCCGTACAGGAGAGACAGGAACCGAGGGAAATAAGCATGTGATTGAATACTCCTTAAAGCTGGATTCAAATCCGGAATTTACTGCGAGCGTACTGGTGGCTTATGCAAGAGCTGCTTACCGTTTATCCCAAAAAGGCGAGAACGGAGCAAGAAGTGTATTTGACATTGCACCGGCATTATTATCACAGAAAACACCAGAACAGTTAAGAGCACAGATATTGTAACATTTAGACAGAAAAAAGACAGAATAACTATTTATTTGGGACGGGACATTTAAAAACCCGTCCTTAATTAAATGATAGGAGGAACTATGATTTTTGATACTCATGCGCATTATGATGATGAGCAATTTGACACAGATCGGGAAACGCTTCTTGCCTCGATGCTGGAGCAGGGCGTTGGCACGATTGTAAATGTGAGCGCGGCATATGAATCCTGTGAACGAGTGGTGGAGCTGGTGAAGAGGTACTCTTTTATGTATGCAGCAGTGGGAATCCATCCGGATGAAGTGGGAAGCTTGAATGAAGAGCGTTTTCAACAGATGAAAGAGTTATGTAAGCAGGAGAAGGTTGTTGCAGTCGGTGAAATCGGTCTTGACTATTATTGGGATAATGAATCGCATGATGTGCAGAAGGAGTGGTTTGTCCGTCAGCTTGATCTTGCCAGAGAGTTGAACCTTCCGGTGCTGATTCATAGCCGGGAGGCGGCAGCAGATACGATGGAGATCATGAAAGAGCACGGGCAGGGATTACGAGGTGTGATTCATTGCTATTCGTATTCGAAAGAGCAGGCAAAAGAATATGTGAAAATGGGATATTATATTGGCGTTGGAGGTGTTGTGACTTTCAAAAATGCAAGAAAGCTCAAAGAGACCGTGGAGGAGATTCCGTTAACGTCGATCGTATTAGAAACCGATTGCCCGTATCTTGCGCCGGTTCCATTTCGCGGGAAACGAAATAATTCCTCTTATATTAAATATGTTGCGGAGGAGATTGCAGAAATCAAGGGCATTTCTTATGAAGCGGTTGTGGAACAGACAGAGAAAAATGCGAGAGATTTGTACAATTTGACGGAAGTATAGGGCTTAAAAGGAAAGAAATTGTTCATACATTCTTAATATTTATTTTTCTTTTAAGGTATATCAATAAAGACAATCTTGTTGTATAATTAGAAACAATTATGAAGCAGGGAGTAGAGAATATGATTGGACCGACACTTGGAAACCCACAGAAGACAATAGAGATTCTGCAGAAATATGACTTTTCATTTCAAAAGAAATTTGGTCAGAATTTTCTGATCGATACACATGTATTAGATAAGATTATCAGCGCTGCCCACATTACAAAAGAAGATATGGTACTTGAGATCGGTCCGGGGATTGGAACGATGACGCAGTATCTTGCAGAAGCAGCAGGGAAAGTAATCGCAGTTGAAATTGACAAAAATCTGATTCCGATTCTATCAGATACATTAAGTGAATACCAGAATGTGAGGATAATCAACGAGGATGTGCTAAAGCTGGATCTTCGCAAACTAGCGGACGAAGAAAATGGAGGAAAGGCAATCAAAGTAGTTGCAAATCTTCCATATTACATAACGACGCCTATCATTATGGGATTATTTGAGAATCATGTGCCGGTAGAGAGTATTACGGTCATGGTACAAAAAGAAGTGGCAGACCGTATGCAGACCGGACCCGGAAGCAAGGATTATGGGGCGCTGTCTCTTGCAGTTCAATACTATGCGGAGCCATATATTGTTGCAAATGTACCGCCTAATTGTTTTATGCCGAGACCGAAGGTGGGATCTGCTGTGATTCGACTGACCAGACATAAAGAACCACCGGTAGAGGTAAAAGACGAGAAGCTGATGTTTGATATTATCCGTGCATCTTTTAACCAGAGGAGAAAAACATTGGCGAATGGTCTGAACAATTCTGATAAAATAACCTGTTCGAAAGAAATCATTACAGAGGCGATCGAAAAGCTTGGCAAGGGTGCCAGCGTGCGAGGAGAAGCGTTAAGCCTTCAGGAATTTGCCAGCCTTAGCAATGATATTTTTGAGCGGGCTATGTAATCTAGATAAAAACAACAAAAAGAGAGGATGATGTGTATGTCAAAGAAGAATAAGTATGTATTATTTGAGATCACTCCGGAAATCGAACATTTTGCTGAATTGTGCGAGAAAAATACAGCAATAGATAAAGAACTGTATGCCAAGTATGAAGTCAAGCGAGGTCTTCGTGATTTAAACGGAAAAGGCGTTCTTGCAGGTTTGACAAACATTTCCGATGTGTGTGCTACCAAAGTTGTAGATGGAAAAGAGGTTCCGTGCGCAGGTAATCTCTACTATCGAGGCTACAATATTAAGGATCTGGTCGGAGGATTTCTGGCAGACGGACATTTTGGATTTGAAGAGATTGCGTATCTTCTTCTTTTTGGAGAGCTTCCGAATGAAGCAGAGGCAGAGAGATTCAAACAGACGCTTGTCAATAGAAGAACATTACCGCCAACATTTGTAAGAGATGTCATTATGAAAGCGGCAAGCCGCGATATGATGAACAGCCTGTCACGTTCAATATTGAATTTATATACATATGATATGAAAGCAGACGATACAAGCATCCCGAACGTACTTCGTCAGTGCTTAAATCTTATCAGCCAGTTCCCGATGATGATGGTGTATGCTTATCATGCGTATAATTACCGCATGGGTGGAGATTTGTTTATCTATGCTCCTTCACCAAAATTATCAACAGCAGAAAATATACTGATGATGCTTCGAGAGGATCGTAAATATACTGAGCTTGAGGCAAAGATTCTTGATATGGCTCTGGTGCTTCACATGGATCACGGCGGTGGTAACAACTCAACCTTTACAACCCATGTTGTTACGTCTTCCGGAACGGATACATATTCTACAATGGCAGCAGCGATGGCTTCTTTAAAAGGACCAAAGCATGGCGGAGCAAATGTAAAAGTAACGCAGATGTTTGAAGATATGAAAGAACATTTGACAGATTGGGAAGACAAAGACGCGATCCGGCAGTATTTATGTGATCTTCTTGATAAGAAGGCATTTGACAAGAAGGGGCTTATCTACGGAATGGGACATGCGATTTATTCCGTATCAGACCCAAGAGCTGACATTTTCAAAAACTTTGTGAAACAGCTTGCCATCGAGAAGGGCTGCGAGAAGGAATATGCCCTCTATGAGACGGTAGAGCACATGGCACCGGAAATTATCGCCGAGAAGCGTAAGATTTACAAAGGTGTAAATGCAAACGTAGATTTCTACAGTGGTCTTGTGTACAGTATGCTCGATCTTCCACCGTCATTGTACACGCCGATCTTCGCGACAGCGCGTATTGTAGGATGGAGCGCGCATCGACTGGAAGAGTTGAAGAATGCAGATAAGATTATTCGTCCGGCTTACAAGCCGCTGGCGCCATATCGTGATTATGTGAGGATGAAGGATAGATAATGAAAAATGAATTTGAATTTCTAAGTGCAGATGGGAGCAGTCGCGTACATGCACAAGAATGGATTCCGGAAGGTGAAGTAAAAGCAGTTGTTCAGATTTGCCATGGGATGGTGGAATATATTGACCGCTATGATGAATTTGCAACTTATCTGAACGAGCGTGGATACTATGTAACCGGAAATGACCATTTAGGTCACGGGAAAACCGCGCATGATAAAGAAGATCTTGGACATTTCCCGGAGAAGCATGGCAATCGCTATATTCAGTCGGATATTTACCGCCTGAGAGAAATTACAGAGAAGAAATATCCGAACGTTCCATACTATATGCTTGGACACAGCATGGGGTCTTTTTTGCTGAGACAGTATTTGATGAACAAAGGCGAAGGGCTTACGGGAGCAGTGATTATGGGAACCGGCGACCAGCCGAAGCTTCTGGCGTCTGTCGGACAGAAACTGTGCCGTGTGATCGCACGCGCCAAAGGCTGGAGACATCGAAGCCTGCTGATCGATAATATGGCGTTTGGCGGGTACAACCGGAAGTTTGAACCGGGAAAGACCGGGAAGGAATGGTTAAGTTCTGATTCGAAGATTCCGGAGAAATACGTAAAAGATCCGTTTTGCTCTTTTCGATTTACTGTAGGAGCATACTATCAGATGTTTGAAGGAATCAAGATTGCCGCGGGGAAAAAAGGTGCAGAGGCAGTTCCGAAGCATCTGCCGATTTTCTTTGTGGCAGGAGCGGATGATCCGGTGGGAGCATTTGGAAAAGGTGTAAAAAGAGTTTATGAAAGATTAAAAAAGTCCGGAATAAAGAATGTATCACTGAAGCTTTATGAAGGAGACCGGCATGAGATCTTAAATGAGACTGACCGCCGGCAGGTATATGAAGACTTGTATCGGTGGATGGAGGGGCTTCGTGCATAGAAAGCTTGTGAGATAATAAAATAGAGCGAATGATAGAAGAAAGTAACCGTATTCTTGGCATAATGCGAGAATCGGTTACTTTTTTCTTGACAGAGACTTCGCTGAACATTAAAATGAACATTGTTCAATATAGAAACAATGGGAAGGAGAAAGAAAAATGCAGGCAATAGCAGAAACTTTATTTGACATTATTTATCTGGTCACAGTCATTACAATCGGAACGTTGATGATCAGACAATGTAAAGGAAATCTTCAATATAAATTATTCGGAATTATGGCGGTAACGCTTGGGCTGGGAGATGCTTTTCACTTAGTGCCGAGAGCCATCGCGCTTTGTACGACCGGTCTGGAGGATTATACGGTTGCGTTGGGAATTGGGAAATTGATTACTTCTGTGACAATGACTGTATTTTATATTTTACTTTATTATGTGTGGCGGCTGCGCTATCAGGTGGAAGGGAAAAGAAATCTGACAGTTATAGTCTATGTACTTGCACTGATTCCCGGTTATTGGAATGCTGATGATTCCTAAAACTTGCGCATATGTGTGGACGGTAGTGATTGGGTACCAGGATATGAGAAAGCAGGAAAGCAATGAATAAAGCAGTGACATCAAAAGAAGAGATATTGGAAGTGAGTCGAAAAATTGCGGCGAGGGATGGAATTACTGCCGTAAATATGCGGACGGTTGCAGCAGAATGTGGAATTGCGCTTGGCTCTCTCTATAACTATTTTGTATCAAAGGCGGAATTGCTGTCTGCAACAGTGGAAGCGGTGTGGGCAGATATCTTTCCGGTTGGGAAAATATCCGAAGATTGCAAAAATATAGTGGATTATTTGAAAATACTTCTGGAAAGCGCAGAGAAAAGTAAGGAGCGTTACCCGCAGTTTTTCTCTATGCATGCGTTAAGCTTTGCGGCAGGAGAGAAGCAGGAAGGGCGAAAGACGATGGAAGAATATTTTCAAAAAATAAAGCATCAGATGCTTCGTTTTATAAGAAATGATGAAAAAATACGTCCGCATATATTTTCAGAGAGATTGTCGAAAGAAGTGTATGTAGACTACATTTTTACATTGTTTCTGTCGATATTGTTTGATGAAAGAGCGGACCAAGAAGCATTTCTGGAGTTTGTGAAGAATTATTTGTATTAAAGAAGTGTCTGGCGGGCGTTTTATTTGGATGGAATTATTTAAGTGCACTTAGGAAATAAGATAAGGAGGAACCGATATTTATGAAGAAAATAATGAATGCATCTTTGATTTATTTTGTGCTTGCAATGGCAGTCGGTGTTTTTACCGTGAATTTACAAAATGGAATGGTTATACAGAGCCGACAACTTTGGGGGTTCTGCATGTACATTTGTTAGTGTTAGGAACAGGCGTATTTTTACTGGCAGAACTATTTGCAAAAGTGACAGAACTGGAAAAGAATTCTTTATTTAAAAAATTCTTTGTGCTCTATAACCTTGCGCTTCCGTTCGTGGTAGTGATGATGCTGATTCGCGGGATCGTGCAGGTGCTTTCCGTTCTGGGAAAATGGAGTGAAGTTCTTCACGATTGAGGGACCGAATAAAGAAAAAGTTGAATTCAGTCAATATTTATAGTTGTCAAAAATGAGAAACGCATACTTTTTTTGACGTAAAACAGCGAAAACCCGCTAACCTTCCGGCTAACGGGTTTCGTTGTTTTTATAGTTATCTAAAGGAATGAGAGTAAAGTGTGCATCGGGTGCGTGCCCGATGTTTTACTTTATGAGGGGGAGATAGTTGCTCTATCAACTATCTGACTTTAGTATATAAGATAAATGTGTCTAAAATATGTTGTATCTATAAAAGAAATAGAAAATTTCTTAAGAGCACCTTAAGAACATAGGAAGAAAATCATAACCGACGTAAAGAGCAATAGATTCATAATATTTTAAGAAATTTCAACATTTGTCCTTAAAAAATCCCTGCTATTCTTGTATAGTAGAAGAGAGGTGATAAAAATGGCTAAAATATTAGTATGTGATGATGACAGAGAAATTGTAGAGGCGATAGATATTTATCTGACGCAGGAGGGGCATGAAGTTTTAAAGGCGTATGACGGAGAGGAAGCGCTTAAGGTTTTAAAGGATCATGAGGTAGACCTTCTGGTGATCGACGTTATGATGCCAAGACTTGACGGTATCCGTGCGACGCTTAAAATTCGGGAGGAAAATAATATTCCGATTATTATCTTATCGGCAAAATCAGAAGATGCAGATAAGATTCTGGGATTGAACGTAGGAGCAGACGACTATGTGACTAAGCCATTTAACCCGCTGGAACTGGTGGCGCGGGTGAAATCTCAGCTTCGAAGATATACACAGCTTGGAAGCACGGCTGCAAACAAAAATGAAGCAGTCTACACGACCGGAGGCTTAATGGTAAATGATGATCTGAAGGAAGTCAGTGTGGACGGAGAGCCGGTGAAAATGACACCGATAGAATATAACATTTTACTCCTTCTTGTGAAAAATCAGGGGAAGGTATTTTCGATTGATCAGATTTATGAAAATATATGGAACGAGGATGCCATAGGAGTGGATAATACGGTCGCGGTACATATCCGACATATCCGTGAAAAAATCGAGATTAATCCGAAGGAGCCACGCTATCTGAAGGTTGTGTGGGGAATCGGTTATAAGATAGAAAAATTATAGAAAGAAGGTATTTATGAAAAATACATGGTATAAAACCAAATTAACCAAAGCGATTCTGGTTCTGTTGTCCATTTTATGTTCCGTGACCATTGTCGTAAGTATCTTATGGTTTGTTGCCTATCCGGTATTGAGAGAAGAGCTGTTAGACGGGAAAAGGGCAAAAGCGTATGAAGATACATTAAGCTTTGACCAGAAGATGCAGGAATACAATTATCAGGTAACTTTAGGCTTAAGCCAGAATGTCATTTTCGAGACCGAAGGAAAGTATAATCCAGATAAGATCATTGATGTCAGAGAATACTATGAAAAGGGAACGGTCAGTGGTGAAAATAAAAGTGGTTTTGCCTATAAACTCGGCGATCTGATTGCGTGGGATGAAGCTTCTGTTTCGGAGTATTACAGCAGCGAAGATGTGGCCAGTGACGAGGAATGCGTGATTGTATGTGAAAAGACAGATGGGAGTTTTTATTATTACTCTTATGCTGAATTTCAGGCGAGGGTAAAAAATGGAGAACTCCAATTTTTACCGGAGGGAGTAAAGACGCCGGCTCAAGGGGTGGATGTACAGCAGATTCTGAATATGCTTAAAGAGAATGTGCTGGACGATTATGGATCCGGAATCAAGATTCTTGATGCGGACGGTCAGGCAAAGTACATTGCGTTCTGGCAGTATAATGATGTGCAGCTCGTCGAGAGATATCATCCTGTCGGTGTAGAAGATTTGCTGCAGCTTGTAAATGAAGATCCGAGATGGAATGGGCATTTACAGGATATTTATGAAATGTTATCCAGCGTGATCGAGACGATCGGAAGCGGTTATGATTCTTATATGACAGTGGATTCCGGTATTGAAGAAGGCGATTCGAACTATTATTATCTCTATGCTGATCTAAAGAGTAAAAAGGTTTATACAAATAAAAAAGAATATTCGAACCCGCTGGAACTGGAAGAAAATGTCAAAAAAATGAAAAAGTATGGAAAATATGTTGTCGTGAGACCGAAGCTGTCCGAATTTGAATCAAATCTGTCAAATGAGGATGCGCTTACATGGAGAGACAACATTAAATATTCCGGTCCGCAGACGGAGGATTTTGTATTTGTGGCAGCGGTAGATACGAATTATCCGATTCAGGACAGCTTTTATGCGGAAAACCAATTATTTGAAAAATATGCGTCAAGCGGAATAGCGGTCGCGGCGTTGGGAATGAGTTCCTTTATGACCCTGATTATATGTCTTGTGTGGCTTACGGTGGTTGCCGGACGGAGCAGCAGGGACGAGGAGCTTCATATGAACTGGTTTGATGCATGGAAGACAGAGCTTGCAGCGGCAGTCATTATTGTGTTGTGGCTGATTCCAATGCTTGTGTCGGGAAGCGTGATATCGGTTACAGATATACTTCTCGGTGTCAATGATGAACTTGCAACAATGTATGGCTATTATAATTATGTGATGAATTCGATTCCGTATATTGTTGTCGGCGGTATCTTGACGGCATATACCAGTGTCATGTTTCTCGGAGGATATTTGAGTCTTGTAAGACGCTTGAAGGCCGGAACGATGTGGGAAAACAGTGTGCTCAAAGGAGTCTTTAAGTTTGTCCAATATGTGGGTGTGAACATGAATGCAGTCTGGAAGGCAGTCGTTGGGTTTGGCGGACTTTTGATCATCCACAGTCTGGCACAGATCAGCGGGCATTCGATATTATTTGTTGTACTTCTGCCGATTGATCTTGTCGTATTCATTTATCTCATTTACCAGGCGGTCGGAAAAAAGAAGATAAAACAGGGGATTTCACAGATCGCACAGGGAGAGATTGATTATAAAATTGATACCGTTGGTCTGCACGGGGAACAAAAAGAAGTAGCAGAGCTTGTAAATATTATCGGAGAAGGCTTGAATACAGCGGTGGAAAAGAGTGTGAAAAATGAGCGCTTGAAGACAGATTTGATCACAAATGTATCCCATGATATTAAAACACCGCTCACATCAATCATCAATTATGTAGAACTGTTGAAACAGGAAAATTTTGAAGATCCAAAGCTTCAAAGATATATCGAAGTACTGGAACAGAAGTCGCAGCGACTGAAAACATTGACAGAAGACGTAGTGGAGGCGTCGAAAGTAAGTTCCGGAAATATTTCACTGGATATGATGAATTTGAATCTGGTGGAAATGATTCAGCAGACGAGCGGAGAATTTCAAGAAAAATTCGCTGCCCGCAATCTGGAAGAGGTGTTGAATATTCCGGAAGAAGAGGCGATGATCTGCGTAGACGGAAGAAGAACATGGCGAGTGCTGGAGAACATTTACAACAATGCGGCAAAATATGCAATGGAAGGCGGCAGGATTTATGCAGATCTTACCGTGTTGGAAGATCAAGTCCTGTTTACGCTGAAAAATGTATCCGCATATCCATTGAATATATCCGCAGACGAATTGACAGAACGATTTATCAGAGGAGATATATCGCGAAGTACAGAAGGAAGCGGACTGGGATTGTCCATAGCAAAAACATTGACAGAAATGCAGAAAGGACAATTCGAATTATATTTAGACGGAGATCTATTTAAAGTGACAATAAAATTTCCGAGGGTTAAATAATTAACGGGGGACGTAGCAAAGTTAAACTTTGCTACGTCCCAAATTGTATTTTGCTACGTCCCAAATTTACTTGCGCTTATTTCAAAAACACATTACAATATTACTATTATGGAGAATTTAAAATTATTATTACAAGAAAATTTGAATCAGGAGTTTTTAGCTGCGGTGTTGAGTGCGCCGCGGGATAAATCCGGTGTGGAGAAGGTGAAGGTTCGTCCGCTTCTTAAGAGGGGAGAACTTGTTTTTCAGTTGGAGTCTTTCTGTAATCGGCAAGCGTTTCATGAGAATCTTAGTGCCGGGGAGGCGGCGGATAGAATTTTTGAATATATGCAAAATATGAAACAGATGCAGATGGAGACGAAGCAGTGGAACTACACGGTTCTCGTGAGCAAAAAAGGGAAGCTGACAATCAAGCGAAAAGCGCAGAAGAATCCGAATAAGCAGGCAGATATGAACCATAACCGCAAGAAGCAGTATATTCTGGAAGAGGGAACAATGGTTCCTTTTTTGAGAGATCTTGGGGTTATGACCGAAGAAGGGAAGATTGTGCGGACGAAGTTTGACAAGTTTCGACAGATTAACCGCTTCCTTGAATTTATTGAGGATATTCTTCCACAGCTTGACAAGGGGAGAGAAGTTACAATCCTTGATTTTGGATGTGGAAAATCTTATCTGACATTTGCGATGTATTATTATCTGCATGAGTTAAAGCAATACGATATCCGTATCATCGGATTGGATCTGAAAAGTGAAGTTATCAGACACTGTAATGAGCTGAGTGTGAAATACGGATACGAGAAATTGACTTTCCTGGAAGGCGACATTGCGGATTACGAGGGTGTTGATCGGGTGGATATGGTAGTGACATTGCATGCCTGTGACACCGCAACGGATTATGCGCTTGCAAAAGCTGTCGGCTGGCACGCGAAAGTTATCTTGTCTGTTCCGTGCTGTCAGCATGAGATCAATAGGCAGATTGAGAATGATGTCTTGAAACCGATTCTGAAACATGGACTTCTCAAAGAGCGTTTTTCTGCAATCGTGACAGATGCACTCCGCGCAGAATATTTGGAAAGAGAAGGATATGAAGTACAGGTCTTGGAATTCATTGACATGGAGCATACACCGAAAAATATTTTGATCCGTGCCATAGATACCGGAAAAAAAGGAAAGAATAGTAAGAGAATCAAGGATTGTGAAGCATTTTTAAATGTGGAACCAACGCTTGGACGTCTCCTTGGTATGCAGAAGGATTAGATAAAAGAGGACACAGGATGAATATAAAGAACAAATTAAAAGAAGCCGGTATTCTTATCGGAGTATTTATCGTGGCAGTATTGGTGTTCAGTTATTTTACTAATAAGGGAAACGATAATATGACGGCGGACATTGGAACTGCAACGTTTCCAAAGATAGGTTTTGATTGCGGCGGATATGGGATAAATGCTGTTCCCGGATATGCGCAGTCTATGGACATTCCGACGATTCGCGACACGATCACACCGGTCTTATCCGGAAAGCTGAATGTGGAGATCAACGCTTATGAAAATGCAATTTCAAGTATGGAATACAAGGTGTATTCGTTAGATGGCACAGAAGCGTTTCTGGAGAAAAAGATAAAAAAGCCGGGGAAAACGGAAATGCTTGATCTTAACAAGTCCGGTCTGTTAGATGAAGAGCGGGTGCTGGAAATTATTTTAAATTATAATAAAGAAAAAACCGTACATTTTTATACGAGAATTGCCGATGCAGAGAAGGCAGATATACAGCAGTGTCTGGACTATGTGACGACGTTCCATAACGGAGCTTTGAATAAGGAAGAAGGAGTCGGCGTCGGAAAGGCGATTGAGCCGAATGAAGATGGCGATAACAGTACCTTTGCACATGTAACGATCCACTCGAATTATGATCAGGTATCTTACGGCGAGCTGGAGCCAAAACTAGAGGGCGGCGAACGCTGGGAAATCAAAGAGATGAATGATACCTCCTCATCGATACAGGCAGAATTTATTGTGCGGTGTAAAGGAGAAGAAAATGAGGATGATCTGTACAAAGTAAGAGAGTTCTTCCGCGTGCGCTATGATTCTTATGCCAAGCGGGGATATTTGCTGGATTATGACCGTACGATGGAGCAGATCTTTGATCCGACCAAAAAGGTGTTAAGCGAAAAGGGTGTGCTTCTCGGAATCTCGGAATATGATGTCCCTTATCTGAATGATAAGGATGGAAGCATTGTCTCTTTTGTGCAGGCAGATGATTTGTGGAGCTATAACAAAGAGACGGATGAAGTATCGCTGGTATTCAGTTTCGCAGCTTCGGAAAATACGGATGAGAGAAATCTTACAAATCAGCATGAAATACAATTATTAGAGGCAGATGGAAACGGAAATGTGACATTTGCTGTATATGGATATATGAACCGTGGAGAACACGAAGGACAGGTTGGTGTTGCGGTTTACTATTATAATGTAGAGCAAAGCTCTGTAGAAGAAAAGGTGTTTATCCCTACAGATACCTCGTGGGGAAATGCGATTCACGAGTTGGGGAAATTAGTCTACTATAGTGTGGATAGAGAGATGCTGTATGTACTTGCCGGCGATACCTTTTATGAGACAAATGTGGAAAAGGAAAAGACGAAGGAGCTGGTAACAGGACTTACGGAGGATCATTATGTAGTATCCAGCGACGGGCGTCTCCTTGCTTATCAGTCAAAAAGCGGAGAAAATGGAGCTAATGAGCTTACCATTATGAATCTGTCTTCCGGCAAGACAAGGACAGTAACCGGCAAAGAAGGCGAGAACATCTATCCTCTTGGATTTGTGAAAAATGATTTTGTATACGGAACTTCAAGAATAGAAGATGCCGGACAAACAGCAGCGGGTGAAGATGCAAGCCCTATGTATAAAGTGGAGATTCAGAACAGCAAGGGAAAAACAGTCAAGACTTATGAGCAAAAAGAGATCTATATACTGGGCGCTAAAATGGAGAAAAACAGAGTGATTCTGGAGCGGGCAGTAAGAGACGGAAGCATCTACACTGCAACGGCAGAAGAATATATTTCTAATAACGAAGAACAGAAGGAAAGCAATATTTATCTGGATTCTTATGTGACAGAATTGAAGAAAAAACAGATGCGGCTGACCTATGAAGACGGCATTTCAGATAAAGAACCGAAGGTATTAAAGCCAAAACAAGTAATGTTTGAGAATCCGACAACGATTACCTTTGATTACGATAAGAAAGAGAAACAATATTACGTCTATGGATATGGAAAACTTCAGGGCTCTTATGAAATTGCAGGCGATGCCATCCAAAAGGCAGATTCGTGTGGAGGAGTCGTGGTGGATCAAAGCCAGTCCTATATATGGGAGAGAGGAAATCGGGATTTGAACTATACCATTGATCATTCTGAGGATATGGCAGCACAGATTAAAGCAAAGCTTGACAGTGGAGTTTCGCCGATGGAAGCGCTGAAAGAATATAATTCCGGCGCAAGTCTTAATCTTACAGGATGTACAGCGGAACAACTTGCTTACATTATCAATCAGGGGAAGCCGGTGATTGGAATGAAAGAGGCCGGAAAGCCGATCATTCTTGTAGGATACACAGATGAGAATGTAATCTATGTGGACGCAGCAAGCGGCGAACGAAAAACCAGCACATTTGAAGAAATGGATGCATTGACGGCAGGAACGGGACATACGTATATCGGATAAAAGACAAAATCAGGGACGGGTTTTAACCCGTCCCTGATTTGTTAACGATTTCGTTTTATCGGCTGAAATACGACATTTCTATATTTTTTTAAAGCAAAGTAAACAATCATTCCCAGTATACCACAGGAAACAACTTCTCCGATTCCAACGGTCAGCATCATAAATGGAATTGGAAGTGCAACGCCATACGCATATCGCAGCACGAATGGTACGATCAGTGTGTTGGCGGCAATCGGAGGAAGTGGCGCAAGATAAGGGCTTTTATTACGAAGCTGATACGTGAAAAAAGCGCCGATCAAGGTTGCCAGACTTCCGCATAGGATATCCGGTAAAACTGCTCCGCCGAGAATATTTCCAATCAGACAGCCGACAAACAGCCCCGGAATTGCGGCGGGAGTAAATAACGGAAGAATGGTCAGTGCCTCTGCAATACGAACCTGTACTTCTCCGAAAGAAAATGGTGCGAAGACATAAGTAAGCACCACATAGATAGCAGCGATCATAGCTGCCTGTGTCATGAAAGTTACCTTTTGATTTTTCATATTCAGTTCTCCTTTAGTTTTGTTTTACGTGTGGAAGGTCACGAACACACGATTCATTTTACGCGAAACAATGAGCCATGCGGATGTGCTTGCACATCCATCTGGCGAATGTCGCGAGAGCCAAATACCGCAGGCATTTGGCTTACGCCGGAAATCGGCGAAACCCTTGTAAGACCTTGTTTTTCGGGTTTTTGTAACGGGTAATAGTTTAGCATAGAGAAGTGCAAAAATCAAGGTTTGTCCGGAATTTGTCCGGAATGGAACAAGGATAAGAAATAGCAATCACAATCACCACGGGATGGCATCCCACATATACTAAGGTAGATACTTATTTACAGGAGCGTATAGATATGCATAACAAAATCCCTTATTATATGGCTTATCCGGAGTTCTTCATGTATGGAACAGAGCGGACGGACCGGATGGATTATGATTATATGAAGAGTACTTATCCGGACACCGCAAAGCGTGTGCTTCCGCTTGTTGAAGAAGAGTGTGACCGTCTGGAATATAGTTCCAGTATGATCTATGACGAATATCCGGACCGTTTGCAGCTTCGTTTCATGACGAAGCGAATCTATGAAAGAGCGCAGGAGGAAGAAGAAAATCCGGGAGTATGGCTTCTGGATCTTATTCAGGTGATGCTGTGTCAGGAGCTGCTTTTGAGAAGGCGTGAACGCAGAGAAAAAAGAAAGTTTTATTGATTCTCGCTATAAAAAGTAGACGAGTGTGAGAAGATGTGTTAGAATACCTCCACGTAACCTTGAAAAGATACAGCAGATAAAGGAAGCCAAGCGATGGATAATATTATTTTTATTGGTATGCCGGCAGTCGGAAAAAGTACAGTCGGAGTTGTGACGGCAAAACGTTTAGGATATCAGTTTATTGATACAGATCTTCTGATTCAGGAGCAGGAAGGAAAGCTGTTAAAAGAAATCATTGAAGAACAGGGGAACGATGGATTCCTGAAAGTTGAAGACCGGGTAAATGCCGGCGTGGAGGCACATAATGCAGTGATTTCTCCGGGTGGCAGTGTGGTTTATTGCGAAAATGCTATGAAGCACTACAAAGAGATCGGGAAAATAGTATATTTGCAAGCTTCTTTTGAAACAATAAACAGCAGATTGCTCAATGCAAAAAATCGAGGTGTTGTGCTGAAAGACGGACAGACACTGAGAGATTTGTATGATGAGAGAGTACCGCTTTTTGAGAAATATGCCGACATTACCATTTGCGAAGACGGCATTGATTTCAAGGAAACAGTTTCTCGTGTTTTGGATGCGCTTGAGGCACTGTAAATATTACGAAATAGTTACACAAGTGTAAAAAATATTTTACAAACAGGGAAAATGTGTTATAATGTCAAAAGGTATGGACATAGATTAGAATTTGCTAGATAGAAAATAGAAGAAAAATCAGAGGTGTAATATATGGAGCAATATATTATTAAGGGTGGTCATCCATTAGTGGGAGAGGTTGAAATTGGTGGCGCAAAAAATGCGGCGCTTGCAATTCTCGCTGCAGCTATTATGGCAGATGAAACTGTGAAAATTGACAATCTGCCGGACGTAAATGATATCAATGTCCTGTTAGATGCAATTGCAGGAATTGGAGCAGATGTTCAGCGTGTGGACCGTCATACGGTTTGGATCAATGGCAGAGGGATCAGAGATTTTAGTATTGAATATGATTATATCAAGAAGATCAGAGCTTCCTACTATTTGTTGGGAGCATTGCTTGGGAAATATAAGCATGCAGAAGTTGCACTTCCGGGAGGATGTAATATCGGCAGCAGACCGATCGATCAGCATTTGAAAGGATTCCGTGGACTTGGTGCAGAAGTTGAAATTGAGCATGGTAAGATTATTGCAGAGGCAGAGCGTCTGGTAGGGAAGCATATTTATTTTGATGTGGTGAGCGTCGGGGCAACGATCAATGTGATGATGGCTGCGGCAATGGCAGAGGGTCAGACCATTATGGAGAACGTTGCCAAGGAACCACACGTTGTAGATGTGGCAAACTTCTTGAACAGTATGGGCGCAAATATCCGTGGCGCGGGAACAGATGTGATTAAGATCCGTGGTGTTAGACAACTTCATGGGACAGAGTATTCCGTGATTCCGGATCAGATTGAAGCAGGAACATTTATGTTTGCAGCAGCAGCTACCAAAGGAGATGTGACTGTGCTGAACGTAATTCCGAAGCATCTGGAGGCAACAATTGCTAAATTAGTAGAAATCGGATGTGAAGTGGAAGAATTTGATGATGCAGTGCGCGTTGTGTCAAAGGGTAGCCTTACAAGCACACATGTAAAGACGCTGCCATATCCGGGATTTCCGACAGATATGCAGCCACAGATTGGTGTCACTTTAGCTCTTTGCAAAGGGACAAGTACGATTACAGAGAGTATTTTCGAAAATCGTTTTAAATATCTGGATGAATTGGCAAGAATGGGAGCCAATATCAAAGTGGAGGGAAATTCCGCTACGATTGAAGGTGTGGAGAAATTCTCCGGAGCAAGAGTGAGTGCGCCGGATCTTCGTGCGGGAGCTGCGCTTTGTATTGCGGGTCTTGCGACAGACGGAATTACGATCGTGGATGACATTGTTTACATTCAGCGTGGATATGAGCGCTTCGAAGAAAAACTCCGCAGTATCGGTGGATTGATCGAAAAAGTGGAGACTGAGAGAGAAATCCAGAAATTCAAATTAAAAGTCGGCTAGAAAAAAATTAGCTGGAATTCATCCTTGACAATTACTATAAAAGGATGTAAGGTTTATAAGTACCAAAAATAAATAATGCAAACTTTCTCTTATTCAGAGCAGTGGAGATACAAAGGATCTATGAAGCTGCGGCAACCCCCGTCATGGGAAGGTGCCAACCTGAGCGAGCAATCGAACAATAAGAGGATTGGTTTATGAGAATATAAACAGTCCACTTGTTGTGGGCTGTTTTTTTCGCGAAAACAAAGAGCAGGGCAAAAGAATGTCCGCGACTGAGCGCCTATGGCGCGAGGCGGCTCTGCGCATTTTATAGAATGAATGATAGCCCCGACAGAGAAAGTACGAAAGAAAGGAAGAAGAACATGGAGAAATTATTATTCACATCTGAATCTGTAACAGAAGGTCATCCGGATAAGATCTGCGACGCAATTTCTGACGCAGTACTTGACGCTCTCATAGAGCAAGACCCGAACAGTCGTGTGGCATGTGAAACAGCGATCACAACAGGTCTTGTTCTTGTTATGGGAGAAATCACAACAAACGCATATGTAGATATTCAGAAAATCGTCCGTGAAACAGTAGATGAGATTGGATATAACAGAGGAAAATACGGATTTGACGCTCATACTTGCGGCGTAATTACTGCAATTGACGAGCAGTCCAGTGACATTGCTATGGGTGTTGACAAAGCGTTGGAGGCGAAAGAAAACCAGATGTCTGATGAAGAAATCGAAGCGATTGGCGCAGGAGATCAGGGAATGATGTTCGGTTATGCCTGTGATGAGACACCGGAGCTTATGCCATATCCGATTTCTCTCGCGCACAAATTGACACGGAAGCTTACAGAAGTTCGTAAAAACGGAACACTTGGCTATTTGAGACCGGACGGAAAATCTCAGGTAACTGTAGAATATGATGAGGCAGGAGTACCAAAGAGACTGGACGCAGTGGTACTTTCTACACAGCATGATCCGGATGTAACACAGGAGCAGATTCACGAGGACATTAAGAAATATGTATTTGATGCGGTAATTCCGGCAGAAATGGTTGACGATAAGACAAAATTCTTCATTAACCCGACAGGACGTTTTGTAATCGGCGGACCTCACGGAGATTCCGGTGTAACAGGACGTAAGATTATCGTAGATACTTATGGTGGAATGGCTCGGCACGGCGGCGGTGCATTTTCCGGTAAAGACTGTACTAAAGTAGACCGTTCTGCGGCTTATGCGGCGCGTTATGTGGCTAAGAACATTGTTGCGGCAGGTATTGCAAAGAAATGTGAGATTCAGTTATCTTATGCGATCGGTGTAGCACAGCCGACATCTATTATGATTGATACTTTCGGAACAGGAAAAATCTCTGAGGAGAAGTTGGTTGATATCGTAAGAGAGAACTTTGACCTTCGTCCGGCAGGTATTATCAAGATGTTAGACCTTAGAAGACCGATCTACAAGCAGACAGCAGCATACGGACATTTTGGAAGAACGGATCTTGACCTGTCATGGGAGAAAACAGACAAGGCAGAAATTCTCAAATCCTATTTATAAAATTTTAATAAAAGTTTATGGGCGCTTTGGTGAGAGGCGCCCTTTTTCATGCTATACTGAAGGCGGAGGACATAAGCATATGAAGTTGAAAACAAGGTTGTCTATTGCCTTTTTAACAATTACATTAATACCGGTCATACTCTCCGTTGCGATGGTGCTGATCATGTGGAGAATCCAGGCGGGAGCAATTGAAGAAACATATGGCATTTCCGGTGCAACAGTGGAATCTTTGTCGAATTCTACGCAGGTGCTGTCGAATCTAACTGAAAAGCCATATCGCGAACTGGAAGAGATGGCAGATCTGCATTCCGGAGAAATGGAAGATGCAACATATTTAGATGGATTTAATCAGCGTCTGAAAGAAAAGAAGTCCTATCTTCTTGTGCGCAAAGACAGTACGATCGTATATACCGGCGCAGATGCAGGAAAGGTGGAGAAAGTTATCTGTCAGCTTCCTGATTACGGGGATTCTGCGACGACGTCAAAAAATGGTATTTATCTTGGCGGAGAGGTACAGGCGCTTGTCAAGCAGGTGGATTTCGTTTATCCGGCAGGGGAACAGGGAAGTGCATTTATTGTCACCAACATCAGCAATGTGATTCCGGAAGTAGAAGAGTTTGTGATGGATATGATGTTTGGTGTGGCCATTGTGCTTGTATTGACAGCATTTCTTCTGATTGTCTGGATCTACCGTGGGATTATGGGTCCCCTTAATAAGATGCGTGTAGCGGCAAGAAGGATACAGACCGGAGATCTGGATTTTGAGATTCCGACAGAGGCAGATGATGAGTTGGGACAGCTCAGCCGAGACTTGGAGGATATGCGCCAGAGACTAAAAGATACCGCGGAAGAGAAGGTTGCTTTTGATAAGGAAAATAAAGAACTGATCAGTAACATTTCCCATGATCTGAAGACACCGGTGACGACGATTAAAGGCTATGCGGAAGGAATCATGGATGGCGTGGCGGATACGCCGGAGAAAATGGAAAAATATATTCGGACCATTTATAACAAAGCAAATGAGATGGATACGTTGATCAATGAATTGACATTGTATTCTAAGATTGATACGAATCGTATCCCATATAACTTCAAGATTTTGTCAGTGAATGATTATTTCTCGGATTGTGCAGAAGATCTTTCGTTTGATCTGGAGGCAAAAAATGTCGAGTTCGGATATTTTAATTATGTGGAAGAAGAAGTGCAGGTTATTGCGGACGCGGAGCAGATCACACGTGTGATCCACAATATCGTCAACAATTCTGTGAAATATATGGACAAGGAAAAAGGGAAGATTAATCTCAGAATTAAAGATGTAGGAGATTTCGTGCAGGTAGAGATTGAAGATAACGGAAAAGGAATCGCAGCCAAAGACCTGCCAAATATATTCGAGAGATTTTATCGAACAGATGCTTCCAGAAATTCTTCGAAGGGCGGAAGCGGAATCGGCTTGTCGATTGTAAAGAAAATTATCGAAGAACATGGCGGCAAGATATGGGCTACCAGCAGAGAGAATACAGGCACAACCATGTATTTTGTGCTTAGAAAATATCAGGAGGTACCGGTAAATGAGTAAGATATTGATTGTGGAAGATGAAGAAGCGATTGCAGATCTGGAAAAAGATTATCTGGAGCTGTCCGGATTTGAAGTAGAAGTGGCGAATGAAGGGACACTTGGATTGGAAAAAGCACTTGGCGGAGATTACGATCTCTTTATCTTAGATCTGATGCTTCCGGGAGTAGACGGATTTGAAATTTGCCGAAAGATCCGAAATGAAAAAAATACACCAATCATCATGGTGTCAGCAAAGAAGGACGATATCGATAAAATACGAGGCTTAGGACTTGGAGCGGATGATTATATGACGAAGCCATTCAGCCCAAGCGAATTGGTTGCACGAGTGAAAGCGCATCTGGCAAGATACGACCGTCTGATCGGAAGTGCAGCAGAGAAAAATAAAATCATAGAAATTCGCGGACTCAAGATAGACACAACTGCCCGCCGCGTGTGGGTAAATGGAGAAGAAAAAACATTTACGACAAAAGAATTCGATCTCCTCGCATTCTTGGCGGCACACCCAAATCATGTATACACGAAGGATGACCTGTTCCGAGAAATCTGGGATATGGAATCCGTAGGAGATATCGCAACGGTAACCGTGCACATTAAGAAAATAAGAGAAAAAATAGAACTGGATACATCAAACCCACAGTATATCGAAACAATCTGGGGCGTAGGATATCGGTTTAAGGTATAATTTAGGACGTAGCATTTTTGCAAAATGCTACGTCCTAAATTACATTTTGGGGTGTCCAAAATTGATTTAACTGTTTTTGATGAAGGTGGTATGGCATTTCGGACAGCGGATTTCAATGCGTCCTTTTCCGCGGGGAACGCGGATTTTCTGCTTGCATCCCGGGCAGCGGTATATGTGATGTGTTTTTCTTTGTGCGAGCATATTCTTTTGCTTGCCGAACCATGTTCTGAGTTTGTAGGTTTTATTTAGGAATGTCTGGTTCTCACTGGATCTTTTGTACAGGTTTCGAGAGAACATTCGAAAATATGTCAAAATGATAAAAAACCACGATAAGAGCGACAGTGTGTAGCTGTCAAAGACGATGGACAGCACCATTGTGGCAAGCCCCGCGCCGAGGGAATATTTGCCTAAAGTGTCTACTCCGTACCGCCCATACATAAAACGCATAAATTTTTCTTTCAAAGTCATCAACCTCCTGAAAATATATTATTATCATACGATAATGGCAAGTAAAGTCAATAAAACAGAAATTAAAAAAATATAAAATAACTGTAGTCTTTTTTGCTTTTGTGTGAATGATGCTTGTACTGTGAAGAAAAATCGGCTAAAATAAAGCGTAGATTGATGATGGCTGCAGTGATAGAGCTGTGGAAAATGAGGAAGACTTGGAGTGAGGAAAATGTCGGCTAAGAGAAAGATAGATGGGAAATCAAAGGAAATGAATCATAAGAGAGCAAATCATCACAGAGGGCGCAGAAAGTCAAGGAAGGCGAGACGTAAAAATATGATTTTGAACGTGATTCTTGTAGCTGCGATTGTTGTATTCTGCGTGTCTGCGTTTAAATTACTTCAGATAGGAAAAGGCTATAAAGACGGACAGAGTGAATATGAGAAGGTAAGAGATGTGGCAATCAAGAACGCGGATGATAAGGAAAAATTCCGGGTTGATTTCGATGAGCTTATGAAGATCAATAAGGATACTGTGGGGTGGATCAGATTTTACAAGGAGCCTTCACAGATCAATTATCCGGTGGTACAGGGAGCGGATAATGACCTTTATCTCCACAAGACATTTTCAGCGAATGAAAATACACTGGGAGCGATCTTTGTAGACGCGGCGGCAAGCTCAGACTTTACAGATAAAAATACAATCATTTACGGACATCGTATGAAGGACGGTTCTATGTTCCGCAAACTGGAAGAATATAAAGACAAAGATTTCTGGAAAGAAAATCCATATTTCTATATTTATACGCCGGACGGAAGAGAGATTACTTATAAAATCTACTCGGTCGGTCAGGTGCTTGATACGTCCGATACGTATCTGACCTCCTTCGCCAGTGACGAAGAATATCAGACATTCCTCGATATGACGATGAAAGAGGCAGATTACGATACCGGGGTGAAGGTGACAACGGACGATACGGTCGTTACGCTTTCTACATGTACCGCAGCTAGTGATGAACATCGTTTTGTTGTGCGCGGAGTGAAAGAGAAGGAAGTAGAGCTTCAGTAATTTAACAGAGATGAGGTGAGAGTATGTCTTATATCTATGAAGTGGGCGATATTGTAACCTTGAAAAAGCAACACCCGTGCGGCAGCAAGGAGTGGGAAATCCTCCGGGTGGGAGCGGATTTTCGGTTGAAATGTATGGGATGCGGGCATCAGATTATGATCGCACGCAAAATTGTAGAGAAGAATACAAAGGATTTAAAGAAGAAAGAGTAAAATGAAGAGAACTTATTTCGTAACAGGTGGAGCCGGTTTTATCGGCTCCAATTATATTCATTATATGTTTGATAAATACGGAAGCGATATTCGGATGATCAATGTTGACAAATTGACTTATGCTGGGAGATTGGAAAATCTGGCGGAGATAGCTGACAGAGAAAATTATACATTTGTAAATGCCGATATTTGCGACAGGGAAGCGGTAGAACGGATTTTCGCTGAAAATGAGATTGACCGTGTGGTGCATTTTGCGGCGGAGAGTCATGTGGATCGAAGCATTGAGGAGCCGGAAATATTTGTCAAAACGAACGTGCTCGGAACTGCTGTTTTGCTAAATGCTGCCCGGAAGGCATGGGAACGAGAGGATGGAACGTATCCGAGAGATAAAAAATTTCTTCATGTGTCTACGGATGAAGTATATGGTTCGTTGGGAGAAACCGGATATTTCTATGAGACAACGCCGTACGCTCCGCACAGTCCTTACTCTGCGAGTAAAGCCTCTGCGGATATGCTGGTTCGTTCCTATATGGATACGTATGGTTTCCCGGCAAATATTACAAATTGCAGTAATAATTACGGACCGCGTCAGTTTCCGGAGAAGTTGATTCCTCTGATGATAAAGAATGCGCTGCAAGGAGAAAAACTTCCGGTCTACGGAGATGGATTGAATGTGAGAGACTGGCTCTATGTAGAAGATCATGTGAAAGCGATTGATCTGGTGCAGGAGAAGGGACGACTCTTTGAGACATATAATATCGGTGGCTGCAATGAGAAGACGAATCTGGAAATTGTAAATACAATCCTTGAAGTCCTACAAGAGACATTAGAGGAAAATGATCCGAGAAAAGCCTTTATAAATGATGGGTTAATCGAATATGTAGAAGACCGGAAGGGGCATGACAGACGGTATGCCATTAATGCAGATAAAATAAGAAGAGAGACAGGATGGACGCCGGAGACTTCTTTTGAAGACGGGATTCGTGAAACGGTGAGATGGTATGTGGATAAATTAGATTGCAGCAGCAGAGGGTTCGGAGTATGACTCGGAAAATATAAAATATAAAATATAAAATTGAAAAGGGAAACTGAAAAAAGACTTGAAATAAAGAAAAAAATATGGTATCATTTCAAATTGTGATACACTATAATCCGCGTAGAATGTGCGGATATCCTTGCTCCCACATAAGTTGAGCGGGGGCCAAAAGACCAGAAGGAGGTGCAAAGACGACATGAATAAATATGAATTAGCTGTTGTTGTCAGTGCAAAAATCGAAGACGACGAAAGAGCACAGGTTATCGAAAAAGTGAAAGCTTTAATCGAGCGTTTTGGTGGCCAGATCTCTGACGTTGATGAATGGGGTAAGAGAAGATTAGCTTACGAGATTCAGAAGATGAAAGAAGCATATTATTATTTCATCCACTTCGAGTCTGATGCTGAGACTCCAGGCGAAATCGAACAGAGAGTTCGCATCATGGACAATGTCATCAGATATTTATGCGTAAGACAGGAAGCATAAGCAGGAAGTAGAGGTTATTATATGAATAAAGTAATTTTGATGGGACGCTTAACAAGAGATCCTGAAGTGAGATATTCACAGGGCGAAAGTTCTACAGCAATTGCAAGATATACACTTGCAGTAGACCGCAGATTCAGACGTAACGGAGATGGAGAGCAGAATGCAGACTTCATCGGCTGCGTGGCGTTTGGAAGAAGCGCAGAGTTTGCTGAGAAATATTTCCGCCAGGGATTGAAAGTAATTGTTACAGGACGTATCCAGACCGGCAGTTATACAAATAAAGACGGTCAGAAGGTATACACAACAGACGTTGTGGTAGAAGATCAGGAATTTGCTGAGAGCAAAGCGACAAGCGATGCGAACATGGGTAACTTCCGCGCGTCAGCTCCCACACCGGCTCCGGCACCAGTATCTGATGCAGGCGACGGCTTCATGAACATTCCAGACGGAATTGATGAAGAATTACCGTTCAACTAGGCATTAAACAAGGAGGTAAAGCAACATGGCTTTCGATAAAGGGAATCGTCCAGAAGGCGGCTTCAAGAGAAGAGGCGGCGGACGTAGAAGAAAAAAAGTATGTGTATTCTGCGGTAAAGAGAATAACGAAATCGACTACAAAGATGTAGCTAAGTTAAGAAAATATATCTCTGAAAGAGGAAAAATTCTTCCAAGAAGAATCACAGGAAACTGTGCAAAACATCAGAGAGCTCTTACAGTAGCAATCAAGAGAGCACGTCATATCGCTCTTATGCCATACGTTCAGGATTAATTCCAAGAGCGTAGAAAACAGTAAATTAAAAAGCCTTTAGATACTAGAATTATAGTATTTAAAGGCTTTTTTGATAGTCTTACAAATCTTATGTAATATCAAAATTCGTACATGACTTTGAAGAAGTGGACTTTTAAGTCATGAAAATCAAATGACTCCCCCCAAAAAACTCCTCATCAATTTTTGTAAATACATAAAGTTTAGTTTTTGTTATTAGAAAGACCCAGCATATAATCTGCAGATACTTTGTAAAATCTGCATAGGTCTATCAGAAATTCAATAGGCATGGAACGTTTGCCTAATTCGTATTGGGAATACGTGGTTTGAGCAACACCTAAGATGTCTGCTACAGATTTTTGTGACAAATCATTGTCTTGACGAAGTCCCCTCATCCGTTCTGTGTAATGCAACGTATATCACCTCATCAGTATTCTACTAAAAAAAATAAGTAAGCATTGCTTTTTAAGTCGTATTGAGTTATAGTAAAAACGAATATTTAACTCAATATGAGTTAAAATGTAAAACTATTATTATATTTTGCGGCTAAGAGAAAGAATATGCATAAAGAGGGAGAAAGGATGAGTATTTAAGATGAAAAGAAAGAGAGCTTACGCCAAGAGAATACTGGCGTTATGCATGGCATTGTTTTTGTGCATCGGAACAGGCTGTCTTGTTGTTGCGGCAAGAAAAGCAGATGCGGACACGACAAAAACGTTGTCTGATGACGCTGGCGCACAAGAGAAGAAAGTGCAAAATGTTCGTGCGACTCTTGATGGGAATCGTGTCGTTGATGCAAACACGATGGTAACATGGGAAAATATAGCAAAACAATCCACACAGTATACCGGGCGTATCTGGACGGACAAGTCCGTGTTTACCGATGGCGTGACCCTTCCGGGTTCGGGCGAAGAAGTGGGCGGAGGAAATATTGCAGTTGAACAAGGAGACTCTGATTTCCTTGTAGGCTTATCTGCACTTTCTTCTACCTCCAACATGACAACACAGAGCGCAACGCCTCTGGATATCGTCCTTGTGCTGGACACATCAGGAAGTATGGAGGACGGTATGGATGGCGGCGCGCCATATGAAGAAATCTATGCAGATGAGCTGGACATAAGCAAAACCTATTATATTGCGGAAAACGGTATTTTTGGAACCACATACCGAGAAATTACCCACAATGGTTCATCATGGGGCTATGAAGATTGGTTTGGCACATGGCAAACTGAGACGCCAAAGACCAGCGCCAGTGATCGGAGAAATACGCAGTTCTATGAATATGCAGGCACAAGGCTTGAGAGCATGAAGACTGCGGTCAATGGCTTTATTGACTCCACAGCAACAGCCAACAAAGACATGGCGGAGAACAATAAGCACCGAATTTCTATCGTTACTTATGCGGGCAGCGCCAACACGAGAGCTAATTTGCAGGATGTGACGGAAGCTGCGGCGACAAGCCTGAAAAATACAGTAAATAACCTGAGCGCAAATGGCGCGACCAATGCGGGAGCGGGTATGACAAACGCTAACACGGAGCTTCAGAGCGAGAGAGCAAGAGCTAACGCGCAGGAGGTTGTTATCTTCTTTACAGACGGTACACCGACAACCAACAATACATTCGATGCAACGGTGGCGAATACAGCGGTAACGCAGGCAGGTAAAATCAAAAGTGAGGAAAGAGGCGGACTCGTATACTCTATCGGTATCTTCGAAGGGGCAGATGCGGACAGTTTGCAATCTAGTGAGAACCAGTTTATGAACGCGGTGTCCAGCAACTATCCGAATGCGACAGCTTACAACAACCGTGGCGACCGTGTGGATGCTAAGTATCAATATTATAAGACTGCTACCGAGTCAGGAGAGCTGAATCAGGTATTTGAAGACATCTTCGAGGAGATTAAGAACCCGGGAAGTGTTCCGACAGAAGTCACCGGAGGCGACCCGATGCACAGCGGTTATATTACCTTCGAGGACGAGCTTGGCGCATATATGAAGGTTGACGGTTTCAACGAAATCGTATTTGCAGACAAAGAGTTTACGGAAGTTAAGAAAACAACCGACGGAAACACAGATACCTACACCTTTAGCGGAACGGTAGATGCAAGTGACCTTTACCCGAATGGCAGTCTGGGTGAAATTGTGATTCAGGTTGTAAGATCTGAGGAGCTGTCACAGGGCGACAAGGTAACGGTGAAGATTCCGGCGGCACTCATTCCGCTTCGTCAGTTTGACGTGCAGGAGACAGAGGACGGAGCATATGAGACAACGGTTAGCAATACTTATCCAATGCGTATTTTCTTCGGTGTAAGCTTAAAAGAAGACGCGGCGGCAATGCTTGAGAACCCGGACAGCGCTATGAAACAGCATATTGCAGAAAATACCGGTAGTGACGGTAAGGTGAACTTCTATTCTAATGATTTCACCAAAGATGCGGCGACGGGCAATACAACAGCGACCTTCACTCCGGCAGACACCAACAGCTTCTACTACTTTGGACAAGATTCAGTATTATATATAGATAAAAATTGTGAAACACCTGCAACAAGACGAAATTCCGGAAACAATACTATAGAAAACAAAGACTACTGGTATCAGAGAACGTATTATGCAGTCGGCGAAGCAGAGCCGCAGACGGAAAATATCTGTATTACGGGAGTTTTGGCGGCAGAATTATTAGAGTATGCCGAGCGAAACGACGCTGGTCAGTGGTATATCCCGAAAGAGGCGCCTCGTCTTGCAACAATTCACAATACATATCTTCTAAAAGGGGATAATGTGACCGGTACAGCGAAAGATGTCATCAATCCGCAGTGGGGCAGAAATGAGAGTCAGCAAGTCATTGATGAGGTCAACGTATCCCTTGGAAATAACGGTAAGTTGTCCTTAGACGTTCCGGGCGCGCTGGAGATTTCCAAAGCGGTTACCGCAGAGGAAGGTCTGACCGCGCCGGATGAAACATTTACCTTCAAGGTTGATTTAGAAGCGGCGCAAGGTACAGAGCTGAAAGACAGCTATACTGCGCAGAAATTTAACAAAGACGGAAAAGAGTCCGGCGAGGCATTTACTGTAGAAGATAACGGTACTGTAACGCTGAAAGCGGGAGAGAAGGTTCAAATCTACGGTCTTGCGAACAGAACAGCTTACAGCGTGACGGAAGAAAATCTTCCGGATGGCTTTACTCAGACAACACCTGCGGATAATGCGGCGGCAGCAGGTACCATTGGTACGGGCGTTGATAACGGAATGAATCAGGCGGCATTTACGAACAACTATGCGGTGGGAGACTATACCATCAATTCTGTAGACCTTGGCTTAAAGGGCTCGAAGAAGATTGAATCTGACGGTAATGTACGCTCCTTCAAAGCAGGGGATATCTTCAGGTTTGATATCAAGGCAAGTCAGCAGACGCCGGACGCACCGCTTCCGACAAATGCTAGGAATATTATCAGGCCGACAAGCGGAACAAGTGCAGCCATCAGCTTCGGAGATTTTACCTTTGATGAACCGGGACAGTACAGATACTCTATCCTTGAGTATTTGCCAAATGGCGAGACCTCTGACGAGTGGGATAAGATTATTCCGGGCATCACTTACGACCCTGCGGAGTACCGACTGAGAATCCGTGTGGAAGACGACCATAATGGTAATCTGATTCCATATCATATCGAGATTGCGAAGCGTCAGGACCAGACGGGAGCAGCGGATTGGGATATTTTATATGAAAGCACCGGCAATTTAGAGACAGGAACTGCAGCTACGCTTCCGGGAGAAAACCAGTCCTATATCAACTTTGTCAACACATGGAGCGCAAAAGAACAGAGCATTTCTCTGAGCGGTAAGAAAACCCTGAATGGCAAGAGCCTTGGCGACTACTCCGTGAAAGAGCAGTTCGGCTTCAAGCTGGAGGCGGCAGGCTCAAGACAGATTGGCAGTCAGGACGCGTTTGCGGAAGATGAAGACCAGCCGATGCCAAAGGATGACACCGGTAAATACATATACCGAAACTCTACCACCGGAGACATCACCATTTCCGGTACTACTTTCAAAACAGAGAATGTAGGCAAAGAGTACAAATATATCCTTCGCGAATTGCAGCCGACAGACACCGGTAAGGTGGACGGAAATGGAATAGAAGGCGCAATGAAGAATGATGACGGTCAGTGGGTTTACAAGGGAATTACCTTTGATAAGGAAGCAAAAGAAATTACAATCCGAGTAAATTCTCCTGACGGAACCGACGAGATTCAGGCACAGGTAACCGGCAATAATTTTGAATTTGTCAATAGCTACGACGCATCTACAACGCTTGCTTTAGACGGAACAAAGAAGATTACCGGACGCGAATTTAAAAACGGCGATACATTTACCTTTGAAATCACAGGCGAAAACGGCGCGCCGCTTCCGAAGGATAGTCAGGGACAGGATGTGTCCAGCGTAACGATTACACCGGATAGCGGAACCGAAGCTGCCCTTGACTTTGGTACGATTACCTTTACACAGGCAGACATGAAGGACGCTGTAGCAGAGAAAAATGACGACGGAAGTACGAAGCAGTACACGAAGGACTTCACTTACACACTGACAGAGACCGGTACGGATGGAAATGGTATGACATATGACAAGGCACCTAAGAAGGTGACTATTACCGTTACCGACGATAATCATGGTACTATGAAAGCAGCTGTGAAAGAGGGAAGCGAAGAGTTGGAGTGGACAAATAAATACACAGCCACAGGAGCAGTGGGCGAAGCTGACCTTGCAGTGACAAAAGTGTTAAATGGACGCGCTATGAAAGACGGAGAGTTTAACTTTACGATCAAAAGTGCAGAGGATACGCCACAGCTTACCAAAAACTTTGCAAACGAGTTCTCGGCGGACGGAAGCGTTCAGACGCTGAAGGATGGATTTAAGTTAACGTTTGACCAGAATGATATTGGAAAGACCTTTACTTATATTGTGGACGAGGTGGAAAATACAGATGTCAATGGTATCACCTATGATAAGTCAGAGTATCAGGTAGTATTTACGCCGAAGGACAACGGCAACGGTACGATTACACCGGAGATTAAGGTCACAAGAATAAAAAATGCAGCCGGTGAAACAGTGAGTGAAAATGTAAAGCTTACAGACGGAAAGGCAGTCCTTCCATTTGTAAATACATATTCTACAGCCCCGGGTGTGGTAGATCTTTCGGAAGCGGCAGGATTTACGAAGGCGATTACCGGACGTGACTGGAAGGAGGGAGATTCCTTCATATTCAAGATCACCGGAACCGCGCCGGACGGAAATACTGCGCCAATGCCACAAAAAGACGGTAAGGATGTAACGTCTGTAACAGTGGATTATGATATGGCGCAAGGTCAGGATAAGACTGCGGCAGGTGAAGAGACGAAATTTGGTTTTGGCACGATTACCTTTGACAAAGCCGGAGTATATACCTATACGGTGACAGAGGATAAGGCAGGCAAAACAGAAAATGGTCTTACCTATTCTGACAATACTGCGACAGTCACCATTACCGTAGCGGATAAGGAAGGAACAGGTAAGCTCACAGCAACGCCGGTGATTTCCAGTCCGAGGTTTGTAAACACTTATGAGGCAGCGCTTGACTACACCGGCAAAGGAAACATAGCCATTTTCAAGACGCTGCACGGAACCAATGTAAAAGACAATCAGTTCAGCTTCACAGTGAAAACAGACGATGAGGCTACAGCAAAACGGTTGAACATTCCGAAGGAGGGAATTACACACAAAACGGATCCGGCAACGGAAGGTCAGAGAACGGAAGTTGCAAGACTAAGACCGATTACCTTTACAGAAGCAGACGCCGGTAAGACGTATACCTTTACGGTAGAAGAAGTGAAGGCCGGAGGTAAAGGCTTCACCTATGACGATACGGTATATGAAGTAGCCATTGCGGTTACAGACTTAGGAGCAGGAAAACTTCAGGCAGTGACAACGGTTTGGAACAAGACTGATGACAAGAAAGTTTCTGAGACAACTTGGACGACAGATTCTGCGACGGAAACAAATCCGATCGCGCTTGACTTTACGAATGTTTACCGTGCGTCAGGCAATGTGGCAATAAAAGTTACGAAAGAAGTGACAGGCGGACGTCCGCTGAAAGCGGGAGAATTTGCCTTCAGGCTGACAACGAAGCCAACTAAGGGCGGTACAGGAACAGAAGTTGCAACTGCAACGAATCAGGCAGACGGAACGGTTGACTTTGGTATATTTAAGTATACCACAACAGGATATCAGGCGCCTGAGGGAGCTGTGAATTTGACGGACATTATCAGTGGTGATAACGCTTATGCGACTATGACTCAGGTAGACGGTAAGAACGTCTATACCGTAAAATATATTGCTTCGGAAGTAACCGACAGTCTTCCGGCTGGAATGACGGCGTCAACACCGCCATTTGATGTGACGGTTACTGTTACGGATAATGGAAACGGAACACTGACAGCCGAAGCGAGCACAGGGGAGTTTACGAACACTTATGCAACCGTAAATGACGATATTTCGATCAAAATGAACGGTACGAAGACCATAGATACCAATAGCGTGGCTGGACTTACTCTTCCGGTATTAAAGGAAAACTTTACCTTTGAGTTAAAGGCTCTTGACGGAGCTCCGGCGCCAACGAGAGCAATAGCGAAGACCGATGAGAATGGTAACGTTGACTTTGGAACAGCAACCTTTAATTCAAGTCGTCTGGAAGGTGTAACTGCGGCAGAGGACGGTTCAAGAACGAAAGAATTTAAGTACGAAGTAACGGAAGTAAAAGGAAATCTTCCGGGTGTAACTTATGACACAGAGAAGAAGACATTTACCGTAACGCTGAAAGACGACGGAAACGGTAACTTGAGCGCAACGACAAGCAATGCGGACGGACAGCCATTGTTTGCATTTAAGAATAGTTATGGCGTAGAGCCAAAGACTTCAAGTATTACGGATACCATCCAGATTCAGAAAGTGCTGGAAGGAAGAACGCTGAATAAGGGAGAATTTACCTTCCTGTTGACTGAGAATGTAGACGGTAAGGATACGGTTGTCGCTAAAGGAACCAATGACGCAGACGGCAAGGTGACCTTTGGAAGTATCGAATATACCAAACCGGGCAACCACACTTATACTGTCCGCGAACAGATTCCGGAAGGCGCGGCAGACGGTGTGTATGAAGGGGTAACGTATGACGAAGCGATTTATACAATCAACACGGAAGTTACCGACAAAGGCGATGGAACGCTGGAAGTTACACATGCTGTGGAAGACGATGAAGAAGTGACCTTCACAAATACTTACGAGGCGAAACAGACAGCGGTTATTCTCAATGCTTCTAAGAAGCTGGTAGACAAGAAGTTGGAAGACGGACAGTTTACCTTTGAACTGAGAGATGAGAATGACAAGCTGGTAGGAAAAGCGAAGAAAAACAATGCAGACGGACAGGTTGTATTTGACGAGATTACCTATGATAAAGCGGGAACTTACAAATACACCGTCAGCGAGGTCAACGACAAGCAGGATGGAATCATCTATGATGACAAGAAGTATTCTGTAGAAGTGAAAGTTACAGATAACGGTAAGGGAAGCTATGTTGCAGAAGTAAGCTACCCTGACGGAGCGCCTTCCTTCGTAAATACATACGAGAAACCGGAAGAACCTGCGAAACCGGACAAACCGGACGAAAATAAGGGCGACGGCAACGTGGTAAGCGCGAAGACAGGAGATACTGCACAGACAGGCGCATGGCTCGTGCTGATGATAGCGGCTATCGTGGGAATCGGAGCGATTGTTGTAATCCGAAGACGAGAGAGAAGACATAGAAGATAGGAATTGTTGTAGAGGGAAAGCCCGGGCAAAATGCTCGGGTTTTTCCAGTAGTCTGAACAGATATGTTATTTTTGTGAGTGCTATAGAAAACATCTATAAATACAATTATGTATGTGTATTATCAATTGGACATGGAAGTTATACACTGTTTATAATTATATGAGAAAAATAAAGGTGATGTGACATAACAATCTGGTCTACAGGAGAAAAAAATGAAGTTAAAGAAAACGTGGGTAAAAAAGATTATATTGTTAGTAGTTGCAGCTGCTATGGTGGCGGCTTATTTTTTTGTACCGGGCATTCATAGCACTGTGTTAAAAATATTCAAGATGTTTGCCAGTGGAGACTTTACAGTTGTGAAAGAATTTGTGGCATCTTATGGAGCATATGCGGCGGTGATTTCCTTTGTGCTGATGATTTTCCAGTCGGTAGCTGCACCTCTTCCGGCATTTCTTCTGACCTTTGCAAATGCAAATCTGTTTGGCTGGTGGCAGGGTGCGCTTCTTTCGTGGAGCAGTGCAATGGCAGGAGCGGCAGTGTGTTTTTTCATTGCAAGAATTCTGGGTAGAGATGTGGCAGAGAAGTTAACAAGCAAAGCAGGGCTTGAGCAGATTGATACATTTTTTGAAAAGTACGGGAAAAATACGATTTTAATTTGCCGTCTTCTCCCGTTCGTATCTTTTGATATTGTTAGTTATGCGGCGGGTCTTACTTCTATGTCTTTTGTGTCATTTTTTGTAGCGACAGGGGTGGGACAGCTTCCGGCGACAATCGTGTATTCTTATGTTGGCGGGATGTTGACCGGAGGTGCAAAAACTTTTGTGACGGCACTTATGATCTTGTTTGCTTTATCAGCGTTTATATTTATGCTGAAGAAAATATATACGGACAAACAGTCTGCGAAAAAGGCATAACTTATGTTAGAAAAGGAGAGAAGAATATGGATACTTATTACAAACCGGAAGATTTGGAAAAATTCGGAACGATGGGGGAAAAAGCACCGTCGTTGGGAGAAAAGTTTTTTGATTATTATGGAGCGGTATTTGCAGAAGGTGCGTTGACGGCAAGAGAGAAATCTCTGATCGCTTTGGCAGTTGCGCATACGGTACAGTGTCCATATTGCATTGATGCTTATACGAATGATTGCCTGGAAAAGGGAGTCAACGAGGAGCAGATGACAGAGGCTATTCATGTGGCAACAGCAATCCGTGGCGGAGCAAGTTTTGTACACGGAGTGCAGATGAAAAATATTGTGAAAAAGCTGGAGTTTTAATTAAATAAAGTTCGGCTTTTTATAAATTCATATTTTATAAGGAGGACAAAATAATATGAAGAAGAAACTTGTGGCATTATTGTTAGTTTCTGCCATGACAGCAGCTATGGTTGTAGGCTGTGGATCTGGCGAAGAGAAGAAAACAGAGGAAACAAAGACAGAGGAAACAGCAGAAAAGAAAGAGCTGGCAGATGATGAATATCAGTATGTATCTGCAGAAGATACTGTAAAAGCAAAAGATGTTCACATTCTTGATGTTCGTGAGTGGGAGAAATATGTAGCAGGACGAGTTGCAAACTCTGAGTGGTGTCCTATTTTCCCATTAGAAGATACAGCTTTGGAAGAAGCGACTGTTGAATACGCAAAAGCGAATTTAAACGATGGCAAGGATATTTATATTGTATGTAACAGCGGTAAAAGAGGTGCGGAGAAGACAACCGGAATTTTAAGAGAAGTTGGAATTGAGCCTACATCTATCTATACGGTTGAAGGCGGAGCAGAGGCTCTTTCTAAAGTTGACGGAGCGCTTACAACGAACCGCGCAGACGAAGCGATTGAGTGGCAGTATGTATCCGGCAAAGATGCAGTAGAGGCTGGCAAGAGCGGAGAAGCCCAGATTGTGGATGTGCGTGATGACGAGACATACAAAGCAGGTCATCTTGCAGATTCACAGCAGGTAAACTTAAAAGAGATTGAGAGTGCAGATGCGCAGACAGCAATGTTTGAATTAGCAGGAAAACTTGACAAAGAGAAACCGGTATATTTCCTTTGCTATAGTGGTAATAAATGTGCAAAAACAGGAATTTCTGTATTAAAAGATGCAGGATTTGATCTTTCAAATCTTTACATCATTGAGAATGGTGCAAAAGATGGAGATGTTTCTGCAGCATTTGAAAAATAAGATCAACAATAAGGAAAATGTTTAGATATGAAGAAAAAAGTATTGTCAGTACTGTTGTGTGTGACTATGATTGGTGCACTTGTAGCGGGATGTGGTTCAAAAGAAAATGACACAAAAGAGAGTGAAGAGAAAAAAAGCACGATTCAGGATGTTAAAGCAGATGCGGTAGAACAGAGAACTGTATATGTAACTCCGGAATGGGTTATGAGTGCTCTTAGTGGTAATCAGGAAGGCTATGAGGATATTGTGGTAGCAGAAGTGGGTTACGGAAGTGAGAAGGACTGTGATTCTTATAATGAGGGACACGTTCCGGGAGCAATTTATGTAGATAACTGTGAAGTGGAGGATGCCACAGGTTCGGAAGAAGGAGCATATAACCTTTTAGCTCCTGAAGAAGTAGAGAAATTCCTGCTTGAAAATGGTATAACTAAAGATACAAAAGTAGTGCTTTATGGCGCAGATCCGGCAGGCGTTGGACGTCAGGCATATGCATATATTTGGGCAGGAGTAGAGGACCTTAAGATTTTGAATGGTGGTATTGACACTTGGAAAGCAGCAGGATACGAGGTGGAGAAGAAATCTAATACACTGGAAGTAGCTAAAGAGTTTGGTGTAACAGTTCCTGCGCATCCGGAATACTGGACTTCTATTGAAGAAGCAAAGGACAAACTTGAAAATGATGATAACTTTAAACTTGTAAGTATTAGAAGTGAAGATGAGTGGCTTGGAAAAACAAGCGGTTACGACTATATGGATAAAGCCGGTGAACCGGAAGGCGCTGTATGGGGGAAAGGTGCAAATACAGCATTTGATGTAGCTATGTTCTTAAATGAAGACGGAACAGTGAAAGATTTAGAAGGTTTCAAAGAAGTTTGGAAAGACTGTGATTTCACGCTTGATAATCATCTCGCATTTTATTGCGGTACAGGTTGGAGAGCAACGGTTCCTTTCCTGGTATTATACGAAAACGGATATGATAACATTTCTGTATATGATGGCGGATGGTATGAATGGCTGATGCATGAGGATTATCCGGTACAGGTTGGAGATCCGGCAAGTGCAGGCTGTCAGCATATGACCGTAGGCGATTTACCAACAGGAAAGGCTGCAAAATATTAAAAAATCTAAACATTGCGCTGTCACCGTTCAAAGGGTGGCAGCGTTTTTCTGGTGAGGGAATTATGAAGAAAATAGTAATGATAATCTTTGATATTTTAACGCTTGCACTTTTGGCAAGTGGATATATAATACAGTATTTTACAAAGCGAAAGCTGGGGATGATGCGCTGGATTAATTTCCACACATACAAATATCAGAAGATGCTGCCGCTGGAACTGCTTAAATATGTGGCGGTTTCGGTGATAATACTTTTGACAGTATTTATAATTTGCAGATTTATGAAAAAGCGAAAAGCTGCTAAAATGATAGATAGAATTACGATTACGGTTATGGCTGTAGTGACATTGTTCGATTTTGGTTTTGCATTATTTTCATCGTTAGAGTCTGTAAGGGCATATTACTTTATTATGCCATTACTCAGTGTAGCTGCATTGATGCAGATAATAAAAAATTTCGTTGTAATAGGGATGTTGAAGGAAGATGAAAAATAAGAAACTGTGGATTTTTATCGGGATAGTTATAGCGGTTTTAATATTAAACTATGTTTTTGGCTGGTCGGAATATCTGGCAGATAAGAACAATCTGAATTTTTTAAAAGATATGGTAGAAGATAATCCGATTTTAGCAAGTGTGGTTTATGCAGTTTTGACCATTGTTGGCTGTGTTGTTCTTGCACTTCCGGGTATTACCTTTGCCGTAGTAGCAGGATTGATTTTCGGTCCTGTTCTGGGAACGATACTTTGTTCTGTTGCCACCACTCTTGGAGCTATGTTTGCGTTTGTCGCCGGTCGTTTTTTCCTTAAGGATACAGTAAAGCCGATGGCAATGAAAAATAAATACTTAAAGAAATGGTTGTTTGATGAATCTGGACAGAATGAGTTATTTATTTTAATGATTACCAGACTGGTGCCCGTTTTTCCATATAATTTGCAGAATTTTGCCTATGGAGTGACAGATATTAAGTTTTCTACTTATTCAATTGCGTCACTATTATTCATGTTGCCGGGAACCGCCATGTATACAGTAGGAGCTGCCGGTATTGCAGATAGGGAGAACCGAAGCCTATATATAGGAATTGCAATTCTGCTGGCGATGATAGTGATGTGTGTAGGAGCATATTTAAAAAAACATTATGTGAAGGGAAACTCCGAGAATTCAGAGAGAGTGGAAGCAGAGAACGAAAGCGAACAAGCTGATTGTTTTATCAAGCAGAGTACAGAAGAGGTAGAAAGAAACTGCATCCATTGTCACAAGTGCAGGAAACACTGTACATTTTTACAGAAGTATCAAATGGATATCGGTGATGCGGACAAGTTAAAGGAGCTTGCATATCACTGCTTCTTATGTGGAAAATGTACGGAGGTCTGTCCGGTTGGTATTGACGGACGGGCATACATCTTGAATCTGCGCCGGGAGAGCAAATGGCCAGAGGCAGAGAAGAAGGAGAAAGGATACGGTCTGATTCTCTGGGAGAAGAGAAACTATCGTTACCGGAATTATAAACACGCGGAGGGGAAGAGCGTAT
>ENA-ORSX01000208-ORSX01000208.1-human-gut-metagenome-genome-assembly--contig:-NODE-208-length-73601-cov-17.030199_pt1 | contig 73601 bp, 60 predicted proteins | sample MGYA00241904_ERZ509172 | MGnify/ENA primary metagenome ERZ509172 (study PRJEB26280, sample SAMEA2338795) | human gut metagenome | biome: human gut; feature: human-associated habitat; material: faeces... | reverse complement strand
AGCGAACATAGGATGACCCCGAAAACCCTTGAAAACAGCCACTTTTGGCAGAAAGGAAGTACTTTTATGGCAAGACCAAGTTTAGCAGAAAAGGATATTTTGAATCCTTCTGAGGCAATTGAATATTTTGTTTTGAGCCGGAGAAAATTTTATGATTTATTGAGTAATACGGATGGAGAAGATTTTCTGGCATACTACGGAGAACGCAAGCTGATACTTCGTGTAGCCTTTGAAAAGTATCTGCGTAACCATCCAGAACTAAGGAGGCGGGTATAATGGCAAAGGCAGGAAGAGGACAGACAAGGCGGGATTCCAAGCGTAGAGTATTAAGACCGGGAGAAAGCGTAAGAGCGGATGGAAAATACCAATATAATAAATATCATATTGACGGAAAACTACATTTTGTATATAGTTGGAAACTGGAGCCTACGGACAAACTTCCAAAGGGCAAAAAGCTATGCCTTTCCCTTCGTGAGTTGGAAAACAGGTAAACACAGATTTGGATTTACTTGTAAATATCGTGGACGGACAGATGACAGTCTGTGAACTTGTAGACCGATATTTGAAAACAAAGACCGGAGTAAGGCAAAGCACGAAACAGGGATATGTTACAGTGCAGAGATTGCTTGCGAAGGAAGCATTTGGCAAAAAGACGATACGAAGTGTGAAAACTTCGGATGCAAAGCTGTTTCTTATCAAACTGTAACAGGAAGATGGAAAGAGCTACAGTTCTATTCATACCATCCGTGGAGTGCTGCGACCAGCTTTTCAGATGGCGGTGGATGATGATATTCTGGTAAAGAATCCATTTGGATTCCAACTTGCCGGAGTGTTGGTAAATGACGCAGTTACAAGAGAGGCAGTCACAAAAGAGCAGATGAGAAAGTTTCTAAAGTTTGTGCATGACGATGTGGTGTACTGTAAATACTATGAAGTGGTGTACATACTCTTTCATACGGGAATGCGAATATCGGAATTTTGTGGCTTGACGCTGAAGGACATTGCTCTTGAGAACAGAACTGTAAATATCGACCACCAGTTGCAGAGAACATCGGATATGCGATACATCATAGAAACCACAAAGACGGATGCCGGAACAAGAGTATTGCCAATCACGGAGGATGTGGTACAGATGTTTCAGGCAATCATTGAGGATAGAAATGCACCGAAAGTGGAGAAAGCCATAGATGGATATAGCGGATTCCTGTTTTACGATGATAATGGAATGCCACTTGTGGCAATGCATTGGCAACACCGATTTAATCATATGGTTGGCAGGTACAATGACATCTACCGGGTGCAGATGCCAAATATCACGCCTCATGTATGCCGACACACGTATTGCTCGAATATGGCAAAATCGGGAATGAATCCAAAGACGTTACAGTACCTCAGGGGGCATTCGGATATAAGTGTTACAATGAATGTGTACACGCATATCGGTTTTGATGATGCTGAGGAAGAATTGAAACGTATGGAAGAGCTTAGGAAGGCGCAGGCGGAGGTTGAGCAGAAGAAAGAGAAACCTATGTCGCAGAAGATGTTTAAGGTAGTTTAATATGGAAAAGAGATGACGCTCCGGCTTAGGCTGGGGCGTTTTTTCTATGGAAAAGAAGTGAAAATGACGATATAATATATGTACGAACAATTGTCAAGATAATCATAATTTAAGGAGTGATAGGCATGGAGAATATTACGATACAAACTATAATTTCGATTGTTGCAGCATGTACATCTTTGGTTGCTGTTATCGTATCTATATATTATAATCACAAAAATAATAAGCGATATTTAAAAAGCTTAGAACCATTGTTATCATTTAAATTACTCGAATTGAAGAGTGAATTGTATTTAAGGATTACTAATACAGGGAAAAGTGTTGCCAATGATATTACAATAGAAATTAAAAAAATTGAGAATAATGGTGATAGGAATGAGTTAAATCTTGATGCATTATTTGACAAGGAATTTGAGCTATATCCAGGTGAATCAACACAGGGGCGAATTGCTTTTTGGGGCGAGACAGTTTGTTCAAGTGCATTTCCTAAAATAGATATTAATATCCAATATAAAAAAGGGGTTACAGGCAAGTTGGTGAATATGGAGAGAACAGTAATTTTTTCACCTTCATATGATAATAAGATATATGGGGATTTTAATATAGATTTGAGAGAACTTAATAAAAATATGAATGTTATGGCAAGGGCAAATTTACGAACTGCGAATTATTTGGACGGTTGTCAAGTAGCTCCGTTTGACGAGTTAAATATATTGGCACATAGGTCTTTACATGATGATATGCAATCACTAAAAGATGGAGAGAATGCATCAACAGTAATAGAGCGTTTGGATGTGATAAAAAATAGAAGTTAAAGGAGAAAGTCAATGGAAACGGGAAAAGAATTTACAAGATTGTTAAATAACTTATTAAGAGAAAATCAACAGTATGATACAGAACTGAAAAACTTTTTAGATTATTTAAAGCAGAGGGATCTATTAAATAAATGTTTCGATTTATCATTATATGATATTGATCAGTTTTTTGACTCGCTTGTAGGGATAAAAATGGGCGTATCAAGCACTTTGAATGCATATATTGCTGCCTTATCCTGTTTATTTGAATATTTGATGCGAGAAAAGTATAATTTTAGAGATTTATTAGGATATATTGGTTCGGCAGAATTTAGAAAAAAATATTTGGATAAACTTGAAAATGGATCACAGAAAAAAATTATTCCAATGGATATATTACAAAAATTATTACATAAAATGGATTATTATTTCTCTAAAGACCATGGTAAGTCTCAAGATAAAATCTACCATTTGCTGATAGCGAGAGTGTACATAGAATTATCATTGATAATTCCACTAAAACCTAGTGATTTGCTAGAAATAAAAGTGGGAGAGTTAAGGAATGAAACAGTTCGAACAATAGTACATAATTCGATTTCGATACAGTTACCTAAAAGTGTACGCACACATATTATCGAAAGCATAGATTTTGCAGAGAAACAGTATGATGCAAAATATTCTGAAAAAGACTCGTTGTTTATTTTCTTATATAATGCAATTGGGAAAAAAGTGACACCAAGCACAATTACAGCAGAATTACAAAAATTATATAAGGAATTAAAAATGTATGAACTATTAGAAACTTATAAGTCAGGGACAAAAAACGTTTCACTTTATCCGCTGGAAAGTTATAAGAAAACGGCAATATATGAAATGCTTAATAATGGGGTAAATATTGTGTATCTAAAGCAGTTAACTGGATTGGAAATAAGTACATTGCTTGCGGATTATGATTTAGAAATGATAAAATCTGATATCGATGTCAAATCATATAATATTAATAGTTGTATTGTTAATTCTTCTTATTTTACATATCTATAGAGAATAAGCGATTAGAGTAGAAAGAGATGTTAGGTTACAGGTAAATCCTTAGTAGTAAGCCTACCTCGTTTTACTACTATTTCTACTACTAACAGCCCGCAACAACTTGCTCCATCTTGCCGTATTTTGCCAAGATGTCAGCCAATACACACATTTCACAAATCCCCGAAATCTCTTGCAAAACAGGGCATTCCGGGGCAAAACAAGGAGAAATAAAATAATGATAAAAGTGCTCTTCATCTGCCACGGCAACATCTGCCGTTCCCCAATGTCAGAATTCGTATTAAAAGACATGGTGGAACAGCGTGGCTTGACAGAACAATTTGAAATCGCTTCGGCGGCGACCAGCACAGAGGAAATCTGGAACGGCAAAGGGAATCCAATCTATCCGCCGGCGCAGGCAGAACTAAAAAAGCATGGGATTGGAAAGACCGCATACACCAACTTTGCGGGCAAGCGCGCCAGACAGGTGACAAAAGAAGATTATCATCACTATGACTACCTGCTTTGTGCGGATACCAACAACATCCGTAACACAGAGCGTATCACAGGCGCAGATACCGAAGGAAAAATTCATCTGTTATTAGATTATGCAGACGAACTTCAAGAGGGTAGTCAGCTTCAGACTAAAAATAAAAGCAGCAATTCAATCAGCCAGACAATCAGCCGCCGCGGCAAATCAATCGCAGACCCGTGGTATTCCGGGGATTTTACACAGACATGGAATGATGTGGTGGCAGGGTGTACAGGTTTTCTAAATTATCTTAAAAACGTGCATAAGATATAAAAGCGGCATCAGTTTCTGCGCGCCTGCCGGAATTTGGACGGTGTCATATGATATTCACGCAGGAATAAGCGGTTAAAATAAGATACATTTTCAAAACCGCATTCCAGGGAAATCGCAAGAATGTCATCATCTGATGCACACAGCAGGTGCGCGGCACGGATTAGGCGGTACTCATTTAAGTAAGCAATAAAGGGCTTTCCCATATACAGCTTGAAAAATTTCATGAAATGGGAGCTGCTGAAACCGCAGACTGCCGCAATCTGCTCAATACTGATTTTTTGTGGGTAGTAATTTGCAATATAATCGGTAATCAGGCACAGCTTTTCCTTCGTATTTTCTTTAAAATAACCGTTTTTCCGGGAGGAAACAGCACTGTTTTTTTGCTGCGGTAAATCACAAGTTGTAATTTCACGCATTTTATCCGGTGCAAGAATCTCTGATTCCAAAATAAAAAACAACTGATACAGCCAGCCTTTAATGCCGAGATAATACCCGGCAGGATAGGTGGTACGCAAATCGTCAATCCGGTCAAGGCAGATTTGAACAGCGCGGTGCGCTTTCGGAACCCGGTCTATTAAAACCGGAAAATCTTCGGGGAAATTTTGCAGGCGGTGAAAAAAGTTAAAAGACATCGTATCCCCTTCTTTTGGGATTAACATCTGCATATCAAAAATGATATTTTCGTATGAAAATGCTTCCGATTCATACTGCGCAATGGAATGAAGCCTGCCCGGTAGAATAAAGACAATGCTGTCTTTGACAACCGGGTAGGAAATACCATCGACATTGACCATTCCCCTGCCGCTCTTTACATAAATAATTTCCGTTTCACGGTGCCAGTGCATCGGCACACACGGAAAATCCAGCGGAATCGAGCAAGGATAAGTATTATAGGAAAAATCCGTATCATAGTGTTTTTTCGTTTCTTCGTAATTTTCATATTCTAATATGTGCATAGCCCCTCCAATCCGCAGATTTACTGCACAAACGCCAATTTCATATATTTTGTATATCATGATATGATGTTGGGGTCAAAAGCCTCAACTATGATATCTATGGATTGTTCCGTGCTAAACATGTGCCACTGGCACATAGCACCCGCCTATGAGCAAGCTCATGTGGGTTCAGATATTTTGACTCTGGTATCAAGATATAAAAGTATGATAGTATTGTATTATTTTAAGCGGTAATTATGCAAGATAAAAAATCTTAGAAATATATAATAATAATCAGAATCATCGAAAAATAATCAGAAATAAAAATAGGAGTGGAGAGAAGTATGAGCATAGCAGAAATTTGTAACAAAATGTATGGAAAGACCATCAGAGAGTGCAGTAACGAACAGGTCTATACGGCACTGCTGGCACTGGTAAAGAAAGTCACGGAAGAAAGAAAAGAAGCGCAGGAGCGGCAGGAAAAAGAAAACGGCAAGAAAGTGTATTACATTTCCGCAGAATTTCTGATTGGAAAGCTGCTGTCAAACAACCTGATTAATCTGGGGCTGTATGAGCAGATTTCGCAGGAATTAGAGGAAAATGGAAAGAATATTGCACAAATCGAAGAAGTCGAGCCGGAGCCGTCACTTGGAAATGGCGGACTGGGACGGCTGGCAGCGTGCTTTTTGGATTCCATTGCCACATTAAACTTAAACGGGGACGGCATTGGCATCAACTATCATCTGGGGCTGTTTCGTCAGGTGTTTGCACAGAATAAGCAGACAGAACAGCCGGATTACTGGATTCAAAAGGAAAGCTGGCTGACAAAGACGGAGGTGCAGTACCCGGTACAGTTTGGCAAATTGTCCGTCATGTCGAGAATGTATGACATTGATGTGACAGGTTACGAGGGCAGGGTCAACAAACTGCATTTATTTGATATCGACACGGTTGATGAAAAAATACCGATGCACGACGGCATTGATTTTGATAAAAATGCGATTGAGAAGAATCTCACGCTCTTTTTGTACCCGGACGACAGCGACAGAGCCGGACAGTTATTGCGCATTTACCAGCAGTATTTTATGGTAAGCAATGCCGCACAGCTGATTCTTTCAGAGTGCCGCAGGAAATGTGAAAAAGCGGGAAAGACGTTAAAGAATCTGAATGAATTTGCGGTGATTCAGATTAATGATACGCACCCGACAATGGTTATTCCTGAATTAATCCGCATTTTAACAACGCAGAAAGACATTGACGGCAGTGTGATGACGATGCAGGAGGCGGCAGAGGTGGTGACAAAGACGTGTGCATACACAAATCACACGATTCTTGCAGAAGCACTCGAAACATGGCCGCTGGACTATCTTGAGGAGGTTGTGCCGCAGTTAGTTCCGATTATCCGTTATCTTGATGAAAATGTACGCGCCCGTTATACGGATTCTTCCGTTTACATTATTGACGAAAATGACCGCGTGCATATGGCACATATTGATATTCATTATGGTTTCAGTGTAAATGGGGTGGCAAAGCTGCATACGGAGATTTTGATGCAGGAAGAACTGAAATCTTTTTACCGCATTTATCCTGAAAAATTTAACAATAAAACCAACGGCATTACGTTCAGAAGGTGGTTACTGCACTGCAATCAGGCACTGGCCGCCTATATTGAAGAACTGATTGGTGCAGATTTTAAAAAGGAAGCCGGGGAACTTTCACAGCTTATAAAATATGCAGATGATGAAAATGTGATTGCGCGCATGCTTGAAATTAAGACGGAAAATAAGAAACGTCTTGCTGCATATATGCAGGAAAAATGCGGTGTAAAAATCAATCCGCGGTCGGTCTTTGACATTCAGGTAAAGCGCCTGCATGAGTATAAGCGCCAGCAGATGAACGCACTGTATGTCATTTACAAATATTTTGAGATTAAGACCGGAAATATTCCGGATACTCCGGTTACGGTTATTTTCGGTGCGAAGGCGGCAAAAGCATATACGATTGCAAAAGATATTATTCACTTAATTTTGTGCCTGGGTGAATTGATTGCAAATGACCCGGATGTCAGTCCGTATTTAAAGGTTGTCATGGTGGAAAATTATAATGTGACGATGGCGGAAAAGCTGATTCCGGCGTGCGACATTTCAGAGCAGATTTCGCTGGCTTCCAAGGAAGCTTCCGGAACGGGCAATATGAAATTTATGTTAAACGGTGCACTGACACTCGGAACATTTGACGGTGCAAATGTCGAGATTGCACAGCTTGTCGGCAAAGACAATATCTATACCTTTGGTGCATCCAGTGACGAAGTCATCGCGCATTACAAAAATGCCGATTACTGTGCAAAGGACCTTTATGAAAAGGATGAAATGATAAAAAAATGTGTTGATTTTATCGTTTCAGATGAGTTAAAGCAGTATGGTGATGAAGAAAACTTAGCCCGTCTGCACCATGAAATTATCAGCAAAGACTGGTTCATGACACTGTTGGATTTCAAGGAATATATAAAGGTAAAAGAACAGGCGCTTGCAGACTACAAAGACAGAGCCGCATGGGGCAGAAAAATGCTGATAAACACCGCGATGGCAGGCTTCTTCTCCTCCGACCGCACCATCCGCCAGTACAACACCGATATCTGGAAACTGTAAGCCGGGCAAAAAGTAAACAGGCGGCAAAAAACACAAACCCTTTCCGTCCCCGCCAAGGCGAAATCACCCACAATCTTTTCGCCCGCCCCCGCCAAGGCAAAAAACACCCTCACTTTACGTCAAACAGCGTGTGTAAAGTGAGGGTGTTTTTTTGCCTCCATAGCGTGTGGAAAGTGAACGTATTTTTTTGCCTCTTACAGCATCACTCCGGAATTTTCCTTACTCCGTTCCATATAGTGATTGAGCTGTTCAAACGGCTTGCGAAGGACAAGACCGATGAGAATGGCAATGATAATATAGATAAAGAGTCTGCCGATACATTCCCAGTAATAATTGCCGTACATGCCGCCAATCGTTTCGCGCAGGGCATCCATGGCATATGGGAACGGCAGGTAGCGGTAAATCATCCGGTAAACCTTTGGCAGGACGTCAATCGGGAACGTACCGCCGCTTCCGGCAACCTGGACTACCATGAAAATAATTGCAAGGGCTTCACCGATATTGCCAAAGGCAACCGTCAGTGCATACATAAAAATCGTAAAGACCAGGCTGGTGACAGAACATGCAAACCAGTATAAAACCGGGTGCGGACACTGAATCTGGATATAAAACAGATTTCCGAGTACAATCAGAAGTGTCTGCAACTGCCCGATACAGTAAAATGTCAGGTATCGTCCGAAAAATTTCTGATACGGCTTTACACCGGACGGCAGGTGTTTGGATTTTTTCACCTGTGTATGAATGATAGCCACCATAATCAGACCGCCGACCCAGATGGAAAGGACCGTGTAAAACGGTGAAACGGCAGAACCGTAAGCTGAAATTTCATAAATCTTTTTGGTCGTAATTTCTACCGGTGAGGCAATAAAGTCTGCCAGTGTCTGCGGGTCACTGCCTAGAATCTCATTCACAAAATCATATTCCGGGTCGGAAGCGATTTTATTGAGTAATTCAATAGAATCGGAAAGCTTAGTCATCAGTGTATTTAAAGTCTGCTGTGTCCGTGTCAGATTTTCCTGTCCCTGTGTAATCGCATCCGTAAAGGTGTTCATGTCGCCGTCCATATCCTGATATAAAGAAGAAATGGAAGACATTACACTGCGGATAGAGGATACATTTTCCGAAAGTGAAGCGGAAACCTCTGACAGGGAAGAAACTGAATTGGCATCCAGAAGCTTTTGTAGGGCGGCAAGTTCTCCTGCCTGAGTATCCAGTGTTTCCGGCAGATCCGATGAAGAACTGCGCGCAAGAGAGGAAACATCGGAAGAAATCTGTGTAATGGAAATCAGGGAATCTAACATCACATTGTATGTCTGCAATTCATTGTAGGCATCGGTCAGTTTACCGGATATGACATCAATGAGTGAATTCCCTGTGGTATCATCCAGTGTCAGACTGTCAAAATCCACGGTGATAGCAGCGGAGCTGGCGCTTACAAGACTTTTTGTTAAAGTGTTCACAAAGGTGGAATTAGTCTGGGACTGAACTGCTTTTTTTGCCTTATCCGTAATTTTCGGCGCAATGGCATTTTTCTTCTGATTACAGTAATACTGAATCTGCGGATGTTCTAGGGAATCCGAAAGAAAACTTACCATATCGCTTGTAAAGTCAGACGGTAGAACCAGTGCGGCATAGTAGTCGCCGCTGTACACGCCGTCAATGGCTTCCTGCGTGGAATCCGTAAACACCCAGCCGATGGTTGTATTGGCTTTTAAATTAGAAATAATCTGGTCGCCGATATTTACAGTCACACCGTCAATAGTTACACCCGGATCATCAGACGCCACAGCAACCTTGATGCGTGAAGTGGAATCTGTTCCGTATGGGTCCCAGTTTGACAGAGTGTTAAACCACGCATACAGGGATGGAATGACGGTAAGACCAATCAGTACAACAATGGCGACCACATTGGTACTGATACGTTTGAGGTCCTGTATAAAAACAAGAAAAATATTTTTCATAGTTTAATCTCCTTTGCAGCAGTGATAATAGACTGTAAGTTGTTATTGAGACGGGATGGTAAATCCTGTACAAGGTAGTCGTGTCCCTCTTTCAAATCCAGTCCGAGCTGTTTTAATTTTTTTTGCATCTGGTCATCAATGTAAGCGACCGTTACCAGATATGCAGAAATTAAAAAGAGTGAAATTACCCATAATAAAAGATACACAACCTTTGAACTCTCCATATGCAGCAGCAAAATAAGGAAAATCATCGGGATAATGGCAATACACCAGAGTCCCGCCTTAATACGCTTCTGATTGCGTTCATGCAGTGTATGGCTGAATTCTTGAATCTGCATTAAAGTCGCGTTAAAATCTTCATCACGTCCGTTCTTAGACGAAGACACGTCCGTAAAATCCGTATCCGGTGAACCGGAATCGGACAGGCTTCTGGCAGAAGTCCGTGCTATGGGTGTTGCCAGAAGGTCATCTGCCACAGGGCTGTTTTTTAAAGTCATAGTTCTACCTCACTAACAAATATGTATTGGTTACATCATTTTGGTTTCTTTCATCTTTTCCTCAAAGAAATGATTGAGCGGAATGAAAGGTTTGCGGATTACCAGTCCGAGTAAAAGGGAAGCTGCGGCAAAAATCAGCAGTTTTCCCATATAAATAAAGTAGTTCATTTCATACATGCCGCTGATGGCTTCGCGCATGGCGTTAATCGCATACGGGAACGGGAAGTACAGGTATACGTTCTGGAAAAACTGCGGCAGCAGTTCAATCGGGAATGTACCGCTCGAACCGGCAATCTGGATAACAACCATAACAACGGCAATGGTCTTTCCGACATCGCCAAAGGAAAGTGTCAGCGTGTAAATCAGCAGGACAAATACAAAGCTTGCGACAGAAGCCGTCAAAATGAGCAGTCCCGGATGTTCACAGGAAACTTTTAATAAATATAAATCGCCGAGTACAATAATCAGGCTCTGAATCTGTCCCATCACAAAGAATAAAAGGAATCTGCCCAGATACAGTTCGTGCGGTTTTGCCATCAGTTCCATCTTCGGATTATTGTCAACGTGTACTTTCATCAGTGCCACGAGTACGATACCGCCGACCCACAGCGCCAGTGCTGTGTAAAACGGTGTAACTGCCGTACCGTAGTTGACTGCCGGGTAGACATCAATCTGTTCAACTTCCACAGGTGTTGCAATAAATTCGGCATAGGAGGCCGCATCGGCATGTAATAACTGTGAAAGCGTCTGATAAGCCGAAGAATCCGTAATATTATTTAAGGAAGTCAAAATCAGCTGGATTTTATCGGACATGCCCGAAATAATCGTTCCGGTATCGCCAAGGGTCTGGTTTGCCGTCAGGGCGATTTTGCTGGTTCCGAGTAAAATCTGTTCTAAGCTGTTTAGCTGGCTGCCTGAATTTTCAAGTGATTTATAGGCAGAATCCGCAGCTGCGTTCACGGTGATTTTTAATGAACTTAAACCGGATGAAGCAATGGTGTGATACTTCTGCTGGGTCTGTGTCATTTTATCAAGGCAGGAGGATAACAGGGTATGCAGCACTTCTGCCTTTGCAGCGGCAATTTCAGGTGTTTCCTTTACAATCGAAGAAGTCTGGTCAATCAGATTCTTTGCAAGGTCCTGCAAAGTAGAAATTGCTTCAAGTTGTCCGCGGATCTGTGCAATAATGTTATGGTCAATATATTCCAGATCATCTAATTTGTTTAAAAGGTCATCCAGTTTATGATTCTGCTCAAGCAGGGAGTTTAAGCCGTCTAATGCGGCAGAAAGTGCATCGGATGCCCCTTGTGTATCGCTTGTGATTTTATTCTGGGCCGTGTCTAACTGCTTTTGCACCTGCTCAGAAATGGTTTCCATGGCGGCAAGTGTTGTGTCAAGCTGGTCGGTCATGTTATCGACAGAGCGGGACAGTGCAGACTGTGTCAGCTTTGTTGTATCTTTTGAATTTTCTAAAATATCCTGTAATTCCGGAATCAATGCACTCATGGATTCCAGATTTTCCGATAAAGAAGCATTGCCGTTCTGGAAGGTGGCAATGGTATCGGCATAACCGGACAGATTATCCTGAATGGTCTTCATATCGTCAATAAGTTTGCCGGAAATGGAAGAATCCTTTTGGGTAATACTTTCAAGACCGCTTAATGCCGTCTGTGCGGCAACGTTAATAAATTCTGTGTTAATCGTCTGCTGCAGTGTAGAACTTGCCGTATCGGTAATCTTTGTGGCAACGGCATTTTTCTTTGAATTTTCGTAATATGTCACGCTTGGGTGATTCATGCCGTTATCCAGAAAATCAAACAGACTGCGGCTGAAATCATCACCGATAATAATGGCAGCATAATAACTGCCGTCATATACCCCTTTTAAAGCAGCATCTGTATCCTGTGGAAAAACCCAGCCTACACCGGTATTGTCATGGAGCTGCTCCACAACCTGATTTCCCATATTGACAGGGTCGCTTCCCTTTGAAGAAAATCCACTGTCTTCAGATACGACAGCAACCTTTAAGGAAGATGTGTTGGCATACGGGTCCCAGTTGGAATAAATGTTAAACCACGCATACAGGGACGGAATAATACACAATCCGCCCGCAATCACCAAAGCGAATAAATTGCGGCTAAGACCGGTAACGTCTTTGCGGAATATATGTAAGATATGTTTCATAAAGACCTCATTTCTGTGCCTGATATACAGCACACTGTTATCATCAGAAAGCGAGCAAAGGCACTTTCATAGCGACATTATAGTATATTGGCAGTTCAAAAGCCAGTTATTTTTTACATTAAATGGAAGGTGTGGTATACTGGCTATATAGTAAATGGACAGAATGGGGAATGGTATGTATACAATTTTAATAGTGGATGATGAAAAGATTGAACGTAACGGAATTAAATTTCTGTTAAAGAAGCAGGCAGAGCCGTTTGAAATCTATGAAGCACCAAACGGCAAAGCAGCACTCGAGCAGCTTTGTTCAATGCGCAATCAGGGGAAAAAGATAGATATATTGCTGACCGATGTAAAAATGCCGTTTATGGACGGCATAGAACTTATTGGAGCAGCCAAAGAAGAGGGGTTTACATTAAAAACAATTATATTCAGCGGGTATAATGAATTTGAGTATGCCAAGCTGGCAGTGCGTCTTGGCGTATCGGACTACATTTTAAAGCCGGTCAATCCACAGGAATTTGCACAGACCATAGAGAAGGTTACAGGGGAACTGCAAAAGCAGTATGTTGAAAATGAACAACGTCTGCAGCAGAGCAGCTATATGCGGGAATATCTTTTATATACCTTATTTAATGGGGGCAGTGCAGAACAGGTGCATACATTGGCAGGAAATCTTGCGGGAGAAAATTTCTGGAATCACTTCCACCGGATTGTATTTCTTGAGTTTGACCGAGAATTTTTTGGGAAAAAAGCGCTTGATTTTCAGGCGGAGATACTTGAAGAAAATATGAGTGAAGAATATCAGTATTTAAACTTAAACCCGCAGCAGGCAGTGCTTTTATTAAATGCCAGTCCGCATTACATGACCCTGCAGCAGACAGCACAAAAGCTGCATGATGCCGTTTTCAAAAAATACGGCGAGCACTGTCATTTTGCAATTTCAGGCGAAATTGACGATTATGAAAAAATACCGCAGACAATGGATATGCTTGAAGCCCTGATGGAAAATAAGTTTTACCGTCCTGATGTGTATGTATATTCCGAGGACATCAGCGGGGAAACGCCGGTGCTGGTGCAGATTGATGACGACACGCTCATGAAGCAGATGAAACAGGATATTAAGATGAAAGATATCCGGGCACTTAGGGAGCATTTTGACAGAATGTGTGCCAAGTACCGCAAAAAATCATATTTTTCACAGATTTATATTAAATTTATTTTTTCTAATCTGTTAAAAGATTTCTATCAGAATCTGCCGGAGACGCGGGAAGAGGAATTTAATAAGGAAATTGATACATTGTATAAGTCTGGGGATTTTAACTGTATTGTGTCGATTGTCAACAGCCATATTGATAAGCTGGAAGCGGTATTTGCAAAAAATCCGCAGACACAGCATAAAGAAATTGAAACAGTCAAAAAGTATATTTATACGCATTTCGGGGATGAACTGGGTGTAGAACAGCTTGCAGACATGGTGTATCTGGCACCGAGTTATTTAAGTACGGTTTTTAAAAAAGAAACCGGACAGAATTTAAGTAAATTTATCAAGCAGTACCGCATGGAAAAGGCAAAGGATATGCTTGAAAATACAAATATGAAAATTGTAAATATCAGCGAAGCGTGCGGTTATCAGAATGTTTCGTACTTCTGCCAGAGTTTCCGCGAGTGCTACGGGGTGAGTCCTCAGAAATTCAGAAATGGAATTTAAGATGAATATAAAAAATATGAAGTTGAAATACAGGCTGGCAGGGATTTATCTGCTCACGGCAGTACTGCCGGTTATTGTGCTGTTTACATTTTCCTACGGGCAGATGAAGCATATTTTAATTGAGCGCGATACGAAAAGTATCCAGAATTTTGTCAATCAGGCGGGAGCGGGTATTGATGCCCAGTTAGAGGTGTATAACAACCTGTCCAATTACATCACCTTTAATGAAACGATTTCGCGGGTTGTCAGCTACGACTATAAAAGCGATTATGAAATGTACGACCAGCTTGTGCTGTTGTTTGACCCGATGCTATCATCGCTTAAATATTTCCACGAAGACGTGAAACAGGTGACGATTTACGCAGAAGGCACGGTAAAGCACGATACCACGCTTGCACCGCTGTCAGAAATTGAAGCTGCACCGTGGTTTGATACGTCAAAGGAACATACAACGATTCAGTGGTTTGCGGACAGCTCGGCGCACACGCTGTCATCGGCACGAAAAATGTCGCTGCTTTATCAGAAGAATAAACTCGGCATTTTATACATTTCAGTGGATTATGATAAGGTGTTTGAAGCACTTGAAGAAAATACGCAGAAAAACTACGGGATTTATATTGTCGATTCTGCGGGCAGCGAGGTGTATGAATTCCACAGCTTTACCGGTGAAAATGTGGATAAGGCGTTAAATTTTGCAGACTTTTGTGGAATACGGGACGGCAGCGGCGATTACACGGTTATCAGTACACCGCTTGCGACAACGGACTGGACGATTTATATGTATGAACCGACAGAATTGATTATCCAGTCGGCAAAGCCGATGATGCGCATGATTTTTGTGGCAGTGACGGTGATTATAGCCGGTGCAGTGCTTGCACTGATATCGACCTCGCGCTTTTTAATAGAGAGAATTGAGCTGTTACAGCACAATATGCAGAAGGTGGAGCAGGGTGATTTCACAGTACGTGTCCATAGTGACAGCAACGATGAAATCGGTGCATTAATTAACGGCTTTGATCATATGGTCAGCCGCATCAGCACCTTAATTACCGAGGTTTATGAGGGCAGGATTCACCAGAAGGAATATGAAATGCGGGCACTCCGGGCGCAGATAAATCCGCATTTTTTATACAATTCGCTGTCCCTGATTAACTGGAAAGCCATTGAGAGCGGGCAGGAGGACATCAGCCGGATTACACTTGAACTTTCCAATTATTACAGAACCTCATTAAACAAAGGAAGAAACACATTGACATTAGAGCAGGAATTAAGCAATGTACGCTCCTATCTGCAAATCCAGCAGCTTATGCATGACGGGGATTTTGATGTGGAAATAGATGTGGCAGCGGAAATTTTACAGTACGAATCCCTGAATCTGATTTTACAGCCGCTGGTTGAAAATGCGATTGATCACGGAATTGACTTAAAAACAGAGGGCAGAGGGCGGATTACAATCCGCGGCTGGCAGGAGCCTGCACAAAATCCGCTCACACACCGGACAGATATGGAATCTGACACACAATCCGAAACGAAATCCGGTACAGAATCCCGCCGAGAACCAGATGTGGAATCCGGCACAGATTATCTGGTAGTATTGACGGTATCGGATAACGGTGTCGGCATGGATAAGCAGACGGCGGCAGATTTTTTAACGGTGCAGTCCGGCGGATATGGTGCAAGAAATGTCAACGAGCGGTTAAAGCTGTATTACGGGGATCAGTATCCGTTAAAGGTGGACAGTAAACAGGGCGAAGGTACAACGATTACAATTACATTTCCGGCACGTGTCTATACCACACAGAAACAGGCTTAAAACGGCGGTAGACGGGCATTTTATAAAATGATTTTATAACTGTCTTGTCACCTGTAAAGAAACGTGATATAATTACCAACAAAAAATTTAGCACTTATACAGGAAAATGAGGTAAATGATGAACGCGGTAACAGAGGAAATTAAGCAACTGAAAAAAGAGAAAAATGCAGTCATTCTTGCACATTACTATGTGGAAGATGCCGTGCAGGAAATTGCAGATTACATCGGGGACTCGTACTACTTAAGCCGTCTTGCAACGGAAACAACAGCAGATGTCGTTGTTTTCTGCGGTGTGGGATTTATGGGTGAGAGCGCAAAGGTATTAAATCCGGGGAAAAAGGTTTTAATGCCGGATATGAGTGCGGACTGTCCGATGGCACATATGGCAGATATCGCAGGAATTGAAAAGCTTCGTGCAGAGTATGAAGATTTAGCGGTTGTCTGTTATATCAACTCCACGGCAGAGTTAAAAGCACACGCGGATGTATGTGTGACTTCCTCAAATGCGTTAAAGATTGTAAAGGCACTCCCGAATAAACACATCTTATTTATTCCGGATGATAATCTCGGACATTTTATTGCAGAGCAGGTGCCTGAGAAAGAATTTTTATACCAGAACGGACACTGTCCGGTTCATAAGGCAATTGCACCGGAAGCTGTCAAAAAGGCAAAACAGGAGCATCCGCAGGCACTTGTGCTTGCACACCCGGAATGTCTTCCGGAAGTGTCGGCACTGGCAGATTATGTAGGCAGTACCTCGGGTATTATTGATTATGCAACAAAAAGCGATGCAGAGGAATTTGTGATTTGTACGGAAACAGGTGTATTTTACGAGTTGAAAAAGAAAAATCCTGGGAAAAAGTTTTATCCGGCATCGGCTCATCAGATCTGCCCGGATATGAAAAAGATTACATTAGAGAAAGTACGGGATGTCTTAAAAAATGAGAGCAATGCCGTAACGGTGGAAAAAGAGTTAAGTGAAAAGTCAGGCCGTCCGCTTGAGAGAATGTTAGAGCTTGCAAAATAGCCGGAAAGAATGTGTCAAGATGAATGAGAATAAGGTAAAGTTACATATTAATACGGACATTGTGATTGTAGGAACGGGAGTCGGCGGCTTGTTTACCGCACTGAATCTGCCACGTGATAAGCAGATTGTGATGATTACAAAGGCGGATTTGGAAAGCAGTGATTCGTTTCTTGCACAGGGTGGAATTTGTGTATTAAAAAATGAAGATGATTACGACAGTTATTTTGAAGATACTATGCGTGCAGGACATTATGAAAACAGAAAAGAGTCTGTGGATATCATGATTCGTTCTTCACGTGAGATTATTGATGATTTAATCGGATACGGTGTAGATTTTGAGCGGGATGATAACGGACACTTGCGTTTTACAAGAGAAGGTGCCCATTCCACACCGAGAATCCTCTTCCATGAAGATATTACGGGAAAAGAGATTACAAGCAAGCTGCTTGCACAGGTGCAGAAGCTGCCGAATGTTACAATCCTTGAAAATACGGAAATGGTAGATATTGTTGAACAGGACAATGTATGCTACGGTATTGTATGCCGTGTATCAAAGGAAGCGATGCCGCATCTGATTACAATTTCGGCAAAGGATACCGTATGGGCATGCGGCGGTATCGGCGGTTTATACACACATTCCACGAATTTTCCGCATCTGACGGGTGATGCACTGGCACTGTCCCTGCGCCATCATATCGAACTGGAAAATATTGATTATATCCAGATTCATCCGACAACACTGTATTCCGAAAAGCCGGGAAGAAGATTTTTAATATCCGAATCAGTACGTGGGGAAGGCGCTATTTTATTAAATAGGAAAGGCGAGCGGTTTGTTGATGAACTGCTTCCAAGAGATGTGGTTGCACGGGCAATTTATGAGCAGATGGAAAAAGACGATATGCCGTATGTGCATCTGTCACTTGAAAATATAGATAAAAAGACGATTATGGAACATTTTCCGAATATTTATCAGCATTGTCTGGAAGAAGGCTATGACATCACAAAGGAAAGTATTCCGGTTGTACCGGCACAGCACTATTTTATGGGCGGTGTCCATGTAGACTGCAACAGCAAAACGTCTATGGAACAGTTATATGCAGTCGGTGAAGCAAGCTGTAACGGTGTGCATGGCGCAAACCGTCTGGCAAGCAATTCCCTGCTTGAAAGTCTGGTCTTTGCGAAACGTGCGGCAAAGCATATTACAGACGGCTTTGATATGGCAGAGAGTTGTCCGGAACTCGTGGAAGCGGCAGCACTCCGGAAGTACAACGGCTATGATGAATTGAAAAAACAGTACAAGACAGAAATTTTTGAAGAAATTGAAAGGGAGAAAAAGGTACATGAACAGTATATCAATGAAGTTAAATGCAGATAAATTAATTATGCAGGCACTGGAAGAAGATATTACAAGCGAAGATATTACGACAAATGCCGTAATGCGCCACCCGCAGCAGGGCGAGGTACAGCTTTTGTGCAAGCAGGACGGTGTGATTGCGGGCTTGGACGTATTTAAAAGAGTGTTTGAGCTTTTAGACGAAACAACAGAAGTCGTATTTTACGTAAAGGACGGAGATGCTGTAAAAAAAGGTGATTTGCTTGCAGTCGTAAAGGGTGATATCCGTGTCCTGCTTTCAGGAGAACGCACCGCCTTAAATTACTTACAGAGAATGAGCGGTATCGCAACGTATACCCGCTCGATAGCCGATTTGTTAAAGGGCAGCAAAACAAAGCTGCTTGATACAAGAAAGACAACACCGAACAACCGCATTTTTGAAAAATATGCCGTAAAGGTCGGCGGCGGCTATAATCACCGTTACAACTTATCGGACGGTGTTTTGTTAAAGGATAACCACATCGGAGCCGCAGGCGGTGTCAAAGAAGCCGTAACCATGGCAAAGGAATATGCGCCGTTTGTCAGAAAGATTGAAGTGGAAGTCGAAAATCTGGATATGGTACGCGAAGCGGTAGAAGCGGGCGCGGATATTATCATGCTGGATAATATGACACCGGAAATGATGAAAGAAGCAGTCCGTATTATTGACGGCAGGGCAGAAACAGAGTGTTCCGGCAACGTTACGTTAGAAAACGTGGCACGTCTGACAGATATCGGCGTGGATTATATTTCAAGCGGTGCGCTGACCCATTCCGCTCCGATTTTGGACGTTTCTTTAAAAAATTTACATGCAGTATAAAAAAACTTTCCAAAATAAAGAAAATCAGTAAAAAAATAGCTTTATTGCTTTAATTGGATAAATAATCTGCTTTTCTTTTCTATAATAGTGTGTTAATATAATAACGCACTAAATTTTTGGAGGTTTCTAATGAAGAAAGACGAATTTAAGCCGTATATCCCGGCTGACAAAATTACGCCTGAGTTTACAGTGACATCTGTGATTATGGGTGTCCTTCTGGCAATTATTTTCGGCGCAGCCAACGCGTACCTTGGTCTGCGTGTCGGAATGACTGTATCTGCTTCTATCCCGGCAGCAGTTATTTCCATGGGCGTTATTCGCGTTATTATGAAAAAGGACTCAATCCTTGAAAGTAACATGGTACAGACAATCGGTTCTGCCGGTGAATCACTGGCAGCGGGAGCAATCTTTACACTTCCTGTATTGTTTTTATGGTCAAAGGAAGGTATTACAGAGGCTCCAAGCCTGATTACCATTTCATTAATCGCATTATTCGGCGGTATCTTAGGTGTGTTATTCATGGTGCCGTTAAGAAATGCACTGATTGTAAAAGAACATGGTGTGCTTCCGTATCCGGAAGGTACAGCCTGTGCAGAAGTTCTTTTAGCCGGTGAAGAAGGCGGTGCAAGTGCGAAGTCTGTATTTGCAGGTATGGGACTTGCTGCTTTATTTAAGTTTGTAGTCGATGGACTCAAAGTGATTCCAAGCGTTATTACAGTACCACTCAAGGCATTCAAGACAGAGCTTTCAGCAGAAGTATATCCGGCACTGCTTGGTGTAGGTTATATCTGTGGACCAAAGATCGCATCTTATATGTTTGCCGGCGGTTTAATCGGATGGTTTGTACTCATTCCGGCAATCATTACATTTGGCGGTTCCACAATCCTTTATCCGGGAACAAAGACGATTGCTGATATGTATGCTGCAGGCGGTGCTTCCGCAATCTGGAGCAGCTATATCCGATACATCGGTGCAGGTGCCGTAGCTGCGGGTGGTATCATCAGTTTAATTAAATCCCTTCCGTTAATTGTAAGAACATTTGCAGATGCAATTAAGGGCATGAAGGGTGCAGGAAACAGCAACAGCGCTGTTCGTACAGAAGTAGACCTTGATATGCGTGTAATCGGTATCGGTGTATTAATCATGATTATTGCAATCTGGCTGTTACCGGAAATTCCGGTATCTCCGCTCGGAGCAGTTATTATTGCATTATTCGGTTTCTTCTTTGCAACGGTTTCATCCAGAATGGTTGGTATCGTCGGAAGCAGTAACAATCCGGTATCCGGTATGGCAATTGCAACCCTGTTATTTTCTACACTCTGCTTAAAGGTGACAGGAGATACAGGTGTACACGGCATGAAGGGTGCTATTGCAATCGGTTCTGTTATCTGTATCATCGCAGCAATGGCCGGTGATACTTCACAGGATTTAAAGACAGGTTATATCCTTGGTGCAACCCCGAAGAAACAGCAGATCGGTGAATTAATCGGTGCAGTTGTTTCAGCAGTTACTATCGGAGGCGTTCTTGTATTACTGGATTCTGCATGGGGATTTGGTACAACAGAGCTTGCAGCACCACAGGCAACTTTAATGAAGATGATTATCGAAGGTGTTATGGAAGGAAATCTTCCTTGGGCGCTGGTATTCATCGGTGTATTTATTGCAATCGTTGTTGAAATTCTTGGAATTTCCGTACTTCCTGTAGCAATCGGTTTATATCTGCCACTGGAATTAAGCGCAACAATTATGATTGGTGGTGTTATCCGCTGGTTCGTTGACAAGAAGAAGGCTGATAGGGAAGAAAATAAAGATGCAAACAGTGGAATCTTATTCTGCTCCGGTATGATTGCCGGTGAGGGTCTTGTAGGTATCCTTCTTGCAATCCTCGCAGTTATCAACGTAGCCGGTAAGATTGATTTATCAGGCAGCTTTACAACAGGAATTGTTGGCGGAATTGTATTAATGGTTGTTATGATTCTGTGCATCCTGAAGTTCTCACTTTGGAGTAAGAATGGCAAAGAAAACAAGTAAAAAAGATTTAAGAAATTATCTGGATTTTATACCGGTGCATCATGAGCAGTATTCCTATACGGTGTCAGATAATGGTGCAGTTACGGTTTACGTGGAAAATAAAGGCGTATTTAACAAAATTGCCCAGGTGGTTTTTAAAAAGCCGCGGATTTCCCAGATTCATCTGGATGAAATGGGGAATTTTATCTGGCCGTTAATGGACGGAAAGAATACGGTATACGATATTGCAGAACAGGTGAAAGCGCATTTTGGCGAAAAAGCAGAACCGCTTTACAACCGGCTGGTGCAGTATATGAGAAATCTGGAAAGCTACGGATTTATCCGTTTTAAAGAGTAATAGAAAGCGGCAGGCACATGGAATAGGGTGCCTGTCTTTTTTTATAAACGTCAATAAAAATCAACATGAATCTAAAATATCTGATATTTTAAAAAATTCCAACACCTAATATAATAAAACTATCAAAAATGTTTCTGCTGTTTTAAAGGAAAACAGCAGGGGAATGGAGGGTTTTATGAAAAAAAGAAGAATGACAGCCGCGTTTTTAGCAGCGGCACTTGGGGTAACAACATTGACAGGCTGTGGAGGCACAGGCGGCAGTACCGATACGGGGAAAAGCACAGAGGCTGAAAAAATCAGTACAACGATTACCGTATGGGGCTGCGCAGAAGATCAGGCAGACGAGAATGGCAAATGGCTTCAGACGATGTGTGAAAAATTCAACACAGAACATCCGGAATGGGATCTTACATTTGAATACGGTGTCTGCTCCGAACAGGATGCCGGAAAGACCGTTCCGCAGGATCCGAGTAATTCAGCCGACGTATATTTCTTTGCAAATGACCAGTTACAGACATTAATTGATGCGAAGGCAATAGCAAAGCTTGGCGGTGAAACGGCAGATTACGTAAAGAGTACAAACTCACAGGCAATTGTAGATTCCGTTACGGTAGACGGAGCAGTTTACGGTGTACCATTTACAACCAACACCTGGTTTATGTATTACGATAAGAGCAAATTTACAGACAGCGACGTGAAGAGTCTGGATACAATGCTTGCAAAGGACAAGGTTGCATTTAATATCACAGAAGGCTGGTATATGTCATCATTCTTCCTTGCAAATGACTGTGTATATTTTGGTAAAGACGGAAAAGATAATGCAGCAGGAATTGATATTTCAGGCGATAAGGGTACAAATGCAACGAAAGCACTGGTATCTATGGTCAGCAATCCGAATTTTGTAAACGATGCAGGCGGTGTCGGAATCGCAGGCCTGCGTGACGGCAGTGTGGCAGCTTATTTTTCGGGTTCATGGGATTATAAGAATGTAAAAGAAATTTTGGGTGATAATTTTGGTGCCGTACAGCTTCCGAAAGTCAAGATTGGCGGTACGGATAAGCAGTTAAAGGCATTTGCAGGTTCTAAAGCAGTTGCCGTGAATCCAAACTGTAAATACCAGCAGATTGCCGTTGCACTTGCAAAGTATTTAGGTGGTAAGGAAGCACAGCAGTCCCATTATGATTTACGTAGTGTAATTCCTTGTAACACAGAACTGCTGGCAGTAGAGCCGGTTAAATCCGATGTGCTTGTAACTGCACAGAATAATACCTTTAACAATACTGCTGTTATCCAGCCGACGGTAACTGGTATGAATGATTACTGGACACCGGCACAGAATTTCAGTAAATCCATTGTTAACGGAGAAATTACACTGGATAATGCTGCAGAAAAGACAGAAGAGTTTTACAAACTGATTAATACATCAATTGTAAAATAGAAATAAAACGCACACAGCGTTTGGAGGTTGCGTATGGAATTGGTTAATGCGTTCAAAAAGGGAGATTGGCTCACAAGAAGTTCAGCAATTGTGATGGGACTTGGCAATATCCTCAGAAAACAATTTATCAAAGGAATCTTATTCCTTTTCACAGAAGCAGCTTTCCTATTCTTTATGGCAGCCTATGGCTGGCAGTGCCTTCTGGCACTGCCGGGCCTTGGTGAAAAAGAACAGGGAGAAGTGTGGAATGAAACACTGGGCGTCTATGAATATGTTCAGGGAGATAACTCCCTGTTAATTTTACTTTATGGCATTGCAGTTTTATTTATTTGTGCCGCATTTATCTGTGTGTGGGCAGGTGCAGTAAAAAGTGCGTATCAGGCACAGGTCTGTATTGAAAAAAATAAGCCGGTGACAACATTTGCAGAGGACATTAAGTCCCTGTTTGATAAAAATCTGCACAAACTGCTTCTGACACTGCCGGTTGGCGGCATTTTGATTTTTACGATTCTGCCGCTGATATTTATGATAGCCATGGCGTTTACAAATTACAGCAAAGTAAACAGCCATCTTGTTCTGTTTGACTGGGTGGGGCTGGAAAATTTCCGGCAGATGTTTGATGTGAGCGGAACGTTCGGAAAAACATTCTGGTCTGTGCTTGGCTGGACAATTGTCTGGGCGGTATTTGCAACAGGTTTAAACTACATCTTAGGCATGCTGCTGGCGCTGCTTATTAATAGGAAGGGAACAAAAATCAAAGGCTTTTGGCGGCTGATTTTTATTTTGTCGATTGCCATTCCACAGTTCGTGTCCCTGCTTGTTATGCGCAGTATGCTTAGTCAGGATGGCATTATCAATGTAATGTTAAAAAATGCGGGCTGGATTCAGAAGTCCCTGCCGTTTTTCTCTAACGTCGCATGGGCGAGAATAACGGTAATCGTTGTTAATCTGTGGATTGGTATTCCATATACGATGATGCAGGTTACGGGAATTCTACAGAATATCCCACTGGAGCTTTACGAAGCGGCAGAAGTGGATGGTGCCGGTCCGGTAATCCGTTTCTTTAAAATTACATTGCCGTATATGCTGTTTGTGACAACACCATATCTGATTACGACATTCACAGCAAATATCAATAATTTCAACATTGTTTATCTTTTAACAAAGGGCGACCCGGTGCTGTCAGGCAATACCGCGGGCAAAACAGACCTTTTGGTTACATGGCTGTATAAGATGACGGTGGATTACCAGTATTACAATCTGGGTGCCGTTATCGGAATTATGACCTTTGTATTTTTGGCAATCGGTTCGCTGCTTGTATACAGACGGACGAAATCCTATAAAGACGAGGAGGGATTTCAATGAAACGAAAAAAGAAAATCAACAATATACTGGTGCATCTGTTTTTAAGCGTGCTTGCAATTATCTGGGTCAGTCCGCTGTTCTGGATTATCCTTACAAGCTTCCGCGCACAGAAAGGTGCTTATACCTCGTCATTTTTTCCGAAAAAATATACGTTTGACAATTATATCAAATTATTTACGGATACCGGAATTTTAAATTTTCCGAGAATGTTTGGCAATACGCTGTTTATTGCAATCTGTTCCTGCATTATTTCAACATTTTTTGTATTGTCCGTGGCATATTGTATGTCGCGCCTGCGCTTCCGTTTAAGAAAGCCGATGATGAATATTGCAATGATACTCGGACTGTTTCCGGGATTTATGGCGATGATTGCGGTTTACTATATTTTAAAAGCAGTTGGACTTTCAGAAGGCTCCATGATTCGTGTGGCACTGATACTGGTTTACTCCGGTTCGTCCGGAATCCAGTTTTATATTGCAAAAGGATTTTTTGACACAATTCCAAAAACGATTGATGAAGCGGCTATGTTGGATGGTGCTACCAAATGGCAGGTGTTTACAAAAATCACTATACCGCTGAGTAAGCCAATTATAGTATACACGGTGCTGACGACCTTTATCGCACCATGGGTGGATTTCATCTTTGCAAGAGTAATATGCCGTGCCAATGCCGATTATTATACGGTGGCAATTGGTCTGTGGCAGATGCTTGAAAAGGAATATGTAGACAGCTGGTACACCTGTTTTGCCGCAGGAGCAGTCTGCATCTCAATTCCGATTGCAGTGCTGTTCATTTTCATGCAGAAGTGTTATAATGAGAGCATGTCGGGAGCGGTCAAAGGGTAGTGTCAGGGCTTTTTGCAGAGAACGCCTCAACGTGTTACTTGACTTCGGCTTATCTCTGCAAAAAGCCTGTGACGGTTGCGGCGTGGGTGTTTCACAAAGAACGCCTCACCGCTGTCGCTTAACTTCGGCTTATCTTTGTGAAATAGCCTGTGTAGACGGAAGGCTTGGCGGCTGATTTCTGTGAAAAGCCTGCGAGAGAGTGACGTGGCAGGGCTTTTTGCAGAGGATGACTCAGTTTTGGAGTGTGTGGAATGATAAAAGGATTTAAAAAATTTTGTTTGTGTCTGCTGGCGGCGGGAGCTGCGGGTGGGATTTTAGCCGGGTGTAACAGCCCGGCTAATCGTGTTTTGTCCTCGCGGCAGGAATATGCAGAGCAGATGCAGGCTGCGGTATCGTCGCCGTTTGGCGCGTATCCCGAAACGGTTGTGTATACACTGGGAAAGATGATAAGCACGAATAATTCCAATATGCCGGCGGGGGATACGTATGAAGACAATGCATATACGCGGTATATTAAGGAAGTGATTAATGTCCAGAACAGGGATGTTTTTGAAGAAGCCGATAAGCAGTATGATACCAACGTGAGCATGGCGATTGCAATGAATGAACTGCCGGATATTATGCTTGTGAGCAATTATGAGGACTTGGAAACGCTTATCGAAAATGATATGATAGAAGACCTGACGGTATCGTATCAGAACTGTATCAGTGACAGAATACGTGAAATGTATGCCAGCTACGGCGAAGACCTGATAGACAGCGTGACATTTGATGGTAAAATTATGGCATTGCCCGAAACGAATATTACGGACGGACCGAACCTTGTGTGGCTGCGGAAAGACTGGATGGATACGCTGGGACTTTCGGCACCGCAGACCATAGAAGATGTGGTTGAAATTGTACGTCAGTTTATAGATAATCAAATGGGTGGGGAAGAAACCGTGGGACTGGTCTGTGATACACAGATTGCAGGCGAGTGCGGCTACAGCAGTGAATATCTGCTTGATTTGATTTTTGCTTCTTATGGAGCATACCCAAAGCAGTGGATTACAGATGATGACGGCGAGGTGGTATACGGTTCGGTGACAGACGAAGCCAAAGCGGCGCTTTCATATGTGCATACACTTTATAATGAAGGAATCCTTGAAAAAAATTTTTTGATACATACAACATCGAATCTGATTGAAATGATAGAACAGGGAAAATGCGGCTCGTTTTTCGGACCGTGGTGGGCGGCAAATAATCCGCTGGCATCTGCGGTCAGTGCTGTAGAGCAGTCTGAAAAGCCGGACTGGCAGCCGTATCTGATAGCGACGGATGCGCAGGGCAATACCTCGTATCACAGCCAGAATCCGGCATATAAATATGTGGTTGTAAGGAAGGGTTACGAACACCCTGAAATTGCCGCGAAGATGATCAGTGTAATGTTTGACAAAATCCGCTATGAGTGTGATTCGTCCGAAGAATTTGAAAAATATTATCAGTTAAATGTAGAACCTACGGCAAGACCGCTGGCAATCAATGTAGATTATAACAATGCGCTGGAGCTGTGCTATGAGGATATTGCGGCAGTTTTTTCCGGCGAAAAGCAGGAAGACGATTTAAAGCTGCTTGAAAAGTCTTATTATACTGCGTGTAAAAATTATATGGAAAATAAAGAATCTGCAGGAACCGATGCGTGGGCGGCGTATATGACACGGATTAAAGCGTGTGAGGCAATCCGGGAAGGCTCGGTGATTACAGTACCGTCCTTGTATTTTAAAACCACTAAAACCATGAAGTCGGAGTGGTGGAAATTAAAGGAAAATGAAAAAGAAGCCTATTTAAAAATCATCTGCGGAGAAGAACCGCCGGAATATTTTGATATCTTTGTGCGGTCATGGCAGGAAAATGGCGGCGCACAGATTACAGACGAAGTAAAAGCCGCCCTTGCGGCAGAATGAGGAAGATTTTGGAAAAACTAGAAGTATTAAAGAAGGTATTTGGTTATGACAGTTTCAGGGAAGGTCAGGAAAAAATTATTGATGCGATTCTGCGGGGGCAGGACGTACTGGGCATTATGCCGACCGGCGCGGGAAAATCGATCTGCTATCAGGTTCCGGCGCTGATGTTTCCGGGAATTACGGTAGTGGTATCGCCGCTTATTTCCCTGATGATTGACCAGGTGAAAGCATTAAACGATGCCGGAATCCATGCGGCATATATAAACAGCGCCCTGACGGAAACACAGATTACAAAGGCACTCTACAATGCAATGTGCGGGCGGTATAAAATTGTATATGTTGCACCGGAACGCCTTGAAACCGACCGCTTCCTGGAATTTGTCATGAATGCCGACATTTCCATGATTACAGTCGATGAAGCGCACTGTATTTCCCAGTGGGGACAGGATTTCAGACCGAGCTATCTAAAAATTGTCAATCTGATAAAGCGATTTCCGAAACGTCCCGTTGTCAGCGCATTTACGGCAACGGCAACGCAGACGGTTAAAGAAGATATCCAGTGTATTTTAGGACTGCAGAATCCGGAAGTATTAATCACCGGATTTGACAGGAAAAATCTGTATTTTGAAGTGCGCAAAACAAAGCAGAAGGATGCCGAAATTCTGGATTATCTGGAAAAACACAAGGGCGAGAGCGGTATTATCTATTGTTCTACAAGAAAAAATGTGGACAATGTATATCTGATGCTGCGTAAAAACCGCATTGCTGCGGCGCGCTATCATGCGGGTCTGGACAATGACACCCGCAAAGAAAGCCAGGAGGATTTTATCTACGACAGGGCGCAGGTGATTGTGGCGACCAACGCATTTGGCATGGGCATTGACAAATCCAACGTGCGTTTTGTCCTGCATTACAATATGCCCGCGTGTATTGAGAATTATTATCAGGAGGCGGGGCGTGCCGGACGTGACGGTGAGCCTGCCGAGTGCATTTTGTTTTATTCGCCACAGGATGTGGTTATTCATGAATTTCTGATTGAACAGAAAGGGCAGAATACTGAATTTACGCAGGACGATTTAGATGTTATCAGAGAAAATGATATCCGTCGTTTAAATAAAATGCGTTTTTACTGTGCAACTAAAGAATGTCTGCGGGAATATATGCTCAATTACTTCGGGGAGTATACAAACCGCAGGGAATGTGACAACTGCGGCAACTGCAATGCTTCCTTTGAAGAAAAAGACGTTACGGTGCTTTGCAGGGATATGATTGCCTGTATCCGGGAGAGCGGACAGCGGTATGGAATGGGAGTGATTATTGGCATTTTAAGAGGTTCAAATACCGCAAAGTTAAAAAGCTACGGTGTCAGCCGCTATGAAACCTTCGGAATCCAGAGCAAAACAAGCGAAGCGCAGCTAAAGGCGGTTGCAGAAGAACTGCTTTTAAAAGGGTACTTGACAGAAACGCCGGACATCTATAGAATAATCAAGCTGGATAAAACATGCGAAGAACTTTTAGATGAGGGCGCTTCTTTTTCAATCCGCTGGTCAGAACGAACGGAAAAAATGGCAGAGGCAAAGGTCAAAACGGCAAAAAGCCGTGCAACCGATACGCTTTCGCCAAAGCAGCTTGCGCTTTTTGGTGCGTTAAAGCAGCTGCGTCTGACACTTGCAAGAGAAGAAAATTTACCGCCGTACATTATCTTTTCGGATAAGACACTGATTGACATGTGTCATAAAATGCCGCATACACAGCAGGAGATGCTTGATGTCAACGGTGTCGGTGAAAATAAATTTGCACGGTATGGAGAAGCATTTATCCGGTGTATTACGCAGAACAGTTGATCGTTTTGTAAGAATTTTTTACGGAGGTTTCTCATGACAAAGAATATGACAGAGGGTTCACCGATGAAGCTGATTCTGGGATTTTCCATACCTATGCTGTTTGGTATGCTGTTCCAGCAGTTTTATAATCTGGTGGATACCATGATTGTAGGAAAAACGCTGGGCGTTGATGCGCTGGCCGGTGTCGGTGCAACAAGCAGTATCAATTTTATGATTATTGGTTTCTGCATGGGCGTGTGCGGCGGATTTGCGATTCCCGTGGCACAGCAGTTTGGTGCGCAGAAATATGAACAGCTCAGGCGCTATGTATACAACGGCTATTTGTTAAGCATTGTATTTTCCATTGTGCTGACAGCGTTTTCCGTCTTTTTCTGCCGGAATATTCTGACGGTAATGCGCACGCCGGAGAGCATTTATGAATATGCGTATGCGTACATTGTCATTATTTTTGCCGGGATTCCGACCGTATTCTTATATAATATTGTATCGAGCATTATCCGTGCACTGGGGGACAGCAAGACACCGGTCATTTTTCTGGTGTTTTCGGCAGTGTTAAATATTATTCTGGATTTTGTATTGATTCAGGGACTTAAAATCGGTGTCGCGGGAGCAGCTGTGGCAACCGATATTTCACAGCTTGTATCGGGTGTTGCCTGTCTGATTTATATGAATAAACGCTACGAGGTTTTAAAGCTTTCGGCAAAGGACCGCAGGGCGGGAAAACGGTATATGATCAATCTCTGCATGAACGGGATTCCAATGGGGCTTCAGTATTCAATTACGGCAATCGGCAGTGTTATTTTGCAGACCGCCGTCAATACGCTCGGTGCAACGTATGTAGCAGCGATGACTGCCGGCAGTAAGATTTTTACATTTACGTGCTGTCCGTTTGATGCGCTCGGTTCCACTATGGCAACCTACGGCGGGCAGAATGTCGGTGCGGGCAAATTAAAGCGCCTTGGAAAAGGAATCCGTGCAGCAGGCATTATCGGTGCGGTTTACAGCGTGGGTGCGCTGATACTGCTGTATTTCTTTGCCGATTACATCGCCCTGCTGTTTGTCGATGCAAATGAAGTGGAAATCATTCATCTGACATATCAGTTTATTTTATATAGTGCGCTGTTTTATATTCCACTGACCTTTGTCAATGTTGTGCGTTTCTGCATACAGGGTATGGGCTTTTCGGTATTTGCGATTCTTGCAGGCGTATTTGAAATGGCGGCAAGAACCTTTGCGGCAGTCCTGCTTGTGCCGAAAATGGGCTACACCGGTGCATGTCTTGCCAATCCGTGTGCGTGGATAGCCGCCGACATCTTTCTGATACCGGCATTTATTTACTGCTGTAAGCGGCTGGAAAAAAGCACGCGCAAAGGCAGGACAGCGATGAGCGTGTAAAAAGTATCTTCCTTACCGGGTAAAACCAGCAGGGAAGATATTTTTTGCCTTTTTACATACATTTCAAAAAAATTTACGGATATTTTACTATAATAAGGTAGTAAATTTTACAAAGTCTGAGATAAAATAAGTGATATAAAGAGCGAAAACAAACAACCCTGTTGGCAGATGAGAAATCACCTGCGCGAGTTTCTCATCGCCACCTCGCAACAAGGCCGCTCGGAATGGAGGAAAGTATGAACAGGCCATAAACGTAAGCTTGTTCATACAGCAATTTGTGTTGCAGGCAGCACAAATTGCTTTTATCGCAGAACTGAATAAATTCAGTCCGCGGTTCCTTCGGCATTGAAATGCCTGCGGAATGGAGGAAATATGCCATCAACATATGCACATTACAGAATGGGGCAGGAGGTTTATCGTAATCTCACAGGAAAGCCCAAACAAATTATAGAAAAGTACAAGGAATTATATGATATCGGACTGCATGGACCGGATATTTTGTTTTATTACAAGCCGCTCTTTGCAAATCCGGTCAATCATGTCGGATATGCGATGCATGACCGTCCGGGCATTGAATTTTTCAGGCAGGCATCCTTGGTGATGCAGAAAGCGGAAAATAAGGAAGCGTGTGAAGCGTATATTTACGGCTTCTGCTGTCATTTTGCACTGGACGTCAGCTGTCACGGCTACATTGATGAAAAAATTGCGGAAAGCGGGGTCAGCCATACGGAAATCGAAGTGGAATTCGACCGTAAATTAATGCTGACGGACGGGTTTAATCCGCTGACACACAATCTGACGGGGCATATTCATCCTACTTTGAAAAATGCCGAGGTTATCAGTCCGTTTTATAAAAATGTAACGCCACAGCAGGCAGAGCAGGCATTACAGGGCATGATTACCAATAATAAACTTTTAATAGCTCCATCCTATTTTAAGCGTTTTTTGATTTACGGTCTGTTAAAGGCAACGGGAAATTATAAGGAAATGCACGGTCTGTTAGTCAATTACAGCGAAAATCCGCAATGCACGGACAGCACCCAGATGCTGATGCAGCTCTACCGCGATGCCGAAAAGCTGGCGGAGCGGTTAATTGATGAGTATGAGGACAGCGCATCGGGAAAAATTCCGTTCGATAAGCGGTATGGTCTGACCTTTGGCGGTAAAGAAAAAGATGAGCCGCTGGAAATGTGCGGGTAAACAAACGGCAGAACGTATATCACTTAGAAATGGAGCAGAAAATGGGAAAGAAATTAACAAAAAATGAAAGAAACTGGATTTTGTATGACGTGGGAAACTCAGCATTTACATTGCTGATTGCGACAATTTTACCGATTTATTTTAATTATCTGGCGGGCAATGCCGGGATTTCATCGGTGAACTATCTGGCATATTGGGGATATGCGGCATCGGTTGGCACGATTCTTGTAGCACTTGCAGGTCCTGTGCTCGGAACCATGGCGGATACCAAAGGGTTTAAAAAGCCAATTTTTACGGCGGCGATTTTAACAGGCGTAGCCGGTTGTGCTTTGCTTGGACTTGCAAAAGGCTGGCTGTTATTTCTGGTTATTTACATTATTGCAAAAGTCGGATTTTCAAGCAGCCTGATTTTTTATGATTCCATGCTTGGTGATGTGACAGACGAAGACCGCGTGGACTATGTTTCTTCGGCAGGGTATGCATGGGGATATATCGGAAGCTGTGTGCCGTTTATTGTCTGTCTGGTGCTTGTGCTTGGCAGCGGAAAAATCGGTATCAGCATGGAAATGTCAATGATGATTGCATTTTTAATTATTGCCGCATGGTGGCTTGTGATGTCGCTTCCGCTGTTAAAAGGATATGAACAGAAATTTTATGTGGAAAAGCAGAAACACGCGGTAAAAGAAAGCTTCTGCCGTCTAGGACAGACCTTTGGCAATATCCGCAAAGAAAAACATATTTTTATGTTTCTGCTGGCATTTTTCTTTTACATAGACGGTGTATACACGATTATCGACATGGCAACGGCATACGGCTCTGCACTGGGGCTGGACAGCACAGGACTTTTACTGGCACTGCTTGTTACGCAGCTGGTTGCATTTCCGTGCGCAATACTTTTCGGAAAATTATCCGGCAGAATGGAAACCTGCCGCCTGATTACCGTGTGTATCTTTGCTTACCTTGGAATTGCAATCTTTGCCGTATTTTTAAAGAGCCAGATTCAGTTCTGGATACTTGCGGTACTGGTTGGAATGTTTCAGGGTGGAATTCAGGCGTTGTCCCGTTCATATTTTACAAAAATCATTCCTGCCGAAAAGTCCGGAGAATATTTCGGACTGATGGACATCTGCGGAAAAGGCGCATCATTTATGGGAACAACGATTGTAAGCCTTGTATCGCAGATAACCGGAAACATCAACGCCGGTGTAGGCATGATTGCGGTTTTATTTGTAGCAGGCATTATTTTGTTCCGTAAATCAGTGTCACTTTGCAATACAGAAAAAGGTGAAGAGGTGTATCCTGCACCGGAAATGCCACAGCGCTCGTCCATTTAACTTCTGTTTATTCCTGACTATGGGACGGGGAAGGTGTGGCAGCTCCGGGGAGTGAACAGGAAGTGGTATAGAAATTAAAAGATGAAACTTTGCAAGAAATGTAGTGCAGAGTTTCATCTTTTTGTATTTTAAGGGGTAAAGCGATGCACAATATATAGAATGAAATTTATAAAAAAGTTGGAAAAGTTGCATTTTTTATTCAAAAAAGGTTGGAAAAGTTGCAAAAACAGGGCTATTTTGGGTTGGAAAAGTTGCAAAAATCCTCTTGACATTTCAAAAACTTGAATCTACAATTATTGCACATACAACAGTTGGAGGTGCAATAAATGTTAAAGAGAATCTTTTCTTATATGAAACAGTATAAGAAATATGCCTTTCTGGCATTGTTTTGCATCGCGGTGGAAGCGGTGCTGGAGTTAATGGTTCCGATGATTATGGCGGATCTGATTGACACCGGTGTTGCGACAGGCGATGAAAGATACATCTATCAAAAAGGATTTCAAATGGTACTCTGTGCGGCGGCGGCACTGGTGCTTGGAATCGGAAGCGCCCGTTTTGCGGCGCTTGCCGGTCAGGGACTGGGCGCAAACCTGCGTGAAGCCGAATACGAAAAATTGCAGTCGTATTCATTTGCCAATATCGACCATTTCAGGGTATCGTCGATTGTGACACGTTTAACAAGCGATGTCACGAATATTCAGAATGCCGTTTCAACCGGTATGCGCCCGTTTGGCAGAAGTCCGGTCATGCTGATTTTTGCAACGGGCGTGGCATTTTCCATTAATTCAACACTGGCTCTCGTATTTTTCGTGGCCCTGCCGGTACTTGCCGTGTTACTCATTTGCATTATTGTAAATGTACGTCCGCTCTATTCCAAAATGCAGTTTGCGATAGACCGCATGAACCGCACGATTCAGGAAAATCTGACGGCAGTCCGTGTAGTCAAAGCCTATGTGCGGGGCGATTACGAAATCGCAAAATTTGAAGAAGCAAATCTTAATCTGAAAAAAGAATCCGAAAAAGCATTTGGCATTGCCGTGTTAAATATGCCTGCCATGCAGTTTGTCATGTACGCAACAATACTGTCACTGCTGTTATTCGGCGGTTATCTGATTCATGAGGGCAGGCTTGGTATCGGTGAACTGACCGGATTTTTAAGCTACGTCCTGCTCATTTTAAATTCGCTGATGATGATGTCCAATGTATTTTTAATGATGACACGTTCTCTGGCATCCGGCGCGCGTATCCTTGAGGTCATCGATGAAAAAATAGATTTGACCGATGAAAATGCAAAGGACATCAGCGTAGAGCGCGGCGAAATCGAATTTGACCATGTGTGGTTTAAATATAAGGAAGAAGCAAAAGAATATGTGCTTTCCGATGTATCATTTCATATTAAAGCCGGTCAGACAGTAGGAATTATCGGTCAGACCGGTGCGGCAAAAACCACGCTTGTCCAGCTGATTCCGCGTCTTTATGATACCGTGCGGGGAACGGTAAAGGTGGACGGCGTTGATGTCAGAAATTATCCGATGCAGCATTTAAGAGATGCGATTGCTATGGTACTTCAGAAAAATACACTGTTTTCTGGAACAATGCTTGATAACTTAAAATGGGGCGATGAAAACGCTTCGATGGCGGAAATTGAAGAAGCCTGCCGGATTGCCTGTGTCGATGAATTTATTGACCGCATGCAGGACGGCTATCAGACCGAAATGGGACAGGGCGGTGTCAATGTGTCTGGCGGTCAGAAACAGCGCCTCTGCATTGCAAGAGCCATTTTAAAAAAGCCGAAGGTACTGATTTTAGACGATTCAACCAGCGCGGTTGATACGGCGACAGAAAGCAGAATCCGCGAAGGACTTGCAGAGAAACTGCCTGATATGACAAAAATTATTATTGCACAGCGCATATCTTCCGTGCGCCATGCGGATCAGATTATTATTTTGGACGGCGGAAGGGTAAGCGGTATCGGTACACATGAAAGCCTGCTTGCTTCCAACCGCATTTATCAGGAAATTTACGAATCCCAGAAGGAAGGAGCGGATTTATAATGGCAAAATATGTAGGATATAAAAGACCGAAAGACACGAAAAAGACAATCCGGCATCTGCTGGTATATTTAGGCATGCACAAATGGTCCTTTCTTTTGGTTGCCCTGCTGGTATTTATCAGTGCCGGAGCCAATATTACGGGAACATATCTTTTAAAGCCGGTCATTAACCGCTTTATCGTTCCGGGAGATTTAAACGGACTGGTGCGTGCCGTTGCGGCAATGGGCGTGATGTATCTGTGCGGCGCACTGGCAACGCTCGGATATAACCGCTTAATGGTGAAGACCTCGCAGAAAGTCATCCGTGAAATCCGAAGCGATTTATTTGCACACGTACAAAAACTGCCCCTGCGGTATTTTGATGCGCATACACACGGCGAATTAATGAGCCGTTTTACCAATGATGTCGATGCCGTACAGGAAGCGATGAACAACAGCTTTGCAATGATTATCCAGAGTTTCATGATGCTTTTCGGTACGGTGATAATGATGATGGTACTCAGTATCCGGCTGTCGCTGATTGTTGTGGTATTTTTAATTGTTATGTTTGTGGTTATCCGCTTAAATGGAAAGCACAGCAAAAAATATTTTAACCGGCAGCAGGAGGAACTCGGCAAAATTAACGGATTTGTACAGGAAATGGCAGAGGGACAGAAGGTCGAAAAGGTCTTCAATCACGAAGCAAAAGACTATGCGCGTTTTTGTGAACTCAGTGAAAATTTCAGAAAGCAGTCCACCAATGCTCTGTCCTTTGCCGGTATGATGATACCAACCATTGTCAGTCTTTCCTATCTGAATTATGCGGTGTCTGCCTGCGCGGGCGGCCTGCTTGCAATTCGGGGACTGATGGATTTGGGAAGTCTTTCGGCATATCTGGTATATGTGCGCCAGAGTGCAATGCCGTTAAATCAGTTTACCCAGCAGGTCAATTTCCTGTTGTCTGCGCTTTCCGGTGCGGAACGCATTTTTGACATGATGGACGAACAGCCGGAAGTGGACGAAGGTAACGTGCATTTATGTCACGTTGTAAAAAATGCGGACGGCACACTGACAGAATGTGAACAAAGCACACCGGATTACGCATGGAAAGTGCCGGAAAACGGCGGCTTCCGCTATGTTGAATTAAAAGGTGATGTGCGTTTTCAAAATGTAGTCTTTGGGTACACCGATAAAAAGCGCGTATTAAACGGCATTTCTCTTTTTGCAAAACCGGGACAGAAAATCGCATTTGTCGGTTCAACCGGTGCGGGAAAAACAACGATTGTCAACCTGATTAACCGTTTTTATGAAATCCAGTCGGGAACGATTACCTATGACGGTATCGACATTCAGCAGATTGCAAAAGACGATTTGCGCCGCTCACTGGCAATGGTTATTCAGGATACGCATTTATTTACGGGAACGATTGCGGACAATATCCGGTACGGCAAGTTAGATGCGACTGACGAGGAGGTTTATGAGGCAGCACGCATTGCCAATGCGGACTCCTTTATCCGCAGACTGCCGGACGGCTATGATACAATGCTGTATGCAGACGGCAGTAATCTTTCGCAGGGACAGCGCCAGTTACTTGCGATTGCGAGAGCGGCAGTTGCCAAACCGCCGGTGCTTATTTTAGACGAAGCGACCAGTTCTGTAGATACCCGCACCGAGCGGCTGATTGAAAAGGGCATGGATGCGATTATGGAAGGCAGAACGGTATTTGTCATTGCACACCGCCTGTCAACCGTGCGAAACTCCAAAGCAATCATGGTATTGGAAAAGGGCGAAATCATAGAGCGCGGCAGTCATGAGGAATTGTTAGAACAGCAGGGCAGATACTATAGGCTGTATACGGGACAGTTTGAACTGGAATAATGTGAAAAATCCTTAAATCTAAGATTTTTCACACAGCGCTTTGTGCCTCAGGCGTCACAAAGCCGCTTTTTATCGCAGAACTGAATAGATTCAGTTTGCGATTCCTACGGCATTAAAATGCCTGCGGAATGAAGATTAGTATGAAGTATGAGCAATTCATATGCGAGAGATTGCTCATACGGCAATTTGCTTTCAGGTAAAGCAAATTGCCATTATCGTAGATTGACAGTAAACTCGTTCATACAGATATTTGCGCCGCAGGTGTCGCAAATATCTATAGAAAAGAGGAAAGTATGAAAAAAGAACAGATTCGGAATGAATTATTTAAGATAGAAGTGCTGCGGCAGAGATTAATGCGGCCGCAGTTTATCGCATTGGGGCTTACAGTAGGGCAGGGACAGCCGCGCATTTTAAAAGAACTGCTTTTTGAAGGCAGTATGACACAGAAAAAACTTGCGGATGCCTGCCTTTTAGATGTAACCACAATGTCAAGGACACTTGACCGAATGGAGCAGGCAGGACTGCTTGTACGGGAAAGTAATCCCGACTGCCGCCGTTCATGGCTGATTGCCCTGACAGACAAGGGAATGGATATTGCCAAAAAGGTACAGCAGATATTTGAAGAAACAGATAAAATTTATTGCAGTAATCTTTCAGAGAAAGAAGCGGAGCAGCTTTTCGTATTGCTTCAAAAAGTAGAGGACAATATTTCACAAAACTGTAAATAAGAACTTCTTTTGTGGCTGTCCTCATTTTTGTGGCTGGCAGGCTGTAAGAAGCAGGCATATATTTTCCGTTGTCCGAATAGGATATACAAACAAACTTTAGGATATTGCATGAAAGGATATATCGAAGAACGGGCAGTAAAGACGGCGGAATATATTATCGAAACCAAAGCAACCGTGCGCCAGACCGCGCGTAAATTCGGTGTCAGCAAAAGCACCGTACATAAAGATGTGACGGCGCGTCTGACACGAATCAATCCGGCGCTTGCAAATGAAGCGCGCAAGGTGCTTGATGTCAACAAAAAAGAGCGCCATATCCGCGGCGGATTGGCAACGCGCGAAAAATACCTGCACGAACAATAACCGTGCAAAAGCAGATTCTCATAAACGGCTGATACGACCGCCTGCGCGCAGTGTTTATCGCCGTTTTACGGAAAATGAATATAAAAATAAGCCGGTACGGTCTATTGTTAATAACATCAGACTGTACCAGCTTGTTTGATTTAGAAAAAATGTTACTGTAATACTGCAACAATCTCTAAATTGCGTTCTTTTGATAAATCTACAAATTCATTGCCTTCACACTTTACAATCGGGCGTGACAGGGCATGTCCGTTAATTAAAACGACTTCGCCGGTGCGGCCATCAGAAAGTTTGACATTATTTCCGATATAAGAAGTGGCGACATTCTTTAAGAACGGAAGGCTGAACTTCGGGTCAAATTTTGTAAAAGCATCCTGTTCCATATCCCGTACAACGTGGAATGGACAGAGGGCTTTTCTGTATATGCGGGAAGAGGTCATTGCATCGTAGATATCTGCAATTGTAATAATCTTTGCAAAATCAGGAATGTCTTCTGACTTTAAACCCATTGGATATCCGGAGCCGTCGCATTTTTCATGGTGTAGTAAAATGGCAGATTTAACACGCTCATCAATATCGGCATCCTTTACAATCTGATAGCCTAAGTTGACATGCTCTTTAATAATGGCATATTCGTTAGCGGTCAGCCGGTCCGGTTTGCTTAAAATTTCATTTGGAACTAAAAGCTTTCCGATATCGTGTAAAATACCGCATAAAGTCAGCACCTTTACATCTTCCTCAGAATAGCCGAGCCATTTTCCAAGAATGGAGGCAATAATGGCAACATTAATGCAGTGGACATATGTTAAATCGTCCATATCACGCATACAGTGGAGCATATCGAAAATCTGGAGAGTATTCGTATATTCTGCAAGAATTTTTTCGGTATTCTTTAACAGCGCAGTCGTATCAATTGTTTCGTGGTTAATGACAATGTCATTTAATTCTGTCTTCAAATCATTAATACCATCAATAAAAGTTTCGTTAAAATGTTCGAAATTCTGGCTCTGCTTAATTTTTTCATAGTAAGTCATCTGTTCCAGAACTTCCGGCTGCTCAGGCTGTGCGGCAGCTTCCTCATATACATTAATTTTTAAGACATTGTACTCAGAGATTTTTGCAATCATATCTAAAGTCAAAACGGTATCTTTTGCAGCAATAAGATGACCGGTGGAAGTCATAATATCCTGTGATAAAACCATGCCTTCAGCGGCATCAAAAATAAAAATATTTTTCTTCTGTGTATTGTCGATCATCCTTGAAATCTCCTTTACAAAAGTATAAATTTTCCAGTAGCTTTATTATATGGTTGAGGGGATAAAAAGTCAATAAAAAGTACTTGACCAATGCCCATAGATTGTGTAATATACATACGTATGAATGATTAACTGAATAATTTAAGATGTCCCTTATTTAGAGCGGTGGAGATACATAGGATCGATGAAGCCCGGCAACCCCATATGGTAAGATATGGAAGGTGCCAACCTGAGCGACTATCCTGCTTTTGCGGCAGGTCGAACAATAAGAGGATTACGGATCTTACATAGATTACGAGTCCTGTCTGAGGGGCTCGTTTTTCAGTTTCAGGAGAAGTACCAGAAGCAGCGCTTAACAGTTTACAGGGACATAAAAAGCCCGAGGAAAGAAAGGAAGAAAGAATTCATGGAGAAAAGATTATTTACTTCAGAATCAGTAACAGAAGGACATCCGGACAAAATCTGCGATCAGGTTTCTGATGCAGTACTGGATGCATTATATGCACAGGACCCATATTCAAGAGTTGCCTGTGAAACATTAACCAATACAGGATTTGTGATGGTTATGGGTGAAATTACAACAAAGGCCAATGTAGATATTGCACAGATTGTAAGAGATACCGTAGTAGAAATCGGCTATGACAGCTCTGAAAAAGGCTTCGATGGTAATACCTGTGCCGTTATGGTGGCACTTGACAAGCAGTCACCGGATATTGCAATGGGTGTTGACAAGGCACTTGAAGCAAAAGAAGGCATTGATCCGGATGCAGATGACATTGGTGCAGGCGATCAGGGTATGATGTTTGGCTATGCAACCAATGAAACAGAAGAATATATGCCATATTCCGCAGCACTTGCACAGAAGCTTGCAAGACAGCTGACAAAGGTCAGAAAAGACGGTACACTGTCTTATTTAAGACCGGACGGAAAGACACAGGTTACAGTGGAATATGATGAAAACAACAAGCCTGTAAGACTGGATGCCATCGTTGTATCTTCACAGCATGCACCGGAAATTTCACAGGAACAGATTCATACAGATATCAAGAAGTATGTTATTGATGCCATTGTAGACAGCAGTATGGTAGATGATGACACCAAGATTTATATCAATCCGACAGGACGTTTCGTAATCGGCGGACCAAACGGCGACAGCGGTCTGACAGGTCGTAAGATTATCGTTGATACTTACGGTGGTGTTGCAAGACACGGCGGCGGCGCTTTTTCAGGCAAGGACTGCACAAAGGTAGACCGTTCCGCAGCATATGCCGCAAGATACGTGGCAAAGAACCTTGTTGCCGCAGGAATTGCAGACAGATGTGAAATCCAGTTATCTTATGCGATCGGTGTTGCACTGCCGACATCTATCCGCGTGGAAACATTCGGAACAGGGAAGTTAAGCGAAGATAAGATTGTAGAAATCATCCGTGAAAACTTCGATTTAAGACCGTCAGGTATTATCAAGATGCTTGATTTAAGAAGACCGATCTACAAGCAGACAGCAAGCTATGGACATTTCGGCCGCAACGACCTGAATCTGCCATGGGAAAAACTTGACCGTGTAGATGCATTAAAAATGTATTTGTAAAATATCCTGAAATCCAGGAATAAACAACGGGAAATTCTGGAAGAATAAAGAAAGCCAGAGGGAAGATATAAGCCGGCTATGGACAAACCATCCATTGTCGGCTTATACTGTTTTTAAATAAAGTCTGTTTTTTAAGAAAAAGTAAGCTGCCGCAGGGCAGGTGTGAAACTGTATTTACGGAGTACGCCTCGCCGTATCCTGTATAAATTTGATAGAAATGCATTTAAAAATGAAGAAATGAGGAATTGTATGATTGAAAATTATAGTATTACAGAGTGGATTGCGTTCTTTTTTATTTACAGCTTTTTAGGGTGGTGCATTGAATCCGCCATTGTATCCTTTAACAAGCGCAAACTGACAAACAGAGGCTTTTTAAAAGGTCCGATGCTGCCACTGTACGGTTCGGGAGCGGTAATCATGCTGTTATCAACACTTTGGGCAAAGGATAATTATGTTTTAGTATACATCTGTGGTACAATCGGTGCAACGGCGCTGGAATATGTCACAGGGGTACTGATGGAAATGATGTTTAACATGCGCTACTGGGATTACAGCAATAAAAAGTTTCAGATTCACGGCTATATCTGTCTGACCTCATCCTTATTCTGGGGCGTGCTGACGGTATTGCTGGTCTGTTTTGTGCATATTCCGGTTGCGGCACTGGTGGCTTCCGTTCCAGCAAATATATTAAGAGTTGGATTATTTTTTATCATTGCGGTGGCATCCGTGGATACGGTTGATGCGTTTAAAAAGGCGCTGGATTTCCAAAAGCTGCTCACGTATGAAACAAGAATTAAAAATGAACTGTCAGAACTGACAGAGCGTTTAAACGATGCAAAAGAAGTATTTACGGATAAGAATAATGAAAGAAGCCGTGAATTTTTCAGTATGCAGGAAGCGCGTGCGGAACGCTTAAAACTGGAACTGGATGCGGCAAAGGAAAAGGTCGGCAAATTCAAAAATTCCATGTTAAACAGCTTCCCGTCCGCAACGTCTAATAAGTTTGGCGAAGCACTGGACGAATTTAAAGAGTATTTTAATAGGAAAAAATAAAAAAAATTTCATTTAGCTCTTTTAAATTTTCAAAATGTTGTATATAATGGTATTCTACTATGTATGTTTAGACTGCGTTATACTGTCTACATATATATAGAAATGAAGAAAATAAGAAAAACGAACATAGATAGAATGAAGAACATCGGAAAGGGGATTCATATGTTATCAACCGATATCGGAGTAGATTTGGGTACAGCCAGTATTCTGGTTTATATAAAAGGAAAAGGCGTTGTTTTAAAAGAACCGTCCGTAGTAGCATTTGACAGAGATACCAACAAGATTAAGGCAATCGGTGAGGAAGCACGTCTGATGTTAGGAAGAACACCGGGTAATATCGTAGCGGTAAGACCGTTAAGACAGGGTGTTATTTCTGATTACAGAGTAACTGAAAAAATGTTAAAGTACTTCATCCAGAAGGCAATCGGCAAGAGAATGTTAAAGAAGCCAAGAATCAGTGTCTGTGTACCGTCAGGTGTTACAGAAGTAGAAAAGAAAGCTGTAGAAGATGCAACACTTCAGGCTGGCGCAAGAGAAGTAGCAATTATCGAAGAACCGATTGCAGCTGCCATCGGTGCAGGTATTGATATCTCAAGACCGTGCGGTAACATGATTGTTGATATCGGTGGTGGTACAACAGATATCGCGGTTATTTCTTTAGGCGGTACAGTAGTCAGCACCTCCATTAAGATTGCCGGTGATGATTTTGATGAAGCAATCGTCCGATATATGAGAAAGAAACACAATCTTCTGATTGGTGAAAGAACTGCGGAAGATATTAAGATAAAAGTCGGTTCAGCTTATCCGAGAACTGAGATTGCAACAATGAACGTAAGAGGTCGAAACCTTGTAACAGGTCTTCCAAAGACGGTTGAGGTAACGTCAGAAGAAACACAGGAAGCATTAAAAGAAGCAACATCCCAGATTGTTGAAGCCGTACACAGTGTACTGGAAAAGACACCACCGGAATTAGCTTCCGATATTGCAGACAGAGGAATTGTCCTGACAGGCGGCGGAAGCCTTTTACAGGGACTTGAAGAACTGATTGAATCAAAGACAGGAATCCATACAATGACAGCCGAAGACCCGATGACAGCAGTTGCAATCGGAACCGGTAAGTTTATTGAATTCCTTGCAGGATACAGAGATGATAAATAATTATCAGCAAAATAAGAAGTGAGCGGAGGAGGAAAGAAATGGTAAAAGGGCTTTACACAGGGTACACAGGAATGGTGAATTCCCAGAAAAGACTGGATGTGATTTCCAACAACCTTGCAAATGCAACAACGACAGGTTTTAAAGCAGAGGGCTGTACAACACAGGCATTTGATTCCATGTATGCCATCAAGATTAAAGATGCAACAGTCGGACATTTAAACCAGAATATCGGTTCAGTCAGTCTGGGTGCAAAGATTGGGGAAACATACAGAAACTGGGAGCAGGGTTCGTTACAGGCAACGAACAACACCTATGATTTTGCACTGGCAGGACAGGGCTTTTTCTCGGTAGAGTTCACCAATAAGAACGGTGTAACAAGCACAATGTATTCCAGAGATGGCGCATTTCAGATGAATTCAGAAGGCTATCTTGTGACAAAAGACGGCGATTATATTTTAGGTGAAGGCGGAAGAATCCAGCTTCCGACAGATTTGAATGAATTATCTGTTGATTCACAGGGAAATATTTTTGCAGACGGACAGTATGTAGATACATTTGCCTTGGTTGATTTTGAAGATTATAACTATCTGGAAGAATACGGTGAAAATCTGTACCGTGCGGTGGATGGTGCAACCGAACAGGATTGTACGGCAACCGTACAGCAGGGCTACTTAGAAGCTTCTAATATTAATGTCGTATCAGAAATGGTGGACATGATTGCGGTTGCAAGAGAGTATGAAAGCGGACAGAAAGTCATCCAGGCAATTGATGAAATGCTTGGCAAAATGGTGACAATGTCAGAATTATAATAAGGTCCGGGTTAAAAGACATTAATATTATGGTAGTAAGCTGCCGGTAAAATCACCGGTATTGATTACGGAATGGAGAAGAATATGGTAAGATCATTATGGACGGCAGCAGCAGGCATGACGTCACAGCAGACAAATGTAGATACGATTTCCAATAATCTTGCAAATGTAAATACAACAGGATACAAGATGGAAACAACACATTTTAAATCCCTTTTATATCAGCAGTTACAGGCAAAGACCACATCTGCAAACGGTGAAACAAAGCCGGTTAATGCACAGGTTGGTTTAGGTTCAAGAGTATCTGCCGTAACATCACAGTATGTACAGGGTTCTGTCAACAAAACAGACAGCGATACAGATTTTGCAATTGTAGGAAATGGCTTTTTCGGTGTAGTCGGTGAAGATGGACAGACTTATTACACAAGAAACGGTAACTTTGGATTTTCGATTGCAACAGAAGGATATATGCTTTGTACGTCAGAAGGTCTTCCTGTATTAAGTTCAGACGGTAATGAACTGGTGCTGGGTACAGAATATGACCCGACAAAGATTACGGTAGACGGCGACGGTAATTTATTATATCCAAGTGAAGAAAATAACAACAATCCGACGGCAATCGGTTTAAAGATTGGATTGTTCCAGTTTGCAAATCCGGCAGGTCTTGATAAGACAGGAGATTCTCTTTTAATGGAAACAGAGGCGTCCGGCATTGCATTAAATGAAGATATCGATGATGTAGGTAAAAAGAGTACCTTAAAGCAGGGATATCTGGAAGCTTCTAATGTAAATGTAGCAACAGAAATGGTAAATCTGATTACAGCACAGAGAGCATATGAGTTATGCTCAAAGGCAATTACCACATCCGATACGATGATGGAACAGGCAAATAACCTGAAGCGATAAGTAAAAGCAGCAGTGCGGCATTTTAATGCCGGGGAGGAAAGGTGTACATATGAGCGATACAATCAGCGGATTAAATTCGTCATATTTAAACGGTACCTATACCAATTCAACAACAAGTGCACTTGAAAGCACATTAAATAATAAGGATTTATCCACATCTTCCAGCGATGAACTCATGGAAGTCTGCAAGGATTTTGAAGAATATTTTGCGGAACAGATGGTAAAATCCATGCTTAAAATGGCAAAAGTAGACAGCAGTGACGATGATAACAGCTATGCTTCTATTTTTGGACTGTCTTCTGACAGCAGCGATTCCGGAATGAGTACCATGTCCAGCTATTTTGGTGACCAGATGGTGACAAAGCTGTCTGAAGCCCTGTGCAGTACAGAAAACGGCAGCGGACTGGGACTGGCGCAGACCCTTTATAATCAGATGAAGAGGAATTACGGAATTGAGGAGTAATTTAGATTACGAAGCAGAATATATTGAAGGCTTTGTAGAAAATATCATATACCGCAATGAAGACAACGGCTATACTGTTTTTAACGTGGTTTATAAAGGTGAAGAAATTACCTGCGTTGGTGTATTCAGTTACATCAATGCAGGTGAATTTATTGCTGCAAATGGCGGATTTGTCAAACATCCGTCCTATGATATGCAGTTTTCTATTAAATCTTATGAATTCAAGGCGCCGGACGACACCAAGTCGGTCAGACGTTATCTTGCATCCGGTGCCATCAAAGGCATTGGTGAAAAAATGGCTGAGAGAATCGTAAAAGAGTTCGGGGATGACACCTTCCGTATAATGGAAGAAGAACCGGAACGTCTTGCGGAGATTAAAGGCATTAGCCTTACAAAAGCGATGGATATCGCAGCTCAGCTTGTCGATAAACGCGACATGCGCAAAGCCATGATGTTTTTACAGGATTATGGCATCAGCATGGGAATTGCAGGTAAAATTTATTCCAGATACGGACAGGAAATATATACAATTATCAAGCAGAATCCTTACAGACTTGCAGACGATATTGACGGCATCGGATTTAAAACTGCCGATGAAATTGCAGCCAAAGCAGGCATTAAAGTAGATTCGGATTTTAGAATCCGCAGTGGGATTTTGTATGTATTGACACAGGCGGCAGGACAGGGGCACATCTATCTGCCGTGGGCAGAATTAGAGCAGGGTGTCACAGCACTGCTGTTAATAGACATTCGTGATATGGAGCGTCATATCATGGATATGGCAATTGATAAAAAAATTGTTGTCCGTGAAAATGCGTCCGGCGAAAAGTGCATTTATGCTTCAATGTATTATTATATGGAAGCTTCTATTGCGAAGCATCTGGTAGAACTGAATATCCCGTATTCGCAGGATGAAGCGGAAATCAGCCAGAGAATCGCGCAAATTGAAGAAAAAAACGACATAATCCTCGATGATATCCAGAAACAGGCAGTTCATAAGGCTGTTTTAAATGGATTGATGGTTATTACGGGCGGACCGGGAACGGGAAAGACAACAACTATTAATACCATTATTAAATATTTTGAAATGGAAGGGCTGGAAATCCGTCTGGCAGCGCCGACGGGCCGTGCGGCAAAGCGGATGGCAGAAACAAGCGGATATGAAGCGCAGACAATTCACAGACTGCTTGAAATCTGCGGCAGTGCATCCGATTCACAGAACACAGGCATGCATTTTGAAAGAAATGAAGACAATCCGCTGGAAACAGATGTCATTATTGTAGATGAAATGTCCATGGTGGACGTATCTATTATGAACTCACTGCTAAAGGCAATAGCTGTCGGAACACGTCTGATTCTTGTGGGCGATGTGGACCAGTTACCGAGTGTCGGACCGGGAAATGTGTTAAAGGATATTATCCATTCGGGCTGCTTTGAAGTCGTGAAGCTGGAAAAGATTTTCAGACAGGCGGCAGAGAGCGAAATCATTATGAACGCGCATAAGATTAATAAAGGCGAACCGGTAACACTTAATAAATACAGTAAAGACTTTTTGTTTGTCAGACGGAACAATCCCGATGCCATTATTGCGGCGATGTGTACACTGATTAAAGAAAAACTGCCGGATTATGTCCACGCGGACCGCAAAGACATACAGATACTGACACCGACGAGAAAATCCGCAGTCGGCGCACAGCGGTTAAACCGGATTATGCAGCAGTACTTAAATCCGCCGTCCGCAGACAAAATGGAAAAAGAAGTCGGGGATACCATTTACCGCGTGGGCGATAAGGTCATGCAGATAAAAAATAACTATCAGCTGGAATGGGAGCGCAAAAGCCGCTACGGCGTTACCTATGACCGCGGCAACGGCATTTTTAACGGAGATACCGGTGTGATAGAAGACATCAACTTCTTTTCGGAACAGATGCTGGTGCGGTTTGAAGACGACCGTTTTGTATACTATGATTTTACACAGTTGGATGAACTGGAGCTGGCATATGCGATTACAATTCACAAATCGCAGGGCAGTGAATATCCGGCGGTGCTGATTCCGATGTTTCCGGGACCGCGTATGCTGATGAACCGCAATCTCTTATACACGGCAGTGACAAGGGCGAGAACCTGTGTCTGCATGGTAGGACTGGAAGACTGCTTTCATGAAATGGCGGCAAATGAATCGGAGCAGAAACGATATTCTTCACTGGACCTGCGGATTCAGGAAATGGATAATCTTTAAATCAAAGATTCTTCAGAAATGAATTCAGTTTGTGCATCATTTAGAATTGGAACGTTTGTGAAATAGAGGGGAAAATGAAACAGGAAAAAAACAAGCGGAATAACACGCAGAACTTAAAAGAATATATACAGCAGCTTGCACAGACCGGCATCAAAGAACTGACGGATATAGTGTTTCCGCCGGCGTGTCCGGTCTGCGGCGGGGTTCTGAGGTTTGAAAAGGGCAGACGAAGACAAATCTGTCCGGATTGTGACAACAGACTTGAATATATCGGCGAACCGCGCTGCATGAAGTGCGGAAAACCGTTAAAAAAGACGAATACGCAGCAGTTTTGCTATGACTGTACGGTGAAACGCCATTTTTATGAACGCGGTGTGGCGGTCTTTGCCTATACGGACGGCATTAAACAGTCCATTTACCAATTCAAGTATCATGATAAAAGAGAATATGCGGCATTTTACGGCAGGCAGGCGGCGCAGCAGTGCGGTGCACTCATTGGAAAATGGGATATTGATCTTGTGCTTCCCGTACCGATGTATGCAGCCAAACAAAGAAAACGCGGATACAATCAGGCAGAACTGATTGCGCGCGAGCTTTCTAAAAATCTGAATCTGATCTGTGCTTCGGAAATCCTGGTCCGTACCAGAAAAACAACTCCAATGAAAGAATTAAATGATGAGGAAAGAAGAAAAAATGTAGAAAGGGCTTTCCTTGTAAAAGAAAATGTAGTAAAATATAAAAAAATTTTACTTGTTGATGATATTTATACAACAGGAGCAACGATAGACAGCTGCGCAAAAATTTTATATGAAAAGGGCGCACAGAAAGTATATTTTTTATGTCTGTGTGCGGGGAAAGGATTTTAAGAAAATGCCGGGAACGGCAGAAGGGGAGAATTGATTATGGATGTTAGAAATTGCAGACAATGTGGGAAATTATATAATTATATAGGCGGCAGTTACCGTAATTTATGCCCGAGCTGCATTAAACAGCTGGAAGACAAGTTTATGGAAATTAAGGAATATATCCGCGACAACAAAGTTGCAAGCATTTCGGAGATTTCAGATAAATTTGAAGTCAGCACCAAGCAGATTGAACAGTGGGTGCGTGAAGAACGTCTCTGCTTTACGGATGATTCACCGATCGGGCTGCAGTGTGAGTGCTGTGGTGCAACGATTAAGACAGGGCGTTACTGTGATAAGTGTAAAGGAACGATGGCAAACAAGCTGGATAATCTGTATAAGGCACCGGCAGCGGCTCCGGCACCAAGGGCAGGCAGGGATCGTGACAATGCAAGAATGAGATTCCTTGATAAATAACAGATTCTATATTACAGAGCATAAAGAAAGAATTACTCAGGATATATACAGAATTCCGGGCGATTCTTTCTTTTTTTGTATTTAAAAATTGTAAAAACAGGTTAAGGAATATGCCGAAAGTACCGATAATATTTCTGAAACCATTTTAATGAGAATAGGAAAAGAGTTTAAACGGAAAGAGAGGCGGTCAGCAATGCGTGTAGAGGCATACAGTGCTGTGAACCGGATTTATCAGAGTGGGGCAGCTTCTTCTGCAAAGAAGGGAGGCAGTACTGCTTCATATAGTGATAAACTGGAAATTTCAAGAACAGCAAAGGATTATCAGACAGCAAAAGAGGCAGTAAGCCGGACATCGGAAGTAAGAGAAGACAAGGTTGCACAGATAAAAGCGGCAATGGAGGCAGGAACATATCGTGTGAGTGCGCAGGAAGTTGCCGGTAAGATGCTTGAGAATATTGCAACATTAACATTTTAAGGAGATTCTTTCATGGCAAGTTTAATTGATACACTTATTGATGTACTTGGACAGGAAGATGCAGAGTATAAAAAACTGCTGGAGTTATCCAATAACAAGACAAAGGCAATTGTCGGTGCGGATATTGAGCGGTTACAGGATATTCTGGTTCAGGAACAGGCACGTATTGATGCCATTAACAAACTGGAACAGCAGCGTATGGAAAATGTAGATGATATCTGCAATGTACTCAATTTAAGAAGAACAGACATTAAATTAGAAGATATTTTAGAAGTGCTAAAGAAGCAGCCTAAAGAGCATGATGCACTTGCGGCAGTTAATGCACAGCTTAAAAAGACATTAAATGAGTTGATGAAAATCAACGAGAATAATAAATTACTGACAAAAGAATCACTGGATATGGTTGAGTTTGAACTTAACATTGCAAAAAATGCAGTGCTTACGCCACAGACAGGAAACTACAGTAAAAACGCTTATGACGAGGAGAGAATCCAGACCGTCAGCGGCTTTGATGCAAGACAGTAATATTTAATTTTATACTTTATACAGGTTTTCCCACGGAGGGGAGGACGGCCGGCTTAAGGATAAGCAGATGAGGGCAGAAATGGAGAAACAATGGCAAACGGAATGGGAAGTCTGTATATTGGCGTTTCCGGCCTGCACAGCGCGCAGACAGCTTTAAATACAACAGCACATAACCTCGCCAACATTAATACAGAGGGGTATACAAGACAGCAGATTACGTTTGAAGATATGACGTATCTGACTGTTGGTACGAGAAGTAATACAATTGATAAATACGGACTCGGTGTTTCCGTCAGTGAAATCCGCAGAATCCGCGATACGTTTATCGACAGAGCGTATCGGACAGAGAACGGCAGACTGGGTTACTATGAAAGCAACTTAAAAGCCGTAGAAGAAGTAGAAGATCTTTTTGGTGAAATGCAGGGTGTTACCTATCAGGACTGCTTGAAAAATTTATATTCCGCAGTGAATGAATTAAGCAAGAATCCTGAAAGCACCGTTGCACGATCCTCTTTAATTCAGTATACATCAGCATTTGTAAACAGATCCAATAAAATCTATGAGAGTTTAAAAGACTATCAGACAACGCTGAATACCGAAGTACAGAATTCCGTAAACCGGATTAATGAACTGGGGCAGACCATTTTTGCATTAAACAAGCAGATTCAGGGAATTGAATCCGGTTCGGGCGAATATGCCAACGATTTACGTGACCAGCGTGATAATGCACTTGATGAACTCAGTGGATATATTAAGATGTCTTATTATGAAGAAGCAAACGGACGTGTCATCGTCACATGCGAAGGCATTCCGTTTGTCAATGAGAATAATGTGACAGAGATGTCCACAAGAACTATGGACAGTAATTCGCTGCTGATTCCAACCTGGCCTTCCTTTGAAAAGGATGTATTTGACATTACACAGCCGATTTCAAATGGCAGTAAAAATGATATGGGTTCATTAAAAGGTGCAATTATTGCGCGGGGAAGTGTCAATGTCAAGGCTTCCGATGTACCGGTAAAGCCGGATGAGAGTGATTATGACCTGACAACGGCAGAAGGACAGGCAGCATACGATGCAGCCAATGCTGCATATCAGGAAAAGCAGGATTATTACAATACATACATTGAACCGTCTGCTATTTTAAGTGCGATGGCAGGGCTGGATAAGCTGGTAAACGGGATTGTGGAGTCTATCAATGATGTTTTATGTCCTGAAAAAGAAATTACGCTGGATGCACCGCTGACAGACAGTGAAGGCAATGAAATTGCCGCAGCGAAGTATACATATAAAGCATCATCCAATGCAGTTCTGTATACAAGACACGGACAGGCAGTACAGGGAACGGACAATGGTGACGGAACATACAGTTACACATCGGAGGAAGCCCTTTTTACAGATGAAACACTGACACAGAAAGAACAGGTAGATTCTTATGTATATTCTGTTTTGGACATGGATAAGACAGATTATGGTATGGATGATGATAAGACCATCGGTGAGGAATTGATTTCCCGTACCAATACCAAGCGTTATATCGTGACAACCGATGCGAACGGTGGTACGATTTATGTCAGAAACAATCTGGATGTGAAGGGCAACCAGTCTTACTATACGATCGGCAGCCTTGAGATGAACGAGGAAGTTGCACAGAATGTCGGTAAGATTGCACTGACGACGAAACAGGGAAAAGAAGATTTTGATAAAGCACAGGAACTGGTGGATATGTGGGAGAACAAATTTGCTTCTTTAAATCCTGAGGTCTATGCAAAGTCAGATTTTAATACATATTATACAAATTTCATCAGTGAATACGCAACGATGGGTCGTGTGCTTGACAATTACGTGGGCAATCAGGAAACCATGGTAAACGGATATGATAACCAGCGTTTACAGTTGCAGGGTGTATCTTCTGATGAAGAACTTGAAAAGATGATTAAGTTCCAGCAGGCATACAATGCAGCATCACGGTATATTAATGTTGTCAGCGATATGTTAGAAAGCTTAATCGTTTCACTTGGAAATGCATAAAATGAAGTTTAAACAGTTATCTGCACCGGGGCGAAAGCAGATGACCATGGCAGCGGATGCTGCCCGGTAATAAAACCGCCCGGAAATGAGGAAAATATGGCATCAACATTTTTTGGATTAACAATATCATACAGCGGTCTGCAGGCAGCATCCACATCGCTGAATGTTACGGGACATAACGTATCCAATATTAATACAAAGGGATATTCAAAACAGCAGGCATCCACAGAAGCTGCACAGGCATTACGTACGTTCTCGACCTACGGTATGCTCGGTGCCGGTGTTAAAGTAACAGGTGTCAGCCAGCTGCGTGACAGCTATTACGATGAAAAATACCGTAACAATCAGGCAAATTATGGTGAATATGAAGCAAAAGAAAATTATATGGATCAGATTGAAGATTTCTTTGATGAATGGAATCTGAACGGTTACTGTAAGGAATATCAGAAGTTCTTTACATCGGTAGAAGAAGTTATTAAAGCACCGGGCGAGGCTTCGACAAAGAATCAGCTGATTAACAATGCAGCGAGCATGGCGCAGTATTTTAATACATTGTCTACGAATCTTAGAAAGATTCAGGAAGATGCAAATAACGAAATCAAGGATGCGGTAGAGCAGATTAATTCCTATGCACAAAACATCGCTTCTTTAAACAGACAGATTAATCAGATTGAAGCCAACTACGGCGATGCAAATGATTTAAGAGATAAGAGAAATGCGCTGATTGATGATCTGGCACAGATTGTCAATGTCAGCATCAATGAAGAAGACATCGGAAACGGTCTGACAGATTTCAGGGTATCCATTAACGGACAGACACTGGTTGCAGGATACGATTACAATAAGCTTTATACAGAAGCCAGAGCAGATAAGAGAAATGCTTCCGATGCTGCCGCTTTATATGATGTAAAGTGGGAGAGCGGACAAAACTTCAATCTTTACAGCCCGTCTCTTGGCGGACAGATGAAGGCACTGGTAGATATCCGTGACGGCTGTAATGGTGAGTTTGAACAGTACAAAGTAGATGAGAACGGCGATTACATTCTGGATTCAGACGGTAACAAAGTATTGGAATCTGTATTAAGAAATGAACAGAATACAGATTTTAAGGGAATTCCGTATTACCAGTCCCAGTTAAACCAGTTCATTTCCACATTGTCGGAATCGGTTAATAACGTTTTAAAGAGTGGTCTGACATCAGACGGAACACAGCACGGCATTTCATTGTTTGTAACACAGACAAACACAGATACGATGACGGCTTTAAACATTACAGTCAACCCAGAACTGGTTAAAGATGCCGATAAGCTTGCAACAAGAAGTTCTGCGGCGACCGGACAGGCAGAAGCGGATATTATGGAACAGTTAAGAAAGCTTCAGAGCGAAAAGATTTTTGACGGTGGTACAGGCGCTTACTTCCTTGAAAGTATGGTCAGTGATATGTCCATTGATTCAAGCAATGCAACGAATATGTTAGATAATTACAACAACCTGCGCACAACAATTCAGAATCAGCGCTTATCAATCATGGGTGTTGATACCGATGAAGAAGCGATGGATATGATGAAATTCCAGCAGGCATATAACTTAAATTCAAAGATGATGTCTGTCATGAACGAAATTTATGACAAGCTGATTAATGGAACAGGACTATAAGTTTTAATGATTAGGTTTCATTCCGGATTGGAGAAGATATGAGAATTACAAATCAGATGATGATTAACAGCAGTATGGCAAATATCCAGGTGAATAAAAAACAGGTTAATACACTGGATACCCAGCTGTCTACACAAAAAAAGATTAATAAGCCGTCAGAAGACCCGATTATTGCCATTCGTGCGTTACGTCTTCGTGCCAGCTTAAATGAAGTAACACAGTATTTAAAGAAAAATATCCCAGATGCACAGCAGTGGCTTTCAACAACACAGGGCGCGCTGACACAGGGCGAATCTGTTATTAATAAGCTGTATGAATACTGCAATCAGGGTTCATCCGATTCTTATGCATCAGAACAGAGAAATACGATTGCAGAAAGCTTAAAGGCTTTAAAAAAGACTTTCTACGATGAAGGAAATGTAGATTACGCCGGACGTTACGTATTTACCGGTTATAAGACTGATACGACACTGACCTATCAGTCCGATGCACTGGCAGCTGAAGCAGATTATACGATTACACAGAAGTTTGGCAGAGATGATATTTCAAGCAAGACCGTCTATACCAATGCGTACAGCAATGCAGATATTTTAAATCTCAATGTATCTTACGATACAGATGGCAATGCTGTGATGCCAAATGTGGAAAGTGTCTACAGACTGCGCCTTGGCTATTCAGATGTGAAAAACACCGGATATAGCTTAAGCTATAACAATACAGATATCAGCTTTGCCGCAGATGGCACGGCAACCGTTACAACGTATCAGTTAGATGGCAATGGTAACAAGCAGCTGGACGCAGACGGCAACCCGATTACAACGACAACAACGGTCAATCCGGATGCCAACGGACAGTACAGCATTACAGATTCTACCGGTACTGCACTGACATTTACAAATACAACGGATAAAAACTACATTCCGGGTGATGATGAAATTGCCTTTAATGCGACAACAGGCGAAGTGCTGCTGGGTGAAAATGTTTATAAGCAGGTTTACACCTCAGACAGCTTTTCATTTACGTATCAGAAGAATAACTTCGTTAAAGATGATTTGAATCCTACCATGTACTATGACTGTGTGGATAATAAGACAGGAATCGTCTATGATAAGGTAAGAGAAGATGTAGAATATAACATCAACTATGCACAGAAGATTAAGATTAATACAGAGGCCAACGAAGCATTCGATATCAACCTCGGAAGAGATATTGATGATCTTGTGACATCCGTTCAGAATGTACTCGATTTAGAAAGCCAGATCTCACAGGTTGAGGGCATGTTAAAGGAAAGTCAGTACAGCGATGAGGATTCACAGAAAAAGTTAAATTCTATGCTGAATGGCTTAAATAAGCAGAAGACACTGGCAGAAGATGAAATGACAAAGGCATTTGAAAGCGGCATTTCACAGATGCAGGGCTATAAGCAGACGATTTCCCTTGCCAATGCAGATGTCGGTAACAGACTTACAAGACTGGAGCTGACACAGGGAAGACTTACAGAACAGTTTACCAATGTCACAGAAAGCAAGTCTGCCAATGAAGATATTGATCTGGAAGATGTTGTTGTAAGCTATACATCAGCCCAGCTGGTATACAACGCATCTCTTCAGGCTGCAAGTAAAGTTGTACAGCAGACATTGTTAGATTTCTTAGGATAAAAATAAAAGCAAAATAAAAGACTGCTTGTGAGAATGTGCGCAGGCAGTCTTTATTAGAAAATGGAGAAATGCAAAAAATATGCTTGATAGCATATGTTTCACACGGCTATTTGTTTCTGAGCGAAAACAAATAGCCATTATGGCAGATGAGAAATCGCCTACGCGAATTTCTCATCGCCTCTTCGCAACAAGTCGCTCAGGAATGGAGTAAAATATGCAGATTAATACAAAATGGTTTGGCACAGTGGAAATTGATGCTGCCAAAGTGATTACATTTGAAAAAGGGCTGATTGGGTTTGAGGACTGCAGCCGGTTTGCAATTGTATATGAAACAGAAGATAAGAAAGAAAAACCAATTATGTGGCTGCAGTCGTTAGATGAGCAGGCACTGGCACTGCCGATTATTAAGCCGGAATATATTGTGGATGAATATGCACCGGATGTTGAAGATGAACTTGTTTATAAACTGGGAGAAAATGTAAAAAGTGATGATCTGATGATATTTGTTACGATGACAGTACCGTCAGATCTTACAAAGATGACCTGTAATTTAAAAGCGCCGATTATTATTAATACGGCGACGATGAAAGCAGTTCAGGCAGTTGCAGTCAATGAAGACTATGTTGTTCGCTTTCCGGTTTATAATCTTTTAAAAGAAAGAAAAGAAAAGGCGGGTGAGTAGAAATGCTGGCATTATCGCGGAAAAAAGACGAAGCAATCATTATTAATGATAATATTGAAGTAAAAATTCTTGAAATCAAGGGCGACCAGATTAAAATCGGTGTTTCTGCACCGAAGTCCGTTCCAATCTACCGGAAAGAAGTCTTTACACAGATACAGGAAGCCAATAAAGAGGCATCAGAGTCTGTAGATATGGAAAAATTAAAGAAGTTATTCTAAAGATTCAGGTGCAAAAAACCGATAATACTAATAAGAAATGAGATAAACTGCGGTTACTGCGCAGTTTAAAAGCGGTGAAAAAGGATATTCACTGGGGAACAAGGAAACAAAGTATGCGTTATCACACGGAGGTGGATAAAAGTGGGATTAGAATCAATTAACAAAGCATCGGCAGCAACACAGAGTGTGCAGACGACAGCACCCGTAACGACAAATGTCCAGGCAGCAGGCAGCAGCGCACAGACAGCAGATTATACAGCGGCACAGGCAGTACAGCTTTCGTTTGGACAGGACAGTACATCTCCTGAAAGTCAGGAAAGCAAAGCAACCCTTGCAGATGTCAAAGACATCAGCAAAGTCTTAAACAGCAATACGGTTGCGGAGTTTGGTGTGTATGAGCCGATGAACCGGATCACCATTAAGATTAAAGACAAGGAAACAGGAGAAGTATTAAAAGAGATTCCTTCTGAGAAAATGCTTAAAATGTTTACAAAGGCCTGCGAACTGGCAGGGCTTCTTGTCGATGAAAAGATGTAGTAAATACAGGTACAAAACATACAGACATATAGAAAGGGGTAGATGATATGCCAATTCGTTTATCAGGTATGCAGTCCGGTCTGGATACAGAAGCATTAGTATCTGCAATGGTATTAAGCTATCGGACCAAAAAAGAAGATTATCAGAAAGCACAGACAAAGCTCTCATGGAAACAGGATAAGTGGAAGACAATCAACACTAAGATTACAAACTTTTATACAGGAACACTTTCAAGCAACCGACTGACAAGTGCGTATAATTTAAAAAAGGCAACAATTAACAATTCATCTTATGCAACGGTTTCAGCTTCAACTTCCGCAGTCAGCGGTACACAGACCTTAAAGGTAACACAGCTGGCGTCTACAGGATATCTGACCGGTGGTAAAGTCAGTAGTACATCCGGCGATAAGCTTACAGGAAGTAATAAGTTAAGTGAAGTAACAGGTATGGAAAACATTGTGGATGGAGCAGGCATTACCATTACGGCCTCCGGAAAAACGACTACAATTACAATGTCTTCCGATATGACAATTAACCAGTTTGTCGGAAAATTAAAGGATGCAGGATTAAATGCAAGTTTTGATGAGACTAATCAGCGTTTCTTTATCAGTGCTAAGAATTCCGGTGCAGATAATGATTTTTCTATGACCGCTGCAAACAGCAACGGTAAGAGTGCCCTGGAAGCGTTAAAGATTCAGGCATCTACAGTAGATACGGTTGCAAAAGATATTACAAAATATCAGAATATTTTAAGCCAGTCCGATTATGTATCTGCAACGGCAAAGAGCAACTATGATACTGCAATCGCATCTTATAATAAGTCGATTGCTTCTTTACAGGATGCCAATACACAGCAGAAGTATCAGCAGGAATATTTAAATAAATTTATTGAACTGGCAGAGTATACCGATGACGGCAACGGTAACTGGAATCCGAAGGATGCGGATACTTTGGCGGCAGCCAGAAAATATCTGACAGATACAGTATCTGATTTGAAGGCAAAGCAGACGGACGGTACAATCACAGATGATGAAAAGTTACAGTTAGCAGCAGCACAGGCGGTCGTAGCAGTGGCAGGAAGCGATACAGCCGTTCTTAGCAGAACACAAAATGATGACGGTACTTATTCAAGTGATATTGATGCACTGCTTGACAAGGCGGCTTCCACAATTACAGAAAATGAAGCAAAGATTGCAGAATTTTATACACAGGCAGGTGTTGACAGTACCGATGCAACACAGGTTGACAGTACAACAGGTAAGATTCTCTTAGATTATGATACAGCAATCGCCGGAAGCAATTCGCTGGCAGAGAGTTATCAGACAGCGGCACAGGAACAGTACGATTATGCGCAGAAAATGGTGGATGCATATGATGTTGTTACAAAGTATCAGAATGACAGTACCAGTGTGACAGAATCTGAATATCAGGCAGCACTTTCAACACTTGGTGTATCTACAACAACAGATGCGAATTCAGCAGTCCGTATTGCCGGAAGCAATGCAAAGATTACGTTAAATGGTGCAACCTTTGAAAATACAACCAATAACTTTTCAATCAATGGTTTAACGATTCAAGCAACTGCATTGACAGGTGATGAAACAGTAACGATTACAACCGATACGGATGTAGACGGTATCTATGATACGATTAAAGATATGCTCTCAGAGTACAATGAGCTGATTAAAACCTTAGATGAGGCATATAATGCGGAAAGTGCAAGCGGATATGAGCCGCTGACAGATGACGAAAAAGATTCCATGTCCGATGATGAAATCGAAAAGTGGGAAACAAAGATTAAGGATTCCCTGCTTCGCCGTGATTCAACATTGGACGGTATTATTTCGTCAATGAAGAGTACGATGCTTGCAGGTATTACAATAGACGGTAAGAGTTATACACTGGCAAATTATGGTATATCTACAGGAAATTACTTTTCATCTGGAACAAATGAAAAAGGTGTATTCCATATTGACGGTGATGCAGATGATTCTACGACAAAGGGAAATGCTGATAAGTTAAAGGCTGCAATTGCCAATGATTCAGAAGGCGTTATTAATTTCTTTTCACAGCTTTCACAGAATCTGTATTCTACATTAGGTAATAAGTTAAGAACCTCAAACAGTATGAGCAGTTATATGTCTGTTTATAATGATAAGGAAATGGCAACGCAGTATTCTGAATATAATAAAAAGATATCTGATCAGGAAACCAAGATTTCTACATGGGAAGAAATTTACTACAAGAAGTTCTCACGTATGGAGTCTGCACTGGCAGCTTTAAACGCACAGTCATCTTCAATTTCGGGATTGTTTGGCTAATCATGCAGGATGTAGGAGGAACAAGAAGTGGCAGTAAATAATCCGTATGCAAAATATAACAACAACAAAGTCCTCACGGCATCTCCGGCAGAACTTACATTGCTCCTTTACGAAGGGGCAATTAAGTTCTGCAATATTGCTATGATAGGCATTGAAGAACAAGATGTTCAAAAGGCGCATGAGAATATTTCAAAAGCAGAGGCAATTATTGAAGAATTGCAGTCTACGCTAAATTATTCTTATCCGGTTGCGCAGGACTTTAACAACATTTATCGTTATATTTATGATTTACTGGTAAGAGCAAATATCCATAAGAGCAAAGAAGAATTAGAACAGGCATTGGAAGAACTTCGCGGTATGCGGGATACATGGAAGCAGGTCATGAAGAACGCAAAAAGTATGTAAGGAGTATTATGGATACACAAAATTATCTGGATATTATGATAGACAGTCTGGCAAAAAAAGAGGAATTGTTAAAGCAGATTGTAGATTATAATGAGATACAGCAGACGATTGTAACAGCGTCGGAATTTAAGGAAGAAGCTTTTGAAAAAAATATAGCGGATAAAGGTGCGGTTGTAGAAAAAATTCTGCGGCTGGACGAAGGGTTTAATTCGGTTTTTAACCGGATAAAAGAAGAATTGCAGACCAATAAGAAAAAGTATGCAAAGGATATAGAGCGTTTAAAGACATTGGTAGCATCAGTGACAGAATTAGGCGTGCGCATACAGGCGCAGGAACTGCGCAATAAGCAGCTTGTAGAAAAAAGATTTGCACAGATGCGTAAGGAACTTAGTCAGGCGAAGCGTACAACCAGTACAGCAAATGCATACTACAAGAGTGTTAATAACCTGAATCAGTATGAATCACATTTTTTAGACCAAAAAAAATAAAAAAAGTTTATAATTGGGCTAAAGTATTTTAAAATACACCCGATATAATAAATGTAAGTAATCAAGAAGGTTACTACAGAAAAATAATTTAAGCGGCATGGAAGCCGCTATATATTCAAGGAGGAAAAATATTATGGTAGTACAGCACAATGTAACAGCTATGAACACTAGCAGACAGTTAGGTATCACAACAACAGGACTTCAGAAGTCTACAGAAAAGTTATCATCAGGTTATAAGATTAACCGTGCAGCTGATGATGCAGCAGGTCTTTCTATTTCAGAAAAGATGAGAAACCAGATCAGAGGTTTAAATAAGGCTGCTTCTAATGCACAGGATGGTATTTCTTTAGTACAGACAGCAGAAGGTGCTTTAAATGAAGTACATTCTATGTTACAGAGAATTAGTGAACTTGCTGTTCAGGCTTCTTCTGATATCAACGCTACAGCTGATAGAACTGCTGTTAACGATGAAATCACACAGCTTACAACAGAAATCGACAGAGTAGCTTCTACAACTCAGTTCAACAAGATGAACATTCTTGATGGTACATTCAAGAATAAGAGTATTCAGGTAGGTGCTAACGCTGGTGAAAACATCGCTATCTCTATCGATAACATGAACTGTGCAACATTAGGCATGACAAATGCAGGTGTAGATTCATATGCTAATGCAAATACTACACTTACAAATGCTCAGAATGCTATTACTAGCCTGTCATCTAAGCGTTCAGCTTTAGGTGCTATCCAGAACAGATTAGAGCACACATATGACAACCTGAACAACATCAGTGAAAATACTCAGGCTGCTGAATCTCGTATCAGAGATACAGATATGGCTTCAGAGATGGTTTCTTACTCAAAGAACAACATCTTACAGCAGGCTGGTCAGTCAATGCTTGCTCAGGCAAATCAGGCAAACCAGGGTGTTCTTTCATTACTTCAGTAATTGGAATTTCATGGATGAAAAAAGAGAGGTCAGTCTTCGGACTGGCTTCTTTTTTATTGTTTAGACTCTTTGTGAAAAATAGAGGTAAAAATGACTCTTTAACGAGGGCAGAAAGCAAAATAACAAGTGTCTTTTGGCATCATTTAGAGCAGCTATAAGACACTCGTTATAGATAGTCTAGTTCATAAGTTCAGGGAAAGCCAGTTGTAATAACTGTGCCAGCCGGATTTCCCAAGTATGATATTGCTTAACTTTTTCATAACCGTTGCGGGCGATTTCTAACCGCTCATCTTCATGGGCTAAGTAATATGTGCATTTATCCAGTAAATCCTGTTCACTCTCATAAGTCACAAGGTCTTTTCCGATTTCAAAATAGTCCGGAAGTTCAGATTGAAAATTCGTAATCAAAAATCCACCACAGCCTAAAACATCAAAGATACGAAGCGGAAGCGCAGAGCGGATAGAACGTGCGGTAATATTGATGTTAATTTTGCTTTCATGAAAAATCAGCGGCATATCATAAAGGGAACTTGCGTAGCCGTGATTGTGGATATTCGGCATAGATGAGGTGTCACTGCCGGTGTATATATGCATGTCAAAATTATCGGAAAGCTGTTTTAAAAGCCGCAGGCGTTCCTGTTCGGCGACTTTTACGCTTATAAAGTGCTGGGCAACAATCGCACGGTAAGTTGGCAGTTCTTCCGGCAGAAATTCAAGATTTTGTGAATACTTCATAAATTTTATAATAAAATCATCAGAAAGAATTTCTTCTATAAAATTATAACCGTGAATTTTTAACTGGGCTTCAATAATTCCGTCAGCGTAACCGGCTTCATAGGCAGGAAGTTTGACTTTATTAAATGCACACTGCTCCTCATATGTCGAACCGATAAAAGAAATATCGCACCGGTATTTTTTCTTAATATCCGAAGGTGTTGTTTCAAATAATTTATCTGTACGTGCGACATTTGCGGCAAGAGGAAGATGATAAATATGATCTGGATTCTGTTCATGAAAATCCAGATAGGACAGTTGGTCAAATATAAAAATACGGTTATATGGATTTTTAATGGCACCGTTATATAATTCAATTACCGGGCTGTCAACGGTCAGACACAGATAAGGAATGTGTTTGATATTGCAAAGGTGTGAAAGCCACGGGAAGAAATTAATCGTAAATACAAAGGCATATTCCTTTGTTAAGATGCGTCTGGATACAAGTTCAATGCAGTCAGAATCCGAAAGATTTTTATTTTCTTTAAATTCTGTAATCTCATCAACTGTAAAACTGAATTTTTGAAAGGTTTCAATAATGTCCGGTTCACAGATGCTGCCATATCGAAAAAGTAATATGTTCATAAAACACTCCTTATATTATTATAGTGAATATAAATTAATTATAGTACAAAGAAAAGAAAAATTCAATTTGTTTAAAGGAGATTTTATATGATGGAAATTAAAGAATAAAGAGTGTTCAATTACCGGAATCTATAGTATAATTTTAATATAAACTATATTTAAAGGCATGGCATACTTATATTTTAAATAAAAGATGTTATTGGATAGGAGAAAAAATGAATACATTATTAATTGGGAATATGAAAAAAATAGATGCGTTTTGGGAATGGTTGAATGTTGCAAATGAGGTATTTGAAGTATCGTTAATTGTATCGGAAGATGAAATGGTGTCAGAAAAATTTTCATGTATGATTCAGCCACTGAATTATCTGGAAAAGCTGACACATGAACATGAGGTAATATTTATATGCAGTAATTTTTATCAAAAGCTGAAAATATTTTGATACAGTTAGGAATTGAAAAAGAGCGTATTTTATCAGAAGATGATATTGGCAGGTATTTATCGAAAGCAGACATTATGAAATATCATGCCGGGCGGATATACAAAACATTTGAATATGAAAAGCAGGAAGCGGTTGCGGATATAGGAGCATTTACATATGGAAAATTTTTAGCAAATGATTATGGTGAAGGAGTCCGTCTGCATATTGGTAAATTTTGTTCTATTGCATATGGTGTTGCATTTATGTTAGGCGGTGAACACAGGGGAGAGTGGTGTACAACTTATCCGTTTAATGCTTTTATTCCCCAATTTTCATATATTGAAGGACATACTCATATAAAGGGGGATATTGTGGTTGGTAATGACGTGTGGATTGGAAGTGATGCAAAGATTATGTCGGGCGTACATATCGGTGACGGCAGTATAATTGCGGCAAATGCGGTTGTGACAAAGGATGTTGAGCCGTATGCGGTCGTAGGAGGTGTCCCTGCAAAGATGATTAAAAAACGTTTCCCAGATGAAACTATTCAAATACTGGAGCAAATGAAATGGTGGGATTGGAATTATGAGGATATTTATAATGTAGTTCCGCTGCTTCAGAGTGAGAGTGTTGAAGAATTGATAGCATATTATAAGGGGAAAGATAGAAAGTAAAAAGTACAACTTCAAAAATTTCTTTCAGTCGAACCTCATAAGTGTGAAATTCTTTTACTTTGCCATAACCGTTGGCAGTAATCTGGAGGCGTTCATTGTCATGCTTTAAGTAGTAATCGCATTTATTTAAAAAATCTTCCTGGGAATCAAAAAGCACAAGGTCTTCGCCGGGAATAAAATGTTCATAAAAATCTCCCTGATAATTGGAAAGTAGAAATCCGCCACAACCCATAATGTCGAAACATCGGAGCGGAATACCGCTTCGGATACTGCGCAGGGAAATATTTAAGTTAATAGCTGAATTTTTAAAAACATACGGCATCTGGCGCTGGTAATCCACAGAACCCATATTGTAAATCTGCGGAAGCTCCGGTGTAGGGTTCGGGGTATAAAGCTTTGTATTGAAATGTTCAGAAACAGCTTTTAAAAGCGCAGTACGCTCTAAATTCGCAATTTTGCGGGCAATTACATAATGGGCAAAGAGCCATTCTGTAGATTTAACGCTGTCACTTCTCGGTTGAAGCGGCAGGGAGTGCTGCATATCTTCGATAATTTCTTTGGATAGGAGTTCTTCAATAAAATAATATCCGTACACTTTCATCTGTGCCTGCATAATGCCTTGTAAATAGCCTTTTGTGTAATCGGATAAATGTTCCATACGGTCAAACAGGTTGTGGACTTCATTATACATGGTGCCGACAAAAGAAATATCGCTCCGGTAAAAATCTAACGGATGCCGGGAAGCAGAAACAGCAGAAGCGGTCATTTTATCCAACCGGCTGGTATTGACGGCAAGCGGCATATAATAAACAGTTGGAATGTTTTCCTTTTTAAATTCCAAGTACGTCTGCCGGTCAAATAAAAACACGTAGTTGCATGGATTGATAATGGTATATGAATACAGCGAAACGAGCGGCGAATCATATACGAAGGCAATATAAGGTATATTGTGCTTTTTACAGCAGCTAGAAATAATTGGAAAATAATTAAAAGTGAAAACAGCATCATAAGAAGCACTTTCAATCAGCTTGTCAAAGCGTGTATCAAAAGCTTCATCGATATGGTTATAAATATTCTCGTCTGTAATAACAGTATATGTATGTCCGAGATTTGTCAGTGCTTCGCACAAATCTTCAATTGCCATATGTTCATACTCAAAAATCAGTAAATTCATGAAAATCTCCGTTCCTTTATAAAATATAGTTTCATTGTAAGGGAAGGGGCGGGGATTTGCAAGAGGGGAGTGGGGAAAGGTGGGTTTTCATTTGAGGCGGTATGTATTATAATATATATTATAAATAAAATGATAATTCAATGATAAGAAGTGGATATATGAGGAGGTTTATAATATTGGTATGTTTATTTAATATGAAAAAGTAAATGAATTAAAAGGAGAAAATCATGGATGGTATAATTGAAAAGTTTAACATTTTCGACTTGTTTACGATGCTGATTCCTGGAGTTATTATTTCAATTTTATTTGGTATTTCTTTATCATATGAATATTATGAAATATGGAATACCTTTGGAAGTGAAAAATATACAGTATTTATTATAATGAGTTATTTATGTGGAGTGGTTATGCAGCAGATAGGGAATGTTTTAGATGAAAAAATTATGTATAAGCATATATATGGTGGACACCCAAGAGAAATAATATTATTAAATAGTAAGTATAATAAAGTATTGAATGATGGAAATATAAATTTCTTGAAATTTAATGTTAGACACGCTGTTATACAGGAGGAATTATGAAAGAGAAAATAAAAGATACAATAGCTGATTTGCTGCTCAACGGTATAAAGGAAAAAATAGAGAGTGTAAAAGAAAATCATCAATGGCAGCAGTTATTTGTTAGTACAGGAGATTTTTTTGTAAATAGCCCTGACATTTCGACGAAGTTTGAGCATGATTTGTATGCAGTATTTTCAAAAGATAATCTGAACCGCATAGCAAAAAATTTACAGGATAAGAGAGGATATGATTTCTCGCAATTATTACATAAAGAATTATACGATTTGCTGGTTAGCTATGAAATTCCATTAATGCAGACAGAAACATATATTCATCATTTCATGCAGGTGATTATATCTTATTTAGAGAAAAATAATTCGGATAAAGCATTAGAAATATTTTTAGGAAATATGAAAAGAGAAAATACAGAATATTTTAATGCAATAGAATCAAAATTAGAATTAGTGTTAAATCAGATAGAAGACTTAAAAAGAGAAGATGTGGTAATCTATTCAATAGAAGATATTGATGATCAGATTAGAAGAGAATCTAAGTACAAAGGAATGGGCTTGGGCTTTTTTAAGCTTGATGATGAGCAATTTGAGGTGAAATTTCAAAATGCTATAAATGATGTAACAATATATATAGAAGGAAAATCAAGGGAAGAGACGACCTATCGAATTTTAAACGAATTGAAGGAAAAAAATCCAGATAGAGTAACTTTAATTATAAAATCGGAAGAAGATTGGAATAAATTACAAAAATTAAATTTGTCAGGGAATATTTTGATTCCATTTTTCTATGCAGAAAAAATTATAGCAATTCCTAATAATACCAACATTTTTGTATATGGTGAAGAAGAACCATGCTATACAAGGAATAAATTAATTTTAAGAAAGAGAACTCAAAGCGATATTATAAATTCACTGGAAGAAATCGGAATAGATACAAAAGAAGCATATAATATGGCAGAGGCTACACATGGTTTGTATGTGCCATTAAAGAAAAGGCTTTTAAATGGTGCAATGTATGGCAGACCGGATTGGGCAAAGTGTCATTCAGAAGCAGTTATGGCAGCGCTTTTGTGTGGTAAATGGACTGAAGCAGCGGGGGATATTCTGATTTTTGAAGAACTGTCAGGAAAGACATATTCTGATTGTAAAAAAGAACTGGAAAAATATTTGCATAGAGAAAATCCGTATATAGTATTCAATAATAGTTACAGGGAAAAAATATGCAGCTTGCCAGTGTAGAGGATGCATGGGAAGAACTGGATATTTATATAACAGATGAAATATGGGATAAATTTATAAAGTTATTTTATGAAGTTGTGATTGAGTCAGAGCCTATTTTTGAGTATCCATTTGAAAAGCATTTTGAAGCAAGAATTTATGCCAAAAAACCGGAGTGGTCTCCGGTATTAAAGAAGGGGATGATTAGAACGCTTATTATGCGTGCGTATTATAGAGGACATGAAGAAAATCAAAAACAAATAGATGATATTGTTTCAAGAGTATTGGATACAATTAACAGCAAAGAAAGATGGGGATATATTTCACAGTATTTTACGGAGTTATGTGAGGCATCGCCAGAAAGCGTTTTAAGAAAAATAGAAACGGAGTTGGAAAAACCACAGGGGCTGTGCCTGCTATTTGAAGCCAATAGTGGGAGTAGGGATGTTATGACAGGTCAGCATTATTATATTAATATTTTATGGGCAGTTGAGCAATTAATTCAGCAGAAAAAATATGTTGTAAGAGCTTTGCAATGGCTGTGGAAAATGGATTCATATAATGTTAAGTATAATATAAGTAATAGTCCAAAAGGAGTATTGGATAAGGTATTTTGTGCATGGATTAATGTAAGTGTATTATCAGTTGACCAAAAAATTGAACTGGCAAGAACGGCAATTAAAAGATATCCAAACGCTTGGGATATTATTGTGTCCAAGCTGCCGGAAGGAACAAAATCAATATGTTTACCATTAAGCACCCCTAAGTATAGAAAGATAGATGAACCGGAAATTTTATATAAATATGAAGTAGGGAAAACATACATTGAATATTTACGTATGTGTGTTGAAGCAGCATGTATGGATACAGATAGGTGGATTAAAATAATTGACTATATAAGTGCATATGATATGGAAATTCAGAAAGAAGTATTGGAAAAATTAGTAGCGGACTGTAAGAAAATGAGCGATAAGGATAAAATAAAAGTCAAAAATAAAATCAGATATAAAATATTTTGGTATAGGTATGCTGGTAATACAGAGAGGAGTATCTCCGAAGAAATATTGTGTAGATATGAAGATGTAATGGATAGAATTATTGTATCTGAAAAAATATATGACTATTTATATGTTTTTTCGCCAGGACATGAGTTTCCTTTATTACATCCCATCCCATTTTCAAGGGAAGAAAACAAAAATGCACATGAAAGAAATTATATATTAAGAGAGAAAGAAATTAAAGCAAGATTTAAAGAGTTTAATAAAAAAGAATATTCGATAGATAAGTTGATTCAATTAGCTGTAAATGAAAAGTGTGAGATGTTAGGCGAAGTCCTTGCACAGTTTTATTGTAATGGGGTGTTCGATGAAAAGACATTTTATGCACTTATGGAAAACGATACTGAAGGCAAGTATGTATATGATTATATAAGTTTTTTATATAGAAGAGGGAGCGTAGATTTAAAAAAGATTATAGAAAGATTAAAAGTTATATCTAATAATAAAAATCTTTTGATGAATTTGATTTCATTGGAAAGCATAGAAGATTATAAAGAGGCGAGTATTGCTATGGAGAGTGAAGAGATTAAGAAAATGTACTGGAGCAGAAAATTACGATTAAGAGTGTCGGATAAAGCAGAGCATGATACTTTTTTGTGGGCATTAAATGAATGTAGAAAATACGGTACATTGAATACATATTTAGAATTAATGTATGATATAAAAGACAAAATATTTATTTGTGAATTATATGAAGCTATACTTGAAATACCAGATTTGCGAGCAGATAATTCAGATGATATGGCAGATTATTATCTTAGAGAGGTTCTTGGAAAATTACAACAGGCATTTATATCAGATACGGAAAAATCTGTTGAATTGGCGATGCTAGAATGGACCTGCGTGAATGTACTTGAATGGGAAGATATGAAATGTATGCAAAAGGTTATGAAAGAGGAGCCTTATTTTTATGCAGTATTGATTAATATCATATATAAGACGGAGGACAATGAAGAAGTTAATGAGGAAAAGAGAGAGCTATTTAATATGGTTTATTCAGGATTTGATAAAGTAAAATTTTGTCCGGCAGAAAAAGATGGAGTGGTTGTATATGAAAATCTGAAAAATTGGATAGAAAAGTTTAGAGAATTATTGATAAATCAAAAGCAGGAAAGATTGTTTGGAAGTTTGTTGGGACGTTTATTGGCATATTCTCCAGATGGGAAAGACGGATATGCTCCATGTGAGGCTGTGCGCATGATTATAGAAGAATATTATACAGATTCATTAAAAAAATCTTATGTAATGGAAGAAGAAAATAAACGTGGTGTTCATACAGTTGATGCGGGCAAATCAGAATTGATTTTATATCAAAAATATCAAAAGAATGCGGAAGCATTACAAGAGCAATATCCGTATACAGCAGAAATATATTTTGCAATCAGTGATGATTATAAACGTTGGGCTGATTATGAGAGAAAGCACGCAGAAGATGAATGGTGATAGTTCTATATTGTATTAGAAAAAATTTAGTTGTGGAGTTTAAAGATACTGGTTTTAATTAAAATAGGTAAAAGTAAAAAACATCTGTCAAAGAAATCAGTTTATATGGTATGATAATATCAGAATAGCTTTATTATGTACACTATAAAGGAGGCAACATAGATAATGGGAATATATCTGAACCCGGGAAATGACGAATATAAAAAGGCAGTCAATTCGGAGATATATGTTGATAAAACAGGTTTGATTGCGTTTACAAACCGTAAGCTGAATACTGAGAATCAGAACATATGCGTAAGCCGTCCTCGTCGTTTTGGTAAATCTATGGCTGCAAATATGCTGGCTGCGTATTACTGCAAGAATATTGATTCCAGAGAGATGTTTAGCAATTTTAAGATTGCAGATGATGAAACTTTTGAAAAACATCTTAATAAGTACAATGTAATTCATATTAATATGATTGATTTTTTAAGCAGAGCCGATTCGATGGATGACTTAATAGACTATCTGCAAAGAAGGTTACTGTGGGATATTAAGAAAGAATATTCGGATGTTGACTGCTTTGACTGGAACGATCTTGTAGATGTTCTTGAAACTGTATACAGTGAAAAGAAACAGCCCTTTATAATTATCATAGATGAATGGAACTGCATATTCAGAAAATATCCGGATAATGTGGAGGAACAGAAGAAATATCTGGATTTTTTGAGATTTTTTATAAAAGGGAAGTCCTATGTTGCATTAGCATACATGACAGGTATCCTGCCGATTAAGAAATACGGCGAACATTCAGCATTAAATATGTATGATGAGTATTCCATGACAAATCAGCGTGAACTGGCAGAATTTACCGGATTCACTGAAGAAGAAGTAAAAGAATTATGTGTCCGGTATGATATGCCATATGAAAAAATGAAGCAGTGGTATGACGGATATGAGCTGAAAGGTATCCAGATATATAATCCAAGATCCGTTGTTATGTCACTTCTTGGACATGATTTTGACAGCTATTGGACGAAGACGGAAACTTATGAAGCTTTAAAAAAGTATATACAGCTAGATATGTATAATCTTAAAGCACTTGTAACAAGACTGATAGCGGGAGAAAGTGTTCCTGTCAATCCGGATAAATTTCAAAATGATATGACTACGCTTGAGAGTGCCGATGATGTATTGACACTGCTTGTACATCTGGGATATCTCACATATGATTTCTATAATCAGAAGGTTACAATACCGAATCAGGAGGTACAGAAGGAATTTATTAACTGTATTGAAGACGGAGGCTGGGAACCGGTTATGGACGCAATTCGAAGCTCGGATGAGTTGCTTTCAGCTACATTAGAAGGCGATGAGGAAAAGACAGCTGCAATGATAGAGCAGGCGCATCAGGAGAATACATCCATATTAAAATATAATGATGAAAATGCACTGGCATGTGTGATATCGCTTGCATATTATTCGGCAAAAAAGGATTATTTGATTTATCGCGAACTTGCAGGCGGCAAGGGATATGCAGATATGGTGTTCATACCAAGAAATAATGTTAATAAACCGGCAATCGTAGTGGAATTGAAATGGAATAAAACAGTCAGTGCGGCGATAGATCAGATTAAGCAAAAACAATATGTACAAAGCCTTAAAGGGTATTCAGGTGAAGTTGTTCTTGTTGGGGTTAATTATGTTTCTGGTAAAGAGGAAAACGGAGAGTTTAAGAAGCATGAGTGCAGGATTGAGAGGGTGGATGTGTAGAATTAAAGCAGGTTGCACTCCGGTTGTTTTGTAACAGAATAAATTTAATAGAAGGGAGTTACATCAAATGATTGATATATATACGAAGAAAACTGATTCAAAAGATTGGATACTTCAAAATGACCTGTATTTCAATTTGAATACAGGAAATGAAGAAATGTCGCAAAAAGAAATTGATTTAATCCGGCAAATAGATGAAGCAAAGCTGACACCGGATAAGCATATTGAAACAAAATATGGCTTAGGTACAATCCGTAATTTATCCTCAGGCTGCAAGACATTACTTAATATTGTGAAGCATCCTGATAAGGTTGTAAATGTTGAGGAATGTGGTCCGAATGTACTTAGAATCATTTTTACTATGGATAATATAAAAATTTATATGTCCAGACCAACGCTTTTTGACATTTCGGATGATGTAACAATCAGATTTAATGATTCAGATATAGTTACTGGTGGAAGAGGTTATAATTCTTGGTGGAGTAAGGAGTATGAAAGGAGAGAGGCAGATGATTTATAAGAATATTACATTTAAAGCAGATCCATTTTCATATGATTTAGAATTTGATGACAGGATTACTCTTGTTGGTGGAGACAGCGGTACTGGCAAAACAGTACTTTATGAAGTGCTTGAAGATATAAGATTGACAGACGAATACAAAGCAATCAAGCTGTTTAACTACAAATCAGATGATTTTTTAGAAGCAATCAAACAGTGTAGAGATAGTTTTATTGTGATAGATAATGCAGATTGTCTGATTAATGATGATGTCAGAAGATTCATTAATTTTGAGATATCAAACCAGTATATGCTTTTCCTGCGAAATTGTGACGGACTCAATGTATCTGATAGGAGCTTTAAGGTGCTGAAGTTTGATAATAACAGGATAACGCTGGAAGAGGAGTTGTGATATGAGATATTTATGGACAGAGGATACCGGCGCAGGGCTTCACTTCTGGAAATTAGTTAACCAGCTTTTCTTTGATAATGAGCTTGTAGTTGAGAGTAAAGGAAGCAATCAGGGATTATTGGATGCAGTATTAGACTTGGATATTAAAGATGACGATAAATACTATGTTGCATTTGATTATGTGGTTGACAATCAGGATATTCGTAACAAATATCGTATATTGAAATCAATAACAGATAAGTCAGAAGGAAAGATTGTGATTCTGGATATGATTTGTTTTGAGTACTTGATTCTTGCATTTGATAAGCTGGTAGAATGGACAGGCACCGGAAAGACAGATAAAATAAAAATTCGCGAAGAAGTTTTGGCAGCAGTTGAGAACCACAGAATCAATTTGTCAAAAATTGATGATGAGAAAACATTACAGTACATAGCAGGTTTTAAGAGATATTCTACAGAACGGGTGATGAAATCTTTGGTAGGGGAATTTACACAAAATGAAAAGTGGTCTATTAAAGGGACTCTTATGGGTGCATGCTGGTATAAAGATTGTTGTGTGTCAGAACATCCGGATAATCTTAGGTGTGGTAAGCCTGAGGTTGAGGATGGGAATGAGAAGATGGGGATGTTGATACAGTCGGAGAAAGTTAGAAAGCTATTAAAAATAATACATGATAAACATATTGGATAAAAAATTACGATATTACCTTATTAGGAGTGCATGGATAATACAAGTGTAGGCGGTTCAAAATCATGGATATAAGTAAAAAAGATTGGAAACTATTTCAAGAAAAACTAATGGACTGGCAGGAAAACTATAGGGGATATTGTTCGTCTTATAAGATTGAAGGTAATTACATATAATGACATATCCGAATTCAGTGACGAATTGCAGCAGGAGGTAAAAACAATACTTGAGATGAGCAGATGATACGCCAATTCATAAAGCAGTTTGTGAAAACTTTGAAAGCCTTTAAAGCAGGTAATAATGCCCAATTTATAAGGGGCAGTAGAAATACTCATTAATGTACAGCTGTTTTACTTCATGGTTAGACGATGTAGATGCCGGTATGGAGGCATAAGAGGTTGTGATATTTTATTTTCACAGATGGGGAAATTACGTATTTATGCGGTTTTAGGAAGTTCGCAAACGCCTAATATATGATGTACTATATAAGGAGATGAAGAAAGTATATGGAAGAAAACATTATAATAATGCCAATGTTTGCAGCATTAATGATAACGTTAATAGTAGTTATTGCAAGTGCATTTATAAAAAAGGATACGGAGCCTGTAAAGCAGGAACTTATTAACATATCACATCGAAAAAGCATTTATAGAAAAAATAGTTATGGCTATGAAATATACAATTTGGCATATATATCTTTGATATTAATGTTGTTTTTAGCACTTTTGGATAGCAAATATACGACATATATTGTTACAGAAATATTGAAAAATACAGATAAAATTCAAAATATTTTAGCGAGCCTGACAACGCTTTCGGTAACAATGGCATTAGTAGTTGTTGTTTTTGATAAAAAATATTATATTTTATTTTCGATGAGCGATGTCTTGAAAAAATATAAAGTGCCAGAAAGTATAGTAGTAGCAGTATTTACATATATTGTATGTTGTGTTATACAAATTGCATTATTGGGAAATACAGTAGAATCTATTTTAACGGCAGCTGTTTTTATTATATATCAAATAATGGTTATATACAATATGATTTCTAACACTTATATATTATGTATAATGATAACAATTCTTTTCTTTGATGAGAAAAAAGAATTAAATCTTTTACAGCAATTATATAGAAGATTCTGGATATCAAAAGTAGATATAAATACATATAAAAAATTAGATGAATGGGATGTAGAAGCACTAGAAATAAATATTGAATATTTGATTGAGCAATACATGAAATTATGTAAAAAAAGTAAAATATCAAAAATAAAATATATGGAATTCTCTACAATATTTGGAATATATGAAAGAAAATGGTATAAAAAAGCCAGAAGAAAGTTTGTGGGTACTATTTCGATAGTTTTTATAGCAACAATAGGTACAGCTTATTTATTAAATATAAAAAGTATAGTAATTTATGGAGAAACTTTTCTGATGTATGTTATTACAATTTTTTTGGGCTGTATTCCAAAAACTTCTGTGAAAAATGGGATTATACGTATATTTTATGATTCATGGGGATATTATGTATGGCTGGGAGATAAAAAAGAACATTTTATTCCAAGAATTGCGGTAGGATTTGATAACGTGTATAATAGATTTATTAATATTATGAACAGCATTAATGCCTTTTTTTATATATTATTAGAATCTGGAAACGATGGAGACCAGCTATGAAAAGTCAACCATAAATTAGCAAAAAATTTCTTTTTCAT
>ENA-ORSX01000204-ORSX01000204.1-human-gut-metagenome-genome-assembly--contig:-NODE-204-length-73974-cov-22.024162_pt1 | contig 73974 bp, 83 predicted proteins | sample MGYA00241904_ERZ509172 | MGnify/ENA primary metagenome ERZ509172 (study PRJEB26280, sample SAMEA2338795) | human gut metagenome | biome: human gut; feature: human-associated habitat; material: faeces... | reverse complement strand
TTATAACCGAGGCGGTTGGTTTGAAGCTCTGTGGATAAAACTGCGGAAACTCAAGGAAAATGAATATTCACAAAAATAAGATGCTATGGTATAATACAAGGTACTGTATTAGGGCTTCTTATGAGAGGAGCTGAAATATGGGAAAAGATTTAAAAGGCAAAGAACTTGGCAAGGGAATATCTCAGGAAAGTACGGGATTATACTCAGCCAGATTTGTAGATCGGTTTGGAAAGAGAAAACATAAACGATTCAAAAAGCTGCAAGAGTGCAGAGCATGGATTGCTGATGCGACTTATATGGATGAACATAGTGATATTTCAATGCCATCAGATATGCTGGTCGATCAATGGTTTGATTATTGGATTGGAATAAAAAAGAAAACAGTCCGTTCAAATACTGTTCGCAATTATACGGAGAGATATATTAAAAATATTAAACCGGTAATTGGGAAGATGACACTATCAGACGTGAAACCACTTCACTGTCAGAAAGTATTTTATGATATGGCAGATCAGGAGTATCGTACATCTACAATTTATCAGGCAAGAATTGCATTATACAACATGTTTGAGTATGCAAAAGAAAATGAAGTCTTGTGTAGCAATCCCTGCAAAAAATCTGTGAAAAGTGATATGGGAAAGCCATCTGAGAAGAAAGTTGCTTTAACAAGAGACATACAAAAAACATTTTTACAATATGCAGAAGATCAAAGCTATGAGAATCAGTATCGTTTTATACTACAAACCGGATTGCGAACAGGCGAATTGGTAGGATTGAAATGGGAAGATGTCGATTTTAAATCCAAAACAATTCAGATTCGCAGAAGTATGGAATATCGTTACAGTGCAAAGGAGTGGCGTATCGGAGAACCAAAGAGTAAATCAGGTTACCGGACGATACCCTTAACAGAAGAAGCGGTTGCTATACTAAAAAAACAAAAAGAAAAGAATAAGAGGATTTCAGAAATTTCAACAGAATGGGAAGAATTTGTGTTTCTGTGTCGAAAAGGAACACCGGTTAAGAACAGTACATATGATACAGCGCTGTTTAAAATCTGTGATAAAGCAAAAATCCCAAGATTTTCGATGCATATCTTGAGACATACTTTTGCTACCAGATGTATTGAAGCAGGAATGAAACCGAAAACACTTCAGATGTTACTGGGTCATTCGAATATTGGAATTACAATGAACTTATATGTTCATACTACCGAGGAAGAAAAGAAAAAAGAAATGGACTTGGTAGCAGAAGCGCTTATGGCAATGTAATGGCCCACTAAATGGCCCACTTGCAAAAGTAAGTATGCTGAAATCCCTTGAAATCAAAGGATTTATAGGAGGAAATATAAAAAATGAAATTAGGTATCGTGGGATTACCAAATGTAGGAAAAAGCACATTATTCAATTCGCTTACAAAGGCAGGCGCAGAGTCAGCAAACTATCCGTTCTGCACAATTGACCCGAATGTAGGAGTTGTTACTGTACCGGACAAGCGTCTGGATGTATTGGGCGAGATGTATCATACAAAGAAAATTGTTCCGGCAGCGATTGAGTTCGTGGATATTGCAGGTCTCGTGAAGGGAGCCTCTAAGGGAGAAGGTCTTGGAAACCAGTTCCTTGCAAACATTCGGGAAGTGGATGCGATTGTGCATGTGGTGAGATGTTTTGAGGACAGCAATATTGTGCATGTAGATGGAAGTATTGATCCGCTGAGAGATATTGAAACGATTAATCTGGAACTGATCTTTTCTGATCTTGAGATTCTGGAGAGAAGAATTGCGAAGACGGTGAAATTGTCCAGAAATGATAAGACAGCGGCAAAAGAATTGGAGTTATTGAATCGTTTGAAAGCTCATTTGGAAGAAAACCAGCTCGCGAAGAGTTTTGTGACAGAAGATGAAGATGAACAGGCATGGATGGCAGGATATAATCTGCTGACTGCAAAGCCGGTTATTTTTGCGGCGAATGTGACAGAGGACGATCTGGCAGATGATGGGGCAAATAACGCAGGTGTGCAGGCGGTTCGTGAATATGCCGAAAGAGAAAACTGTGAGGTGTTTGTGGTATGCGCACAGATCGAACAGGAAATTGCTGAGTTGGAAGAGGATGAGAAGAAGATGTTTCTGGAAGATCTGGGGCTGGAAGAATCCGGATTGGAAAAACTGATTAAAGCAAGTTATCATTTGCTTGGTCTGATCAGTTATCTGACAGCAGGAGAACCAGAAGTACGTGCGTGGACGATTAAGAGGGGAACGAAGGCTCCGCAGGCGGCAGGAAAGATTCACTCAGATTTTGAAAGAGGCTTTATCCGGGCAGAGATTGTCAGCTATGATGATCTGATGGCGTGTGGAACACATGCAGCTGCAAAGGAAAAAGGATTGGTACGTCTGGAAGGAAAAGAGTATGTTGTACAAGACGGAGATATCATTGTCTTCAGATTTAATGTATAAATAACGGAAAGGAGCATACAGAGTATGCACTATGATATTCGTTTCCCGCATTTGGGAATAGTTCTTGACCATGTTGGTAAATCCATATCTTTGTTTGGATTTGAAGTTGCTTTTTACGGGATGATTATTGGAAGTGCAATCTTGATCGGTTTCTGGATCGCTATGTCTGAGGCGAAACGGACGGGACAAGATCCGGAGAATTATCTGGATATGGGAATTGTCGGAGTGATTTTAGGAATTGTCGGGGCGAGGTTGTATTACGTAATATTCTCTTGGGATATGTATAAGGACAATCTGCTGCAGATCTTTAATCTGCGGGCAGGCGGACTTGCGATTTACGGCGGTGTGATCGGAGCAGCTGTAGCGGTGTTTGCCTGTGCAAAATGGAAGAAACTTTGTGCGCCACAGATTTTCGATACGATTGCAATTGCACTGATCAATGGACAGATGCTTGGAAGATGGGGCAATTTCTTTAATCGAGAAGCATTTGGAGAATATACCGATTCTGTTTTTGCTATGCAGTTACCACTGGATGCAGTGCGCGCAGGTGATGTGACAGAATTGATGCAGAAGCATATTCAGGTGATAGATGGGGTAAAGTATATTCAAGTACATCCAACATTTTTATATGAATCGGTATGGTGCTGTATAGTATTAATCTGTCTGGTGCTTTACCGGAAACATAAAAAGTTCGAAGGAGAGTTGTTCTTATTATATTTATTTGGATATGGTCTTGGACGTGTCTGGATCGAAGGCCTTCGTACGGATCAATTGTTGATTCCGGGACTGGGCTTTCCGGTATCACAGGTCCTTGCAGGTGTGATGGTAATTGCAACAGCAGTTGTTTTAGTTTATTTAAGACGAAGGAAGCAAAAAAGCAGGTAGTATGCAGATAGTTACTGCCAAAGATTTACCGGAGGTTGTACAAATGAAAAATATAAAGTCTGCTCTGGAAAAAAAGAAAATTGCTCTTCTTTTGGTGGCAGTGGTCCTTGTAGCCACTGTCGCTTTTACTTTTGGGTTTCAATTATGGAATCACGGTAAAAAAGAAAAGGAAAAGATCAATCGAGGAGTTGCATATCTGGAAAGTTTGGAAAAACAGGATATTTCAGCAATCAGCAGTAAAATTGATGCTGTGAAAGCAGCACATAGTCTTGAGATGTCTGAAACAGATGAAAATGCAGTCTGGGGTGGTTTTGACAGTGCGATGATCTTAGGAGATTCCAGAGCGGTTGGATTCCGATATTTTGAATTTTTATTAGAAAATCAAGTGATCGCTGAAAGCGGAAGAAAAATCACTGATGTTCCGGATGAAATTGAGACTCTAAAAAAGGCCAGTCCAAAACAGATTTTTCTCTGTTTTGGGCTCAATGATATACGGAGCGAACTATGGCCGGAACCGGCAGAGTATGCGGCTGCTTATCAGGAAGTGGTTGCCCTTTTGCATAAAGAGCTGCCGGGAACTACGATTTATATCAATTCCATACTTCCGGCGGTAGGAGATGGGTATTCCAGCTATGAAGGATATGCAAGAATCAGTGATTACAATGCGGCAATAAAAGAGATGGCAGAGAAGAACGGATATCGTTATGTAGATAATGATTCTGTAGCAGCGGCGCATGTGGATCTATATGAAGCAGATGGATTGCATTTGCAAAAGGAGTTTTATAAATATTGGGCTGCTAACATGCTCACAGAGGTGAAGAAACAGTGAAAAAATATTTTTCTCAAATCAAGATAATCCTGGCAGTTCTTTTGTTTGGGTTTATCCTTATGGATATTGGGAGTCATCCCGACAGCAAAGCGGATATTCAGGATGTAGCTGCAAAAGTGGCGAAAGCAGCTGAAACAGGAGAAAACGTTCCGGCAGAAGAGCGTATGGTAAAACGATTCTATGGAATAAATCCAAAAGACTATGCCGGGGTTGTTTTATATACACCAGAAGATAATATGGATGTTAATGAGATTCTGATTGTCAAATTGCGTGATCAATCCCAGTCAGAGTCTGTGGAGGAAGCGATTCAAAAACGACTGCAGACACAGATGAAAAGTTTTGAAGGGTATGGGGCCGAGCAGACTGCATTGCTAAAGGCACATATGTTAGAAGTGCGGGGAAATTATATTTTGTATGCGGTCGGAGAAAAAGCAGATGCTGTACAAAAGGCATTTTTAGATAGTTTATAACAGAGGAGAAAACGTATGATATTCAGCAGTATATTTTTTATCTTTGCATTTTTGCCGGTTGTTCTGATCGTATACTATCTGACCCCGTTCAAATTGAAAAATCTGGTACTTCTGATTGCGAGTTTGATTTTTTATGCATGGGGAGAACCGGTGTATGTGATCTTGATGATCTTTAGCATCGCAATTAATTTTGTGAGTGGGATCGAGCTGGAATATTACATGGAAAATGGCGAGATGAGAAAAGCAAAACTGGCGTGTACAGTGACTGTCGTAATGAATCTTTTGATTCTCGGATTTTATAAATATTATGGATTTTTGATGGATAATCTGAATGCGATCCTTCCGGTTGACATATCTTATACGGAGTTGGCACTTCCCATCGGAATTTCGTTTTATACATTTCAGACCATGTCCTATGTCATTGATGTGTATAGGGGAAAGGTCGAGGCACAGCACAATCCAATCACGTTTGGAGCCTATGTTTCTATGTTTCCGCAGTTGATTGCGGGCCCAATTGTCCGGTATTCGGATGTCGAGAAACAACTGGCGCATCGCAGTTTGTCTCTTGAAAAATTTGGAGACGGCGTGATGTGGTTTTTACAGGGATTGGGCAAGAAAGTGCTGATTGCAAATAATATGGGAAGTATTTATGAATCAGTCCTGGCTTTGGGCGCATCGGAAACTTCGGTGCTGACGGCATGGATCGGATGCTTTGCATATACTATGCAGATCTATTTCGATTTCGGCGGATACTCAGATATGGCAATTGGATTGGGAAAAATGCTGGGCTTTGATTTTATGCAGAATTTCAATTATCCATATACTGCCAAGAGTATTACAGATTTTTGGCGCAGATGGCATATTTCATTAAGCAGTTGGTTCAAAGAATATGTGTATATTCCATTGGGCGGTAATCGGGGCAGTACTGCGCAGGCAATTCGGAATCTGATGATTGTGTGGGCGCTGACCGGAATGTGGCATGGAGCTGCATGGAACTTTATTTTCTGGGGCATTTACTATGGCGTGATTCTGATCATAGAAAAATATGTCCTGAAAGGCGCTGTAGATCATTTGCCGGGGGTGCTGCAGCACTTCTATACTATGGTTCTTGTTATGTTTGGATGGGTTCTGTTTTTTGCACCATCATTAGGCAGGGCAGTCTCCTATATGGGAACGATGCTTGGGATTGGCGGCGCAGGTTTTCTGGATATGACAGCGGTTTATTATTTAAAGTCAAGTTTTGTCTTAGGGATTGTTGCTGTGGCTGCAAGCACTCCTTGGATGTACCGGCATTTTTCGAGATGGATGAAAGCGAGAGAAACTTATAAACGTATTCTTTGTGTAATTGTGTATGCGGTGATTTTTCTCATTTCCATTGCATATTTGGTAAATGCAACTTATAATCCGTTTTTGTATTTCAGATTTTAGAAAAGGTGAATAAAGTATGGAAAATAAAACACGAAGACAGAAAAGGAGAGGCGGGCGAAAGGAAAACAGAGGACTGTATCGGGGGATTGCAATTTTGTTTGTTGCCGGAGTTCTGGTTTTGACTGCATCAAGTATCCTTCGTCCGGATGTGCATTTTTCGGAGGAAGAGAACCGGGTTCTGGCGGAAGTTCCAAAATTGAGTACAGAAACTGTTTTGAATAAGAAATATATGACCGGATTGGAATCGTATACGTCAGATCAGTTTGTAATGCGTGATTTCTGGATTAAAATGAAGGTTCAGTGCGATCTTTTGATGGGAAAACGAGAGCTAAACGGGGTCTATCTTGGAAAAGATAAATATCTGATGCAGATTCCTGCACAGCCGGATATTCAAAATGTACAGGCAAATCTTGAGGCGATGAACCGGTTTGCACAGCAACATGAAGGAATGCAGGTGAATGCGATGTTTATTCCAAATGCGGTTTATGTGATGGAGGATTATTTGCCGAAAGGGGCTCCGGTGCGTGACCAGGGAAAAGATCTGCAGAATATTCAGAAACAATTGTCGGATGAAGTACACGTGATTGATGTGACAAAAACATTGCAGCAGCACGCAGAAGAAGGCATGTATTATAAAACAGATCACCATTGGACAAGTAAGGCGGCTTTTTATAGCTTTAAAGCGGCGGCTCCACAGCTTGGAATAGAACAGCCGGTAAGTAAGTATACGACTTATACAGTGACAGATTCTTTTTCCGGAACGCTTGCGTCCAGAAGCGGTTATCACAAAGCAGAAGATGCGATTGAGGTATATGCACCGGAGGGGATAGAACTGCAGTATCTGGTCAGTGATTCGGACAACGGAGAAAAAAGACCGACAGTGTATGATAGAAAAGCCTTGAAAGAAAAAGATAAGTACCAGCTGTTTTTCGGCGGAAATCATGCGATGGTAACGATTTCCACAACCAATGATACGACGAAAAAACTAGTAGTATTTAAAGATTCTTATGCCAATTGTTTTGTTCCGTTTTTACTGCCGTATTACAATGAAATCATCATGATCGATCCCCGGTACTATTATGACAACGTGGAAACATTGCTTAAAAATAAGCAGATTACGGATGTTTTATTCCTTTATAATGTAGATACATTTTTGACAGATAATTCAATAGCCGGGGTACTGGAAACAGATTCCTAGAAACGATAAAAGGAGAAGTATTTATTAGAAATAATTATAAATATTTCTCCTTTTTTTCATAAATGTACTTAAAAATAAACAAAAAAACAAAAGGGTTCTATGGACTTTTGTGAATATTGGCGATATAATTAAGACACATGTGGAAAACTAAAGTTTTGCAATGTACAGAATAAGGAGGAACAAGAAATGGCAAGAAAAATGAAGACCATGGATGGTAACCAGGCAGCAGCTCACGTGTCTTATGCGTACACAGAAGTTGCAGCGATTTATCCAATCACACCATCATCTGTCATGCCTGAGCATGTAGACGAGTGGGCTACAGAGGGCAGAGAGAACATTTTTGGAACGACTGTTGAAGTTACAGAGATGCAGTCCGAGGCAGGTGCAGCAGGTGCAGTTCATGGTTCCTTAGCAGCAGGAGCTTTGACAACAACATTTACGGCATCACAGGGATTACTTTTGATGATTCCAAACTTATATAAAGTAGCAGGAGAGCAGCTCCCAGGAGTATTCAACGTATCAGCACGTGCAATTGCAAGTCATGCGCTGTCTATCTTTGGAGATCACTCTGACGTTTACGCTTGTCGTCAGACAGGAGCAGCTATGCTCTGCGAATCCAGTGTACAGGAAGTTATGGACTTGACTCCGGTTGCACATTGTGCAGCTTTGGAAGGAAAGATTCCGTTTATCAACTTCTTTGACGGATTCCGTACTTCTCATGAGATTCAGAAGATTGAGACATGGGATTATGAAGATCTGAAAGATCTGGTAAATATGGATGCAGTTGATGCGTTCCGCGCACATGCACTGAACCCGAATCATCCATGCCAGAGAGGTTCTGCACAGAACCCGGATATCTTCTTCCAGGCAAGAGAAGCATGTAACCCATATTATGATGCTCTTCCGGGTGTTGTTCAGGATTACATGGACAAGGTTAATGCAAAGATCGGTACAGATTATAAATTGTTCAACTATTACGGAGCTGCTGATGCAGAGCGCGTAATCATTGCAATGGGATCTGTATGCGATACAATCGAAGAAACAGTAGATTACCTGATGGCAGCAGGCGAGAAAGTCGGTGTTGTTAAGGTTCGTTTGTACAGACCATTCTGTGCACAGGCATTGATCGATGCAATTCCGGATACTGTTAAGACAATTAATGTTCTGGATAGAACAAAAGAGCCGGGAGCACTTGGCGAGCCACTGTATCTGGATGTTGTTGCAGCCCTGAAGGGAAGCAAATTCGATGCAGTTCCGGTATTCTCAGGACGTTATGGACTTGGTTCCAAAGATACAACTCCTGCACAGATCGTTGCAGTATACAATAACACAGAGAAGAAACTGTTCACAATCGGTATCAACGATGATGTGACACATCTGTCTCTGGATGAGGGAGCTCCGCTTGTTACAACTCCGGAAGGAACAATTAACTGTAAGTTCTGGGGATTGGGTGCTGACGGTACTGTTGGTGCAAACAAGAACTCCATCAAGATCATTGGTGACAATACAGACATGTATGCACAGGCATATTTTGATTATGACTCCAAGAAGTCAGGCGGTGTTACAATGTCTCACCTGCGTTTTGGTAAATCTCCGATCAAGTCAACATACCTGATTCGTCAGGCAAACTTTGTTGCCTGCCACAACCCATCTTATGTAAATAAATATAACATGGTTCAGGAACTGGTTGACGGAGGAACATTCCTTTTGAACTGTCCATGGGATATGGAAGGTCTGGAGAAACATCTTCCGGGACAGGTAAAAGCATATATTGCAAATCATGGAATTAAATTCTACACAATCGATGGTATCAAGATCGGTAAGGAAATCGGACTTGGCGGACGTATCAATACAGTTCTTCAGTCTGCATTCTTCAAACTGGCAGCAATCATTCCGGAAGAAGAAGCAATCGATCTGATGAAGAAAGCTGCAAAGGCTACTTACGGAAGAAAAGGTGATAAGATCGTACAGATGAACTACGATGCAATCGATGCAGGAGCAAAACAGGTTGTAGAAGTAGAAGTTCCGGAAAGCTGGAAAGATGCAGCAGATGAAGGCCTGTTCTCACCTGAGATTAAGGGTGGAAGAGCTGACGCTGTTGATTTTGTTAAGAATATTCAGACTAAGGTAAATGCTCAGGAAGGTAACTCACTTCCGGTATCTGCATTTAATGAATATGTGGATGGTTCTACACCGTCCGGAACATCTGCATTTGAGAAACGTGGTATTGCAGTTGATATTCCGGTATGGAAACCAGAGAACTGTATCCAGTGTAACCGTTGTGCTTATGTATGTCCGCATGCAGTTATCCGTCCGGTAGCTTTGACAGAGGAAGAAGCTGCAAATGCTCCGGCAGATATGAAGACTTTGGATATGACAGGTATGCCGGGAATGAAGTTTGCAATCACTGTTTCCGCATATGACTGTACAGGATGTGGATCTTGTGCAAACGTATGTCCAGGAAAGAAGGGCGAGAAAGCTCTTGTTATGGGCAACATGGAAGAAAATGCAGGATCTCAGGACTTCTTTGACTATGGAACAGAGATTCCGGTAAAACCAGAAGTGGTTGCTAAATTCAAAGAGAATACAGTAAAAGGAAGTCAGTTTAAACAGCCATTGCTTGAGTTCTCAGGAGCTTGTGCAGGTTGTGGTGAGACACCTTATGCAAAATTGATCACACAGTTGTTCGGTGACAGAATGTATATTGCAAATGCAACAGGATGTTCCTCTATCTGGGGTAACTCTTCACCGTCCACACCATATACAGTAAATGCAAAAGGACAGGGACCGGCATGGTCTAACTCACTGTTTGAAGACAATGCAGAGTTTGGATACGGTATGTTGCTTGCTCAGAATACAATTCGTGCAAGATTGAAAACAAAAGTAGAGAAGATTGCTGAAATTGCCGAGAAGGAAGAAGTAAAGGCAGCAGCTCAGGAATATCTGGATACTTTCGCAGTAGGAGCAACCAATGGAACAGCTACAGATAAGCTGGTAGCAGCTCTGGAAGCATGCGATTGTGATCTTGCTGAGAAGGCAGAAGTTCTGAAGAACAAAGACTTCCTTGCTAAGAAGTCCCAGTGGATCTTCGGTGGTGACGGTTGGGCTTACGATATCGGATTCGGTGGTGTTGACCATGTACTTGCAAGCGGCAAGGATATCAACATCATGGTATTTGATACAGAGGTTTACTCCAATACAGGTGGACAGTCCTCCAAGGCTACAAAGACAGGTGCTACAGCACAGTTCGCAGCAGGCGGAAAAGAAACCAAGAAGAAAGATCTTGCAGGTATTGCAATGAGCTACGGCTATGTATACGTTGCACAGATCGCTATGGGAGCTGACTTCAACCAGACTGTAAAAGCAATTGCAGAGGCTGAGGCATATCCGGGACCATCTTTGATCATTGCTTATGCTCCATGTATCAACCATGGTATTAAGAAAGGTATGAGCAAAGCTCAGACAGAGGAACAGCTGGCAGTTGAGTGCGGATACTGGAATAACTTCCGTTACAATCCGGCAGCAGAAGGCAATAAGTTCTTCCTGGACAGCAAAGAGCCTAAGATGGAAGGATATCAGGACTTCCTGGATGGAGAGGTTCGTTACAATGCATTGAAGAGAGCTAATCCGGAGAAGGCAGCAAAATTGTTTGCAGTCAACGAAAAGGAAGCAAAAGAAAGATACGATTATTTGAAGAAACTGGTTGCAGTTTATGCAGCAGAGGAAGAATAAGAAGGATCACATTTGAGCAGAATGCTTGGATGAAGCAAAAGGGAATCGGTATTAGCCGGTTCCCTTTTTGCATGGGGCGGATCCATGTGATAAAATCACAGAACTTTTTTTCTGGTTGTATTATGATAGAGCTACTATGGTTAAGGAGGTCTTTATGAATAAGGTGAGAAAAAAGCGAAGGGCAGTTGTAGATCAGAAAGATTGCGTTGCCTGCGGATGTTGTGTGAAGGTTTGTCCACTGAATGCGATTCAGATTATCAAAGGGATCATGGCTCAGGTGGATGAGGAGAAGTGTGTGGGATGCGGAAAATGTGCAAAAGAATGTCCGGCGTCTGTGATTGAAATTCAGGGGGTGCAAGTTTGAAAAAGAAGTGGTATGATTATTTATGGATACTGTCATTGACATATTTGATATTGGGATTTTTTAATATTTTGTTTGCCTGGTTGGGATTACTGTGTTTTTTTATTCCGTTGATTATATCAATCCGATACGGAACGAAGGGATATTGTAACCGCTATTGTGGCAGGGGACAGCTTTTGGGTCTGTTGGGAGGAAGATTTGGTCTGTCGCGAAAGAAAGACATTCCGAAATGGATGAAGAGCAAGGCATTCCGCTATGGATTTCTTGTATTTTTCTTTGCGATGTTCTTCCTTATGCTTTGGAATACATATCTGGTCTTTGCCGGAAGTCAGGATCTGAAACAGGTGGTGACGCTGCTTTGGACGTTTAAGGTTCCTTGGCATTGGGCTTATCATGGAACGTTGTTTCATGCAGGTGTGGCACAGTTTGCATTTGGGTTCTATAGTGTGATGCTTACGTCTACAATATTAGGGCTTATTACGATGGTGTTGTTTAAACCCCGCAGCTGGTGTGTGTATTGTCCGATGGGAACGATGACACAGTTGATCTGTAAGGCAAAAAATATCGGACAGTAATTAGAGAACTGCAAGGGTGAAAGGAGTACGGCAATGAAACGAGGAAGTGTCGATTTTACGTTTCTGCACCGCATTGAAGAGGTGGAATTAAATATACGGGATGAGCGATGGCAGTCTGCGCTGGCATTGACACTTCCGGATATCTGCGGCGGAATTGCGTTTCCTGACCTTGTGAAAAAATATAGAGACGGGAGAGTTCAGCTGGATCGCCAGAAAAATCCTACCCGCGATGTCGGGAGCCAGTATATTCGCTGGTTTGATGAATATGCCGGTGATTTTTTCAAGGTATCACCGGAAGATGAAACGCCGTATATTTGTGGGGAGCGGTGCTGGCAGCTAAGGTGTGAATACCTGCATCAAAACAAAGGTTTTTTCAATGATGAAAAGGCAAATGAGATACGTTTTCATTTAGGAATTAATTGCGGAACTTCTGTCTGTCAGATGGATCAGGTGAGTTCATCAAATGGAATGACAGACATACGAATTGATATTGAACAGTTTTGCAGTCGGATGTGTCAGGCGGCAAAACATTTTTATCAAAAAGAGAGTCGTGAAAAGAATTTTAGTCTGTATCAGACACCGGTTTTGGATTTTATTCAGGTACGTCAGGGAACAAGAACCAATCCTTTGATTTTGATCTTGTGTGAAGATTTGGATTATGGAAATGGACTGCGGATGACGTTGGAACCGATTAGCGGTCAGATACTTGTATGTGAAAATAAAGAAACAGCAAAAAAGAAGTTGGGAAAACGAAAACCGGCGCTTCAAGTGATAAAAGAACGAGATGGAATTCGGCTGATGGAAAAAAATAACGGAGAGCCAGTGATTTTAGAACTTCCGGTGGAACCGCAGAAATTGCGTGAAACTGTCAGAAATTATTTCCTATGAGGAGGCAGAACAGATGTTATATTTGTGGATAGGAATTTTTATTTTATGCATGAGTATTTTGCTTGTTGTCTTAGGTCGGCAGAACCAAAAACTCAGAAAGACTGAGACGGAGTGTCAAAAGCTGCGGCAGAGACTGGAGATGACGGGGAAAACTGCCGCCGGGGCGGAAGAAATCAAAGATACTGTCTGGGAATATATGAACACCATTCATCTGTACGCATCTCTCTCGGAGGAAGAGGCGAAGACACAGTCTTTAAAAGAGAAACAAAAACAAATCCTTCAGATGGCAGAGGAGCTTTTGAAGAAGGTAAAATAAAGGAGAGCTTATGTTTGGCTATGTAACGGTTTGTGAACCAGAATTAAAGATGAAAGACTTTCGGAGGTATAAGGCATACTATTGCGGATTGTGCCAGACGTTAAAGGAACGCTATGGAAGTCTTGGGCAGCTGACCCTGACGTATGACATGACGTTTGCCATTATTTTGCTGACTTCCCTGTATGAAAAGGAAGTGGAGAGTGAAAGTCATCGATGCAAAGTGCATCCGGTAAAAAAGCAGAATATGCTGCGAAATGAATTTTCGGAATATGCCGCGGATATGAATCTCATTCTTGCGTACTACCACTTAAAAGATGATTGGCAGGATGAGAAAAAAGCAGGGGCGCTGCTGGGGATGAAAGCACTGCGGAAACGGGCGGAGAAGGCGGTAAAACAATATCCAAGACAAAGTAAAGTGATTCAAAGAGAATTAAAGGCGCTTGCCCGTCTGGAGGCAGAAGATTCTCAGGATCTGGATGCAACTGCAGGATGCTTTGGCAGATTGATGGAAGAACTTTTCATTTACAAAAAGGATATGTGGGAAGAGAGTCTTCGGGCAATGGGCTTTTATCTGGGGAAATTTATTTATCTCATGGATGCCTACGAAGATCTGGAACAGGATCTAAAGGACGGCAATTATAATCCGTTGAAAGAATTGCGACATGCGGAAGATTATGAAAAACGATGTGGAGATATCCTGCAAATGATGATGGCGGAGTGCAGTGTTGCATTTGAAAAACTGCCATGTCTCGTGGATGCAGATATTTTGCGGAACATTTTATATGCAGGGGTGTGGACACGATATCATAAAATACAAAAGAAACGGGAAGAAAAGAATGAATCATGATCTGACAACCGGAACGATTACAAAATCACTGCTGTGGTTTGCGTTTCCTATTATGGTAGGAAACCTGCTGCAGCAGCTTTATAATGTTGTGGATACAATTATCGTAGGCCATTTTTTGGGAAGAGAGGCTCTGGCAGCAGTTGGATCTGCATATACGTTGATGACATTTCTGACTTCGATCATATTAGGGTTGTGCATGGGAAGTGGTGTGGCGTTTTCGATATGTATAGGAAGGAAAGAACTGGAAAAATTGCGCGCGAGCCTGTTTCATTCTTTTTGTATGATCGGTGCGGTCACTGTTTTACTGATGGTAATTGTATTTTTGGGGCTGGATGGGATCCTGCATCTGCTGCAGGTTCCGGCAGAGCTTTATGAGATGATGAAAACATACCTGTGGGTGATTTTCTGGGGAATTGCGGCGACATTCTTTTACAATTATTTTGGCTCACTTTTGCGTGCGGCCGGAAATTCGTTTGTGCCGCTTTTGTTTCTCGGCGTTTCTGCTGTGGTAAATATTGGCTTGGATCTGTTGTTTGTAATAGGTTTTCAACGAGGAGTACGCGGGGCTGCAGAGGCGACCGTTTTGTCCCAGTATCTTTCGGGAATCGGTATTTTTCTCTATACGTGGATTCATTTTCCGGAATTTCGTTTGAACCGGCAGGCAATGAAATGGAGACCGAAGATTTTGAATGAAATTGTACATTTGTCATTTTTGACCTGTGTGCAGCAATCTGTCATGAATTTCGGAATTCTAATGGTACAGGGACTGGTAAACAGCTTTGGAGCAACTGTTATGGCAGCATTTTCCGCAGCGGTCAAGATAGATTCTTTTGCATATATGCCGGTGCAGGATTTTGGAAATGCATTTTCGACTTTCATTGCACAGAACTATGGAGCGGGGAAACAGAAACGGATACAACAGGGCGTGCGAAGTGCAGTACGGACTTCATTTCTGTTTAGTGCAGCAGTCAGTGCGGCAGTAGTTATTTTTGCCAGACCGCTGATGCAGATTTTTGTAAAAGCGACGGAGACGGACGTTTTACAGATTGGAGTGAACTATCTGCGTATAGAAGGAACCTTTTATTGCCTGATCGGGTTTTTGTTTCTATTCTATGGGTATTTTCGGGCGGTGACGAAACCGGGGATTTCGCTTGTTTTGACGATTATTTCTCTGGGAACAAGGGTTGTGCTTGCTTATGCGTTGTCGGCAGTTCCGTCAATTGGAGTAAATGGAATCTGGGCAGCGGTTCCAATCGGATGGTTTTTGGCGGATGTGGCAGGATATCTGTATTACCGGAAGAACAAAACAGTACAAATACAGAAGGATTCGTGAAGAATCTATGAAGATTCCGGGCTTAGTCTGGACAATCGCGGGGATTTAGGATATGATAGGTTAAGTCAGCGTGGAGTAGTCTACGTGAGGAATAGGTTTTAAGAGAAAAGTGAGGAAGTTAGAGAATGAATAAAAACCCATATGATGTACTGGGAGTATCTCCAAGTGCATCAGACGATGAAGTGAAACGGGCATATAGAGATTTGACGAGAAAGTATCATCCGGATGCGAATGTGAACAATCCGCTGGCAGATTTGGCAGAGGAAAAATTTAAGGAAGTTCAGGAAGCATACGATATTATTATGAAGGAACGCGAACATGGAGGCGGCTATGGCGGTTATACAGGCTACGGAAACAGCCAGTCCTCCGGCTGGGGACAGACAGCCAGCTCACAGCAGGATGTGGAACTGCAGGCAGTTGCAAACTTTGTTAATGCAGGCAGATACCGGGATGCGATCAATGTGTTGAACCGGATGGCGAATCGCTCTCCACAGTGGTATTATCTGAGTGCAGTGGCAAATGCCGGTATTGGAAATAATATTCTGGCACGCGACCATGCAGGGCAGGCAGTCAATATGGCGCCGAATAATCCACAGTATCGACAGCTTTTGAATCAGCTTGAGTGGGCCGGACAGCGATATCAGAACAATCCGTACGGGGGCGCTTATGGTCCGGGCAGCAGTTCCTGCGGAACCGGAAATCTGTGCTGTGATCTGTGTGTGGCTGATCAATTATGTGAATGTATGGGAGGCGACTTGTGCGCATGCATGTAAAAGCAAAGAAAATGGCGTTTGGGGGGATGTTACTCGCCTTGACGATCGTCTGTATGCTGCTTGGCAGTATCATCGAGATGAGTACTTTGTTTTTGTTGGCAGCGGCATCCTTTTTTGTAGGAATCGTGCTGCGGGAGTTTGGCGAAAAGACAGGAATTGCATTCTATATAGCAGGCGTGCTGCTCGGTCTGATCGTGGCTCCGAATAAGTTTTATGTATTGTCCTATGCTGCTATGGGATTGTACATTCTTGTAATTGAACTGGCGTGGCCCCGTCTTGGGAAACTGGCTGAGATTAAGAATCGAAAACGATTGTTTTGGATCATAAAATACATTGTATTTGATATAATATATATCCCGGCAGTTTGTTTCTTTCAAGAATTACTTTTTGCACACCGGCTTTCAAGCGGAGTTTTGATTGCTGTACTTCTGACAGGGCAGGCAGGACTTTTTATTTATGACAGAGCGTATGAGTTTTTTCAGCGGGACGTGTGGAGTAAGTTCCGGGGAAGATTCTTTCGTAGTGGAAATTAAAAATACGTGTTGTAGATTTAGGAAACATCTTCCTTACATGAAGAGAACATGAATTGCAGATACTATCCTCAGTTGGCAAAATGAGCAGATCATTTTGCTGCTGAGGTTTTTATTTTATCAGTAATTTATAAGAAGAGGAGATAGATCTATGTATCAGTATTTACCGATTCGAGATGTATACGCAAGAGAAATCCTGGATTCGAGAGGAAATCCGACGATAGAAGTAGATGTGCTGTTGGGAGATGGAACTGTGGGACGCGCAGCCGTTCCTTCCGGAGCTTCTACTGGAAAATACGAGGCGGTTGAGCTGCGGGATCGGGATAACCGGTACGGTGGTAAAGGGGTGCTGCATGCAGTCCAACATGTAAATGAACAGTTGGCAAATGTGGTGATTGGCATGAATGTGTTTGAGCAGACGAAAATTGACCGGGCGCTGATCCGGGCAGATGGAAGTGATAATAAGAAAAATCTTGGGGCAAATGCATTGCTGGGAGTTTCGCTTGCAGTAGCTCATGCGGCGGCAAAAGCATTGCGTCTTCCGTTGTATCAATATCTTGGAGGCGTTCATGTAAAACAACTACCGGTTCCTATGATGAATATTTTGAATGGGGGAGTACATGCGGATAATACGTTGGATATTCAGGAGTTTATGATCATGCCGGTGGGGGCAGAGAATTTTCAGGAAGGTCTTCGTATGTGTGCGGAAATCTATCATATACTGAAACAGCTTTTGAAGGAAAAAGGGCTGAATACAGCGGTCGGAGATGAAGGCGGCTTTGCGCCGAATCTGTCGGATACAAGGGAGGCGCTGCGTTTCTTAAAGGATGCAGTGGAACGGGCCGGATACCGAATGGGAGAGGATATTGCAATTGCATTGGATGTTGCTGCGTCAGAACTGTATCATGCAGAAAGTGGGAAATATATATTTCCGGGGGAAAGTAAAATGTTGGGGAAGAGGGTTTCGCGTACGGCAGAGGAACTGATCGACTATTATCAGGAACTTGCTGACGCATTCCCTATCTATTCCATTGAGGATCCGCTGGACGAAGAGGATTGGGATGGCTGGGAACTTCTGACTACACGGCTGGGCAGAGAAATTCAGTTGGTGGGAGACGATCTGTTTGTAACAAATACGGCTCGTTTGAGGAGAGGAATTGAGCGTGGGGCTGCAAATGCCATTCTTATAAAAGTAAATCAGATCGGAACACTGACGGAGGCGGTTGAGGCGATTGAACTGGCTCAAAGATCCGGATATCGTGTGATTATTTCTCATCGTTCAGGAGAAACAGAAGATACTACAATCGCGGATATGGCAGTAGCGTTTCATGTAGGACAGATTAAAACAGGAGCGCCCTGTCGATCTGAGCGGGTAGCAAAGTACAATCAATTGCTGCGGATAGAAGAAAACGTAAGATGAAAAATAATACGAAATTGATTGATAAAACTACAAATAGGACTTGCTTTCTTAAGAATCCTATGGTAAAATGAACAAGGTTTATCCATAGGAGGTGTGAACAGATGGAGATTTTAAAAATTGTTTTAACTATTATTTTTGTTATAGATTGTATTGCATTATCAGCAATTATTCTTCTGCAGGAAGGTAAGTCAGCCGGGCTTGGAACAATTGGTGGTGTGGCAGATTCCTATTGGGGACAGAATAAGGGACGTTCTATGGAAGGTGCACTTGTAAAGTCAACAAAGTTTTTGGCAATTTTGTTTATCGTATTGGCAGTTGTCCTGAACCTGGGCGTATTTAACTAAGAAGATAAGATAACGAAAGCACTCTATATCAGATATAGAGTGCTTTTTTAAATAGAAAAGGGAGTATAAACCAGATGTCAAATACATTTGAAAAAAGAAAAAAGGTAATCTATGATTTTATTTGTGATGATCTGTATGTTCCGATGAAACTGAAAGAGATTGCAATGGTACTCGGAGTTCCAAAGGAACAGAAGGAAGAATTGAAAAAAGTATTGGATACTCTTGTTGAAGATGGAAAGATTACGCTTTCAAAACGAGGAAAATATACCAAAGGACAGACGAAGCGGTTCACAGGTGTTTTTCAGGCGCATCCAAGAGGCTTTGGATTCGTCATTCGGGAAGGCGTGGATGAAGACATTTTTATTTCTGAAGAAAATATCAATGGAGCCTTTCAAGGGGATGAAGTGGAATTTATCATTACAAAAAGTTCGGAGGCAGGAAGGCGGACAGAAGGAAAGGTTGTACGGATTTTATCACATAGTACGACCAAGATTGTGGGGTTATATGAGAAGTGTAAGAGTTATGGATTTGTGCGTCCCGATAATCAGAGAATCCTGAGTGATATTTATATTCCGGAAGGAAAAGAAAAGGGAGCTATGACCGGGCACAAGGTGGTCGTTTCCTTGACTTCCTATGGTGGAGAACGTATGAAACCGGAAGGTGTTGTGACAGAGATTATCGGACACATCAATGATCCCGGAACAGATATCATCTCTATTGTAAAAGGGTTTGATCTGCCGATGGAATTTCCGGAGCGGGTGATGAATCAGGCGGAGCGAGTGGCGAAAGAGGTCTCCGAAGCGGACCGGGCAGGACGAATGGATTTGCGGACGTGGAAGATGGTTACCATTGACGGAGAAGATGCGAAAGATTTGGATGATGCAGTTTCTTTGACAAAGGAAGGGGAAAATTATCAGCTGGGAGTGCATATTGCCGATGTGACAAATTATGTACAAGAGCGCAGCGCATTGGATCGAGAGGCTCTCAATCGTGGAACCAGTGTTTATCTGGTAGACCGGGTGATCCCGATGCTGCCGCATAAACTGTCCAATGGAATCTGTTCTCTGAATGCAGGGGAAGACCGACTGGCGCTCAGTTGTATTATGACGGTGAATCCAAAAGGTGAGGTTATAGACCATGTAATTGCCGAGACGGTTGTTCGAGTTGATGAGCGGATGAGTTATACGAGTGTCGCCAAGATTTTGGAAGACAGAGATGCAGAAGAACGGAAAAAATACGAAGAGTTTGTTCCAATGTTTGAACAGATGGCAGAACTTTCGCATATTTTACGGACACGCAGAAAACACAGAGGATCTATTGATTTTGATTTTCCGGAAACAAAGATGATTCTGGATGAGAACGGAAGACCTATTGAAATCCGCCCATACGAGAGAAATGTGGCGACAAAGCTCATTGAAGATTTTATGCTGCTCGCAAATGAAACGGTAGCGGAAGAATATTTCTGGAGAGAACTGCCGTTTTTGTATCGAACGCATGAGGCGCCGGATGAGGAAAAGATGAAAAAGCTCAGTACGTTTATCAATAATTTCGGCTATCATATCCATATGGGAAATGAAGTGCGTCCGATGGAAGTGCAGAAACTTTTGGGGAAAGTAGAAGGAACTCCGGAGGAGGCGCTGATTAGCAGACTGGCGCTGCGTTCTATGAAACAGGCAAAATATACGCCGGAGAATACCGGGCATTTTGGATTGGCTGCGAAATATTATACACATTTTACATCTCCGATCCGTCGCTATCCGGATTTGCAGATTCACCGGATTATCAAGGAAAATATTCGAGGTCGTTTGAAGGAAGAGCGAATCGCACACTATGAGAAAATCCTGCCGGAGGTGGCAATGCAGGCAGGGGTGACCGAACGGCGTGCGGAAGAGGCAGAACGAGAGACGATTAAACTGAAAAAAGTAGAATATATGAAAGAGCGCATTGGAGAGGAATTTGAAGGTGTGATTTCCGGCATTACAAAGTGGGGCGCCTATGTGGAACTTCCTAATACCATAGAAGGCTTGGTGCATGTCATGAATATGTGGGATGATCATTATGAATACTGGGAAGAGCAGTATGAACTGATCGGAGAGCATACCCGAAATGTCTATAAGCTGGGACAGGTAGTGCGAGTGCGTGTATTGGGCGTGGATCGACTTCAGCGAACCATAGATTTTGAATTTTGTGAAAATGAAGAAGGGTAAGGAAAGAACGATGGCGAAAACAGAAGGCAAATTGATTGCAAATAATAAAAAAGCGTATCATGATTATTTTATACTGGAAAAATATGAAGCCGGAATTGTATTGCATGGAACCGAAGTGAAATCTTTGCGTATGGGAAAGTGCAGTATCAAAGAGGCGTTTATCCGGATTGAGAATGGAGAAATGTTTATTTACGGAATGCATATCAGTCCTTATGAGAAGGGGAATATTTTTAATAAGGATCCGCTGCGTGTGCGTAAGCTCCTTCTTCATAAAAAGGAAATTGATAAGATCTTTGGGAAAATGAAAGAAAAAGGAATTACGGTTGTTCCGCTGCAAGTGTATTTTAGCGGAAGTCTTGTAAAAATCGAAATTGGGCTGGCAAAAGGAAAAAAATTATATGATAAGCGGGATGATATTGCGAAAAAAGACCAGAAACGGGAAGCTCAGAGAGAATTTAAAGTGAGAAATTTATAAAAATCAAGCGCAAAAAATAAAGGTTTAAAGAATAGAATGCCTGGTTTTGCTCATACTAAAAACAGTATGAATGAGACGAGGTATTTTTTATGGAAAAGAAAAGTTTTGATACATTATATCGTGATATTTTAAATCAAAAAGTTCGATTGGGAGAATCTCTTCCGCCGAAATATAATCCGAAACATTTGGATTGCCTGATGCATCCGGAAAAATATGGAGCAGTCTTTCAGGCGGAAGAATGTATGGAATGTGCAGAAGCGTATGAGCGTGCCTGCCAAAACAGTTGTATCTTTGATGCAATTCAGGAGGATGCGGATGGCAGACTTGTTATCAGGCCGGATAAATGTGTTGGCTGCGGCGCATGTATCGATGCGTGTAAGACAGAAAAATTAGTAGCCAGTAAGGATGTACTTCCGGCGATGAAAGCGGTTCGTGAGAAGAAAGGAAAGGCATATATTTTGATTGCACCGGCTTTTCTGGGTCAGTTTCAGAAAGAAGTGACCCCGGGAAAATTGAGAACGGCTTTTCGGGCGCTTGGTTTTGACGGAATGATTGAGGTGGCTTTGTTTGCAGATTTATTGACGATGAAAGAAAGTCTGGAATTTGACAGTAAAATTCAGACTGAGAAAGATTTTCAATTGACGAGCTGCTGCTGTCCCATCTGGATTGCGATGATTCGGAATGTTTATCATAAGTTATTGCCTCATGTCCCGGGGGCTGTTTCTCCGATGATTGCCGCGGGGAGAGTGGTCAAACGCCTCTACCCGGATGCTGTAACCGTTTTTGTGGGCCCCTGCATTGCGAAGAAGAGCGAAGCGAAAGAGCCGGATGTAGCAGGTGCTATAGATTATGTACTGACGTTTCAGGAAGTGCAGGATATTTTTTCGGCAGCGGACATTGATTTGATCAAACTTAAAGAAGAGTTCAAAGAACATTCTTCCGGTGCCGGGAGGATGTATGCAAAAACAGGTGGCGTCAGCGAAGCAGTGCAAAAAACGGTGCGTCAATTGAGGCCAAAAAGCGGCATTCAGATGAAAGCGGAACAGGCAGAGGGCGTGCGGGAATGCAGAGCCTTACTTGAACGTTTGGAAAAAGGGGAAACAACAGCTAATTTTTTTGAAGGAATGGGTTGTGTTGGTGGGTGTGTAGGAGGACCGAAAGCGATTTTGCCGATGGAAATCGGAACAAAGCTGGTAGAAGAATATGTAGAAAATGCAGACTATCAAACACCATTGGAAAATCCCTATGTGATGAAATTGATGGAGCAGCTTGGGTTTGAAGACGTGGAGTCTTTGTTAGAAGAACAGAGCTTGTTTGTCCGAGAATTCTAAGATAATGAAAAAACAAATTTAAAATTGAAGAAACAAATTTAAAATAATGAAAAAACAAATGGGAATGATTTCACAGTATATGATAAATAAAATGTTACGAAAAATGTTACAGAGTTATTAAAAGTTATTGCAAAAATTGGAGCGATAAGGTATAATATTTACAGTATATTGATGATTATTAACTTTAACCCCCGGATATATGGTTTTTGTGCGGATTTTTTTCAAAAATATTGCAAAACTTTGTCTTGTAGTGTATCATGAACCATATATGTGGGGACATAGATAATGAATAGAAAATAAGGACAGGTGACAAAATGAAATTAAAGAAAGTACAGCGTACATTGATTGCCTTGACACTAACTTGTGCAATGGCAGTCACTCCGGTGTTTGCTGCACCAGAGGATGAACAGGAGAAACTTGAGGCGCAGAAAGCAACAGCACAGAACGAGGCAAATGCACTTCAGTCACAGTTGAATTCATTGATTGAGAAGATGAATGATCTGGAACTGCAGTTGATTTCTAAGGGTGAAGAGATTATCCAGGCAGAGGAAGATCTCAAAGTTGCGGAAGAAAAAGAAAAACAGCAATATGAAGACTTGAAAAAGCGTATTAAGTATATGTACGAATCCGGAGAGGGGTCTGCATTGGAACGTGTACTTACTTCCGGAAGTATTGCAGAGATATTGACGCAGGCAGAATATGTCGAGAAGGTACATACATATGATCGAAAGCAGTTGGATGTTTATCAGGAGACGGTTCAGGAGGTTAAAGATCTGAAGAAGACTCTTGAAGAAGATCAGGCAAAACTTCAGAAAATGGAAGGCGAATATAAGACTCAGAAAGAAGAGTTATCTACAACATTAGAATCAAAGACTGCTGAAGTTGAGAATTTAGATGCGATGATACAGGAAGCGGCAAGAAAGGCGGCTGAAAAGGCAGAAGAAGAGAGAAGAAAAGCCGAAGAGGCTGCACAACAGCAGAATAATGTCGTGCAAGGAGGTACAAATACTCCTTCCGATAATACAGATACTCCTTCAGATAACGGAGGTGGAAACAACACGCCTGGTTATGATGTCAATACTGGTAATTCAGTTGTTGAGCGTGCATATTACTGGCTTGGTCAGCCAACTGAATATGTATGGGGGGGTTGTGCACCAGGACGATTTGACTGTTCAGGATTTGTGGCGCATTGTCTGACAGGTGGCTATACTCGTCTAGGGAATACAATTACATTTCTTGGATGGCCGAGAGTCAGTGATCCACAGCCGGGAGATGTAGCAGTGAATGCAACACATTGTGGTATCTATGTGGGAAATGGTCAGATGATTCATTCGGCTGATTTTGGTATCGGAGTAATTATGGGACCGGTACAAGAGGGCATGGTTTTTGTTCGTTACTAATGAAAAGTGATATAGAAAACAAAAGATAAAGATGTAATCCCGTTTCGGATTTCCGAGACGGGATTTTTTTAGATTTTTTGCAATTTATTTTAAGGGAAAAACCTTGCAATCCGGCAGAATCTATGCTAAACTACAAATGTTGCGAAAAAACACGTATGTCGTTATCTCTGGCGGTGCCTAACCTGAAAACAGGTGGTCTCAGAGAGGAAATAAAAACATACGGAAGATTAAAACCAAATGGAGGAAAGAAACATGAGCGTTATTTCAATGAAACAGCTTTTGGAAGCAGGTGTTCACTTTGGACATCAGACAAGAAGATGGAACCCTAAGATGGCTCCGTACATTTACACAGAGAGAAATGGTATCTACATCATTGACCTGCAGAAATCTGTAGGAATGGTTGACGATGCTTACCAGGCAGTAGCAGATATCGCTGCTAATGGTGGTACAATCCTCTTCGTAGGAACAAAGAAACAGGCTCAGGATGCTATCAGAACAGAGGCAGAGCGTTGTGGAATGTTCTATGTAAATGAAAGATGGCTTGGCGGTATGCTGACAAACTTCAAGACAATCCAGAGCCGTATTCAGAGACTGAAAGATATCGAGAGAATGGCAGAGGATGGAACATTTGATGTTCTTCCGAAGAAAGAAGTTATCGAGATTAAGAAAGAATGGGAAAAACTGGAGAAGAACCTGGGTGGTATTAAAGAAATGAAGAGAATCCCGGATGCAATCTTCATCGTTGATCCGAAGAAAGAAAGAATCTGTGTACAGGAAGCACACACACTTGGTATTCCGTTGATCGGTATCTGTGATACAAACTGTGATCCGGAAGAACTGGATTATGTAATTCCGGGTAATGATGATGCAATCAGAGCTGTGAAACTGATCGTTTCTAAGATGGCTGATGCAGTAATCGAAGCAAACCAGGGAGCAGCAGAAGAAGTATACTACGAGGAAGAAGCAGTAGAAGAAGAGGCTGTTGAAGAGTAAAAAGGACTTGAATGCTTCAGCCTGACAAGTGCAGGTTGGAGCATTATATTTTCCAAAACAAAAAGAGGAGGAAAACAATCATGGCAATTACAGCAAGCATGGTAAAAGAATTAAGAGAAATGACAGGTGCAGGAATGATGGACTGCAAGAAAGCTTTGAATGAAACAAACGGAGACCTGGATGCAGCAGTAGAGTACCTGAGAAAGAACGGACAGGCAAAAGCTGAGAAGAAAGCAGGAAGAATCGCAGCAGAAGGTATCGTTAAAACAGTTGTAAAAGATGACAAAGTAGCAGCAATCGTAGAAGTTAACTCTGAAACAGACTTCGTAGCTAAGAACGCAGACTTCCAGGCTTATGTAGCAGAAGTTGCAGAGCAGGCAGTTGCTTCTGACGCAGCAGATATGGATGCATTTATGGCAGAGGCTTGGGCTGCAGATACAAGCAAAACAGTAAAAGATGCTCTTGTAGAGAAAATCGCAGTTATCGGAGAAAACTTGAATATCAGAAGATTTGAAAAAGTTGTTGCTGAAGGATGTGTTGTATCTTATATCCATGGTGGCGGACGTATCGGAGTTCTTATTGAGGCAGATACAGATGTTGTCAATGATGATATCAAGGCTTGCTTGAAGAACGTAGCTATGCAGGTAGCAGCTATGTCTCCAAAATATGTATCTCGTGAAGAAGTAGATCCTTCCTTCCTTGAGCATGAGAAAGAAATCCTTCTTGCTCAGGCTAAGATGGAAAACCCAGAGAAGCCAGATAACATCATTGAGAAGATGATTATCGGACGTCTTAACAAAGAGATGAAAGAAATCTGCTTGCTTGATCAGGTATATGTACAGGATTCTGACTACACAGTTGGAAAATATGTAGAAAAAGTAGCAAAAGAGAACGGCGCTAACGTAACAGTTAAGAAATTCGTTCGTTTCGAGACAGGTGAAGGTCTTGAGAAGAAGAATGAAGATTTCGCTGCAGAAGTTGCTGCTCAGATGAACGCATAAAGCGTAGTTTGCTGAGTTATTTTGAATGAAAAAACCCTTGTGGATGGTGTGGAAATGCCATTTGCAAGGGTTTTATTATACAGTGTGTATAAAAGTTATAATGGATATTGTCTATAGAATGTGGTAAAATAAATAAAAATAGAAATCGGGAGTTGATTTTATGCTAGTCAGTACAGATAAGAAATGGGATTATGCATTAGGTATGATTAAAGTAGATGGACTAGAACCATCTCCAGAATTTAAAAAATTAATTGAGAAAGAAAATCGTGGAGAGATGACCACGGAGGATATGCGTAAGGTTTTAGACAAAAAATATAAGATGAAAGAATAGAGAAAAGTATTATGAATGATCCATACTTATATCCACATACAGATATTCTGAAGAATCTTGCTGATATACGGGACAGAGAAAGGTTGTCGTGTATGGAGGCAGAATATACGAGTATACGGCTTGCGGAACTTGTAATAGGAGAATCCGCCAGCCGTTTTGATTTTGCATCACTTTGCGATATGCATTATTATATTTTTCAAGATATTTACGAATGGGCGGGAAAAATTAGGATTATAAATATTGAAAAAACAGAGCCGGCATTGGGGGGGGATTTCAATAGAGTATTCTGATTGTTTTGATATTGAAAAGGACGCCACATTTGTCTTAAATAAAATGAATCAATATACTTGGGAGAAAGCAACGCTTGAAGAAGTGGCAAAAATGTTTTCCCAATATTTAGCTGAACTTTGGAAAGTGCGTCCGTATCGAGAGGGCAACACGCGCACGGTAATTACATTTTGTAGCCAGTTTATAGAGAGTAAAGGATTTTATATAGATAGTGATTTATTTAAAGACAATGCACAATACATGAGAACTGCTTTGGTTGCGGCAAGTGCGTTGGTTTCAGATTTAGGGGATAAACGAAAGCCGGAGTATTTAGAGAGGATAGTTTTGGATGCTTTGGAAAGAGGTCAGGAAATGAAACAAAGAGTCTCTGATATTATAAGAGGAGCGGGGTATAGAGTGACAGAAAGACGAATTCGTAGGATCATTTATTGGAACCGTTTAGAGCGATATGAGCATGGGGAGCGGGAGGTTAAATTATATTTATTACAAAATGAGGTAAATAAATGACTTATATAAAAAATCAAATCTTGCAGAATAATGCGATCGAAGCATGGGCAATGGCTATTAGATATTGTGCTTATATTTTAGAGGGAAAGGCAACTCTGGAATATCGTAAACACTTTGTATCTGTGCTTCACAATTCCGTGGAATTATTTATAAAACAGTTAATGTTAAATAATACAGATTATCGTGTAACACAATTGAAAAAAGGATGTAGCCCAGATGGACAGCCAGCAGCTGTTTGATTTTACATATAGGAATGCAGTAAAAAATACGGTTTTTGTGCGAAATCTCAAAGAACAGTTAGAGGGTGAAATTTTTCCTGCGAACGACGATTCGGCATTTAACATTTCTGATAGCATTACCTGTGTGCTTAATGAGTATCAGGGAAATATGTTTGATGATTTATGGATTTTTGAGATGATGCTTGAATATAATATATTGACCTATCATGATGATGCAGAGGAATATGAAATAGAGGGGCAATATGGTATGGAAAAGGGATGTAACGTATATCGGCAGTATTATATAAATATTTGATTTCAGAAGGGAAATTCAAAATGCCAGAATTATATATTATTGGAAATGGATTTGATAAAGAACATGGATTAAAGACTTCTTATTGGAATTTTAGAGAGTACCTTGAAAAGTATGAGGAAGATTTTTTGTTTCAAATGGAAAGGATGTATGATTTTGCTCCTTTTGAAAGAAAAGATAACAGAAACAGAAAAATAAGCAACAGCAAAAATGGAGGGATGATGCGCTATATAAGTATTTGAGGAATTTGCTTGTTGTTTAAAATAGAAAGGGAACTCTGGTAATTGGTCTGATAGGAGGCATTATAGGTGCTGTTATAAATATTTTCTTTCTCTTGTTTGCACCAAATTTAGAAATAGAGGTATATGTTGCCACGGGTACTACATGGATTGCAATAGGTATTCTTATTTCCTTGTGCAATTTCAAAATGAATAGCATTTTAAAAGGTATAATTGTTTCTTTTCTGGTATCGGCTTCTTCATTAGTATATACATTGACATCATCAATAAGTGGTGCTATATGGACAATGATAAATACTTTAGTTGTCGGTGCAATTATTGGTTATGTTGTTGAAAAAATTATTTCAAAGACATCAAATTAGAATTTGAATAACACAATTTTATAGCCTCTTAGCAGAGGTTATAGTCTATCAATAAAATCCTCCAAAAGCCTTGAAAATAAAGGATTTATCGCAATGTGTTCGCCTTATCCCTTTATATGATTTCACACAAGTTTACTCTCTCCCTGACTGCTTATAAGGGCAAAATCAAGGGAAAGAAAATCCCATAACAAGATATAACAGAGTGTGGCAATCGGAGAACTGTGACATATGTGCGAATATATTATAGTGGAGGATTTTTTAATGAACAAGTATATTTATGATGAAAGCAATGGTCTTTGGTATGAACTGCAAAGAGATTATTATATCCCTTGCCTGACCTTACCAGCCGAAAAAGAAAACAAACCTATCGGTTTATGGGGGCAGCGACACAAACGATATTTACAGGAACATAAGAGGGCGTTTTACGCCACGCTACTCACAAGTGGCAAGTTGAATGCTTATCTTGCGGATGTCGATAAACAGGCGGAGGAACGCTTTGAAAGGATTGTAGAACAGATGAAGCAGGCACAGGGTATCACGGAACGCCTAAAGGCGAAAAATGCCTTAGAATGGGTTGGACAGATGAATAACATTCGGGCTTGTGCTATGGAGATTGTGGAGAGGGAAATTATATTCGCATAAGTAGACAAGGCGGCAGGGAGTAAATTCTCTGTCGCTTATTTTTACTATATTTTCGTTACGAAACTTGACAAAATCTCTCCTTTTATTATAATTTATGTTATATAACAATAATTATAAAATGGCAGAGAGGTGAAAAATATGCCACCAAAGGTGAAAATTACAAAAGAGATGATTATAGATGCAGCATTTGAGATAGCACGAAGTGAGGGAGCAGAAAATATCAATGCACGAACTGTATCAAAAAAATTAGGCTGTTCCACTCAACCTGTTATGTATCATTTTAAAACAATAGAGGAATTGAAAAAAACTGTATATGTTAAGGCAGATGAGTATCATTCCGAATATATAACTAATATTCAGAGTGAAAATCCGATGAAAGATATTGGACTGAATTATATACGCTTTGCTGAAACAGAAAAAAATTTGTTTCGGTTTCTATTTCAAACAAATGAGTTTATAGGAAAAAATATTTCTGAGTTGATAAATTCTGAAGAATTACAGCCTATTATAGCTATACTGAGTAAAGAAGTAGAGGTCAATACAGAACAGGCGAAAACCATTTTCCGTTCATTATTCCTGATTGCACACGGATATGCAAGTATGTTTGCAAATAACGAAATGACCTATGACGAACAGACGATTATATCTGATTTAGACTTGGTATTTGACGGAACAGTTTATTCATTGAAAGGAGGATTATAATGTATCGTTTATATAAGAAAAATGAATTAAATTTCTCATTGGTTTGGATTATTTCCTATGTTGTTTTGTTTAGTGTTGCTGACAGCTTTTCTGCTTCGCTTGGCACTGAAAAAATAATTGCTGCACCCGTTGCTATAGTTTTTACATTGCTTCTTTTAGTTTTTGTGAGTAAACACAACTTAAAAGAAAAATACGGTCTGTGTTCTTTTAATGGAAGCCTTAGAAATTTCTTATATTTTACTCCGCTACTTCTAATTATGAGTATTAACCTATGGAATGGCGTTACGATGAAGCTGTCTGTTTTAGAAACTGTGTTATATATTTTAAGTATGCTCTGCGTTGGATTCATTGAAGAAATTATTTTTCGTGGATTTCTGTTCAAAGCATTATACAATGACAATGTAAAGTTGGCGATTGTTATCTCAAGTGTTACTTTTGGAATTGGACATATTGTAAACTTACTGAACGGAAAAGATTTAATACCTACACTCTTACAAGTTTGTTATGCAATCGCAATAGGTTTTCTTTTTACAATTATTTTTTACAAAGGAAAGAGCCTTTTACCGTGTATTATTGCACATAGTTTTGTAAATTCTTCGAGCGTTTTTGCTGTTGAAAATTCTTCAATGAAGTTTCATATTATTTCAAGTGCAGTATTATGTATTATTAGCTTAAGTTACGCACTGTGGATATTGAAAAAAACAAAACAATTTGATGAATATGAAAATAATGATAGGCGGTGATGATATTATATGCCAACTATTATTTCAGAATGGATATATTGCCCTGTATGCGGCAATAAAACCCGTACTATGATACGGGAAGATACGGAATTAAAAAACTTTCCTCTCTACTGTCCGAAATGTAAGCAGGAAACAATCATCAATGTTCAGGATATGAAAATTACACTTGCAGACAGTAAATAATTATGTATACCGCCGCTATGGATAACACCATACACGGCGGTTTTTCAATGCCTATCGGCTATCTCTGTCAAAGGATTTCTTACGCTGTTTTTGCGGTGGTTTCTGCTTGTTGCGTTCCTGTATCTCACGCAGATGTTTTAACACGCTCTGCTTTTCGGGCGGTCTGTACTGTGCCTTAGCGGTGGCTGTCGGTTTCCTGCTGACTTGACGTTCCCATTCGGCAAGGTCACGGTTATATTGTTCTACAACACTTTCCATTTCTCGGAAAGTACGCATAAACGCCTGCACATCGGGATAACCGTCCTCTTTCAGAATATCGGGCAGCTTATCCAGCTTAACGGAGATTTTCTTTTCCGTCTGCTGTATCTGCTCGGTAATCGTTTTACGCTCTTTGCCCTTGAAAATCCCTTTTGTATCGGCAAGCTACGCTCTCAGTTTTGGAAGAATATCGTCTTGTAAATGACGGATTTCCTTTGCCCCCTCATGCGCTTTTATCATCAGGCTTCGCATATGACGGAACTCTGCCATATCAATATCAAGTGTAGGTTTGGGCGGCATATCCTTTTCCCTGATAAGGCTTTGCAGAAAATCTTTTGCCTTTGCCACAATCCCACGGAACAGATTAGGTAACCAGCCTTTGCTCATGATTGACTGACTTGCTTTTTCGTGTATCTCGGTCTGCTTGACCTCTAAAATCTTTGCTTCGGAAATACCCGATAACAACGCCATATCCGCTGTCCTGTTCCATTCCTGCCTTGCGGTGTTATCCGCTTCAATCTCGGCGGCTTTGGGATTGTTCTTGCCGATTTTCTTGGTGGGAAGATAAACGCTGTTCTTATCAAATACCTTTAACTGCTGTTCGGGATCAGAAATATGCCGATTGATAAGGTCGGTGTAAATCTCTTTTACCTCCCGAAGAAAAGGCTCACTTTTGAATTTATCATCTTTCACGGTAAAGAGGTGGCTTTCGTAAACCTCGCCCTTTTTTATGACGGTGCAGCCTTTTCGTATCTGGCCGTCCTCCCCTGTGATTTCTTTCTTGGTGCGTACCCTTTTGCCTGTTTCATCATAGAACACGCTGCGTGTGGCTATCTTGATGTCAGGTTCAGGAAGCCGTTTTCTTTCGCTGAAGATAAGGTGGATATGATAGTTTGTTTTGCGTTTGTTGTGGTGGAGGGCTGACACGCACTCCACACCATACCGCCTGTGGAACTCCTCCGTAAAATCTTCAAGGACTTCCTGTGGCTCATATCTTGTATATATTTCGGGCAGGGCGATAATCAATTCCCTTGCTTCAATACATTTGCCCTCTGTTCCGCTTCGTTTAAATTCCTGCTGGCTTTCCCTTGCAAGGTTACTCCAAAATTCATTGTCGGCGGTGCGATAGGTGGCATAGAGATTTTCTTGCCTTGCGTGGCTTGTGATATAGGATATTCTTCCCTTGACATTGGGTAGCTTCGACATCTGTATAAATGAGTGTCTTGCCATATACTCCTTCCTCCCGTGACGGGCATACTCTTTTTGCAACCGATAAATCGGTTGCCGCTGTTTCGGCGGCGTAAGCAGACGGACAGCGAAGAAAACAGTGTGCTGTTTTCTTCTGTATCATAGCGGCGGTGCATTGTCCGAAGCTGTGATACAGTGCCCCCTGCAAGGGCGAAATACCCAGAGTACAAATCGAAGATTTGTGCGAGGGGTATATTTCGCTTTCAAACGCCGAGGGCTTGGAGAACAGTTATTCTACTTTGCGGATATCGTTTTCATTGAGCAGGTTTCTTCCCTGATTGACACTCATAAATCGCTCTAAAGTATCCCTGCGGATAATCGCTTTTCTGCCGACCTTGAGGACGGGAAGTTTGCCCCAGTCTACCAACTTACGCATTGTATTTCTTCCGATACCCGTACATTCTGCTGCTTCTTCTATGGTTAACCCCATTTTGATGTTGCTCATTTTATCACCCCCCCCTTTTTTTTTTCAAAATATGCATTTTGCAACTATGTATCTGTAATTATACTTATTTTGCTATCTCTTGCCAACTTGTTTTGCAACTTATTAAGAAATGTTTTTGTCTATTATTAAATTTATGGTTGCAAAATAGGTTTTGCTATGTTATACTATCAGCAATAGGAGGTGAAAACCTTGAAAAAAGAAATTACATTCAACGCAAAACAGGTCGGTGAGCGGGTAAAAGAACGCCGAACAGAATTAAACTTAACAATGCCTGAACTTGGCAAGCGTGTCGGAGTAAACAAATCTACCATTCAAAGATATGAAGCGGACGGTGTAGACCCGAAGCGTACAATGATTATCAAAGGGCTGGCAGAAGCACTCCTGACCACTCCCGAATGGCTGACAGGACTTTCCGAAGATAAGGAATACGACAGCCGCACTTTATATGCAAGGGATATGGAGGAACATATCAAAAAATATCTTGATACGGTTTCTTCTGTGGTAAAGGGAGAACCGCACCAACAGCTGCTCACGACATTCCTCGGAAAGATGATTGACCTCTATACGGTTATGGCTTATCACTTTGCAGACGCAACGGCTGAAGTTGACCGTGTAGCGGAGGACGAAGGCTTAAAGCAGTCCTTACGCCGCTATGCGCTTGAGTCAGGGGCAATTATGGAAAGAGTTTACCGTAAAGAAATGGAACTTCCTATCGAGGATATGAAGCAGTTTTTAGATGGGATTTTACATATCTACGATGAGGGACGCACCGCTGTAAAGATGGGCGACCTGTTCGGGATAGTGACAGCAGCTGAAGAAAGGGTTGCTGAAAAAGAAAAATTCCGTGGCTCTTTGACAAGTGAAAACGATGACTGACACTCATCGGCATAAGTAACCTTATTACTTTACGCACACCATATGTCACAGTCCCGATTGCCACGGATAGAAAGGGGAAATTTATCTATGGCAAAAGGTTCTGTAAGAAAAAAAGGTAAAAAGTGGTACGCACGCTTCTACATCGAAGATGAAAGCGGCAGAAAAGTACAGAAAGAGTTTGTGGGAACAGAAAGCAAGTCTGAAACAGAAGCCCTGCTCAGAAAAGCAATCGCTGACTATGAGGAAAAGAAATTCGTTGCGAAGTCTGAAAACATCACGGTTGGTATGCTGCTCGATCTGTGGGTGGAGGAAGAACTGAAACCCGGCAATTGTTTACAGTCTGCCGAGGTCGGAAGAAGTCCCAGAGGGATACAAGGAATTATCCTTTGTCTGCCTTAGACCTGACGGGGCATTTGAAGCACCGAGTACGGTGGGGATTATGTGCAGGACAGCAAGAAAAAAGTTGGAGGGATTGGAGGATTTCCACTTCCATATGCTCAGACACACCTATACAAGCAATCTGCTTTCAAACGGTGCAGCACCTAAAGATGTGCAGGAACTACTCGGACACGCTGATGTTAGTACCACAATGAACATTTATGCTCACGCTACAAGGGAAGCGAAGCGTACTTCCGCAAGACTACTGGATAAGGTAATCGGCGGAGCATAAAAAATTTCCCTTGTTTCGGCTCATAAGGGCAAAAACAAGGGAAAATACATAAGGTTTGAATATTTAATAGGCGATATGCCTTGAAAACACAGGGTTTACAGAGGATTGAATAGATAAATAAGAATTTGGAGCAAACGTATGGACTATATAATACGAGAAATGAGAAGTGAAGAATATATATTATTAAGTGATTTTTGTACGAAGCGATTTATATTCCAGAAGGAATTGAACCGCCACCTAAATCAGTAATAGAATGTCTAGAATTACAAGAATATATCGTTGAGTTTGGAGAAAACACGACAATGGGCGGTCTGGAGAGCGATTGAAAAGATGGAGAACGTACAGAACATCTACCAGAAGAGCACAGGGCAGAAAAGGGGATAAACCAGTCTTACATTAAAAGGAAATATCGGATAAGTGCAAGATGAAGTACGGTTATGCAGCAATGCAAAAAATGAATATAGTCGTTTTACATATGAATTGAGTGAACCTGCTGATAAATAAAGCATTTTTGATAGATCCATATTTGTTCTTTATTTCACTGAAAAGATAGAAATACATCCTGCTATTTCTCAGCTTTTATAGTGTATATTTTTATATTACTCCATTATACTTGAGATATAAAAATGGGAAAAGAAATCAAGGAAAGGGAGGATGACTATGACTGTATCAGAAAGGATGCAATTGGTTCGAATGATTGAAAAGATTAATGAAAATAAAGAATTTAGTAAAAAGCTGGGTATTACAAATATATCTGTTTTTAAAAATTCAAGTTCTAAAAAATGAATAGAAGAATGAGAGAACTAAGAGAGGAAAAAGATAATGTTCACATTCATATTTTTTGTTTTGATGATTATGGTTTTTGGAAAGTTATTAAAATTATCGGTGAAAGCAGCATGGGGGATAACACATGTAGTACTTACATTGGTGATTCTTCCAATAGTGTTAGTTTTGTTGGTGATAGGGGGCTTGATCTATATTGCCCTGCCGATTTTAGTCATTGTTGGTGTGATTGCTTTGATTAAAGGAATTTAATATTTGAAGCATAAGAAGTCTTGGTAGTTCAAAAGCTACCAGGGCTTTTTGGAATTTGGGGCTAGATGGAAAAGGCAGATACCCTTTAAATTTTGGGGAAAAGTAATGTTAAAGAATAGGAAGTATGTTAAAATATAACAGAAAACGATTTGTTAGAGAATCATCCTGAATTATTCTGAAATAAAAAGTATTATGGACCAGTTGTTGGATTTTTGTTGAGGAGGTGTTTGTTTTGGCTGGTGGAGAAGTTGCAAAAGAATTAAAGCGTATGGTGGGAACGGATGAAACGGTTTTGTATGAGGGGAAACCGGATAAAAGGTGTTTTATTTTTGAAAGTATTTTGAATCCATTATTACCGATTGCAATTGTATGGGCGGTATTTGATGTAGGATTTTTTGGCGTGGCGATGGGGCATATGCAGTTTATCATGATTCCGTTTTTATTATTTCATATGATGCCGGTATGGATTTACTTGGCAGGGGTGATTTTCTCATTTAGAAAATATAAAAATACATATTATATAGTCACAGACCATGCGGTGTATATTTCGAGCGGGATTTTTACGATGAATCTGGAGATGAAAACTTTTGCGGAATTGTCACGTGTAAATCTGCATAGAGGTATTTTTGATCAAATGTTTCATGTAGGCGATGTTCAAATCACAACAAATCAATTTACAAGAAACAATATGCCCGCCATACTGGGGATTAATAGCATTTCAGATTATGCGGAAGTGTATCATCTGGTAAAGAAACTTCAAAAGGATATTTATTCAGATATGATGTATCCAAATGACTTTAGACCGGAAGAAAATCATGGGTATAAAACAAAATATCGGGGATGAAATGAAGATTTTTTGAAAATGACAACGAGAGTATCCATTGAAAAACAACGTAGTATACAATTACTTTACTTTATGTTACACTCAATATATAAGAGTTTCTGAGGGCGTTTTTAGAAGGGCAAATCATTATGTATAGCAAAAGTAAAAAGGATAAGATTTTAATTGTTGATGATTCGAAGATGAATCGTATGATTTTGGCAGACAGATTCGTGTAGAAAGTAAATTAAATAAAGGAACAACGTTTGAAGTAGAGTTGGAGTTTGAACAGGTACAGCGTTCAGAAGAGGAGGAATCCAGAGACTGTCCTCAAAATGTTAAGGAGGATTTGACAGGGTATCATTTCCTTTTGGTGGAGGATAAAGAGATCAATTCTGAAATACTTGGTGAACTTTTGCAGATGCGAGGTGTGACTTTTGTAGTAAAAAAAGATGGGCAGCAGGCTGTAGATGAATTTAAGCAGGCAAAACCGGTTGATATGCAGCTCTTATACAGTACCATTTCTACCCTGCTTCAAAAGCGGAAAGAGGAGCATTATGAACATTTATGACATAGCAAAAGAAGCAGGAGTTTCCATATCAACCGTATCCAGAGTGTTGAACCATAAAGATAGAGTAAATCCGGAGACAAAGAGGCGTGTGGAGGAAATTCTGGAGAAATATGATTATAAACCAAGTGCAATTGCGCGTGGGATGGTAAGCAAGTCTATGAAGACTGTTTCGATTTTAACTGTAGATATCCGGGTGCCGCATTACTCAAGAACGGCGTATACGATAGAACGGGAATTCAGCAGGCGTGGATATGAAGTGACTTTGTGCAATACAGGCGGAGAAGTAGAAGAAACAGAAAAGTATCTGCGGACGGTTCTGGAAAAAAAGGTGGACGGAATTGTTCTGGTAGGTTCGGTATTCAATACAATTTGTAAAAAGCCGGAGATCAGCAGTCTGCTCAAGAAAGTTCCGGTTGTTTTGGCAAATGGAAAGCTGGAACTGCCAAATTCGTATTCCGTATTGGTGGATGATCGATATGGAGTTGCGCTTGCAGTGGAGCATTTGATTCAGAAAGGACATCAGGAGCTTTATTATTTAAAAGATATGAATACGGTCAGTGCACAGTTAAAATGTGAGGGATTTCTCAGTGAAATGGAAAAGCATGGGATTCAGGATGCGGAGAAACGTGTACTGGAAACGGAATTGAGCATTGAAGGCGGAATGCGGGCAGTGGAAAAGCTTTTGGCTGAAAAGCGTGAGATTACCGGTATTGTATGCGGAGAAGATATGACAGCCGCAGGAGCGGTAAAAGCTTTGCTGCGTCATGGATTCAGAGTGCCGGAGGATGTGGCTGTGACCGGGTATAATAATTCAGAATATGCCAGAATATGCGAACCTCAGTTGACAACGGTAGATAACAAACCGGAGTTGGTAGCGATGATGAGTGTACAGCTTTTGACCAGCTTGATTGAGAAGGCGGATGCGTATTCTTCTTGTACGATACAGCCGGAATTGGTGATCGGGCAGACGAGCTGAACGAATAAAATAATAGAAAAGAGAGGATTTTTGTCAAAGGGATAAAAATCCTCTCTTTTTTAAAATGATAAAAAATAAAAACGCTTTCATACTTTTTTGACAAAGAAACGGTGAATATTGCACGAAAATAAATACATAAAATTATCTAAAATGACGAAATAAAAGCGCTTTTACTCCGTAATGTTGACAAATATGAAAAAGTGAATATAATGAAAATTAAAGAAAGCGCTTTTACAAACTTTCAAAAATTTTCATTTGTCAGAATCGAAAGGAGTTTATCATGAGAGTTCAGTATGATGTTATGGTACAGGAGTTTACGAGAGTATTGGAGAAGAAGGGATTTGTTCATGAAGATGCGGAGAATGCAGCAGTTATTTTTGCCCAGAACAGTCTGGCAGGCGTATTTTCACATGGATTGAATCGTTTCCCTCGTGTAGTCAGCTATTTGGAAAAGGGAGAGATTGATACAACCGCGAGAGCAACGTGTGAGATGCAGATGGGAGCAATCGAGCGTTGGGACGGACATCGTGGATTTGGACCGCTGAATGCAAAACGGGCAATGGATCGGGCTTGCGAACTGGCCAAAGAATATGGAGTTGGCTGTGTGGCTTTGGGAAATAATAACCACTGGATGCGCGGCGGTACATATGGATGGCTGGCAGCGGATAACGGCTGCATCGGGATCTGCTGGTCCAATACAATGCCGAATATGCCGGCATGGGGCGGATTGAATCGAAAGATTGGTAACAATCCACTGATTATAGCAGTGCCGCGTTCAAATGGTGAACATGCGATGATTGATTGTGCTGTTTCTCAATTTTCATATGGTAAGATTGAAGATTGTAAATTAAGAGGTGTACAGCTTCCGGTTCCGGGAGGATATGACACAAAAGGACAGCTTACAACAGATCCGGCAGAGATTGAGAAAACATGGCGGGTACTTCCGATGGGATACTGGAAGGGAAGTGGACTTTCTATTGTACTGGATCTGATCGCTACAGTTTTGACAAATGGAAATTCTGTACAGAAAATCGGAACATTCGGAGATGAGATCGGACTGACCCAGATTATGATCGCAATCGATCCGACAAAGTTTAATACGGTAGAAGAAACCGATGCCATCGTAGATGAAATTCTGGCAGATGTAAAATCTTCTGAGCCGATCACAGAAGGTGGAGAAGTATTCTATCCGGGTGAATTAGAGTTAAAGAGTATCAAAGAGAATAAAGAACAGGGAATCCCGGTAATCGAGGAAGTATGGGAATCTGTTTTAAATATGTAAGTTAAATCTGATGGAAACAGAGAGACAGGAGGAAATATCATGGAATATATTATAGGAATTCTATTGCTTATCTCATTTGCCGGACTTGCAATCTATGCTGTTCGCGGCGGAAATCTGATGATGGGCATGTTGATCATGGGGATTGTCTGGACAGTACTTCCATTGATCGGAAATACATTTGCAACCAATCCGGAATTTATTGCCGCATATCCGGGCGTTACGGATATCAGCGTTGTGGACGCGATTACGAAAGTTTTCCAGTCCGGTCCGGAAGGCTGGGGAAGCGTTTTGGTCAATGTTGTATTTGGTGCTTGGTTCGGTCGAGTTTTATTGCAGACGGGGATTGCGGATGCATTGATCCGGAAAGCAGTAGAGCTTGGTGGAGATAAACCGGTAATCATCTGTGTTTTGTTGTCTACTGTAACAACTGCAATCTTTTCTACATTGTTTGGAGCCGGAGCTGTCGTTGCGATCGGTGTGATTATTCTGCCGATTCTGATGAGTATCGGAATTCCAAAGACCTTGGCGATTGGTTCTTTTATGATGAGCGTTGGTGCAGGCATGTACTTGAACCCGGTGCTGACCGGACAGTTTCTGGCATTCTTCCTTGGAGAAGACGGAAAACAGCTGATCACTTATGACGATCCGGCTCGTCTTCGCTGGGCTGGAATCGGAGTTGCAGTGCAGCTGCTTATGGTAATTGTTATGTGTATTGTATCTTTGAGAAAGAAAAAAACAGTACATGCATGGAGCGCTTCCGCAGCGAGAAAAGCACGACCGGGATATGTACCGACAATTGCACTGATTGCACCGATTCTTCCGGTTGTACTTCTGGTGGTGTTTAATGTACCGATTATTCTGGGATTTACCATTGGTAGTTTTTATGCACTCTTTGTCTGTGGAAAACTGAAGTCTTTCCGCGGCGCATGCAGAGTGTTGAACAAGGATTTTTATGATGGTGTTGTAGATACAGCTCCGCTTGTAGGATTTCTTTTGATGATTCCGATGTTCAACAAGGCGGCAGAGTTATGTGTTCCGTATTTTAATGCATTGCTTGGAAATATCATTCCAAACAATACATTGGTAATCAGTATTGCATTTGCTTTGCTGGCGCCTCTGGGACTGTTCCGAGGCCCGCTGACCTTGTTTGGATGTGGAGCCGCAACCTTGGGAATTTTAAAAGGAATCGGATTTTCCACTCCGTATTTATTTGCATTGATGGTAATTCCGTCAATTACAATGAATGTTTCTATCTGTATGACACAGAGCTGGATTGCATGGGGTGTAAGTTATGCAAAGGTATCTACCAGAGAACATCTGAAAAAGACACTGCCGGTTGCATGGGGCGTATGTATCATCATGCAGGCAATCACTTACATAATGTTCGGTTAAGGAGGAATTTCAAATGAGTGATAGAAAAGTACGTATGGGAATTGACGTTGGCGGAACACATACGAAAGCAGTAGCCATTGACAATGCCACACATGAAATTATCGGAAAATCTTCCGTAAAAACAACACATGATGATAAGGCAGGCGTTGCAGCAGGAGTTGTTCAGGCCTTTCAGAACTGTTTAAAAGAAAATAATATAGATCCAAAAGATGTCATTTTCGTTGCACATTCAACAACACAGGCAACCAACGCATTGATTGAAGGCGACGTTGCCAATGTTGGTGTAGTAGGTGTGGGACCAAAGGGCGTAGGCGGATGGATTGCAAAAGCACAGACAAATATGAAGGATATCAATTTGGGCTCCGGACGCTTTATTCGTCTGAAAAACCGATTTATCTGTGATGAAAATCTGTCGGATCAGTTGGTGACAGATACGATCAAATCTCTGGTGAGTGAGGGTGCACAGGTAATTGTTGCCAGTGAATCTTATGGTGTGGATGATATGGAAAATGAAACCGGTATCTGTAAGATTGCGAAAGATATGGGGCTGGAGGCAACTGCAGCCAGTGAAATCACAAAGCTGTATGGATTGACAAGACGAACACGTACGGCTGCGATCAACGCGTCGATTTTACCGAAGATGTTGAATACAGCAAATTCTACAGAGCAGAGTGTTAAGAGTGCAGGAGTAGAAGTGCCGCTTATGATCATGCGTGGTGACGGCGGAGTTATGGAAATCAGTGAGATGAAGAAACGTCCGGTTTTGACGATGTTATCCGGTCCTGCAGCTTCTGTTATGGGAAGTTTGATGTATCTGCGTGCATCCAATGGCGTTTATTTTGAAGTGGGTGGAACTACGACAAATATCGGTGTTATCAAAGACGGACGTCCTGCCATTGACTATTCAAATGTAGGCGGTCACCGTACTTATATCAGCAGTCTGGACGTACGGGTTCTGGGTGTTGCAGGAGGAAGTATGGTGCGTGCAGATAAGAGCGGAGTGAAAGATGTAGGACCGCGTTCCGCACATATCGCAGGTATGGATTATGCAGTATTTACTCCGGAAGAGGAAATCGTAGAGCCGAAGGTTGTCTTCTTTAGTCCAAAAGAAGGAGATCCTGCCGACTATGTAGCAATTGAGCTGAAAAACGGAAAACGGATTACAATTACCAATACATGTGCAGCCAATGTATTAGGATTGATCAAACCGGAATATTTTGCATACGGAAATGCAAATGCAGCGCGTAAGGCAATGCAGCCTTTGGCTGATTATATGGGAAAAACGGTTGAGGAAGTAGCGACACAGATTTTGACAAGAGCGTATGAAAAAATTGAACCGATCATCATGGAGCTGGCAGAGAAATACCGTCTGGAAAAAGATCAGATCAGTTTGGTCGGTGTTGGCGGAGGAGCTGCGGCGCTGATTGGATTCTGTTCGGATAAGATGGGACTTCGCTATTCAATCCCGGATAATGCCGAAGTAATTTCTTCAATTGGTGTGGCATTGGCGATGGTACGTGATGTGGTAGAACGAGTAGTTCCCAATCCGACACCGGAGGATATCCGTTCCATCAAAGCGGAGGCAATTGATAAAGCAGTGGAAAGTGGAGCAGCGGCAGACAGCGTAGATGTACATATTGAAATCGATCCGCAGACTTCCAAATTGACAGCCATTGCATTGGGATCGACAGAGGTGAAGACAACGGATCTGCTGAAGGAGTGTACAGCAGAGGAGGCTCGTCAGTTGGCGGCAGAAGATTTGAAAGAAGAACCGTCAGCGATTACAGAAGAGTGTGCGACAAAGAATTTCTATGTATTTGGTACAGACAGAAAAGGAAAACATCCGGTGCGTATTCTGGATAAGAAAGGCTTTATCAAAGTACAGAGAAACGATGGAAAGGCAATTCTTACCAAGGCAGGAAGTTATCGAAACGTAGTATCTCAGATGTGGGAAGAACTGGCAATCTATCAGCAGGATGCTATTTTAAGACCGGATTATTACATCTGTGCCGGAGCACGTGTGATGGATTTCTCGGGATCCGTTGATCTGGACAAGATTATGATGCTGATGGAAGTGGAAATGCAGATGATCAATCCGGCAGATGAAGTGATTATTGTAGGAGCAAAAAACAGCCTGTAATTATAGAAAGCAGGATAGAAGGGAGTGCTGTTTATGGAAAAGAAGAAAAGAAATCGTTTACTGGATGCCTTATCCGGACATGGCACTCCCGATGTACGACCGAAATATCGGGAAGTGCCGTTGGAGGAGATGGTACAGACTTTAGAGCAGGTGCCGGAAGAAGTATGGGGGAGATATGCATTTGCCAGAGAACCTCTGGAAGGAAAATTTACAGAGGAGCAAAAGAGCGAATATATCAGAAAGGCAAATGCATGCGGATGTCAGTGGGCAGAGCGTATTGCAAATGTATATTGTACGAGAGATCCTCATCTTTTGGCAAGGCAGATGGGATTGCACATAAAAACGCCGAATGTACCGACAGGAGGCGGTGTGGTTTTATTTGCACAGTATGTGCAGCCGGATGAAATTACGATTTTTATGGATTGTGTGGAAAAAGCTGCACAGTTACAGAAAAAATGTGGGTGTGCACTTTTGGAAAAAGAGACACTGACAAAGATTCTGCTGGCTCATGAGCTGTTTCATGCCGTAGAGGAACTTCACGAAAAGGAAATTTATACCCGTACGGAGAAGGTGGAACTTTGGAGAAAACCGTTTTCAAATCGTTCTGCAATCGTATGTTTGTCCGAGATTGCGGCAATGGCATTTGCTGCTGAGCTGCTGGGACTGACAGTATCTCCGTATATGCTGGATGTACTTCTGGTGTATGTATATGATCAGAATACAGCCTGGGGATTATATGATGAAATACAAAATATAACAGCAAGGAGAGTTGGAGATGCTGACGACAAAGATTCAATTAGCGGAAAAATATGATTATCTCAGCGAGAAGTTCAAAAAAGCATTTGCTTTTTTGCGCGAGACGGATTTGGCTGCACTTCCATTGGGGAATATTCCCATTGATGGAGAAGAGGTTTTTGCAAATGTACAGAGTTATCAAACGATGACTCCCGAAGAATGTCCGTTTGAAAGTCATCGAGCTTATTTTGATGTACAGTATGTGGCAGAAGGAGAAGAGTGTTTTGGATATGAGGAAGTGGAACTTCTGACGCCTTCTATGGAATATGATGAAGAACGAGATTTGATCTTTTATGAAGAACCACAGGAGGCCGGCTGTGTCGTATTGAAAGCCGGAGATTTTGCAATCGTACCGCCGGAAGATGGACATGCACCGCGACGAATGACAAAGAACGGAGCTTGTCAGGTTAAAAAAATTGTGGTAAAGGTAAGAGTATAAAAAAATATGTGAAAAAAGTGACCGCATCTGTTGTGCGGTCATTTTTGTAGGAAAAATGGATTGAGTTATAAGAAAGAGTGGACAAAGCCTTGTAAAAAAACTGGAAAGAAATAAGAAATCTGTTATAATAGGGAACATATAATTAGAAGTAGAGAAAAAAGGAAGTGAGGTTTATACTATGAAAAAACTATGGAAGAGTCTGCCATTTCGACTATTGCTTGGTGTGGTTGTGGGTATTTTGGCAGGACTGGTGGCTAATACAGCAGTTATGAATGTTGTAGTTACATTTAAGTATGTACTTGGACAATTGATCAATTTCTGTGTGCCGCTGATTATTATTGGATTTATAGCACCGTCTATTACGAAATTGGGAAATAATGCATCCAGGATTCTGGGAGTGGCAGTCAGCATCGCCTATTTGTCCTCGATTGCGGCTGCTCTTGGTTCTATGGCAGCCGGTTATGGGCTGATTCCGCATCTGTCCATTGTTACAGAGGTAGAAGGCCTGAAAAAACTGCCGGACGTAGTATTCCAACTGGATATTCCTCAGATCATGTCTGTGATGAGTGCGCTTGTTTTTTCTGTACTGGTCGGACTGGCGGCAACTTGGACGAAGGCGCATACGATTACAAATATACTGGATGAGTTTCAAGATATCGTACTGGAGATTGTGAAACGCGTGGTGATTCCGGTGCTTCCTGTATTTATAGCATTGACATTCTGCGGACTTTCTTATGAGGGAACCATTACCAAACAACTTCCGGTATTTTTGAAGGTTGTGTTGATTGTTATGGTTGGGCATTTTATCTGGCTTACAGTTCTGTATGCTCTTGGAGGTGCATATTCGGGCAGCAATCCGCTCAATGTAATTAAAAATTATGGACCTGCATATATTACAGCGGTAGGAACTATGTCTTCAGCAGCAACGCTTGCAGTTGCACTTCGTTGTGCAAAGAAATCAGAACCGACTCTGCGGGATGATATGGTTGACTTTGGAATTCCGCTGTTTGCAAATATTCATTTGTGCGGTTCGGTGCTGACAGAAGTATTCTTTGTCATGACTGTTTCTAAGATTTTGTACGGAACACTTCCGTCATTGGGTACCATGGTACTGTTCTGCGTACTTCTGGGTGTGTTTGCAATTGGAGCGCCGGGAGTTCCGGGAGGTACTGTGATGGCATCTCTTGGTCTGATTACCGGTGTGCTTGGATTTGATGAAACTGGAACTGCTCTGATGTTGACGATCTTTGCTTTGCAGGACAGCTTTGGTACTGCATGTAATGTAACCGGAGACGGCGCTCTTACGATGATACTTACCGGATATGTGAAAAAGCACAAGATTGAGAAGAAAGAGATTCAGACCATTCGTTTCTAAAGTAATTCGGAACTTTTGAGCGTTGGATCAAAGGCGGCTTCGATGGTACGGATCGGCTGGATTTCCAACACATAGTCCGGAGGAAGTTCCCGCGGAGACATGCCGGTGATGTCTTTGAAGATTCGATTGAAGTGTCGAATGGTATCAAAACCGCACCGGGATGCGATTTCTGTCATAGACAGGTGTTCCTGATTTTGATTGAGGAGGTCAATTGCTTTTTCCAGACGTACCGTATTCAAATATTGGGAAAATGTCATTCCGGATATTTTCCGGAAAAATTTCGAAAAATATGGTTCTGAGAACCCCATATATGCAGCTGCATCAGAAAAGGTGATGTAGCTGTATTTTTTATCGATTTCTTCCAATAGATGTTTGTAGTTTGCAATGGAAGAATGTTCATTGTCAATCTGTCTCGGAGTGCAGGTTTCACCGCGAAAAATCTGAATCATCAAGGCAATCACAGACTGACGGATCTGAAGTTCATAAAAAGGTTTTTGTTCGGCAAGTTCTGTCTGAATCTGGTGATGGAACGATAAAATTGGATAGGGGTGTTTCAGCTGGGCAGTGGATAACTTATACTGCGATAGCAAATCATGAATCAGTGCCGGATGGAACATCAAAATAGCAACAATACTGTGTTCCTCGCTTTTGATATAGTGGATTTCACCACTGTCCAGAAAGATAGCGTCTCCTTCTGTTAGCTGGTAGTTCTGGTGGTTGTGGGAGACGGTGATGGTTCCGGTTTCCACGTAGATCAATTCACACTCCAGGTGCCAGTGAGGAAGATTTTGCAGATGGCGATAACGTCCTGCCCAGACCTGTTCTTTGCCTTTGTAATTCCTTTTTTCAAAATTTGCGAGCATTGTAATAACTCCTTTCCGAAAAAGAGTGATATATTTATATTTATTTTACAACTTAGGTTAATAAATGTCTAGAATAGGATAAGATAGTTCTTTCATAATGCATTGATTTGGGCTATACTTTGAGGTAGAAATGAAGAGCGAAAAGAAGTAAAAAGGAAGGAGTTTTTTAGTATGAATAAGGAAAAAGCAATTCACTGTATTGAGAGTGGTCAGGCTGTTTTGGGAATCGAGTTTGGTTCTACAAGAATTAAGGCTGTATTGATCGATGAGGAGTATCAGACTATCGCTTCAGGAAGTCATGATTGGGAGAATCGTCTGATAGATAATGTTTGGACGTATTCTATGGAGGATATCCGGAATGGCCTGCAGGATTGTTATGCAGAGATGAAGAAAGATGTAAAAGCAAAATACGATCTTACAGTAACGAAATTAGGTGCCATTGGATTTAGTGGAATGATGCATGGATATCTGCCTTTTGATGGAGAGGGTAAGCAGTTGGCAGAGTTCCGTACATGGAGAAATACGATTACAGAACCAGCTTCTGAAAAATTATCAGAGGTATTCCAGTTCCATATTCCGCAGCGTTGGAGCGTGGCGCATTTATATCAGGCAATTTTAAATGGAGAAGAGCATGTTAAGGAGATTCGTTTCATTACGACTCTGGCAGGATATATTCATTGGCAGCTGACCGGAGAGAAGGTTATGGGAATCGGAGAGGCAGCAGGTATGTTCCCGATTGACTCTGCAAACCATACATGGGATGGTAAAATGTTGACACAGTTCGATGAATTGATCGCTGAAAAAGGATTTTCCTGGAAGATAGAAGAGATTCTTCCAAAAGTGCTGGTGGCTGGAGACAATGGCGGTGCATTGACAGAGTCAGGCGCGAAATTATTGGATCCGGCAGGAGATCTGGAGGCAGGTGTTCCAATGTGTCCGCCGGAAGGTGACGCAGGGACCGGAATGACCGCAACGAATAGTGTGGCAGTTCGTACAGGAAATGTATCAGCCGGAACCAGTGTGTTTGCAATGGCGGTACTGGAAAAACCGTTGACAAAGCCTTATGAGGAAATAGATATGGTAACAACGCCGGCAGGAGATCCGGTTGCAATGGTGCATTGTAATAACTGTACTTCTGACTTGAATGCATGGGTTGGTCTTTTCAAAGAATGTCTGGAGGCATTTGGACATGAAGTGGATATGAATACATTGTTTGGAACATTGTATAACAAGGCATTGGAAGGAGACGCAGACTGCGGCGGACTTTTGGCATATAACTATTTTTCCGGAGAACATATTACAGGTTTTGAGGCAGGCCGTCCTCTGTTTGTTCGAAAACCGGACAGTAAATTTACATTGGCTAACTTTATGAGAGTGCATTTGTGTACTTCTTTAGGTGCGTTGAAAACGGGAATGGATATTCTGATTAAGCAGGAGCATGTAGAGTTGGATAAGATGCTTGGTCATGGCGGATTGTTTAAGACAAAAGGTGTAGGTCAGAGAATTCTGGCAGCAGCGATCAATACGCCGGTTTATGTTATGGAAACAGCAGGAGAAGGCGGAGCCTGGGGAATTGCACTGCTTGCTTCTTATATGACACATAAGGGCGAAGGAGAGAGTCTGACAGATTATTTGGCACAGAAAGTTTTTGGCGGAGAAGAAGGTGAACGGATGGAACCGGTTGTTTCTGACGTAGATGGATTTGAGAAATTTATGGAATTGTATACAGCAGGTCTTCCGATTGAACGGGCGGCAGTGGAGAATGTAGAGTAAGAAAGAGAAGGAGAATAAAGGTCATGTTAGAAGAACTGAAACGACAGGTATATGAAGCGAATATGCTGTTGCCAAAGCATGGGTTGGTTACATTTACATGGGGAAATGTAAGTGGGATTGATCGTGAAAAAGGGCTGTTTGTTATCAAACCAAGCGGGGTAGATTATGAGAAACTGACACCGGAAAGCATGGTTGTTGTGAACTTGAAAGGTGAAAAGGTGGAAGGCGAGTATAATCCGTCTTCTGATACAGCTACTCATGTAGTGCTGTATAACCGTTTTCCGAATATTGGCGGAATTGTACATACACATTCCCCATGGGCTACCAGCTGGGCACAGGCAGGAAGAGATATTCCATGTTATGGAACAACCCATGCGGATTATATTTATGGAGAAGTTCCTTGCGTGCGAAATTTGACAAAAGAAGAAATTGATGAGGCGTATGAGTGGAATACAGGTGTTCTGATTGCGGATGAATTTGAACGCTTACAGAAGGATTATGTTGCGGTTCCGGCTGTGTTATGTAAGAATCATGGCCCGTTTACATGGGGAAAAGATGCCAATGAGGCAGTTCATAATGCAGTGGTTTTGGAAGAGGTTGCGAAGATGGCTGCGCGTTGTGAGATGTTAAATCCAAAAAATCAGTCTGCACCGCAGGAACTGCAGGATAAGCATTATTATAGAAAACATGGTGAAAATGCATATTATGGACAAGGAGGGAAATAAGCATGCAGCAAAAAGCATATAAGTTTTGGTTTTGTACCGGATCACAGGATCTCTATGGAGAAGAATGTCTGGCGCATGTGGCAGAACATTCTAAGATTATTGTAGAGGCACTGAATAAATCCGGAAATCTTCCATATGAGGTTGTATGGAAACCTACGTTGATTACAAATGAATTAATCCGTAAAACATTCAATGAAGCAAATATGGATGATACATGTGCAGGTGTGATTACATGGATGCATACATTTTCTCCGGCAAAATCATGGATTTTGGGCTTACAGGAGTTTCGAAAACCATTGCTTCATCTCCATACACAGTTTAATCGGGAAATTCCATATGATACCATTGATATGGATTTCATGAATGAGAATCAGTCTGCTCATGGAGATCGGGAGTTTGGGCATATTTTCAGTCGTCTTGGTATGGAACGAAAAGTCGTTGCAGGACACTGGGAAGACGAGAATGTGCAGAAACGGATCGGTTCCTGGATGCGTACTGCAATTGGTGTGATTGAGAGCAGTCATGTACGTGTGATGCGTATTGCAGACAATATGCGTAATGTGGCTGTTACAGAAGGCGACAAGGTAGAGGCTCAGTTGAAATTTGGCTGGGAAGTAGATGCATATCCTGTTAATGAAATCGTAGAAGCAGTAAATGCGGTTTCTCAGGCTGATATAGACACTCTTGTAGAAGAATATTACAGCAAATATCAGATTTTGTTAGAAGGAAGAGATGAAAAAGAATTCCGGAAACATGTTGCAGTACAGGCTGGAATTGAGATTGGATTTGAGCGTTTTCTGGAAGAAAAGAATTATCAGGCAATTGTAACACATTTTGGGGATCTGGGAGGTCTGAAACAGCTTCCGGGACTGGCAATTCAGAGATTGATGGAAAAGGGATACGGATTTGGTGCTGAAGGAGATTGGAAAACAGCTGCCATGGTTCGGATTATGAAGATTATGACACAGGGAATGAAAGATGCGAAGGGAACCTCTTTCATGGAAGATTACACGTATAATCTGGTGCCGGGAAAAGAAGGCATTCTTCAGGCGCATATGTTGGAAGTTTGTCCGACAATTGCAGATGGTCCGATCAGTATTAAAGAACAGCCATTGTCTATGGGTGACAGAGAGGATCCGGCAAGACTTGTATTTACAGCAAAAGAGGGTCCGGCGGTTGCTACTTCACTCATTGATCTTGGTGACCGGTTCCGTCTGATCATCAATGATGTGAATTGCAAGAAGACAGAGAAACCGATGCCGAAACTCCCGGTGGCAACAGCGTTCTGGACACCGGAGCCAAATCTGCAGACCGGCGCAGAAGCATGGATTCTTGCCGGTGGAGCACACCATACTGCATTTTCCTATGATTTGACAGCAGAACAGATGGGTGACTGGGCGGCTGCCATGGGAATCGAAGCGGTTTATATTGATAAGGATACTACAATCCGTAATTTTAAAAATGAGTTAATGTGGAACTCTGTTGTCTATCGCAAGTAAGAGAAACGTGAGACAGAATAGAAAAAAAGTTTTAAAGTGGTTGATACAGAATAAAGCGGTGCTGCCCGGGGAGGGTGCAGCACTGCTTTGTGCATTTTTTTATAGTTGCATCTACGCTCAGAATAGAGTACCTTTTCCAAAGAAAATCGTAGCTACAATTCTTATTGCGCTGTTTTTTCATGTTGTTAATCTGGCGGCTCGAAGTGATTCTTCTTGTCATAAGATTCCAAATCAATATTGTTGTGTGATTGCACTGTTAGCATTTGCGGCAGCTCCGGTAATGACGGAAATATCGATAGGAGAACGATTGGCAGGCGGTGGAATTGTCAGTGTTCCGATGCTGATGTTATCTCTGGGGAAAAAGGGGAGCTTTGGCGGCGGGGATATAAAATTCATGGGAGCCTGTGGTCTCTTCTGGGGATTTGAAATTATATGGAAGTCTTTTGTTTTTTCAGTTATTATAGCAGCCTTTTATGGGATATGGCTTTTGTCTCAAGGGAAAACAAAGAATACATTGATTCCAATTGGAGTATTTCTGCAGACCGGGATGATTCTTGAAGTTTTTTTGTTTGCATGGAGTGTGTGGAAGGGGTAGGATAGAAAGTGAAAAATCAAGTTGAAATCTATCGTTGTTCCATTTATAATGAAGATAATGCAAGACAGAAATGATATAAATTTATAAGAATTCGAAACTAAAATGGGTTAACGGGATGTGAAAGAGTCCCGGACTGGAGGACAGGATGACAGGAAAATATGAAGGAATGGCGGTAGGCGTATTTGAACTGGATAGTGAGTGTGCCTGCTTTGTAGCTTTGGATGCGGCAGCAAAAGCCGCAGCGGTAAAGATACAGGGAGTGGAGAGAAATCGACTTTCCGCAGGTGCATGTGTGAAGATGCGAGGAAGGGTATCTGATGTGAAAGCAGCGATGGAGGCGGCTCTTTCAGTAGCTGCACCGATTTCCAAGATTGTTTCCCATACGGTGATTGCAGCGCCGACAGAAGACACAGAGACAGCGCTTGCAATGACGATTGGGAGATAGACAGGGAAAATAAATATAATGGAAAGTAGAGGTACATATATGAGATATGGTGCATTTGGACTTGTAGAAGTCCTGGGAGATGCCAATGCAGTATTGGTAGTGGATCAGATGCTGAAGGCGGCGGATGTGACGTATGAAGCTAAAGATACAAAGTGTGGCGGACATGCTCTTGTATTTGTCAGCGGAAGTGTATCGGCGGTGACAGCGGCAGTTGAGAGCGTGACGGAATCTTCTCCTTGCAGAATTTTTAATTCTGCGGTGATTTCCAATCCATCAGAAGAGATGGTTGAGATTGTAGAAATGTTCAAAAAGTAGGTCAGGATTGGCCTACTTTTTATAATGATAGTAAGATGAAAAAAATGAGAGGAGGATTGCGATGAAAACATTGCAGAAAGACATGACAACCGGGAATCCGGGCAAAATTATTTTAGACTTTACATTTCCCATTTTCCTGGGAAATGTTTTTCAGCAGTTTTATAATATGGCAGATACGGTGATCGTTGGAAAGTTTGTCGGAACAAAGGCGCTTGCCGCGGTAGGAAGCACCGGGACGATCATGTTCTTGATCTTGGGATTTGTATTGGGAATGACAGCAGGATTTACTGTTCTGACAGCACAGAAGTTTGGGGCCGGAGATATGAAAGCGATGCGGCAGACGGTTGGCGGCGCATCTCTTTTGAGTATTATTATGACGATTATCCTGACAGTAATCAGTATGTTGTTTATGAAACCTCTGCTCTATTTTATGCAGACTCCGGCAGATATTTTTGAAGATGCATATGCATATATTATGGTAATCTGTGCAGGGATCGGAGCGCAGATGCTGTATAATCTGCTGGCAAGTATTTTGAGAGCCTTGGGAAACAGTAAGATTCCACTTTATTTTTTGATATTATCTGCGTTGTTAAATATTGTGCTGGATCTGGTATTGATTCTTGTATTTGGTATGGGAGCGCCGGGGGCAGCGTACGCTACGGTAATTTCACAAGGTGTTTCGGGAATCTTGTGTCTGATATATATTATTAAGAAAATTCCAATCCTGAAAATGGAAAAAGATGACTGGCGGCCAAAAGGACATTTGCTGAAACTACAATTGGCAGTGGGATTTCCGATGGCATTGCAGTATTCCATTACTGCAATTGGTACAATGATGGTGCAGACGGCGCTGAATATTCTTGGATCAACGCTGGTGGCAGCGTTTACTGCCGCATCAAAAATTGAGCAGATTGTAACACAGGCATTTGTGGCGTTGGGAACGACTCTTGCGACCTATTCTGCTCAGAATATTGGTGCCGGTAAAGTCAAAAGGATCCGTCAGGGATTCCGTTCCGCTACCATTATGTCCTTTGTTTATGCGGTAATCACAGGAATTTTGATTATGTTTGTTGGAAAATATATGACGTATTTTTTTGTTTCCGGAAATGTGGAAGAGATTATGAACGCAGTGGATATTTATTTGAAATGCGTCGGTATTTTCTTTATTCCGTTGGCGGTAGTGAATCTGTATCGAAATGGAATACAGGGAATGGGATATGGTTTACTTCCGATGATGGCGGGGGTTGCAGAGTTGATTGGTCGTGGAATCGTAGCGGTTCTTGCAGCAAGAAAGAAGAGTTATGCAGGGGTGTGTATGGCAAGTCCGATTGCCTGGATTTTTGCAGCAGCATTGTTGATCGTAATGTACTTCTATATTATGAAACATGATATGAAGAAATTACGGGATGCAGAAGAACAGTAAGATAGAGTAGAAAAATGAAAATCTGCCGCAGAGAGGATATTCTGTCGGCAGATTTTTGATTTCTACGCATGTGATAAACAGTCTGGTGGACTATTTTGAGTGTTATAGCAGACGGAGGGATCAGATTAAAGTTTCAAGAGAAGCAAATTCGTATCCCATTTCCTCCCATTTTGTAAGAAGTTCATCCAAGATGTCTGCGTTTGTTTTGGAAGTGCTGTGCAGCAGGACGATTGCACCGGGATGTATTCTTCCAAGTAGTTTTTGGAAGGCCTCTTCTTTGGACGGTTGATTGTTTTCATACCAGTCGACGTAAGCAAGACTCCAGAAAAAAGTATGGTACCCCAGATCTTTTGCCATTTGTAGATTGGATTCGTTGTATTTTCCCTGTGGAGGGCGGTAGAATTTGGTCATTTCTTCTCCGACGACTTCTTTGTACTGGGATTCTACATCGGAAAGTTCTTTTTCAAAGGATTCTTTTGTGGCAATTTGGGACATATCCGGGTGGTGATATGTATGGTTTCCGATGATATGTCCCTCTTCATGAATTCGCCTGACCAGATCAGGATTGTCTTTGATATAGGTTCCAACGACAAAGAATGTGGCTTTTACATCATGCTTTTTCAGGGCATCCAGAATGGCGGGCGTATTTCCGTTTTCAAAACCGGCATCAAATGTGAGATAGAGCTTTTTCTCGGTGGTGTTTTCTGCATAGTATGCGTTATATTTTTTCAGCTCTTCAAAGGAGGCATTGGCAACAGGCGGTTCTCCATCTTGCTGGAAACTCAATCCCCAGTTTCCCTCAGCAGCAGTCGGGACTGTTTTTGGAGAAAAAGAAGTTCGGATGTATGCTGCCAGATTTCCGAAAAGAAATGCGAGAAGAAAAAGTAAAAGAATGCGGATCCGTTTTGTTTTCATGATTCACCAGAAGTTTTTGTTTTAATATATGTCAGAAGATTGATTTATAATACAGAATGTGATAAAGTTGGTACGAAATTTTGTTCAGATAGAGTTGACAGGAGATAAAAGAGAGAATGAAGAAACGAGCAGCATTATTTTTTGATATTGATGGAACTATTTTAAGCAATGATACACATACAATTCCGCAAAGCGCATTAGATGCGATGGCTGAGGCACAGAAAAACGGACATTTACTTTTTGTAAATACCGGACGGACCATTTGTGCGCTGCCAAAGGAGTTGTATGCATTTGATTTTGATGGGTATTTATGTGGCTGCGGCTGCTATTTGGTGTATCGGGATGAGGTGCTGCTGGAAAGTCATATTGATTTGCCAAGGGGAAATGAGATCCTTGAAAAAGTATATGAATGTAAGATCGGAGTGGTGCTGGAAAGTTCGGAAGATGTTTATTTTCCGGAGGCAAAATCCCGATTCGCAGAACTTGAAAATGCCAGAGAACATTTTGGAAGTCTTGGGCTTGGAAAGAAATTATATATTGAAAGTAAAAAGTGTCAATATGATAAATTGTTTTTGTATACAGATGAAAAGAGTGATGTAAAAACGTTGTTTCAGTTTATAGAGCAGGATATGGAAGCGATAGATCGAGGCGATGGGATGTATGAGGTGATTCAGAAAGGATATTCCAAGGCAACGGCATGCGAAGCTATATTGGAGAAATTTGATATTGACAGAGAACAGTCCTATGTGTTTGGAGATAGTTTAAACGATTTGTCAATGTTTGAATTTGCAAATCATACGATTGCGATGGGGGATCATGCAAAAGGGTTGGAACCGTATACGGAATTTATAACAAAACGGGTAGAAGAGGATGGAATTGCCTGTGCATTAAAGCATTACGGGTTAATTTGAGACAGATTGGAAAAGCTGTAATGGCAGACCCTGAAAGGGGAAGACCATTACAGCTTTTGTATTTATTGTGATTCTTTTTAAGATGGAAAATTACAGATTGCCGGTGTGTTTGAAGAAATCTGTTGTGGTAGGATAAATAAAACTGTCTCCAATCTGTCGCAGTAAAATTACATTTAAACGATTGTTTAGATTTTTTTTGTCTAACGTAATCGCATCGAGAAGTTCTTCCATCGGGAGCCCACATTCGTGAGGAAGTCCATAGGTGTTCAGTAAAGATTTGATAGCGTCGGCTGTTCCCGGAACTGTCAGCTGTTGTTTCTCACTGAGCAGGCTGATTTGGTACATTCCGATGGCAACTGCCTCCCCATGGCTTTCTCTTTGGTAATGAAAATACTGTTCCAATGTATGAGCTAATGTATGACCAAAGTTCAGGAGCATACGTTCACCGGTATCAAATTGGTCGTTTTCGACAACCTTGCGTTTGATATCGACGCATTTGAAAATAATTTCCGGAAGCAGTTCTTTCAAATCTTCAAAAGAGGAGTGGCTCTGCAGTGTCTGGAACAGTGCGGCGTCTTTGATGCAGCCATATTTGATGACCTCACCCATACCATCTGTTACATAACGCTCCGGGAGGGTGTTTAAGGTTTCCGGATCGATCAGCACCAGTTTTGGGTGATAGAATGCTCCGACAAGGTTTTTCCCTTGTGGCAGGTCGACGGCAACCTTACCGCCTACAGAAGAGTCTACCTGAGCAAGCAGTGAGGTTGGGATCTGAACCAGCCGAACTCCGCGCAGATAGCTGGATGCAGCGAATCCGGCCAAATCACCGATCACGCCGCCACCCAATGCGATGATCAAATCACTTCTGGAAATCTTTGCATTTAGGAGTGCCTCATAAATCTGCGGAAGTGATTGGAAACTTTTGGTTGGCTCTCCATGTGGAAGTACAAGAGAATGGCATTCCCAGGCGGAGAGGGAGGACAGCAGTGTCTTGCCGTAGAGAGGAAAGACATTGTCGTCTGAAATAATAAATATTTTTTTGCCGGAAAATATGTTGGTGAGATAAGATCCGGCAGCAGCAAGAAGCCCGTTTTCTATATAGATAGGGTAACTGTTTGTATCCAAATTTACGATCAGTTTCATAATTAAATCTCCATCGTGTTAAATCTGTTTTCCAACGACAGCAGCAATCTGTCGGATCTGTTTCAATAATTCTGTATATTTTTCCGGTTTTAGGGATTGGGCTCCATCGCAAAGTGCACATTCCGGATTGTTATGTACTTCGATCATCAGTCCATCAGCGCCTGCTGCGATGGAGGCTTTTGCCATAGGTTCTACAAGCCACCATTTTCCGCCGGCATGACTTGGATCGATGATGATCGGCAGATGAGTCTTACGATTAAGAACCGGAATACTCTGCAGATCCAATGTGTTTCTTGTATAAGATTCAAATGTACGAATACCGCGTTCGCAGAGGATTACATTTTCATTTCCGGATGCCATGATATATTCGGCTGACATAATCCATTCTTCGTATGTAGCATTAAGCCCACGTTTTAAGAGAATCGGGCGATCGACTTTACCTAATTGCTTGAGCAGGTCGAAATTCTGCATGTTTCGAGCACCAATCTGAATCAGATCGACCTTTTCGTTGAAAATATCCAAATAATCAGGGGACATCAATTCAGTTACAATAGGAAGTCCGGTTTCTTTTTTTACTGCGCAGAGAATGTCCAGACCTTCCAGACCAAGTCCCTGGAAAGAGTAAGGGCTGGTACGCGGCTTGAATGCACCGCCGCGGAGCAAGTTTGCACCGGCTGCTTTTGCAGCTTTTGCAATTTCCAGAACCTGCTCATAAGATTCTACAGAGCAAGGTCCGGCAATCAGTCCCAGATGGCATTTTCCAATCGGAACTCCGGAAACATCGATGATAGAATCTTCCGGGTGGAATGCACGATTGGCAAGTTTATAAGGTTCCTGTACGTGCATGACTTTGTCGACAGACGTATCTACTTCAAATAATCTTGGGTCCACCGAAGTGGTATCTCCAATACATCCGATGATTGTCATTTCGGCACCGCGGACAGTGTGCGTATCCAGTCCATGCCGCTTGATCAGGTTTTCAACACGTGAAATATTTTCTTCACTTGTGCGTGGTTTTAATACAATAATCATAATCTATAACCCTCCATAACGCTTTAACTGTTTAAAGCGTGAAAACATATTAATTATAATAAAGTAAACAGTTTTCAATGTCAATAAATATACCCTAAAAAAATAATTTAATCAAGTGAATCTAAAATTCCGGGTTGTATGAATGAAGAGTGAAAGTTATAATAAATGAAGAATGAAAATGGGGTGGTAAAACATGAAAAAGGACACATCGTATGTGATAAAGCGAGCCAGCCGGCTGCCGGTTATTTTAATTGGCGAGGGGCTTTTGGTTGGAATTATAGGCGGATTGATCGTGCTTGCGTACCGGGTGGCGCTGCGTTATGCGGGAGAGTGGATGAATCAGATCCTTCTCTATATAAAAGGACGGCCGCTTGCGATTCTTGGGTGGTTTGCAGTTTTGATTCTATTTGCAGTACTTGTCGGGAAGATGGTGAAGTGGGAACCTATGATTTCGGGAAGTGGGATTCCGCAAGTAGAAGGAGAAGTGACTGGAAAGTTAAAGCAAAACTGGAAACGAGTGCTGCCTGCCAAATTCTTTGGTGGATTTTTGTGTATGCTGGGCGGTCTGTCTCTGGGACGAGAAGGCCCGTCTATACAGCTTGGAGCGATGGCAGGGAAGGGGATTTCACAAGTTCTTGACCGCAGTAAGACAGAGGAACGCTATTTGATGACATGTGGAGCAAGTGCAGGACTTGCGGCTGCATTTCATGCACCTCTGGCCGGAATTATTTTTGCGGTTGAAGAAATCCACAAAGGTTTTTCGGTGTCTGTGTTGATTTCAGTTATGACGGCATCTGTAACAGCTGATTTTATTGCCTCTCACTTTGTTGGACTGGAACCGGTCTTTCAGTTTCAATTGGAACATTTTCTGCCCCAGAGTGATTATTGGATGCTTCTTTTGCTTGGTGTGGTCGTTGGTGCGGCAGGTGTGTTTTATAATTGGGCAATGTTAAAAGCGCAGGAATTATATAAGAAACCAACGTGGCTGAATGAAACCGGACGGATTCTCATCGCCTTTTTGGCGGCGGGAATATTGGGATTGGTGATGCCTTCTGTCCTTGGCAGCGGACACAATCTGATCGAGACATTGACGGACGGGGAAATGGTTTTGAAGATTGCAGTGCTGACACTGGTTGTAAAATTTTTGTTTTCGGCAGTCAGTTTCGGTTCAGGAGCTCCGGGCGGAATCTTTTTTCCGTTATTAATTCTCGGCGCTTTGCTCGGCGGGATTTTTTCTATGATTGGTAGTGCGTATTTTGGACTTCCAGAGATATATCTGAACAATTTCGTGCTGCTTGCAATGGCAGGTTTTTTCACTTCGATTGTAAGAGCGCCTATTACGGGAATCATTTTACTATTTGAAATGTCTGGCTCTGTCAGTCAGATGCTTTCTCTGAGTATTGTTTCAATCACAGCTTATATTGTAGCAACCTTGCTCCGGTCAGAACCGATCTATGAAAGTCTTTTGGAACGGATTTTGAAAAAAGAGAAGAAAGCAGAGCCGGAGATTCACGCAGGTTCACAAAAGATACTCAGTTCTTTTGTGATCATGGCGGATTCTGTGTTGGAAGGGCGTACTGTCCAGGAGATTACGTGGCCGGATAATTGTCTGCTGGTTGCGTTGGAGAGGAATGGAAAAGAGATGATTCCGAAAGGAAAAACAAAGCTGATGGCAGGGGATCGGCTGACAACGATGACAGATGAAAGAGATGCCGGATATGTACATGACAAAATGGAAAAGTTATGTTATACTTCATTTTAGATTGTACGAATTTTTAGAGTGCATCTTACAGATCAGATACGGAGGATGGAATAATATGAAAAGAGTATTGCTGAAGTTAAGCGGAGAAGCTCTTGCAGGAGATAAGAAAACCGGTTTTGATGAGGCTACCTGTATTGGCGTTGCAGAGCAGGTGAAGAAGTTGACAGAAGAAGGGATTCAGGTCGCAATCGTAACCGGCGGCGGGAATTTCTGGAGAGGACGTACAAGTGAAACGATTGATCGTACAAAGGCAGATCAGATCGGAATGCTTGCTACAGTTATGAATTGTATTTATGTGTCTGATATTTTCCGGCACGTAGGAATGAAAACAGAGATCTTTACACCGTTTACATGTGGAGCGTTTACTACTTTGTTTTCCAAAGATGCGGCTGTTGCGGCTTTAGAAGAGGGAAAGGTAATCTTTTTTGCCGGTGGAACAGGACATCCGTATTTTTCAACAGATACAGGCGCAGTGCTTCGTGCGATAGAGATTGAAGCGGACGCAATGCTGCTTGCAAAAGCAATTGACGGTATTTATGACAGTGATCCAAAGGTAAATCCGGAAGCGAAAAAGTATGATGAGATTTCCATTCAGGAAGTGATTGACAAGAAACTGGCAGCAGTAGACCTGACTGCATCGATTCTTTGTCTGGAGAACCGGATGCCGATGCTGGTATTTGGATTGAACGAAGAGAACAGTATCGTAGAGACTATGAGCGGTACGTTTACCGGAACGAAAGTAACTGTATAAATGATATAGAGACAACATAGAAGGAGGAAGTAAAAATGGATGAGAAGTTAAAAGTATATGACGAGAAGATGACAAAAACAATGCACAGCTTACAGGGAGAGCTGGGTGCGATTCGTGCAGGACGTGCAAATCCGCATGTGCTGGATAAGATTGTAGTTGATTATTATGGATCACCGACACCGATTCAGCAGGTGGCAAATGTTTCTGTACCGGAGGCGCGTATGATTCAGATCCAGCCTTGGGAGAAGAGCATGCTGAAAGCAATTGAAAAGGCAATCCTGGTATCTGATCTTGGAATCAATCCAACCAATGACGGTTCTTCTATCCGATTGATTTTCCCGGAACTTACAGAAGAGCGAAGAAAAGAACTGGCAAAGGATGTTAAGAAAAAAGGAGAAGCAGCTAAAGTTGCAATCCGGAATATCCGCCGGGATGGAAATGACGCATTTAAGAAATTAAAGGGCGGAGAGATTTCCGAAGATGGTATCAAAGATCTGGAAGATCAGCTTCAGAAGATAACAGACAAGTATATCAAAGAAGTAGATAAGACAGTAGAAGCAAAGACAAAAGAGGTTATGACTGTTTAAAAGAAAAGTGGGATGATGAGGGGACTTCTTTTAGTCCCCTTTTCGTATTTATCATAGGAGGATAAAAATATGAATGTGCCACAGCATATTGCGATTATATTGGACGGAAACGGTCGTTGGGCAAAGGCAAAGGGAATGCCGAGAAATTACGGTCATGCACAGGGAAGTAAGAACGTTGAACGCATCTGTGAGGAGGCATGGCGTCTTGGAATTAAATATTTGACAGTATATGCTTTTTCTACGGAAAACTGGAACCGTCCAAAGTCAGAGGTGGATGCATTGATGAAATTGCTCCGCAATTATATGAAAACCTGTTTAAAGACGGCAGAGAAAAATGATATGAAGATTCGTGTGATCGGAGATAAAGCTGCATTAGATGATGACATTAAGAAACGAATCGAGGAGCTGGAAGAAGCCAGCAAAAACAATAACGGATTGAATTTTACCATTGCTTTGAATTATGGGAGCAGAGATGAGATGGTACGCGCAGTACGACGGCTGGCAGCGGATTGTGTGGAAGGAAAAGTAAAACCGGAAGAAATAGATGAGACTCTTTATACAACCTATCTGGATACAGCAGAGATTCCGGATCCGGATCTCTTAATACGTACAAGCGGAGAACAGCGGTTGTCGAATTACCTCCTCTGGCAGCTTGCATATTCTGAATTTTATTTTACAGATGTTCCATGGCCGGATTTTACAAAAGAGGAATTGATCCGGGCAATCGAACAGTATAATAGTAGAGACAGACGTTATGGTGGAATAAAGGAGGAGCAGGATGTTTAAGACAAGACTGTTGAGTGGAATACTGCTTGTGTTCATTGCATTGGTTACATTGATCATGGGCGGACCGGTATTGTTTGTAACTGTAGCGGCAATCAGTATGATTGGACTGAGAGAATTGTATCAGATCTTCCATGTAGAAAATAAGGCTCTGGGAATGATCGGATACGTTTTTGCACTTTTGTATTATGCCTTGATACTGGTCAGTGGAATGGGAACATTGCCTGGTGGGCTGGCAGATTGGTCTGTCATGCTGTTTATGGCATTTTTAATCTGCCTTATGGCAGCGATGGTATTTGCTTATCCTAAATATCATCCCAGTCAGTTGATGGCGGTATTTTTTGGATTTTTTTATGTGGCTGTTATGTTGTCCTACATTTATCGAATCCGACTCTTGCCAGGCGGAGTATTTACGGTGTGGCTCGTATTTATCTGTGCCTGGGGCTGTGATACCTGTGCTTATTGTGTGGGGATGTTGATCGGAAAGCATAAGATGGCGCCGGTCTTGAGCCCGAAAAAATCTGTGGAGGGCGGCATCGGCGGAATTGTCGGAGCGGCACTGATCGGGGCGTTGTATGCACTGGCTATTAATCGCTGGGGCAATGCCGGTGCATCGATTCTTGAATTTGCAATTATTGGAGCTGTTGGAGGAGCAATTTCCCAGATTGGAGATTTGGCAGCTTCTGCAATCAAACGTAATTATAATATCAAAGATTACGGAAAGCTCATACCGGGACATGGAGGAATTTTGGATCGGTTTGACAGTGTGATCTTTACAGCGCCAATTATTTATTATCTGGCTGTATTATTGTAGAGAAGAGGATGACATATGAAAAAGATAGCGATTTTAGGGTCTACCGGTTCCATTGGTACACAGACATTGGAAGTGGTGAGAGAAAATGGTGATATTGAAGTTCTGGCTCTGGCAGCAGGAAATAATATCCGGCTTCTGGAAGAACAGATCCGGGAATTTCATCCAAAGCTGGCGGCTGTCTGGACAGAGGAAAAAGCAAAAGAGCTGCGGGAAAAGGTCAGCGATCTGGATGTGAATATCGTGTGCGGCATGGAAGGCCTTCTGGAAGTGGCGGTTTTGCCGGGGACAGAAATTTTGGTTACAGCAATCGTAGGGATGATTGGAATTCGTCCGACGATCGAGGCGATCAAGGCAGGCAAGGATATTGCATTGGCCAATAAAGAAACATTGGTGACTGCCGGTCATCTTATAATGCCGCTTGCAAAAGAGCATGGCGTATCAATCCTTCCGGTTGACAGTGAGCACAGTGCGATTTTTCAATCCTTACAGGGCGGGCAGAGAAAGGCGCTTCATAAAATACTTCTGACAGCTTCCGGGGGACCGTTCCGAGGAAAAAAGAGGGAAGATCTGGAACACATTCAGGTGGAGGATGCGTTAAAACATCCGAATTGGGAAATGGGAAGAAAGATTACCATTGATTCTTCGACGATGGTCAATAAAGGTCTGGAAGTGATTGAGGCAAAATGGCTTTTTGATGTAGATATCGATCAGGTAGAAGTTGTGGTTCAGCCTCAAAGTATCATTCATTCTATGGTAGAATATGAAGACGGGGCGATTATTGCAGAATTGGGAACACCGGATATGAAGCTGCCGATTCAGTATGCACTGTATTATCCGGAACGAAGATATCTGCCGGGAGAGCGTCTGGATTTCGGAACGTTGTCACAGATTACATTTGAAAAACCGGATATGGATACATTTTATGGATTAAGGCTTGCTTTTGAAGCCGGGCGTGCCGGTGGTTCAATGCCGACTGTTTTCAATGCGGCAAATGAGAAGGCAGTCGCACTGTTTTTGGAACGGAAGATTGGATACTTACAGATTCCGGCATTGATACAGGAATGCATGGAACAGCATAAGAAGATTGAATGTCCGACATTAGAAGAAATTCTGAAAACGGAACAGGATGTGTATGCTTATATTGATAAAAAAGTGAAAGAAAGATAGTAAAAGATAGTAAAGGTGGAAATTGAATGGGTATTATATTGGCAATTCTTTTGTTCAGTGCGATTATTATCATACATGAACTGGGGCATTTTTTGTTAGCCAAGGCAAATAAAATCCGAGTGGATGAGTTTTCCCTTGGGTTAGGACCGACTCTGTTCGGTAAGCAGTTTGGAGAAACAAAGTTTTCTATCAAATTGCTGCCGTTTGGCGGCGCCTGCATGATGGGAGAAGATGATGCGGATGATCTGTCGGAGGGCAGTTTTAACAGCAAATCCGTATGGGCTCGTATGTCAGTGATCGTGGCAGGTCCGTTGTTTAATCTGATCTTAGCATGGATTCTCTGCGTGATTATGACGGTGTGGATCGGATATGTGGCTCCTGTTATAACCGGTGTAGAGGAAGGCTATTCGGCAGCAGAACAAGGAATTCAGGCCGGAGATGTGGTGACTAAAATTGATGGGAAACGGATTCATTTGTGGGAAGAAATCAGCTTAAAAAATATTACAAATACAGATGGAGATCCTGTGAAAATTACGTATTCCAGAGAGGGGAAGGAAACGACTGTACTTCTGGAACCACGACAGCTGAAAGAGGATGTCTTTCCGAGACTTGGAATTGCAGGTCCGTCAGAGTATACCAGAACAGGCTTTTTCGGCTCTTTAAAATACGGAGCATATACAGTAAAATATTGGATTGATTATACATTTGAATCTTTGAAAATGCTGGTGACAGGTCAAGTGGGAATCAAAGATCTATCGGGTCCGGTAGGAATTGTGAATGTAGTAGATGATGCGTACCAAAATTCGATCCAGTATGGAGTGAAGAGTGTGGTTCTGAATCTGATGAATCTTTGCATTCTGGTGACGGCGAACCTGGGAATCTTGAATCTTCTTCCGATTCCGGCGCTGGATGGAGGCAGACTGGTCTTTTTGATTTTAGAGGCGATTCGCGGAAAACGGATTCCGCCGGAAAAAGAGGGAATGGTTCATTTTGCGGGATTTGCGTTTTTAATGATTTTAATGGTCGTTGTGATGTATAATGACATCATGAAATTGTTTTAAAACAGATACGTGGAGAGAAGACGGGAGGAACAGCACAAATGATGCGTGTATTTTACTGCATAAAATGCAAGAAATATCATTATACAAATAAGCGGAGCAGAGCAATCTGCTGTGGAGAGCCAATGTATGAGGTGGATGTGGAGTTTACGGATTTTGTGAAGATGGATCTGGAAGAACGACAGGAGTTCTTGAAATTATATTCATTGGCATAGAATAGAAGTAAATAAGATGCTCCCTTTTGGGCAGACAAGTGAAATTATAAAACTTGTTGCCTGAAAGGGAGCTTTATTTATAAGAACCTTTTGGAATAACTTCCGAGGAATCGATTGTCCGTATTGCGGCCTCCGATTTTTAAGGAAAGAAGTGATCAAATCTATCCGGATTGTAATAAACATTATAAGTCTGTCAGTGGGGAAAGTAAACTTTATTTCCTATAATTTAATTAAATAAATCCTTTTTAATCTTTTTAGAATTTCCGGCATATAGTGATAGAGAGTCTTGTTAGAGAGGCAGTGAAGGAATGAATACGATGCAGAATGAGAATACAGAACTGGGGACGGATAAGGGAAAACTTCGAATTGCGGTTACATCAGAAATTACTTCTTATCCGGTGGAGGATGCATCTGTTTCGATTTCTTATACCGGAGTACCGGAAGAACGTCCGTTGGAACAGTTAAAAACAGATCGTTCCGGAATGACCGAGGAGATTGAATTGGATACGCCACCGTTGGAATATAGTCTGGATCCGAAGATACAGGCACAGCCGTATGCAGAGTATACCCTGAGGATACAGGCACCGGGATACGAGACAATGAGTATAGCGGGAACAGAACTTCTCCCTCAGGTGACAGCTATCCAGAATGTTCATCTTCGGCCGGTCAATCCGGTGGGAGAGGTCGATGTTTTTGTGATTCCCGGGCATACTTTATATGAAGAATATCCTCCTAAAATTGCAGAAGATGAAATCAAACCAACCAATGAAACCGGAGAAATTGTTTTGAGCCGGGTGGTTGTTCCGGAATATATTGTAGTGCATGACGGGTCACCGAGGGATACGACAGCAAAGAATTACTACGTGCGTTATAAAGACTATATTAAAAATGTAGCCTCCAGTGAAATATATGCTACGTGGCCGGAAAATACTATTCGTGCAAATGTGCTGGCGATTATGTCTTTTACATTAAACCGAGTTTATACAGAATGGTACCGAAATAAAGGATATGACTTTACGATTACATCCTCTACCGCATTTGACCATAAGTGGATTCCGGAGCGAAATATCTACGACACGATTTCGGCAGTGGTGGATGAATTGTTTGGCAATTATTTGTCCCGACCCAATGTGCGTCAGCCGATTTTAACACAATATTGTGATGGCAGACGGGTGCAGTGTCCTAATTGGATGACACAGTGGGGGTCTTTGTCTTTAGGGGAGCAGGGTTACAGCCCAATTGAGATTCTTCGCTATTATTATGGAGACAACATGTACATCAACACAGCTCCGGAAATATCGGGGATTCCGTCATCCTGGCCGGGATCTACATTGGAAATCGGTTCCAGAGGGGAAAAAGTGAGGCAGATGCAAGAACAGCTCAATACAATTGCGAGTGCTTATCCGGCAATTCCTAAAATACAGGTGGATGGGATTTATGGTCCTGCTACGGCAGAAGCAGTTCGGGTTTTTCAATCTGTATTTGGACTTCCACAAACCGGAATGGTGGATTTTCGTACATGGTTTAAAATTTCAGAGATTTTTGTGGGGGTTTCCAGAATAGCAGAACTTGTTTGAGTTCGCTTAGCATGCGATAAAACAGTCCGGTGGACTGTTTGAGTAATAGAATCGGAAACACTGGAGAACTTTGTAGAAAATGAGATTATTAACCATAAATAAATATTATAGTTATTTACAATATAATAATATTATGTTATAGTTAATGCAGGGAGTAGTTAAGATATGTGGGCGGGGCTTTTGGAACAAAAAGCTCCGCCCTCGGTTTATGTCAAAGGGGGACATACTATGCTTGATTTTCGGATGAATACGTTTTTGACTGTTTGCCGGTGTATGAATTATACGCGGGCATCAGAAGAACTGCATATTACACAGCCGGCAGTATCGCAGCACATTCGATATTTGGAACAGTATTATGGGCAGAAGCTATTTCAATACGAAGGCAAACAACTGGGGCTGACTGAGGCGGGAGAAATGCTGCGCAATGCTTCTCTGACGATGCTTCATGATGAATTGTCTTTACAGAACAGGATGCAGGGGAGTTCTGAAAAAAGGTTGGAATTTCGATGCGGAATCACCTCGGCTCTTGGAACACTGGGAGGAGCAGATGTGCTGCAGTATGCCCTGGAAGATACAGAGTCTTCGTTTTTGAGGTTAAAGACGGCAAATACAGCAGAATTATTACAGAGTTTGGAGAATGATGAGATCGAGTTTGCATTGATTGATGGGATGATTCAGGCGTCTGCTTATGCGTCGTGCCCATTCATAAGAGGAAGGCTGGCGGCTGTTTGTGCGCCTGAATTTTTAAAAAAATATCGTTTCAAAGAATTTCAGGATTTGTTACAAACAACGGTGCTGTTCGGCGCAGCGGGGGAAAGTGTACGTGAAACATTGGTGCATTTTTTATCGGTGCAGAATCTTTCCATAGAAGATTTTGCAAAAGTTATTGAAATCAGCAGTCGGCAAGGCTTGAAAGAGTTGACAAAAGCCGGATGTGGTATTACATTTTTATATGAGCCTGCAATTTCGGAAGAACTGAAGAGCGGGGAATTAAAAGAGATTAGATTAAAAGATTTTCACGTGACCCATGATTTTACATTTGTTTGGAAAAAGGAAAATCCATCTGCAGAACGATATCGAAAATGGTTTGAACAGTGTCGGGAACGTTGGGCGAAAATGTGAAAAAAGAAAGAAGAGGGAATGGTAAATATGTTACAAGTAGAACATTTATCATATGATGTACAAGAAGAAGGAAGGCAGTCAGAGATTCTATCTGATATCAGCTTTTCTGTCAATCCGGGTGAGATGCTTGTGATTACCGGGCCGAATGGCGGAGGAAAGTCAACACTCGCAAAGATTTTGATGGGAATCAATCAGCCTACAGAGGGGAAGATTCTGTTGAATGGAAAGGAGATTACCAATCTGTCTATAGACGAGCGGGCAAAGTCGGGGATTGGGTTTGCTTTCCAGCAGCCGCCACGTTTTAAGGGAATGACAGTCAGAAGACTGCTTCATCTGGCAGCAGGAAGAACTCTGAGCGAAGAGGAATGCTGTAATTTATTAAGTAGTGTTGGATTGTGTGCTATGGAATATATCGATCGCGATGCTGATGCAACTTTATCCGGTGGTGAGATGAAACGGATAGAGATTGCCACAGTACTTGCAAAACATCATGATATTTGTATTTTTGATGAACCAGAGGCTGGAATTGACCTTTGGAGTTTTTCAATGTTGATCAAGAGATTTGAACAGATTCACAAAGATAAGAAGGAAAGTTTGATTTTGATCTCACATCAGGAGCGGATTATACAGATGGCAGACCGGATCATGGTAATATCTGATGGAAAAGTGGAATCTGTTGGAGAAGCGAAAGCAATCATGCCTCAGCTTTTTGGTGAGGAAGTACAAGCATGTGCATGCAGACAGCAAAAAGGAGGTAGTCTCTGTGGAGTTGAATAAGGTAACAGAAGGTGTATTGGATGTAATTGATTCGTATGGTTTTAAGCAGGAAGGCGCTTATAACCTGCGTTTGAACGGAATGGCTGTGTGTCATGGAGACAGCCGTCATATCCGGATTGTGAAAAAGGAAGATAAACCGGGAATCGATATTCATATCAGTGGAGAAGCAAAAGCTGAGCAGGTGCATATACCGGTTGTAATGACAGAAGCTGGAATTGATGAAGTGTACAACGATTTTTATATCGAAGACGGAGCGGATGTTACGATTGTTGCGGGCTGTGGGATTCATGGTTCCGGCTGCAGTGAGACCAGACATGACGGGATTCATTCTTTTCATGTTGGAAAAAATGCCAATGTAAAGTATGTGGAGAATCATTACGCAGAGGGAGAAGGCAGCGGTAAGAAAGTGCTGAATCCTGTGACTAAGATTTATGTTGGAGAAAACTCAGTATTTACGCTTGAGACAACACAGATCAAAGGAGTAGATTCTACAAAACGTGAAAGTTATATTGAACTGGAAGAAAATGCTAAGCTGAATGTGACGGAAAAGTTAATGACACATGCGGATCAGACTGCAGTTTCAAATATGGAAATTGTTTTAAAAGGGGAAAACAGTTCTGCGAGGATTATTTCCCGTTCTGTCGGAAAGGGGACGTCAAAACAGATTTTCCATCCGAAAGCAATAGGGGAAAATCAGTGTCATGCACATGTGCAGTGCGATTCTATTATTATGGATCATGCGGAGATCAGTTCGATTCCGGAGATCAACGCAAAGCATGTTGATGCACAGATCGTACATGAGGCCGCAATCGGTCGAATCAATGATGAGCAATTGATAAAGCTGCGTACGTTCGGTATGTCTGCTGAAGAAGCAGAAGCAGTAATTATCGAAAATTTCTTGAAATAGTGATTGTGTTTCTTGGAAATGGAATTGAGATGAATGAAAAATAAACATAAGTATTTAGGGATTCTTTATATTGTACTGGCAGCATTTTTCTTTGCGCTGATGGCTATGTTTGTGCGGCTTGCAGGAGATATCCCTTCTATACAGAAGAGCTTTTTTCGGAATCTTGTATCTCTGTTGTTTGCGGGAATCATTCTGGCAAGAGAAAAGGTATGGTTTTCAGGGAAAAAAGAGAATATTAAGTATCTTTTTCTGCGCGCAACGGCTGGAACGATCGGGATTTTGTGTAATTTTTATGCAGTAGATCATCTGGTGCTGTCAGATGCATCTATGCTGAATAAGATGTCTCCCTTTTTTGCGATTATATTCAGTTATTTTATATTGAAGGAAAAGGTGAGTGTGCCACAGGCATTGATTGTTACAGGCGCTTTTTTAGGGAGCCTTCTGATTATTAAGCCGACGACGGCGATTTTCAGCTCTCCGGCAGCGTTGATCGGATTGCTGGGAGGTCTGGGAGCCGGAGTGGCTTACACCTATGTGCGTGTACTAGGGAAAAAGGGAGAAAAAGGACCATTTGTAGTCTTTGTGTTTTCAGCATTTTCCTGTGTGGTGACTCTGCCGTATCTGCTGTTTCATTATCATGCGATGTCTGGAATGCAGCTGCTGTATTTGATATTGGCAGGTTTATCCGCAGCGGGAGGACAGTTTAGCATTACTGCGGCATATTTTCATGCACCGGCAAAAGAGATTTCAGTATACGATTATTCGCAGATTCTTTTTTCGGCAGTTCTTGGATTTGTAGTGTTTGGACAGCTGCCGGATCTGTATAGCTGGATTGGGTATGCGATTATTTGTTCTATGGCGGTTGTTATGTTTTTATATAATAAAAAAAGAATGTAAAAGGAGAGATGGCAGATGGCAGGATCAAAAGTATTTTATACCGATTTTCGTGCAAAGCTGGGGGAAGGGCTTCCGACAAAGTTGAAACGGTTGCTGCACGCAGCTGGAATTGAACAGATTGATATGGAAAATAAGTTTGTTGCAATTAAGATGCATTTTGGTGAAATGGGAAATCTTAGTTTTTTACGTCCTAATTATGCGAAAGCTGTTGCAGATGTTGTAAAAGAGTTGGGAGGAAATCCATTTTTGACAGATTGTAATACACTGTATCCCGGCAGTCGTAAAAATGCATTGGAACATTTGTATTGTGCATGGGAAAATGGTTTTACACCGTTGACCGTAGGATGTCCGGTTCTGATTGGCGATGGATTGAAGGGAACAGATGATATTGAAGTTCCGGTGAACGGAGGAGAATATATCGAAAAGGCTAAAATCGGTCATGCAATTATGGATGCAGACGTGTTCATTAGTCTGACGCATTTTAAGGGGCATGAGACAACTGGTTTTGGCGGTACGATTAAAAATATCGGTATGGGCTGCGGCTCTCGTGCGGGAAAGAAAGATCAGCATGCCAACGGACAGCCGGTGATTTCAACAGAAGATTGCAGAGGCTGTAAACGTTGTATGAGAGAGTGTGCAAATCAGGGGCTTGTATATGATGAGTCTACAAGGAAAATGGCAGTTGATACCGTACATTGTGTGGGTTGCGGAAGATGTATTGGAGCTTGTAATTTCGATGCAATTTCTTTTCAGGATAATGCGGCAACAAAAGAGCTGAACTGTAGAATGGCTGAATATACGAAGGCAGTAGTGGATGGACGCCCGAATTTTCATATTTCGTTAGTGCTGGATGTTTCTCCGAATTGCGACTGTCACCCGGAAAATGATGCACCGATACTTCCGAATATCGGAATGTTTGCATCGTTTGATCCGCTGGCTTTGGATCAGGCTTGCGTGGATGCATGTTTAAAGGCGACACCGCTGCCGAACAGTCAGCTGTCAGATAATTATCAGCATGCCGATTTTTGTGATCATCACGATCATTTTGAAAATACGACTCCGAATTCTGAGTATAAAACATGTCTTGCCCATGCGGAAAAGATTGGGCTGGGCTCCAGAGAATATGAATTGATTTTTATGGAATGATTTTGAAAAACACGTCCTGCAGAGGGAGATTTCCCACAGACAGGACGTGTTTCTTTTTTGATAATATTTATAATAATTGAATGCCGTTATCCAATGCACATTCGGAGATTTCTTTTGGCCATAGAGATGCCTGTACCTCGCCGATGTGTGCTTTTCGCAGATAATACATACAGATACGGGACTGACCGATGCCGCCTCCGATGGTGTAAGGAAGTTCACAGTTTAAGAGGGCTTTCTGAAAAGCAAGTTCCCGTCGTTCTTCACAGCCGGCTGCTTTTAATTGTTTTGTCAAAGACTCTTCGTCTACACGCACTCCCATAGAAGATAACTCCAATGAGATATCCAGTACCGGATAATAAACGATAATATCTCCGTTTAGTTCCCAATCATCATAATCCGGTGCACGTCCGTCATGTTTTTCTCCGGAAGCAAGTACCTTGCCGATTTGAGTGATGAAAACAGCGCCTTTTGCTCGGGCAATCTTATATTCCCGCTCTTTCGGTGTACAGTCTGGGTACATATCTTCCAGTTCCTGAGAACTGATAAAGAAGATTTCATCCGGGAGCAGCGGTTCTATGTAATTGTAACGTCTGGATATGAAACCTTCCGTTTCTTTTAATGCACTGAATACTTTGCGAACGGTATATTCCAGTGTCTCCATATTACGTTCCTGTTTGGAAATGACCTTTTCCCAATCCCATTGATCTACATAAAGAGAGTGGATGTTATCGGTATCTTCATCTCTGCGGATTGCAGTCATATCTGTGTATAAGCCTTCACCGGAATGGAAATCATAGTGTTTTAACGCATAGCGTTTCCATTTGGCAAGCGAGTGTACGATTTCGGCAATGGATTCGTTCTGTTCGCGGATGCCAAAAGATACCGGTCGTTCAACACCGTTGAGGTTGTCGTTTAAACCGGACTCCGGCGTTACAAATAAAGGTGCGGATACACGAGTCAGATGCAGTGCTTTTGCAAGTGAGCGTTCAAAATGGTCTTTGATCTCTTTGATAGCAACCTCGGTTTCCCGGATTGTCAGAGGAGAGGAATAACCATCAGGTATTATTAAATGTTCCATATCTCAAAACTCCTTTTCTATAGTATCTATGCTTTTAACATTGCAGAATATTCACAGATACCCCTATTTTAATGAGCATCCAGACAGATGTCAAATATTTTTCTGAAATCTTCATTCTAATTCTTGCAAAATAGTATAGAAGTTCTATTATAGAAAGTAAGCAGAAGATTATAAAATAATGGAAGAAAGAATACGGGCAGGAGCAAAAGGATGTTTGAAAGAAAGAGAAAGGCAGGGAGAAAAAATGAAAAATTATTCAGAAGATGCGAGTCGGCAGTATCATATACAGGTGGCGGCAGGTGAAGTCGGGAAGTACGTTATTATGCCGGGAGACCCAAAACGATGTGTGAAGATTGCACAATATCTGGATGCTCCGGTATTGGTTGCGGATAATCGGGAATATATTACGTATACCGGCTATCTGGAAGGGGTAAAAGTAAGTGTGACATCTACCGGGATCGGAGGACCTTCTGCATCAATCGCCATGGAAGAGTTGTATCGATGTGGTGCAGATACTTTTATACGAATCGGAACCTGTGGCGGAATGCAGACAGAGGTACAGAGCGGTGATGTTGTAATTGCGACTGGTGCAATTCGAATGGAAGGAACTTCCAAAGAATATGCTCCGATAGAATTCCCTGCAGTTCCGGATCTGGAGGTGACGAATGCGCTTGTGGAAGCTGCAAAAGAGAAAGGATGCAGATATCATACCGGAGTGGTGCAGTGTAAAGATGCTTTTTACGGACAACATGAGCCGGAGAAAAAACCTGTAAGTTACGAGCTGGTAAATAAATGGGAGGCTTGGAAACAGTTAGGCTGTCTGGCTTCCGAAATGGAATCGGCAGCATTGTTTGTAGTGGCAAGTTCTTTGCGGGTACGGGTAGGCTCCTGCTTTCTTGTGATTGCGAATCAGGAAAGGGAAAAACAGGGCTTATATAATCCGGTTGTGCATGATACGGATATGGCAATTCGGATTGCGATAGAAGCGATTCGTTCATTGATCAGGAAAGAGAAGGAAAAAGAATGAATAGAGAAATAATAGAGGAAATGATTGAACTTGCAGTGAAACAACTGGAATACTCTTATGCTCCGTATTCTGGATTTTGTGTGGGTGCAGCGCTGCGGACAAAAGGCGGAAAATATTATACAGGATGCAATATTGAAAATGCGGCATATACACCGACCAACTGTGCGGAAAGGACTGCATTCTTCAAAGCAATCAGCGAGGGGGAGAGAGCGTTTGATGCAATTTGTATTGTGGGCGGAAAACAAGGGAAATTGACAGCATATACAGCGCCTTGTGGTGTGTGCAGACAAGTGATGATGGAATTTTGTAATCCGGAAAACTTTCAGATAGTGTTGGCAACGGGGAAGGAGGATTATAAGGTTTATACATTAAAAGAATTGCTGCCTCTTGGGTTTGGCCCGGACAATTTGATATAACAGATAAAATATAAAAAATAAATATATTTTCAGAAAATAAAAACTAAAATAAAATAAATACAAAAAATATATTGACAAATAAGAAATAGAGTGCTAATATATAACTAACAAATAAAACTGATTGAACAATATTTATAAGATAAAGATATTTATTTTTTAAATAATTGTTCAAAAGAGTTTTAAAAAATGCCGAATCCATCTCGATGACGATAAGAAAGTGATGAAGAAATTATCATAATGACGAGAAAGTTATGAGAGAAGTAAAATTCATCATGGGACGGAATTCTTATCAGGGATAAGGAGTAAGTGGCAAATTTATGAATAGGAGGTACGGACCACCGAAAACATAAGTTAAATTCAGAAAACTATCCCGAGGGATAGGAAGAGGTAGAAAAAATGATAGAAATATCAGAATGAAAATGGATGTTGATCAGAATCAGTGGTTGACATCCATTTTCATGTGTTGTTAAAATAGAGACGAAAATTTAGAGGAGAGTGTTATTAACTAATAGATAAGGAGTTGATTGGGTGAGTATGAATATATTAATGGAAGAAAGTAATGTATGGAAGAACTTTCTGGAAGAGGCTGATATTTCTGTAGGGACATTGAGCAGTACTGGTTTGATTGTGTTGGGAATTGCTGTCCTGATCGGAGTACTTTGGTGCTTTTTGGGACTGAAACTGGTACGGATCTGGTCGGCAATTATGGGATTTGCAATTGGATTTGGTGCGGCGTGGAAGATTGCTTCCGAATTTGCGCTGGAAGACAGGATGCTTTTGATCATAGGTCTTGCGGCAGGTATTATTCTTGCGTGTCTGGGATCGATCTTGTATCGGGTTGGAGTGTTTATCGTTGTCTTTTTGGCCGGAACGGTTCTGGCGATTCAAGTTTTTACACCGGATAGTGTGTTGTGGATGGCAATATGTCTGGGGATTGGATTGGTTATTGCCCTGTTGACTATCATATATGCAGAACCGGTAACGATGGTTGTTACCGGAGCGCTTGGCGCACTGGTCTTAGGAAATGCATTATGTTTTTTTATTCCTTTGGAAGGAAATCTCGTTCGGATCGTGGGGACGGTTTTGTTTGCTGTTTTAGGCATTTGGGTTCAGTTTGTACTTGAATCCGGAAAAAGAAAGAAACAGAGCCTAAAAAAGGCGGAGGAGATCAGAGAACAGCATTCTGCGGAAAATGAAGTGGAAAAAGCACGTGCGATGGTTGAAGAGTTAGAGGAAGAGGATGAGGAAAAAGAAGAGGATGATATTACGTTTTTGGATCTGTAGATGAATTGAGTCCGTTTTATGACACACCTGATTTGGTAAGATAGAGGCAGTTGAAAAAGAAGACTTTATTTTACCAAAGAAAGGTGTGTTTTTATGTATATTAAAAAATCAGTTTTAAGTGGAATTATTTTATGGGTCGGAGGTGTGATTCTCTGCATCACTGCAATTTTATTTTGTTTTACAGAATTATCTATCCCAAGATATGTTTACATAACAGTTTGTCTGGCTTGCATTTGGAGTGTTATGAAACTAACGGAACGAGTGGAGCGGGGATGCTAGCGTAAAATTTTTGTAGGACACATAGAAAAGGAAACACCAGTTTTGTGTTA
>ENA-ORSX01000203-ORSX01000203.1-human-gut-metagenome-genome-assembly--contig:-NODE-203-length-74080-cov-7.078230_pt1 | contig 74080 bp, 71 predicted proteins | sample MGYA00241904_ERZ509172 | MGnify/ENA primary metagenome ERZ509172 (study PRJEB26280, sample SAMEA2338795) | human gut metagenome | biome: human gut; feature: human-associated habitat; material: faeces... | reverse complement strand
ACGATATTAAAAGAAAGGAAACATGTGATAATTAACTTCCTAATTATCATACAAGAAAAAATGAAGATTTTTGCGCACAGAGGATTCAGCGGGCGGTATCCGCAAAACACGATGCTGGCGTTTCAGAAAGCGCTGGAAAGCGGCTGTGACGGGATTGAGCTGGACGTTCAGCTTACGAAGGACGGAGTTCCGGTCATCATCCACGATGAGTATCTGGACGACCTGACAGATTTTAAAGGCTTTGTGAAAGATTATACTTATGAGCAGCTGAAAAAATGCAACGCTGCCGGAAAGTATAATGAAACATACGGCTTTTGTCCTATCCCGACATTTCAGGAATATTGTGAATGGGTAAAGCAGACAGAGCTGATCACGAATGTCGAGATAAAGAGCAGCGTGTATTATTACGAAGATATCGAAGAAAAGGTAATGGATTTGATAGAGCGTTACGGATTGGCAGACAGAATCATTCTTTCTTCGTTTAATCATCTTTCGGCAGTAAGATGCAAGGAGCTTCATCCGGGGCTGTGTACCGGGGCGCTGACAGAAAACGGCGGAATCGAAAATGCCGGTTTCTATTGCAGAAAATTCGGTTTTGACTGCTATCATCCGGGGCTGGAAGGGCTGACAGAGCAGGAAGTGGAAAACTGCCACCGACATGGCGTGAAGGTCAACGTATGGACGGTAAACGGCATGGAGGATTTGGAAAACATTTATGAGTGGGGATGCGACGGGGCGATAACAAATTTCCCGGATGTGTGTAAAAGCTGGGTAGAAGCAAAGGAACGGAATCGATAAAGGGCTGTGGAAGGCAGAGGTACTTTGGGGATGGAAAAACAGTTTTACAGATTTGTACAGAGAGTACAGGAGGAAAATCTGGGGGTTGAGGCTGTAGCAGTCGCGGATAAGAACAGGATTTTGCTGGAGCATCATTTTACGCCGGATAAAGAGCGGAATATTTATTCCCACACGAAAAGCTATATGAGTACGGCGGCAGGCATCGCTATTTCAGAGGGGAAGCTTTGTCTGGAAGACAGGCTGGCGGATTTTTTTCCGGAGAAGCTCCCGAAAGAGCCGCAGCCGGAGCTGTTTGAAATCACGCTGCGCCATCTTCTGACAATGTCCAGCGGTTTTAATCATGCGTATCTGATGAACGCAGACAGAAGAAACGGTGTCGGGATGCCTGATTATATGTCCTATATGCTGAGCCGTAAGGTGGAGACAAAGCCCGGTAGAGAATTTCTTTATTCTACGGCAGACAGTATTCTGGCGGGGCGTATGATAGAGAAGGCGACCGGAAAGCGGCTGTCAGAGTATTTGTATGAAAAAGTATTTGAACCGTTGGGGCAGGGATATCCGATGTGGGAAAACGATGCCCAGGGGCATCCTATCGGCGGCGGAGGGATGTTCATGAAGCTGGCGGATATGATGAAACTTGGTCAGCTTTATCTGGCTGACGGCAAATGGAACGGACGGCAGCTCGTAGACACGGAATGGATAAAAGAAGCGACTTCCAGGCAGATATCGACTCCGGATGAGGGAAAATCGATCTGGTCCTGCGGATACGGATATCAGTTCTGGCTTTCTCCGTATCCGGATTCCTACCGGGCAGACGGCGCTTTTGGACAGATAACGACGGTTCTTCCTCAAAAGGGGCTGGCAGTTGCGGTTCAGTGCCCGGAGGAAGGAGATTTTGAAAAAGTAAAACCGGCATTACATGAATTAATGTCTGATCTGTAAAACAGAAATGCGGCAAAACAGAACAATCTGTGATGCCGCATTTTTTATACGGCAGGAAATGAATTTTGCTGTTGTATAAAAAAGGGGATACATGCCTGCATGAAAGGAAGACATTACATGGCGGATTAGTCTGTATGTAATGCGAATGTGCGCCAAGGCGCATACCTTTTATTTTAAAATAAGATTAGAGGTAATAATACAAGCCTTGAAAAGTATAAGGAAATGCAATATAATATAAAACATTGCGAAAAATCAAAAAACGCAAAAAAAAGAAAAGGGAGAAGAAAGAAAATGAAAAAGCTTTTATCCATGGTGCTTGCTTTGACGATGGCTTTCAGTATGTCAGCATGTGGACCGCAGCAGCCGGCACCGGAAACCAAGGCTGAGGCAACACAGGAGGCAGCTGTAACACAGCAGCCGGTGGAAAGTGAGGAAGAGACTGCAGTAGAGCAGACAGAAGCGGCAGCAGAGACAGCTGTTGATCAAAAGGCAGAGGAATATTTAGAGAGTTATTTTGGAATTGCCCCGATGAATGGGGAGGTGGATGCGGATACATGGAATGCCGCATTGGCAAAAATTGATGAAAATATTCAGGTTGAGGGCAATCTCACGATGACCTCTGCTGTGAAGGCAGCGGTAGAACTTGCAGGGCTGAAAGAGCTTGCGCTGGTTTATGGCGAAGAAAAAGCAGCCGCAGTTACAGAGGGAATGCAGATAGAGGAAGAATATGCATCATATGTGGCATGTGCTGTAGATGCCGGATTGGCTTCCAAAGACTGGGATTATAGCAGCGTAACAGGAGAGATTGCAGCAGAGCTGCTTTATAACGCAGTGGAAATGAGCGGCAGAGGAAGAAGATATCTTGGATATTCCAACGATCCTGAAATCTATCGTTTGCTTAGCTCTGCATGGGCAACTTTTGGAAATTTTGATGATGAAAAGCTTTCTGAACTGGGCGCAAAACTGGTTATTGAGGGCGCTTCTACAGGTTATAATTTGAAGTTTGACGGATATAATGCAAACTTCCTGCCGGAGTATACTTTGCAGTATGGGCACAGCGACATTATTCATGCTGTTCAGCTGATCGCACTTTTAAATTCTGAAAATATTGTGGCAAGAGTGGCTCTGGAGCCTAAGACATCTATTTATGAATATATGGTGGAATGGGGAGATCCGTCCAATATTGAGGCAACTCCTACTTATGAATTAAAGCCGATTGAAGGTGGCAGATATCTTTGTTATGCAACAGAGTATGATATGAAATTAGAGTTTAACACAGTTGAAGAAAAGGATTCATTCGATGCTCTGATTGGTAAATATGCAAAGAAGTGGGATTCCAATACAGATGGGGATGGCAATCCGACAGAGCCTCTTTTGGCAGGTGCGTGGTGGCAGCCTCTGTATACGTCTACTGTTCCGATGACAGAAACAGAAAATTATAAGCTGATCCATGATAATGTGATCAGAAATGGTCAGTACACGATTCATCCGTTTTCTACGGTTGACGGGGGAGAGGCAATTGCAGAAGTGATGTCAAAGGAAGCCCCTGAGTTGAGTTTGGAAGTTCAGGAGCTTTATGTCAATAATGCGTTTTATAACTATTTGACAGGTGCAGATCATCAGTAAATAATATTATGACAATATAATAGGGGCTGGCGCTTTTGTGCGCCGGCCCCTACTTTTTATGTCAGTCCAGTTTTTCCGCTGCCGGATAACCATCATCAGACCGGTATACGCGATAAGCAACAAATCCGACTCCGATAACCATGATGAGTACGAGGATTTCGATTGCCCATATCGGCATGATGGAGGTTGCAAGAATTGTAATGGTATCCACGAGGAAGTGGAATAAAAGCGCCAGCCCCAGGAACAGCTTTTTGCCGGTTTTTACTGCGGCAAATACCAGAACGGAAAGGGCGATATGCAGGGCGATAGCCTGAACGCGCTCTACGCCTGCCATGTAAAACTGGTAGGAAGGCATTTCCCAGAGGATGGAAAGACTCTGGGCAGCAGGAGCCTGTGCTTCAGCCTCCATCGTGGCGATGGAAGCCGCCATTGAGCCATTATTTATCATTGTGGAAAGGACAAGATTGTTCATATAGCTCAGACCTACGATGAAAATGGCTTCGATGCTGCCGTGTCCTGCGCCGAACATGAGAGCATCCTTTTTGTCGAGACGGCACTTTAAGAAGCGCTTCATGACAAGAAAACGTCCGCACTCTTCAAAGACAGCGGCGGCAAGACCGCCGTATAGCGCGTAGAGCCAAAGGTTTTCGGTAAGAAGTGTTCCTGCCGTGGCAAAAACGACGGAATGCAGTATCTGCTCGAGTACCATGGAGGACAGGAAAAAGGTTGCGCAGCCTGCGAAGAAAAATGAAGGACGGACCTTTGTTTTTTTCCAGAAAAGGAAAAACAGTACAACAGGAAGTCCGAAGGAGAGAATGGTAGAAAACGCCATTCCTATCACGCTGGCTGTAGGTACAGTGGAAAGTTGTGTCATAATAACCTCGTTTCTGTGCAAAAGCACATTTTGATGTGTGTAAAAGCGTTTTTTTGTAAAAGATGCCAAAACCGCGCTGTTTTACAGCAGAGAGTTCTGTAAAAGGGTTTTGGGAGGACGTCCGGCAACAAGGCGGACGTCTGCCACATATCCTTCTTCCCGGTCTTTGAGCGCATCTGTCAGACAGCTGCGCAGATAAGCAATCCGTCCGGCGCAGGATGTGTCTGAAATCCGGTCGGAAAGCTCGTAAGGATCACTGTCCAGATCAAAATACTGCTCCTGTCCGGTCTGGGAATACCATACATACTTGTCATGTTCGGTAACGATAAAGTGGTTGGACGCATCGCCAAGGGAATGTTCGCCGTGCAGCCATTCCCGGATGGAAGCGTCGGGGTCGGCTGCCAGCGGCAGCATACTTTTTCCGTCTGTCTCTTCCGGTATGGAGGTGCCTGCGAGGTCGAGCAGCGTAGGCATCACATCACGCAGCTCCACGACGCGGTGGCATATCTGCCCCGGGCGGGAGCCGGTCAGCGCTTCGGGACCGGAAAGTATCATCGGAATATGGCAGCTTCCCTCATAGGGACGGGATTTTCTGAACAGATGATGGTCGCAGAGCTCTTCTCCGTGATCCGAAGTAAATAAAATAACGGTGTTGTCCATGAGCTGCTGCTCTGCAAGCTCCTGTATCAGACGCCCTATCTGATGGTCGAGATGGGTAACACAGGCGTAATAGCCTATTTGAGCCTGACGTATCAATTCAGGGTCGGCAGGACCTGTCGGGGAATCGTAAATCCTTCCCAGATTTTCCAGTTCCTGTGTATCTTCCCAGCTGCCGATATGGGGAGGAGTAAGCTGCCTGTCTTTGTAAAGGTCAAAATAATAGCGGGGTGCGTCGAACGGCGGATGCGGGCGCAGATAGGAAGCCATCAGAAAGAAAGGTTTATCTCTGTCCCTGCGGCGCAGAAAATCAATGGAGCGGGAGCTGACCCAGTTGGTAGGATGGAGATTTTCATCGTACATCCATGGACGTGATGTCCAGGAATTACATTCCATTCCGGTGTCGGTCACATCGGCGGAAATGCCCTTTTCGTTTTTCAGCCAGTAAAAATAATCGTCCGCGATCTTCTGCGATTCATACCACGGCGTATCGGGGGAACGATAGGCGTGGAGATAGCCGTCATGCAGTTCAACATTGTGAAAGCCCATCAGATTCCTGAGCGGATGGACATGCATCTTGCCGACGCACTGGGTATAGTAGCCGGCTTTGGCAAGTTCACCCGCCATCGTGTGCGGATAGCGGAAAGCAACGAGATCCTGATAGCCGACGCGCCCGTGTTTTTCCTGTGAAAGACCCGTATGAAGCGCGGCACGTGCCGGGATACAGCTCGGACAGGAGGAATACGCATTGTCAAAAAGCGTTCCTTTTGCAGCAAGCGAGTCCAGATATGGTGTTTTCACGTCGGGATGTCCTGCAATGCCGAGGCAGTCGCCCCGGAGCTGGTCGGTCATGATCAGAACAATATTCGGTTGTTTTTTTCCCATATTGTGATCCTCTCTTTACACAAAACCCTTTGGCGGTCAAAACTGCTGTCTGGCTGCAGATGACGCACTGATTTCACTATATCACAGATTGGGAAAGTTTTCATCTATAGGGAGATTCATTTTTCAAAAAGGTGGTAGAGTGCGAGCATGGCGTCGTCGAGATGCTGTTTTTTCTGGTCTGGTATCGAATTATAGAAATCAATAATAGGATTTTGCTGAATCGTGCGACCGGTCAGGATATACGTCGGATCAAGGTCAAAAGCAAGGGAGATATCCATTAAAACATCCAGAGACATATTGGTGCGTCCATGTTCGATATTTTTATAATGTGTCTGGGAAATGTCAAGGATTTCGGAAGCTTTTTCCTGAGTGAGATTCAAGGCTTCGCGCTTCCGGCGAATCCTCAAGCCAATGTCCTGAAGCTGTTTGTCCGTAATCATGTCCGGCTCCTTTATTTGATAAAAATTATAGTCTGGTTGAATTTATCTTACCTTTTTGAAAAGAAAACTATGAGTAACTAAAAAGGTATTATTAGAACATAAATAGAAATTAAAAGTGACTATTTGGGGCGAATAGGTGTTTGCGGAGTTGATGGGGGAGAAATCGCAAGGGGAAGCGGGTATTTTTGGCGGACTCTGATTGAGCTTGCAGTGGAGTTACGGTATAATGGGGGTACGCTGGATTTTAAAACAACTATAGAGGATTTTGATATTTCATGCAGGAGAAATGGAGGGACGTTATGAGATTGTACCATGGCAGTCCGAATAAAGTCATAGTACCTCAATATGGGCTAGGTGAGGAAAAACATGATTACGGAAAAGGATTTTATCTTACGGAAAATGTGGAGCTTGCCAAAGAATGGGCTGTTTGCAGACCGGATGAAATAAATGGATGGGTTCATCAGTATGAACTGGATACTACAGATTTAAAAATACTGGATTTTCAGCAGAATAATGCACTTTCGTGGCTGGCAGAACTGATGAAGCACAGGGATGCTTCTGACTCAAAGCGTTACAAGGTTTTATCTCAGAAATTTATTGCGAAATACGGAATTGATACTGATGAATATGATATTATTAAAGGCTGGAGAGCCAATGCGTCATATTTTTACATTGCGAAGGAGTTTGTCCGTGATAATATTGATATGGAAATCCTCGAAGAATTGTTGTCACTGGGAGGATTAGGCATACAATTTTGCTTAAAATCAGAGCTTGCTTATTCCAGACTGACAGAAATAAATAGAGAACGGTTTAGTCTGCGTTGAGTATAAGGAATTCAATAATAGATACAATGAAAGAGATATAAATGCAAGAAACAGAATGCGTGAACTGGTCGATTCTGAGGCGAACAAAGTAACGAACGTATTCAGCACATTATTTTGAGGAGAAATAAATATGAGAGCTTATGCAGAAGCGTATTTGAAAGATGTTGTGGAAAATCAGGGTAAGCTGTTTGACCTCGTATCAATGAAGTATCCTGAAAAGGATACCTTCGATTTTATCAATGCTTATATGACAAGCAAAACCAGAAAAAGCATAGACGAGGCAAAGGCTTATGTGAATACGATGAGCGCACCTGAGCTGTGGGATTATTTTTGTAAAAAAGACAGCTTTAAGCTTAAAGACGGAAAATCTCTTGCGGGCTTTATGCCGGATTGGATAGGTGAATTTTATGCCTATTATCAATGGTACTATAATATTCCAAGCAGTGAAGTAGTAAAAAAAGTTCCTGTTGATTTTTTAGTAAAGGCATATGGCGGACTGCATGACCTGGAGCTTGAACTGGCGGTGAAAAAGGTTGGAGGAGAATGATGGATATAGTCTGCTTTCATAACCCGGAGGAAGAAAACGGGTATTTGAGTAATTGGTATCTGAGCGAATTTACAGTTGACGGCATAACTTTTTCCTCGATGGAACAGTTTATGATGTATAAAAAAGCCGTGTGTTTTGAAGATAAAGACACGGCAGATAAAATCCTTAAAACCGATGATGTAGCTTTTATCAAAGAATTGGGGAGGCTTGTTTCAAATTATGAAGAGAGCCGTTGGAGCGGCATACGTCAAATCGTTGTATATGAGGGATTGAAAGCAAAGTTTTCACAAAATAAAAGTCTGAAAGAACAGCTGAAAGCAACTCAAAACTCAATTTTGTCTGAATGTGCAGTAAGGGATAAAATCTGGGGTATCGGTCTGTCAATGAAAGACCCTGACAGATTTGAAATCAGCAAATGGAGAGGAAAAAACCTGCTTGGATATACCCTGATGATGGTACGAGAAGGGCTGTAAATATCTTTTTTGAAGCAGTATTTTGCATTGAGCTTCCATCTCCGATACAGTATAATAGTCATATCAAAATTTAACCAACAAAAGAGAGGGTTTTCAGAATGATTTTTACATGTAAAAGCATACCCGAAGGGTATGAAGCAGGCATCCGCGAGCTGTTGGCTCCGAGGGAACACGAAATCTGCGGAGAGGGGTGTGCGGCAGGAAGTGTTGCGCTGACTTTCCGGGCTGTGGAGGGTGACAGTATCCGCGGCGTCTATACAGTTGGAGAGGATGGAAACGGTGGAGAAGCTGTCCTGACAGCCGGGCATAAAACATTTTTCTTCCGTGCGCTGATGCGTCTTGTACGCGAGCTTGAAAATAGGGGGGCTGCGGAGGATTTTGCCTGGGAAGAGCCGGTTTTTCTGGACAGGAACGGAACGATGCTGGACTGCTCCAGAAACAGCGTCCTGACCGTGGAAACGATTAAGAAGTATATCCGTATGCAGGCGGCGGTCGGCATGAATACGCTGATGCTTTATACGGAGGATACTTATGAAGTGCCGGAATATCCGTATTTTGGCTATATGCGCGGACGCTATACGAAGGAAGAGCTGCGTGAGATGACGGATTATGCGGAGCTGTTCGGCATTGAGATGATTCCGTGTATCCAGGCGCTCGCCCATCTGAAAAATGCTCTGCGCTGGGCGGCGATGGCAGGGATGCAGGATACGGACGACATCCTGATGTCGGGAGATGAGAAGGTTTATGATTTTGTAAAAGCGTGCATTAAAAATGCGACAGAGCCTTTCCATACGAAGCGGGTGCATCTGGGAATGGATGAAGCGTGGGCGCTGGGACTTGGAAAGTATCTGCACAAAAACGGATATCATGACAAATCCGAAATCATGGCGGCGCATCTGGAGCGCGTGGATAAGATATGCAAAGAGCTCGGTCTTGAGCCGATGATATGGAGCGATATGTATCTCAGGATGGTTTCGGAGCATAACGAATATTATGATATTCCGCTGGATGCGGACCTTTCCGGTGCGATGAAGCCTCCGAAGGGTGTGACGCTCGTTTACTGGGATTACTATCACGAGGACGAGGAGTTTTATAAAGAGTATCTGCGTATGCACAGACAGCTTTCCGAACAGGTCATTTTTGCGGGAGGCGGATGGGTGTGGAACGGCGTTTCACCGAATCTGGAGCTTGCGAAAAATACGACGGAGCCTGCGATGAAAGCGTGCAAAAAAGCGGGCGTGCGCGAGGCTGTCTGCACGATGTGGCAGGATAACGGCGCGGAAACGCCGATGCTGTCAGGGCTTCCTTCTATCGTCCGCTTTGCGGAGCATGGATTTGCAGAAGAGGTGAGCGAAGAGACGATAGACACGCAGCTTGAATTCCTGACCGGATGCAGCGCAGAGGCTTTGAACCTGCTCGGCAGCCTGGATCATGTGAATTCTTCCTGCACATATGATAATCCTTCCAAGTTCTTACTGTATCAGGATGTTCTGACAGGTCTGTTCGACGCCCAGACAAAGGGATGGGATGCGGACGCATATTATGCAGGATTGCGCGACAGATTGAACAGAATTTGTGAAGACTGGCGCCTGTCAAATGCAGAAAAGACTGTAGATGAGTCTGTTCATGCCAGCGCATGCCTGATGCTTGAAATGTATGGAGCGCTTGCGGATGCGCTTTCCGTGAAAGCGGACCTCGGCAAAAAAATATACGAGGCGTACCATGCGGATGACAAAGAAGAGCTTCGCAGACTGGCACAGCAGGATATTTCGCTCTGCATGGAAAAAATCGAGGCTTATCGGGAGCTTCGGGAAAAAGTATGGGATGATGAAAGCAAGATTTTCGGCTGGGAGGTCATAGATATCCGGTTTGGCGGCCTGTTTGCGCGGTTAAAGAGCGCACAGAAGCGTTTGAACGCTTATCTGGACGGAGCACTCGAGAGCCTTCCCGAGCTGGAAGAAGAAAGGTTATTGTTCCAGCCCGCAGCGGAAGGCAAAGAGCCGGGTCTGTTAAACTGCAACCAGTGGGCGCAGATAGTGTCGGCATCTCCGATGTGATGTAAATAGAAAATAAGAAATTAGATATTTTCTTTTATTGCCGGAACTGGTACAATAAGAGCAATACGGGCGGATATTACCGCTGAAGGAAAATGACAGGAAGGGGATTTTTACCATGAAAAAGTTTGATGTAGTTGCGCTGGGCGAGCTGCTGATCGATTTTACAGAGAACGGCGTGAGCGGACAGGGCAATACTGTTTATGAGGCGAATCCGGGCGGCGCGCCCTGCAACGTGCTGGCGATGCTGAACAAGGCGGGCAGAAAGACCGCGTTTATCGGCAAGGTAGGTCAGGATATCTTCGGCAATAAATTAAAAGCGACTCTGGACGAAGTCGGCATCGATACGTCCAATCTCATTATCGACGAGGATGCGAGAACAACGCTGGCATTCGTTGAGACGTTCCCGGACGGCGACAGAGACTTTTCTTTCTACCGCAATCCCGGCGCTGACATGATGCTGACAGAGGACGACCTGCACGAGGACCTTATCCGTGATACGAAGATTTTCCATTACGGCACATTGTCCATGACGCACGATGCTGTTCGCAATGCGACAAAGAAAGCGATAGATATTGCAAAGGAGAGCGGTGCGATACTGTCCTTCGACCCCAATCTGCGTCCTCCGCTGTGGAAGACTCTGGATGATGCAAAGGAACAGGTCGCATACGGTCTGTCCAAGTGTGATGTGCTTAAGATTTCCGATAATGAGATTCAGTGGTTTACCGGAGAAGAGGATTATGATGCGGGCATTGCAAAGCTGCGTGAGCAGTATGACATTCCGTTGATCATGCTTTCTCTTGGAAGAGACGGCAGCCGTGCTTATTACAAGGATTTGCGCGTTGAAGTAAAGCCTTTCCTGCAGGAGTCCACTATCGAGACGACCGGCGCAGGCGATACGTTCGGCGGATGCTGCCTGCATCATGTCCTGAAATATGGTCTGGACAATCTGGATGAAGAGAAGCTGACCGAGATGCTGACCTTTGCGAATGCGGCTGCATCCATTATCACCACGAGAAAGGGCGCGCTGCGCGTGATGCCTGAGGTGGAAGAGGTTGAAGCGTTCATCAAATCCAGAGCATAAATAAAGGAATGGCAAATGCTTTTTAATTCCCATATTTTTATATTTGTATTTCTGCCGCTTTTGCTGGCAGGATGGTATTTTTTAAACTATAAAAGGAAATTTGCGCTGGCACAGGGATATCTTATCGGGATGTCCCTGTGGTTTTATGCGTATGTAAATGCAGCTTATCTATGGCTGCTGCTTGGAAGCTGCATCTTCGGCTGGAGCCTCTCCCTTTTGCCGGAGAAGATTTCTTCAAAAAAAGGACGGAAATGGATCATCGCGGCGGGGTGTGCATTTCATCTCGGGCTTTTGGGATATTTTAAATACAGTAATTTTTTTCTGGAAAATATCAATGCCGCGGTAGGAACGGACTTTTCGATGATGCATATTGTGATGCCGGTTGGAATCAGTTTTTATACATTCCAGCAGCTGGCATATCTGATAGACCGATGTCGGGGAGAAGCGCCGAAGGATTCCTTCTGGGATTATCTGACGTTTATGGTCTACTTCCCGCAGCTGTTGCAGGGGCCGATCATGCTGAGGGACGAGCTTATCCCGCAGCTGCATGAGCCGGAGCGGAGGCGTTTTGACGCAGGGCGTTTTTCGGAGGGCATTCAGTTTTTTATAATTGGTCTTTCCAAAAAGGTGCTGCTTGCAGATACGCTGGCGAAGGCAGTAAATTTTGGTTACTCCAATACGGCGGGGCTTGACAGCATATCGGCTGTTTTTCTGGCGGCAGGGTATCTGACAGAGCTGTATTTTGATTTCAGCGGCTATTGCGATATGGCGGTTGGCATCGGGAAAATGGTCGGCATCGAGGTGGCGGAGAATTTTGATTCCCCGTTTAAATCCGCTTCTGTGAAAGAATTCTGGCGTCGCTGGCATATGACTCTGGGGCGCTTTTTTACAAGATATGTGTATATTCCTCTGGGCGGCAGCAGGAGAGGGAAGGCGCGGACACTGTGTAATGTAATGATAGTCATGCTGCTGTCGGGCCTATGGCACGGTGCGGCGTGGACGTTTGTTCTGTGGGGCTTTCTTCACGGGCTTGGGATGATGTGGGATAACATAAAACGGAAGGGGCTGCCATGTCGCTGGATAAACCAGCTTCTGACGTTTCTTTATGTATCTCTGACGTTTGTATTTTTCCGAGCGGAGAGCATTGCTCAGGGATTTTTGGTCATCGGGAAAATGTTTTCCTTTCAATGGAATGGTTTTTTACTGGAGATTGCGCAGGCGTTGGAGATGTCTGAAGTCTATATCGTGACAAAGGCGCTTTCGATGAAGCTGCCGCAGGTATTGCCGTGGTTCTGGCTTGTCATGCTGATCGTGTTGTGTGTTGCTTGCGCTGGCGTTCTTTGCGGGAAAAAGGCGGGCGATGTGATAGGAGCTTCCTCATCGGAAAGAGGTATCGCGCAGCATTGCTGGTATCCTTTTGCGCTGGCGGTCTTATTTGTATGGTCACTGATTTCCATGACCGGAGTGAGCGAGTATCTGTATTTTTCATTTTAAGGAGTAGGAAAAGGGCATGGACGGACGGAAATTTCTCAGACGCTTCGGGATAGCGGCGGCAGCTCTGATGGCTCTGGCGGCGGGCATGGTAGCTTTGTTTGACCCGTTTTATCATTTTCACGGACCTTTGCCGGGGATGAAGGCGGTTGTGACACAGTCGGAATATCAATGTATCGGAACGATACGCAATTTTGAATATGACAGCGTTTTGCTCGGCTCGTCCACGGCGGAAAACTACAACAATCGCTGGTTTGACGAAGCATTTGGCTGTACAACGGTAAAAGCGATAAAAAGTTCAGGGACGACGGCAGATTTAAAATTTTATCTGGACGAAGCATTTGCAGCCCACGACATCAAAAATATTTTTTATAGTCTGGATCTTTTTGCGCTGGACGGTGACCCACAGATAAATTTTGTGAATGATTTGATGCCCCTGTATCTGTATGATAAAAATCCTTTTAACGATGTGAAATATCTTTTTAATAAGGATGTGATATTTAAGGATATCCCGTATCTTCTGGCGATGAATCTGTCCAGGGGATATGACGAGGGGACATCGTATAACTGGTGGCAGTATAAGACGTTTTCGGAGGAAGAGACGCAAAAGCACTATGACCGTTCGGAGACGATAGAGCCGATGCAGGATGCGTCGTGCTGGAAGGAACGGGTCGACCCGAACATCCTGATTCTGGAGGAGTATGTGAAAGGGCACCCGGAGACGGCATTTTATTTTTTGCTGCCGCCCTATTCGCAGCTTTGGTGGGACAGCGTTTATCGCAGCGGACAGCTTGAGGAATATCTGTATGCGCGTCAGGCGGCGATGGAGACGCTGGCGGTATATGAAAACGTGCGGGTTTTGGATTTCCAGACCGATGAAAGGATTATCATGGAGCTGGACAATTATATGGACCCGGTGCATTTTTCGGCGGATATCAATCACCTGATGGCTCAGGAGGCGGCGAAGGAGGATTCCGTCTATCTGGTCAAAGAAGAGGATATCGAGGAGAGGGCAGAGAGGATGCGGGAGCTGGCATTTTCTATTCAGTCTTCCGACACAGCTGCTCATAAATCTCGATATAATCGTCCTTGAAGATACTTCCTTTACGGAAGATAAACATGATTTCATGGGAGAGCTTTAAGTCCCGTAAAGGGATGACGGAAAGCTCTCCCTTTTTTTCTTCTGTCCGGATGGCGGCATGGTAGCAGAAGGAGATGCCGGCGCCGGATTTTAAAAGCGCATTGATGGCACGGATATTACCGAGCTCGATCTGTCCGGAAAAAGAATCTGTATTGAGTCCCTGCTGTAAAAGCCATTGTTCCATTATCTCGCGCGTGCCGGAACCGGATTCGCGCAGAAGGAGCGTTTCTGCCAAAAGGTCTTTGGCACAGCCGTTTTTGTAAAGGGCAGCCTTTTGGGGAGCTGCGACAGCCACATAATCTTCGGTTTTATATGGGAGAAAATCATATTCATCCCTTGGAAAATCGCCTTCTACGATAGCAAAATCGATTTCGCTGGAGTCAAGACGCCGGAGCAGTTCCCGGGTATTTTCCACCTGCATGCGGATGCGGCTGTCAGGATGGGAAAGGATGAAGCTTTTTAAGTCATCCAGAAGCATGAATTCCGCAACGGTCAGTGTGGCGCCGAAGGAATAGTTCTGTGTTTTAATGCGGGTATTCAGCATACGCTGTTTCATATGCTCTTCATCGTGCTTCATGGTGAGAGCGGCGCGGCAGAGGATTTCTCCGGCTTCGGTCAGAAAGATTTTTTTGCCGGACTGCTCAAAAAGCGGCACGCCGTAAGCGTTTTCAAGGTAATGGATATGCTGGGAAACAGCGGGCTGGGTAAGACTGAGCGCATTCGCTGCTTTCGTGAAATTCATGTATTTGCAGACAGCCAGAAAAGTCTCCATTCGGAAATCCTGCATGACATTATCCTCCTGAGAAAATTTAAAATAATGTTGGAGAAAAGATATCTACGGATTGCTTCGCATTTCACGTTCCCGCAATCCGAATATTTGGGTGGGGTAATAAGTCAGAGAATCACTCCCGTGCAAGCATGTCGTGTTTGATGACTTTTGTTTCTTAATATCATAACATATTTTTATTATTTTATAAATATAGATAATTTTTATTTATTTGAAAAATATGCTAATATGATAGCGTCAAGTGAGGTTAAACAGATCAAGAGTGCCGCAGGAGCGGCGGAAAGAAGGAGAAATGAATTTTTTACAAAAAAACGGAAAAGGATTGCTGTTGTGTCTTGCAATCTCAATTCCCTGTTGGTTTCTGGGAAAGCAGTTTCCTATCATCGGCGGGCCTGTATTTGCGATACTGGCAGGTATGGCCATCACCCTGTTTTTGAAGGATAAGTCGGAGTTTCAGGGAGGTATTACTTATGCTTCAAAAAAAATCCTGCAGTATGCGGTCATCCTGCTGGGCTTCGGACTGAATCTGTCGGTAGTGCTGGAAACCGGAAAGCAATCGCTTCCGATAATTATCGCGACAATAAGTACATCTCTTATTATTTCATGGGTGCTGCATAAAGCGATGAAGATTCCGACAAAAATTTCAACGCTGGTTGGTGTAGGTTCTTCCATCTGCGGCGGTTCTGCTATCGCTGCAACGGCTCCTGTCATCGATGCGGATGACGAGGAAGTGGCGCAGGCTATTTCCGTTATATTCTTCTTTAACATGGTAGCGGCGCTGATATTCCCGGCGCTCGGTACGCTACTCGGATTTTCCACGACGAGCGGTGAAGCCTTCGGTGTTTTTGCAGGAACGGCGGTCAACGATACTTCTTCGGTCACGGCGGCGGCGTCCACATGGGATTCCATGTACAACCTCGGTTCCGCAACGCTGGACAAGGCGGTAACGGTTAAGCTGACAAGAACACTCGCTATCATTCCTATTACGCTGGTACTCGCATTTATAAGGACAAAAAAGGCGGAGGAAGGTCAGCAGAAGGTAGATTTTAAAAAGATTTTCCCGTTCTTCATCATTTATTTTATCCTGGCTTCCGTAATTACGACAGTGGCGGTCAGCGTGGGGATTTCCGCTGATGTATTTACACCGTTAAAGACGCTGAGCAAATTTTTCATCGTGCTGGCAATGAGCGCCATCGGATTGAATACGAATATCGTGAAGCTGGTAAAGACCGGCGGCAAGCCGCTTTTGATGGGACTGTGCTGCTGGATAGGTATTACATCAGTGAGTCTTGTGCTTCAGTCAGTTCTTGGAATCTGGTAATGCAGCGCTCTTTTGAGCAGAAAGGGGACAGGTATGTACGATATTATCATCATCGGGGCGGGCCCGGCAGGGATCAGCGCAGGAATTTATGCGGTAAGCCGCGGTAAAAAAACGTTGATTTTAGAGCAGGCAAAGGTAGGCGGACTGCTCGGGAAGGTTTCTACGGTAACGCATTATTCGGGGATCGTAGAGAAGGAAACCGGAGCATCTTTTGCGGCGCGTTTGGAAAAGCAGGCGCTGGACGCGGGAGTGGAGATACGTTTTGAAACTGTGACAGAGGTTTCCCTTTCGGGCGAAACGAAAAGGGCTGTTACAGCGCAGGGCAGCTATGAGGCGAAAAAAATCATTCTTGCGAATGGCAGCAGAGGAAGAAAGCTCGGCATTCCCGGGGAGGAAGAGCTTGCCGGAAAGGGCATGGGAATGAATGCGGCAAAGGACGGAGAAGCTTATGCCGGTAAAAACGTCTATGTTATCGGCGGCGCAGACGGCGCGGTAAAAGAAGCGCTGTATCTGTCTCAGCTGGCAAAAAAGGTGACTATAGTCCATTTTGAAGAGCGGCTTGGCTGTATCGCAGAATTTCAGAAAAAGGTAGAAAAGAGCGGCAATATCGAACTGAAGCTTGGAAGCCGGCTGCATGCAGTATACGGAACGGAGCGCGTGGAGGCACTGGAGATAGCGCGGGAGTCGGATGGAAAGATTGAGAGGATAGAGGACCCCGGCTGCGGCATCTTCGTCTATGCAGGTGTGATACCGAATACGGAGCTGTATACAGAGCTTGCGCTGGAAAGCGGCTATATTCCGGTAAATGAAAAAATGGAAACTGCGATTCCGGGTGTTTATGCGGCGGGAGATATCCGGGTAAAACAGGTGCGTCAGGCTGCGACGGCAGTTTCCGACGGCGCGGTCGCGGCGATAAACGCAGCAATGTGAGACAGAAAAAGGAAAGTGTATATAAAAAAGGAGCGGCCGCTCCGGGATTGATTTCTCAATCGTCAAAGCGGCTGCCCCTTTTTGGCAAGACATCAGTAATCAGCCTTCAATGACGATTCTGGTGTCTTTCTTTTCTACTTTTTTCGTTTCTTTTTTCAGAATGTTCAGGTGAAGGATGCCGTCCTCAAACCGGGCGGAAACATCTTCCGGCTTCACCTCTTCGCCGACATAAAATGTTCTGGAAAGGCTGCCCGCATAACGCTCCCGGCGGATATATTTTCCGGTCTCTTTGTCGGTCTCATCTTTATCAAGCCCCTTGGCGGCGCTGATGCTCAAATATCCGTTTTCAAGGGAAACGTTGACCTCGTCCTTCTTAAAGCCGGGCAGGTCGATATCGACCTCATAGGAATCATCTCTTTCTTTCACATCTGTTTTCATGAGGTTTTTGCCATGCTTGCCATAGAGCGGATTGGTTTTCCCAAAGAAAGCGCTCTCATCAGGCCATCTCATCAGATTGTCCATATCTTCAAAAATATCCTCATCCCAAAGTCTAGGCAGTAACATAAGTCATTCCTCCATTCTTTTAAAAAGTCCCTTGCGGGAAACTGCGTTTGTATTGTTATTGGACAAAGGAGGAAGTTCTATACGGAAATTCTTTTGTTCCTTTGTTCTATAGATAATATAACATCTATTATTGGCGATGTAAAGAGGTGAGTGCTAATTTTTTTGTGAAAAATCTGTGAATTTCCGCTTCCAGACATAGATAAAAGAGTGCGACAGGGCGCACACTCCGCGTTGAGCGCGGTCGCATCAGCCACAATTTCGCTGCGCGCAAGTGCGTATAAAAAAACAGAGCCATAAGACGATGCTTACGACTCTGCCAAAGCTCAAAGTATTCAGTTTTTATAATCCCTTGGGATTGGGGCCAAACTCGTTGGAGCCGGGCTGGCTGTCCATGCACATCAGGACGATGAGCCATATCTGACCGATAATGGGGATAAGACCTATCAGAATCCATATCCAGCCTTTGCCGATATCATGCAGCCGGCGTACTATCAGCGCTATGGTCGGACACAGTACGGCGAGAGCATAGATGTCCGACAGCAAGGGGAAACGGATAAGCATCGCAACGATTGCGATGACTGTGCTGACGATAAAGCTGAATAAAGCGAACATCCAGTATTCTTTACGTCTTGCTCTCCCCTGAAAATTTACATAGTTCTTAAAGGCATTTACATAATACTGCATAGTGATACCTCCCACATGATTTTGATTAAAAATATCATTTCCGAGGTATTTTGTCAATTATTTTTTTGAAAATATCATTTTTGTGGTAAAAATGACGATAACTGCCGGCAATCATGCAAGCCCGAGGACTCCGATGAGCAAAAGCCATGCCATCCCATAGTAGGTCACGACTGCGAACAGGTCGTTGACGGTCGTGATAAGCGGCCCGGATGCCACAGCCGGGTCGATATGGCATTTTTTAAAAACGAGCGGAATGATAGTTCCGGACAGGCTTGAAAGGAACATCGCCGTGAGCAGGGCAACACCTGTACAGAAAGATACTGCGAAGGAGAAAAGCGGCGCCTGCCCTTTTAAAAGCATCAGATACAGCCCGATAAAGAGAAAGGAGAGGCTGCCAAGGATCAGTCCGTTTAAAAAGCCAACCCGGGTTTCCTTTATGATCAGCTGCAGCTTCTGGCGGCGGCTGACAGTTTCGTCCATAAGGACGCGGATGGTCACAGCGAGAGACTGAGTCCCGACATTTCCTGCCATATCCAGTACGAGCGACTGGAAAACAATGATGATAGGAAGGCTCGCTACTACGTTTTCAAAAATGCCGACAACGCTGGAAACAACAAGGCCGAGACCAAGAAGAATGATCAGCCAGGGAAGACGCTTTGCAACACTTTTTTCAACGGGCTCATAGAGATCTTCCGCAGCGGTCAAAACAGCGGGCTCGTGTCCGAGATCAAGTTTCTTTCTGTATTCGGTATCATGTGTGGAAAAAATGGATTTGTTACGGATTAAGATTTTTGCATTCATGTTTGTTCCTCCTCTACTGGTTGTGATGTAAAGGCGGGAAAAGGGCAGAATGCGGCTGAAAAAGGGCAGAAAAAAACCATTGTCATGATAACCGCATTCGCGCTTCACCCGTCCTGTGATGGTGCAGCGCAGTTTGGAGAACAGACAATGGTGTCATATATTGGTATGAAAAAGCGGTCAGAACATGAACGGTATGCAGCCGTTTAATTCCTGACAATATATGAAACCAGTGCCCGTACTTTGACTACAACTACTGCCGTCCATGATCTCACCTCGCTTTCAAAAGATTTCTTCGCTTTGCAGGCAAAGCATAACACAGGGAAAAAGATTTTGCAACCTGTTTTTTCGTTCTATTTTTTGAGCTTTTTCATTCTATTTTTTGAGCACTCCCTTTTGGATATTTTCCTGCAGGATACTGTCAGTGACCTCAAAGAGCTTTTCGGAGCCGTATCGGGTGCGCTGCTGGCGCTCATAAACCTGTTTCGCACTTACATGGTGCTCCAGCCAGTCAGAGCCGCCGTTGCTGTGATTGAGCAGGAGAGGCTGCAGATTGTCCATCGCACGGGCAAAGCGCGCCTCCGGCGTTTCACCGGCTTCAAATTCATCAAAAAGCGCAGTCAGAGAAAGTTTCTGGTCGTCAGGGAGCATGGAATATATCTTTTCTTTTGCGGCGTCTTCGCGCGCCTTCTGAGTCTTTTTGGCCTCTTCATCATAGGCATAGGTATCGCCCGCTTCTATCTCCACGACGTCATGGATGAGGCACATGAGCATGACCTTTGCAACATCTATTTTTTCATTGGAATATTCCTGCAGAAGGTATGCCATGATTGCCATATGCCACGCGTGCTCCGCGTCATTTTCATTGCGTCCGTGCCCGCTCAGATGCGTCTGGCGGAATATATTTTTTTCTTTGTCTATCTCGACGATAAATTCAAGCTGTCTGCGAAGTCTCTCGTCCATAGGGCTTCCTCCTTTTTTGACTCTGATATCATTATATTTCAGCGCCGCAAAAAAGTATACCCTCAGTTGGCAACATATACCCTCAGTGTACAAGGGGACATACGGTCAGCCGAGGAGAAAAAGTTAAAAAAGGGGGTTGACCCTGACGCCGCGTCATAGTTTATACTCGGTTTATCCTCAGAGGACAAGGGAGGGAACGGTTATGATGACGGTCTGTGAAGCGGGCAGGATTTCGGGCGTGAGTATACGCACGCTCCATTATTATGACAGGATAGGGCTTCTTCCGGCAACGGAAATCACAGAAGCCGGATACCGTCTGTATGACGAAGCGGCTTTGGAGCGGCTCCAGATGATTTTGTTGTTCCGGGAGCTGGAATTTCCGCTAAAGGAAATCGGCAGGATTCTGGACAGCACGGATTTTGACAGAGACCGGGCGCTGGAACAGCAGATACAGCTTCTGGAGCTGAAAAGAGAACGGCTTGAAAATATCATCAGCCTTGCGAAAAAAATGAAAATGACAGGAGGAGAGCACATGAGCTTTCAGGAATTTGACGATGGAAAAATAAAAGAATACGAAAAGCGGGCAAAGGAGTCCTGGGGACATACGGAAGCCTATGAAGAATATGAGAAAAAAGCAAAGGGGCGCACAGTGCAGGAACAGAAAAAACTGGGAACGGAAATGATGGGTATTTTTGAAAAAATGGGACAGATACGGGAACAGGAGCCGGATTCTATAGAGGCGCTCGCTCTTGTGAAAACGCTTCAGGAGCATATTTCGGAAAATTATTATTTTTGTTCGGATGACATTCTGCTTTCTCTCGGAGCAATGTATGCCGCAGGCGGGGAATTTACGGAAAATATCGACCGTGCGGGAGGAAAAGGGACGGCAGAGTTTGCTGACAGAGCCATTCGGGCATATTGCAGGAAAAAACAGGAAGGCTGAAAATAAAAGACAGGATATCGTGAAAAGAGAAGCCTGCGGCGGAAGGGAGCGCGTCGCAGGCTTCTCTTTTTTTGCTCAGATCAATGCGTCAGGTCCTTGCCATTCCGTCTACGCTGAGGACAACGCCTGTGATATAAGAGGCTTCATCGGACGCCAGAAAAACAAAGGCATTTGCGATGTCCTCGGGCTGTCCGAGACGGCGCAGGGGAATCTGCCGGATCATAGGCTCGATGATTTCTTTCGGAACAGCTTTCATCATGTCGGTTTCTGTGATGCCGGGAGCAACTGCGTTGACGCGGATGCCTTTGGGACCCAGCTCCCGGGCAAGGGAAACGGTGAGCCCGTTTACAGCAAATTTGGAAGCGGGATAAGCGATGCCGCTGGGCTGTCCGTAGATGCTGACCATTGAAGAAGTGGAAAGCACTACGCCGCTGCCCTGATCAATCATAAATTCACTTGCGGCTTTGGTTGCGTTGAAAACGCCTTTTACATTTAAATCCATAACTTTGTCAAAAGCTTCTTCTGTATATTCTGTAAACGGGGTACTTTCCGAAACACCCGCGTTATTGACGAGAATGTCGATACGACCGTATCTGGATACAATATCGACAAATGCGGCGCGTACATTTTCAAGGCTGCTCAGATCCGGACTGATTCCTTCCACAGATGCGCCCGGATGGAGCTCCTTGAGACGGTCGGCGCCTTTTTGTGCAGAATCGGGACGGCTGGCAGTGATGATAACCATAGCGCCTTCTGTTAAAAATCTGTCTGCGGTAGCAAAGCCGATTCCTCTGCTTCCACCTGTGATGACAGCAACTTTATTTTTTAATCTCATAGGAAACCTCCTTTTATTTTATTTGATATTGTTTGTATTTATTTTAGGCGTTTTGTGAAAAAATATCTGTGACCGGGTCACTTAGCGCAGCGTTCCCAGGAAATTGATACCATCCTCTGCGAGGAGAACGGTTCCTGAAAAGCTGTTTTCGGCAGGATTGTATACATAATCGGTGATTCGGCAGCCGGCAGTACGGATATCCCGGAGGACGATGTGCAGATTGTTCCCGGTATCAGTCCAGATATCGGCTTCCGGGACGCCCAATTGGATATGTTCATCCAGAAAGACGTAGGAATCATCTCCGGATACAGCCCGGATATAAAAATGACAGTTGTCGTCAAGCATCAGTGTCTGACCGTCCAAAGAGCCTTCGGGGACAAACATCTGAAGCTCCCATTCGTTTTCCTCCAGAAAAAGGGGCAGGGAGGAATACAGAACCATGCCGGAGGGCACTGTGTCAGGCTGAGAAGTGATTTTTGGGACAGCCGGCAGAGCAGATTCCGTAAAATCCGAGGACGGATCTTCCAAAGCGCTTTCGGATTGTTCGGAAGCAATGACAGACTCTGCCAAAGCTTCGGTTTCCGTGGAAGGGGACGGCGCAGCGCAGCCGGAAAGAAGAAGCAGGACTGAGGCGGTAATGCCCGTAAGTTGCCAGTGGTTCATAATCAAAATCTCCTTTTTGACAGTGTAAATCAATCTGAAAAGAGGCCGGTTTTGGAATCAGGATTGAAAGGAATCACGGCCGTATTTTTCGACAAGTTCCGGATAACCTTTTTCAAGGGCGCGGGAAAACTGTCGTTTTTCCTTGTCTGCAAAGTTTACGCGCAGATACAGAAGGACGATACAGGCAGACGCGGCGAGCGCGATTAAAAGAGGGATGACCGGAAGCCCTTGTCCGGAGTCGGATATGATGGAAAAAATCATTACGATAAGGACGCAGACTGCGAGGGTGATGGCAGCGCGGATAAATCCGGTATTTTTGTCGGCCTGTTGTTTTTTCAGGACGGCGTGCATCTGCGCGATCTGTTCGACCGTATATTTGCGTTTGCGGATATTTCTCAGAAGTATCCAGGAAAGTCCGCGGTTGTAGGGAAGCTTTGTCATAGATATCTCCTTTTCATAAAAAAATCAGATTTGAAATTCGTTGAGGGCATTGTCGGTCATAAATCGGGTGATTATCTCGAGCATCTGCTCGGGAGGATAACTGATCACGGTCCCCTTTCGGCTGCAGGAAAGCTGGTTGGCAGACATTTTCTGCTTAAATTCTCTGGGGGTATCGTTGGAATATTTTTTAAAGGCATTGCTCATATAGCGATAGCTGGAAAAACCGCAGTTATAACATATATCGGTGAGGGATGTTTCTCCTTTCATCATCAGCGACTTGGCATTGAGGTATCTTGTATAGGTCAGATATTCGCTGAAAGAACGATGCAGATTATCCTGGATAAAATGGGAAAGATACGAGACTGACAGATTCAGATACTCGGACAAATCTGTGAGCGTGATCTTTTCTGCAAAATGTTCTTCGATATAACGGATGATTTCAGAAATCTGCTGGCTTCGTTTCGCGGTGGTTTTTAATTTGACGCCATACATTTCATAATAAGCGCAGTGCTTGAGGATATCATACAGCATGATGTTGATCAGGCTGCTGCATTGAATCTGATAATAAGGTTCCTGAAGGACATAGGTTTTTAACAGTTTACAGAAAGTATAAATGAACAGCTGCTGATTCTGGCTTACGATTTTGTTTTCATCAAAATGGATAAATTTCATCTGCGGAAAATATCCTTCGAAATAGTCGGAAAGGATATGCAGATGAAGAAGCGTAGAGGGCTGTTCTTCTGAAATGATCTCATGAAGTTCGTTGCTGTTGAGCAGGATAATACTTTTTTCTGGAAATTGCATGAGATTGCCGTCAATGTTAAAAAAAGGACTGCCTTTCAAAACCAGGACCAATTCGATCTCGGGATGAAGGTGGGGAGCCTTATAGCTGATATCCGTTATGGAAAGATTCATGTTGCTGATCTGCGGATGATGGATCGTTTCTATTTCTAAATGCAAAACGGACCTCCTTTTGAAGATGACGATTAGTAAAATTGTATGAGGACAGTTTATGTTTTGCTTTATTATACAACATATTTAAAGAAAAAGCAAAAAAGTGACATAAGTAAAGCAAAAAAGGTATATCAAAAACGCTGTAAAAAGGGTATTATCAATACGATGTAAATAAAAAAAGCACAAAGAAAAGGAAGGAAAAATGAAAAAGAAACTCAGTGCAAAACTAGGGCTGATCATAGCCCTTGTGATGACGTTTGTGAGCCTTATCGGCGCATATACGGTCATGACGAATTTTTTCTCGGTTAAAGTAACCACAACCACAACGACAACCACATCGGGCGATACGGTAAGTCTGAGAATTTACAAGCCGGACAGTGCAACAGCAGAAACAAAGGCACCTGCCGTTGTTTTCGCACATGGACTTTCCACAACAAAAGAGTGCTATACACAGTATGCAATAGAATTGTCCAGACGCGGTTATGTTGTTGTAACGCCTGATATGCTGAATCACGGCGGGTCTGACATTACACCTTTTGAAACATTTTTTATGGACCCGGGCGCAGATGGATATGGCGTTTATGCGGCAGTAAAATACATGGCAGGTCTTGATTATGTTGATACGGACCGCATTGGTCTTGCAGGACATTCCATGGGCGGAAATGCTACCAACATCAGTATTGAGCTTGATAACATGAGTGAGAATCCTCTGATCGATTCTGTATTTCTGGCATCCAGCAACCCTACCTTTAAGGATCGTGAAGGAAACTGGACAAATGTTTATGGCGACAGAAGCGTAGGTGTATTCTATTCTGATTATGACCACGTTTACTTCAGCAGCTTTGATGAAAACGGAGCGCCTGTTTCCGCGCAGGGCTTTTTGAGCAGCAATGAAGCAAAATCGTTTGTAAGCTTTGGAGCAGATCCTACAGAGTTTGAGGGAGAGAAGGTTCTTCCGGGACATACTTATACATCAGAGGATTCCATCCGTCGTATCTATGAAGCGAAAGTAATTCATCCTTATGCACAGGGTGGTGACAAAGCAATCTGTGCTGTTACAGACTTTTTCCAGGATACGCTGGAAGCTCCCAATTATATCATTGGCTCCGCTCAGATTGCAAATGCATATCAGATTTTCTCCATTCTGGGACTGTTTGGCGCACTGGCAATCGGAATCTTTGTTGTTGCAGTTTTGGTGAAGGCAAAATTCTTCAGTGAGCTTGCGGCAGAAGAAGGAAAAGCATTAAGACCGGCTCCGGATAAGACCGGAAAAATCTGGTTCTGGGGACTTACAATCCTGAACTGCGTATTTGCTTTCGTCAGCATTTCTCTGATTTTTGCAAACGGGCTTGGATATTTTGTTATCCCGCAGCTTCCGCAGCAGGTTTCCAATATTTTTGCATTATGGGCTCTGGCAAACGGACTGTTTATGCTCATTACCTCTTTTGTTTCTTATTTCCTGTATGGAAAGAAACAGGGAGCAACCTTAAAGGATTGGGGCGTTGCAATCAGCTTTAAGAAGCTTTTAAAATCAATCTTACTGGCGCTGATCGCTGTAGCGAGTGTTTTAGCGGTTGTTTATCTGGCATCCTATGTGTTCCAGATGGATTTAAGAGTATATCTTTGGGGAATCAGAGATATCCCTCTTGATCATATGTATCTGTTCTTCATTTATCTGCCGTTCTACCTGCTGTTTGGTATTGCGGTAAGTATTGCGATTAATTCGGCATACTATTCAAAAATCGGGAAAGAGCCTACATGGGCAAATGATCTGTTCTTCGCCTTTATGAACTTTATTCCGGCATTTGCGATTACGGTGATTGGTTATTATCTGTTTATGAACAGCGGTGTTCAGCCGAATATCTTCGGTTCAACCTTTACCTTCACCTATATGATCAATGCGATTCCGGTATTCCCGGTTGCAGTATTGTTTATGAGAAGAATGAACAAGTACTGCAATAACCCGTATATCCCGGGTATTACGGCAGGATGCCTTATGGCGTTCTTCCAGGTGGCATCTGTATTTACCTGCCATACCGTAATGTTTATGTAAAAAATAGAAATCTGTTTCTGCCGTCAGACGAGAGCTGGCGGCAGTTTTTTTAGTTATAAACTGATTGAGGGCGGAAGAAATATGTGATATCCTCGGTTTAAAGGCATAATCAGAAAACCTTTTGGATACTTGCAAAAAGGAAGGGCGGGAAACAGGGATATGGAACAGGGAAAAGAAAGAAGCCGGAAACGGGCAGTCATCTATGGAGGAATATTGACAGCGGCAGGAGTTTTGATGATGCTTGCGCTGTCAGCGCTGGGAGGAGGAAGGCTCAGCTTATGGGAGACCGGATTTAACGGGCTGCTGTCGGCGGTGGGGATTATGACAACGCTCTGTCCGACCGCACGGCTGGCAGAGGAGGATACGCCGGAGGTATGGGTACGGGAAAGCCGGATTATATCGTGGCTGGGAGGAATCTTTTTTGCAGTCGGACTGCCGTTCTGTATCGGTGCAGGGCTATTTTTGACAGATGATGCGGAGGGCAGGGCTGTGTGTGCAGCGATGGGGATATTATGCGTCGTCGCAGGCATCTGGATGGAGCTGGCCTACAGGAACCGCAGTATAGCGGCGTATCGGAACGGGAATGTGACGGCGGTGACGAGCTTTGGCAGACGCCGCACCTCTTCGGCGCAGGAGATACGGAAGGTGTCTGTCGGTCTGTCCGGTTCTCTTTGCGCGAAAAATGCCAATAAAAAGGTGCTTTTCCGGTTTGAAGATAATATGGACGATTCGGAGCTGCTGACCGGATGGCTCATCCGGCGGGGGACAGAAATTGCCCTACCTGAAACGAAGGGAAGGCGGAAAAAAACAACCGATACAGTCGAAACGCAGGAATGGAAAAAACAGGAACAACTGTCCGCACCCAAACATATCAGGGCTATCCGGGCGGGGGTGACGGCAGCCGGACTTCTGGCGGTCGCGGGAGGTATCCTGCCGTTGTTTTTTCCGGCAGAGTTCGGGATGAAAAAGAGTATCTTCGTCATGGCGTTTTCGCCGCTTCTTTTGTATTTGTGTTATGTGCTCTTTCCGGGCATCGTGGTGGCAGAAAAGCCGGAAACGGAGGGAAAGAAGCGGAAGGAGAGATATATCTACATCACGCCTGTGATTCCGTGCCTGCTTGGTCTGTGGAATCTTGAGGTGTTTTCCACATATGAAAGAATCGTACTGCAGGTGGTGGATAGCGGGAAAATGCTGTGCCTGGACCTGACGGTCATGGCATTGCTGATGGGGATTTTATTTTTGCGGACGCCGAAATGGCTGCGGAAGGGCGGGCTTGTCATGCTGATGCTGTTTGCGCTGTGCATCGGCTGGGGAGTATCCTATGCGACGAATCTGGCGCTCTGCGGAAAGGCGGAGCATTCGGAAGCGCAGATAACGGGCTCTGACATAAAGGAAGAGGATGGCGATGAGGAATATTATCTGACGGTGCGGCTGGATGACGGGAGGGAAACCGAGTTATATGTCAGCGAGGATATGTACCGGATGTATATGATGGACGGGCAGCAGACGCTTTCCCTCGGAAAGCATGTGGAAAACGAACCGCTGATACTTTGTATCAGAAACAGTGTGTTCGGAATCAGGATGGCGGACATCCATCTTCCGGAGGAGGACTAGGGGCGTATGGAGGAAAAGCGAAAACTGTCGGGAAAAACAGTTTTAAAAATCATCGGTGCGGTCGTTTCCGCGTTGATTTTCGCGCTGTATGTATATGCGGGATTGAGCGGGGCAGAGGGCATGCAGAAAAAAGTGCGCGTCATGCAGAGGGGAGACATGAAGGTCTGGCTGTCCGGCTGCCTCAGCTCATCGCTCATTTTTGCGCTCTGCTTCAATTCCGCTTTGAACGATATGAAAATCTGGATGTGGCGCAAAAAGATGACGTTCCCGCTGATATTGCTGGCATTTGCGCCGTTTCTTGCGGTGTTTTTTCTGGATGCCTATCGGGATTTGGGGATTGCGGGAATCGTCAGTGTGTTCGTAATCTTTGGAGTGCTGTTCGGGATTGCATGGATTCCGCCTCTTTTGAATATACTGCTTGCGCGGGGGCTTGAACAGAAAGGGGAACGGAGCGGAAAGCAGCTGATGCATCTTATAGAATGGATTCATTTTTATCCGCTTAAAAAGCTTCTGCTCCTCGGGCTGTGGGGCTTTGGCGTGTTCCTGCTTTTGAGAGCCGTCTGGCTGATGGCGGCGGGAGCGTTCGCGATGGATGGGGAAATGGTATTTTTCCTGTGCTTCATCGCAGTGCTGGTAACCGTATTTTTTAAGAGAATAAAAAAGTACGTGGGAAATCCATATCACTGCGCGCCGGTTTTGAACAGTATCCTGACGAAAAGACAGCTGGAAGAGCTGATGGAGGGGGAGCGGTTTGAGCGGGTGGTTTTTCAGGACACGGATATGAACAGGTATGTGCGTATTTATCGGAGCCGCAACTGGATGGTGATAAACGGACGGCTCTTTTCCAGAAAGCTGGCGTTAAAGGCAGGAGTCGAGAGAGGAAACGGCGACAGCACGGTGAAGGTTTTGTATCTGAACGGTCAGATCGCTAAGACAAAGATTCCGCTCGACGTTTATTTTCATCCTGAGTTTGAAACGGTGGAACAGGAGCTTACGGGGATTTCGACGCCGCTGATACTCAAAAACAGGATGGAACAGGTCGGACAGAGATTTCAGGAGCTTTTTCCCGGATGTGATTCGGAGCGGGAAAGGGTGTATGAGCTGCTGTCGCATGACGCAGAGCAGATAAAGCAGGATTATGCGGCGTTTTTTGCGCCGCAGCCAAGGGGGAAAAAGAAGAAAAAAGAAAAAAACGGGTAAAGAAGTGCCGCAGGATCATCGTGAAAAATGGTCCTGCGGCATATTTTATTTCAGCTTTATTCCAGCGCTCCCTTCACCTTCCGGCGGGAAATACACCGCTGTTCCTTATTGGCGAGCGCCGTCACACGCGCGTTCAAAAGAATTTTGCGACCTTCGGCATTTCGGGTATAGACAACATCATACTTTCCGATAAAGCGTTCCATTTCTCTGGCAAAAATATCCGCATCCTCGCGGCGCTTGGAAAAGCACTCCGGTATGACAAAACAGCCGTCCAGCTTATTTTTCCGGGAGGGCTTGTAGAGCAGATAACGCTGGTTGTCAATGACCTCGAAAAATTCAAATACGCATTTGGCAAAGAGCGACTTGTCGCGTCCTGTTCCGCCGAGCAGATAAATCTGGTATATTGTGCCGACAGATTCGGTTTCCACGCGGCTTTCCTCCATTTCCAGCTGGCCGGTTTTTGACAGGGCGCTGCGGATGCCCTGACCGAACAGCTCGAGCCGTCCCAGCGGCGTCCCGAGAGAGAACACCTTTTTGAAAAGCGGGCGTTCGATGAAAAAGAACAGGATGGAGAAAAGCCCGAATGTGAGTCCGATTACAGAGCCGCTCCCGGTACGGATACAGAGGCTGACCGCAAGGATAGCGGCGATGGACATCACAACGGTCGAAACGATGAGGTTTCTGATGGCGTCGAAGAGGAGCACGTTCGGGATGAATTTGTCCTGTACTCCGGTTTCGTCCACCGTTTCGATACGGTCGAATGCGGCGAGGGAGCGGTCCCAGCGTTCTTTTAAAAGGCTGCGCTGCCGGGACAGCTCGAGCATACGGGAGTTTATTTTCCTGACATTGTCCGGAGAAAAGGGAGGCTTGACAAAGGAAAGCCTGTCCATTCCGTTTTCGATGGAATCCTTTTCGTAATGAAGTCCGAGGAAGTGCTCCATGCGGCGGCTGAGCATGACAAAATCTTCGCTGTCGCCCATGTCGTACGGGTCGAGCATATTTTTGCGCGGACGGACGCAGACCAAATGCCAGATATTGCTCGTTTTCTCCGGGTCATCTTTAAAAATGCGGATGGCGCGGCCCCGCATCTGGTTGCTCAGCATGTAAGAGCCCACGAAGCTTGCAAGGATGAGGGCGTTTATGCATGGCGAATCCCAGCCTTCTCCGAGCAGGGATTTGGTGCCGATGAGAGCCTGAAAATATCCTTGCGCAAAAAGCCGGCTGACAAGTCCCGTCATAAAATGCCGGTCGCCGGAAATATTTACTTTTACATAATCTGTCAGAAGCCCGGCGGAAGAAAAGCTGATGCGCTCCGGCTCGTCGGCGATGGAGAGGAGGGCATTTTTTGCCTCTGCAGGGATGATGACGACAGAACCGCACAGCACGGCAAAACGGATGCCGCAGTCCGTACGGGCGGCATGACGCCGAAGCTGTTCAAAAAACGGCAGTACGCCGAGCTGGTCGACATTTTTGGATTCGTCCCCGAGAGCGCTTTCATACTCTTTTCGAATATAGTCGGTCAGAATGAGCAGACGCAGACTGCTGTGCATCGATTCATATTCCGCGAAGGTGATTTCGCGGATGCTGTCGCATTTTCCCATGGAATTAACCATCATTTTTTCCAGGGCGGGGTTTTGCTGAAGCAGGACTTTGCGCTTTTCAATAAGTCCCTTCGATTTGAACAGATGAAGGAGCTGTTCGCGGTAAACGGTATCCACCGGGAAAGAATCTGCATCGTCGAAGAAAAAGCCCTGCATCAAAAGCTCGAGCCATTTGGGGGAAAGCTCTTCCAGACGGCGAAAGCCCAGCAGTGTCTGGAAGCGTTTCGGGCAGGGAACGCCCTTTGCCGCCAGAAAGATGAGCAGGGAGGAAAAGTACGCCGGGGAATCGAGGATTTTTTCATCGCTGCTTTCGGGAGCGAGCAGGGGGTGTCCCTGTACCGCCTGCAAAAAGGTTTCGTCGGTTAAGAGCGTGTCCGTGATATCCCTGACGTCGGCGTTAAAAACATCGAGACGTTCCAGCTCCGCCTTTGTCGGGTAATTGAAATAGACGTAATCCTGATGGGGACAGAGCGTTCCGTCCTTTACAAGCTCGGGAACGGTTATCTCTTCGTCGATACCGCCGCACATGTCCATGTAGCGCGTCCACATGGCGGGCGTGGAATCATAAGGGGGAGTCGCGGTCAGAGCAACCGTAAAAATCTGCGGAAAGGAGGACTTAAACTGTTCCAGCGCCTTCCACCATTCGCTGCGCAGATGGTGGCACTCGTCGAGACAGAGGGTGGAAAGCTTCTGTTCCTGAAACTTTTTCACGAGGTCAAAATCCGAATAATCTACCGTTTCGGAGGTGTGCAGCTCGTCGTCTTCCTCCAGCACACCGCTGATACGGTTCATGGCGCTGTGGAGCGCCTGATAGGTAGCGATGGTGATGAGACCGGGATTTTTTAAATCCTGCGAAAGGAGCGGAATGGCTGTGTCGGAAGCTGAAACCGGAACAGCTGCATCCTCCCGGCTGTCGTCCTGCGGCAAAAAAGATTCCCGTATCCTGTCGGCCCATTGTTCCCGTATTGTGATAGTCGGCGCAAGGATGAGAGCGGCAGCATCGAGACGTCGCACGAGCTCGATACCAAGAGTTGTTTTTCCGGAGCCGGGGGCGGCGACTACATGGATTTTTTTATCGCTGCCGTATTTATCAAAACGGTCCAGAACGCGCTGCTGGTAGGTACGCCAGGTGCCATGAAAATGAAGAAGTTCCTGAAGCATAGAGTGTCCTCTCTTTCGTGAAAGATTTCGTTCAATTCCGGAAAAGAATCTGTTCCTTATCTTCCAGCGGATACCGTTTTAAGTCTGCTGAATCCAAATCTACCCGGTGCATGTCCACTGCCGTAATCTGATGATTATTGTAGGTAGTATAGTAGTAAGTTCCGGTCGCCGCGTTGCAGCAGGAGGTGTAGAGCGTTATCTCATATTTGCCGTTTTCATCTTCCGAGCACCCTCTTTGCTGGTCTACAGACCCTAAAATATGGAAGAACTGGCTTACGCTTTCTTCCTCGGAATCACCGGAAACGGAGTTCATTTTGGTAAAGGCTGCGCGGACAAAACGGGACATGGAGGAAAGGTCGCCGGGAAGCCCGAGTCCGCCCATACCGAGGCAGTAGGTGGAAAGAGGAAGCTGTTCGGAAAAGCGGTTGCAGGGCTGCTTCGGAGACAGGTTCATATAATTGTTCAGATTGAACAGCTGCCGGTCAAAGGGCGGGTTATTGGTAAGAATGCCGACCGGATTATCGTAAACCTTGAGCCCGTCTGCAACGGATTCCACAGTGATCGCTTCGGAAGCGTCCGCGATGATCCAGTGCAGGGGTGTCGGAGGAAGCTGTCCGCAAAAAGCATCGTTAGTCAGAACGAGAGAGGAAAGAGCCTTACGTACTTCAGAAACGGTGGAAAACTGTCCCAGAAGCCACGGAATGAGCTCAAACTGGGCGAGATTTGTCTTGCCTGGAACAGGAGTCTGATAAACGGCATTTTTGGGGAAATTCAGCCCTGCGATGCAAAGACCTTTTTCATTGACAGCATCATAATAGAGGGGATAATCGTTCATTACGCATGCCATTCCGATGAGGGAAAAATGATTGTCCATGGCAGGCATATGCCGGAAGGAAAAGGGATAGCTGCGGGGGGTGATGACGACCTCCTCCCCGTAGGAAAACAGATAGTCTAAGGTTCTGCCGAAATAAAGGTCTTTTGTCTGATAAGTCGCTGCTGTACACATGATGTTTCCTCCTTGCTTTAGACGTATGATTTTATATATTTTCCGAAAAAAATCGTATGTTCAAGCGAAATATTCGGTGCTACACTGAGCGTGAAAAAGGAAATGTTCATAGATGTTCGCGCATATAGACGGCGCGATACTGGGACGGCGTCATACCTGTCTGCTTTTTAAAAAAGTTGGAAAAATAAAACTGGCTGGCAAATCCCAGTTCTTCCGCAATAGCGGAGACCGGCATCGAGGTGGCAGTCAGAAGCTCGGCGGCGCGGTCGGTCTTTTTGCGCAGGATGAACTGCCCCGGAGAGATGCCGAGATGCTGCCGGAAGAGGGCGGTAAAATGGCTCGCATGATATCCGGCGGCTTCCGCCATCTCCCGGACGGTCACATTTTCATTGAGATGCTCTTCCACATAGGCGACGGCATCCGAAAGAGGGGAGTCGAAGCTGTGCTCTATCAGGGATATCGTGCCGGGCGGGCAGGATTCCATATAGCAGCAGACGAGCTCTAAAAGGAGCTGCTTGGACTTCAGAGCCGAAAAAATATCGCTGCCCTGACATGCTTCCTGCATTTGTATAAAAAGCTTTTCGGCGTATGCGCAGTCTTTGGCATCGGTGCAGAGCGGCATACGGATAAGGTCGAACAGCTCCTCGTTCTGACAGGTGAGCTCAAAGTGGCAGAAATATTTCCGATAAGGGTGTACAAGGTCGGTAGAAAAGCTCTGCGAGGATTTTGCCGGGAGAAGATAAAGCTGTCCGGCCCGAGGATGCAGATCCTGTCCGTCGACGCAGATAGTGCCCGTTCCTTCCAGAATAAGACCGATGCTGGAAAAGGGCGGAATAGAAGCAGAGCAGGCCCAGTCTGCCCCGCAGCGTATCAGACCGGCGCGTTCCAGACTGACAGTGGCCTCCCGCAGCCGGTTTTGTATGATAAAGGCAGTTTCGTTCATAAAAATCTCCAATGTCGGAACCTGGTCTGTAACTGAAAAATATTTTATCATAAGAAGGAGAAAAAAAGAATGGCTATCAAAGAAGTTTATATCATACATCATTCCCACACAGATGTAGGATATACGGACTTGCAGGAGCAGGTCATCTATAATCAGGCGCACAACATTCGCACAGCGGTTGCCCTGATGAAAGAAGGCATTGAAAAGGGAGACTGCCGCAGGGATTTAAAGTGGAACTGCGAGACATGGTATTGTGTAGAGCAGTTTTTAAAGATAGCGTCCCCTGTGGAAAAGGTGAATTTCTTCAATCTCGTAAAACGCGGGAATATCGGGCTTTCCGCCACATATCTGAATTTTAATGACCTTGCGGACTGTGGATATCTGAATCGGAAGACGGCAGAAATGGTGGATATCTGTAAGGCGAACGGTGTGGAATTAAAGACGGCGATGAATGCGGATATCAACGGGATCTCTCTGGGGGCAAGGGATGTTCTGATAGACAACGGAATCGGGTTTTTGTATACAAATATCCACACGCATCACGGTATGTATCCGCTGTATCAGAATCAGAAGCCTTATTTCTGGGAAAATGAACAGGGAAAACGGCTTCTCGTGTGGAACGGCGAGCATTACAATCTGGGAAATGCGCTCGGCATCGTATTCAACAAAAATGTGAATTTCATGACGGAAAGCTATTTTGGAAAGGCTGTGGAAAACGGCCCGATGGAGAGCCTGCACAGGAATCTGACGGAGAGCATCAAAGAATATGTGGATAACGGTTATCCGTACGATTTTTATATCACGAGCGTTTCCGGCGTATTCTCCGACAACGCCCCGGTCAATCCGGCGATAGCCCAGACCGTCGCAGCGTTCAATGAGCGTTACGGCAGCGAAGTGACTTTGAAGATGGTAAGCCTGCAGGAGTTATATGATCTGATTCGGGATAAGGTGGCGGACGCTCCGGTGTATCGCGGTGCAATGAACGACTGGTGGGGAAACGGCGTTGGCAGTACACCCTATGCGGTAAAGCATTATAAAGAGGCGCTGCGCTTGTCTGCGATCTGTGACGCGCTGGAAAAAAAGACGGGCGTTCATAACGAAGAGCTGATAAAGACATCCGGCGATAATGCGCTGCTGTACGCGGAGCATACGTGGGGGCATTCCGCAACCGTGACCAATCCTTATGATACGATGGTTACCAATCTGGATTTCCGCAAAAACAGTTATGCATCCAAGGCGCACGAGGCGGCTGCGATGCGGAAAAACGAGCAGTGTCACGCGCTGGGCGATATCCTGCGCTACTATAATATGTCCGGTCAGGTAAAGGCGATTTCCACAAGCTGTGAAAAGCGTGTATTGCCGGTGGAGTTCTATGTGGAAACAATAAGCCTGCCCGCAGTAAAGGTTGTGGATGATAAGACAGGGGAAGAACTTGGCGTGCAGCTATCCTCTCACCCACGAGGGGTTCTTGTAAGCTTTCTGGCGGAGTTTGAGCCGATGGAGGAAAAGACCTTTACTTATACGGAGCAGCCGGCAAAAGAAGAAAAACTGTTCACACGCACAGCATGGGTCGGCGCAGAGCGCGTGCGCGACATCGTAAACGGCTATGATACCGAGACGTATACGCTTCCTTACGGTATCGAGAACGACTGGTTTAAAATAGGCTGGAAGGTGGGGGAGGGCATTACCTCCTTCTATAACAAAAAGACCGGAGAGGAAATGCTTGCGGACGGGCTGAGCGCATTTTTCACTCCCGTATATGAGAGAACGGAGATACGCAAGGGCGTTTATGGCGAAAGGAGCCGCCTCGGCAGAAATATCAGAGGCATCCACGCAGAGCAGTTTCAGGGGGATTTAAAGGATGTGAAGATTCTGGACCAGGGCAGCGTATTTGTAAAGGCAGAGCTTATCTTTGAGCTGGAGGGGACTTATTTTTCCAGCGTTATTATCAAGCTGTACCGTCATCTGCCCCGCATCGAGTTCACATATCATATCGCGAAGACGCTGAGCGAGGACATCGAGAGCGTGTATCTGCCGCTGGTATTGAATATGGATAATGCGGAAACGTATATCCACAACGGAGGTGCGGCAATGCGCCCCGGCATCGACCAGCTTCCCGGCTCCAATATGGAATACTATATCGCGGATGAGGGACTCGTATATCACAGCGAAAAGGGCAGCATTCTGATCAATACGCTGGATACACCCCTGCTCTATATGGGAAAAATGGAGCATCACGAAATCCGCCTGTGCGACAACCGGGAAGAAAACAACCGCCGTCCGGTGTACAGCTGGATCATGAACAACACATGGGAAACAAACTTCAAAATGGATTTGTCCGGATTTGGGGAATTCCGCTATGTGCTGGAAGCGGCTGAGGGAATGAGCGCTGCAGCTGAACTGGAACGGCTGAAGGACAATGACCGTGAAGTCGTGACCTTTATCTGCGGGTAAAAGGAAGGGAAGTACAGAAACGATACTTTAAAGAAAGGATGAGATTTCATGGAAAAGTACAGGAACAGGGAAGCTGCGCTTGAGGAGCGACTGGACGATCTGATGTCCAGAATGACGCTGGAAGAAAAGATATTACAGACAGACCAGTTTTTTACATTTGATTTCTGTGACAAAACGGCAAAGGGAAGAGTGACAAAAGTGCGTTGGGAGGATATGAAAAGCTCCATGCACGGGATGAGCGTCGGCAGCGTACAGCTGCGCGGCTGCACGCCGGCGGTCACAAATGAGATCCAGCGCTATGCGGTGGAGGAGACGAGGCTGGGGATTCCGTTTTTGTTCAGCGAAGAGGCGCTGCACGGATTTTTTGATGAAAAGGCGACGTGCTTCCCCCAGCAGATAGGCCTGGCAGGTACCTTTGAGCCGGAGCTTGGCAGAAAGATGGGCAGCAGTATCGCGGCGGAGGCGCGGGCGCATGGCGTGTGTGAGACGTTCAGCCCCGTCATGGATCTGACCCGCGACCCGCGCTATGGAAGGACGGAGGAATCTTTTGGGGAGGATACCTATTTGTGCGGCGAATTTGCCCGTGAAATCGTAAAGGGGATGCAGGGCGACGATTTAAAGCGACCCGATAAGGTGGCGGCAGAGCCCAAACACTATGTGGGATACGGCACGCCGGTGGGCGGCTTGAACTGCGCCGCGTCCGCCATGGGGCGGCACGACGTGTTCACATGGGCGCTTCCGGTTTTTGAACAGGCGATCAAAGAGGGAGGCGCGTGGAATGCCATGTGTTCCTATAACTCCATTGACGGACAGCCGGTAGCTTCCGACCATGAGCTTTTGACGGAGGTGCTGCGCGGGCAGTTTCATATGCGCGGCTTTGTGCGTACCGACTTAACGGCGGCGTCCCGTCTGTATGATAACCACTACACGGCGGAAAGCAGAGTGGACGCGATGCGTCAGGCGCTGGAAGCGGGCGTGGATTTACAGCTTTATGATTTTACTCATGAAGAATGGTTAAACGGCTTAAAGGAGCTGGTAGAAAGCGGCAAAATGGCAGAGGAAACGCTGGATCAGGCGTGCCGCCGTGTCCTGCGCTTAAAGTTTGCGCTTGGTCTGTTTGAAAATCCCTATGTAGAAGAGGAGCTCTACGAAAAGATCGCGAATTGTAAAGCGCATCAGGAGGTCGCGCTGGAAATCGCGCGCAAGAGTATCTGTCTTCTGAAAAACGAGGGAAATCTGCTTCCGTTAAAGGGCTCTGTGAAAAAAATCGCAGTCATCGGGCCCGGAGCGGCAAAACCGGCGCTTGGCGATTACTGTACGGATTTTGACCCGTCCCATATGGTATCGGTGCTGGATGGCATCCGCAGCATCGCGGGCGGCGATGTGGAAATCCTTTATGAAAAAGGATGCAGCTATCTGGGCGAGCAGATAACGCCTTTCCATAACGGATGGTTCCGCAGCGAGGACGGGCAGTCCGGTCTGACCGCGCGCTATTACAACGGCTGGGATTTTGAGGGCGAGCCGGTCGTGACCCGTGTAGACCCTATCGTCATGTTCAACTGGATTTACGCAAAGCCTCATCCTGATCTGGACGCGAACCGTTTCAGCGTGGTATGGACCGGAAAGCTGAAGGGCTTTGAAAGCTTTGCGGGCTGCATCGGGATTTCCAGTCAGGACAGTATGCGCCTGTATGTAGATGGAGAGCTTCTGATAGATAACTGGGGAGAGAATCGTAAGAGCGCCGTGCTGGAGGATTTCGATTTTGAACTAGGGGAAGAGCATGATATCCGTCTGGAATTTAAAAATGACGCGAGAGGCGCGCGCGTGATACTTGGCTATAACAGAGGACGTGAAAGCTGGGATGTAGCGCGAAGGGCGGTGCAGGAGGCGGACGTTGCGGTTCTGTGTCTTGGCGATTCCGTGGAGACCTGCGGAGAAAATTTAGACCGTGCGGATTTGGTCCTGCCCGGACCGCAGGCGGCATTTCTAAAGGAGATGGCAGCAACCGGTACGCCAATCGTCCTCGTATTGCAAAACGGCAGACCGCTGGCGCTTACATGGGAGCAGGAAAATATCCCGGCAATTCTGGAATGCTGGTATCCCGGAGAAAAGGGCGGTCAGGCAATCGCAGAGGTGCTGTTTGGAAAAGTGTCTCCCTCCGGCAGACTGCCGATGTCGTTTCCGAAATCGGTGGGGCAGGTACCGTGTAACTACAATCGTCTGCCCGGCGGCGGAAAGCGTTATGTGGAGATGGACTGGGAGCCTTTGTATCCGTTCGGCTACGGTCTGACCTATACGACCTTTGCATACAGCAATCTGGAAGTGAGCGATACGGACTGGACGGCGCAGGAGATTGAAAACGGCAAAACAGTAAAAGTATCCTTTACCGTCACAAATACAGGAGACGTTGAAGGAGAAGAAACCGCGCAGCTTTATGTGCGCGACTGCTGTGCCTCCACGGTCAAGCCGATGCGCGAGCTGGCCGGATTTGCAAAAGTGAAGCTCCTGCCCGGAGAGAGCAAGCGCCTTACTTTTGAGCTTGGAAACAGGCAGTTAAGAACGCTGAACAGCCGTTACGAATGGCATGTGGAGCCCGGGGAGTTTCAGGTGATGGCGGCGGATAATGCAGCGAACGTGCTGCTGAAAGAAGGATTTTTGATCAGATAAGGGGATGGTAAACAGGGTCTGCGGAAAAAAGCTGCAGACCCTGTTTGCATACGTAGGATCGGGAGGGGATTTGAGTGAAGCCGGAATTAAAAAGCGGTTCATATTTTTCCATGTGGATGTGCCTCCGTTGACTTACGCATTATCTTCCTCTATTATACAAATATGGGAGGAAGAATTCAAATTTTTATGGATTAAAAAAGATTTACAAAATATATTCCATCTGTCGTTCCTTTGTTTTCATCCCCATTTTTTCATAAAATTTCTCTGCCGGGGTATTTCCGGTCCATACGTTTAATGTCACTTCATAGCATCCCAGTTTCTTTGCTTCCTGTTTTACATATTCAAACAGACATTCCCCGATATGCTGCCCGCGCGCCTGTTTATCAATACATAAATCATCTATAAACAATGACCTGAACTGTATCATATTGTTTGAAAACGGCTGTTCCTTCAACTGACAGAAGGCATATCCCAGGCATACATCTTCTTCGTTTACCGCAACGTAAACCGGCTTTGCTTCATTTTTCAAAAGCTCCCTCAATTCGCATACGGTATATTTTGTCGTACCGGGAATAAAAATATCAGGTCTTATATCTGCATGAATCTGCAATACCTGTCCTAATAGTTCAATAATTCTTGGGATGTCTTTTTCTTCTGCTTTTCTAATGTTCATTGTGACCTCCATGCTGCCGTCATTTTATCTGCGCCCGTGTTGTTTTAGCGGAGCAGACCATTTCTGATGTGCGGTTTCCCGTTAAGCTTCGATTTGTCGTTATATTTTATCATATGCAGTTTGGGGAAGCTATTTATTTTTTACCTTGATTGATATCGATATCAAAGTAAAGGAGCTGTTTCAGGTATCGGATAACCGGATAATGAAATTCATTTAGTCCTCACATCCGTGCTTGTTGGGAATCAGGCGCTATGATAGAATGTGAGAGTAGTATAAGTTTGTATATGCGACAGGCTCAGGCATTAGAGGGAGAAATAAGTGGATTGGAAGTTTGCGAATGTCAAAGGCTGTGAAGTATCCCAGGATGGCTGGGACATCATTTACAGAAATCCGGATGGAATACGGATGCCGCATGAGCGTGTATCAGTTTTATAATATGGTCGCAGAACAGGAGCAGAACATATGACATACGAACAAGCTATATCTTGGATAGATTCCCGCCAATGGAGCGGCACGGGAAAGGGAATCGTCAGAAGCACCAGGCTGCTGGAGCTTTTGGGAAATCCCCACAGGGGGCTGAAATTTATCCATGTGGCGGGCACGAACGGCAAGGGATCGGTCAGCGCCTGCCTGTCCAAAATACTGACGCTGTCCGGATACCGGACGGGTCTGTATGTGTCTCCGCATCTGGTGCGCTTTAACGACAGGATTATGCTGAACGGCGCGGAGATAGGCGACGAAGATTTTGCCCGGCTCGCAGACCGGGTGCGGGAGGCGGCAGAGGCGATGGAGGATGCGCCGACAGTCTTTGAGATAATGACGGCGATGGGAATGCTCTATTTCCGGGAAAAAGCATGCGATATCGTGGTTTTGGAGGTCGGTATGGGCGGACGGCTTGATTCGACCAATGTGATAGAGTCGCCGGAGGTATCCGTAATTACCTCGATAGGGCTGGACCACACAAAGGAGCTGGGCGATACGCTGGAGAAGATAGCATTTGAAAAAGGCGGAATCATCAAGGACGGGTGCCCGGTGGTAGTGGACGGCTCAAACAAAGATGTTATGCCTGTCCTGAAAAAGCTTTGCTGCGGAAAAAACGCGCCGCTGACGGTGAGCAGGCCGGAAAAAATCGTGTATCGCACGCTTGGCTTTGGCCGCGAGCTGTTCAGCTACGGAGGCTTTGAGGATGTGGCGTTGTCTCTTCCGGGCATATATCAGGTGAAAAATGCGGCGGTTGTGGTGGAAACAGTGCGGATCTTACAGGAAAAGGGCTGGAATATTTCATCGAAGGATGCCAGAAAGGGAATGGAGCAGGTATATTGGCCGGGCAGGTTTGAAATCATCCATAAGAACCCTGTCTTCATATTGGATGGCTCTCACAATCCTGACGGAATCCGTGCGATGAAGGAAAGTCTTTGCTGCTATTTTCCGGAGAAAAAGGTGCGGTTTCTGATAGGAATGCTTTCTACAAAGGATGTGACAGAAATGCTTCGTATGATAGAGACGGCGGCACAGGAGATCGCTGTGGTAATGCCTCCGTCGGACAAGGCGGTGGACAGCAGGGAGATGTCGGAAAGGATTCAGAAAGAGAGCAATGTTACGGTACGGGCTTTTTCCACGATCAGGGAAGGGGTGGAATATATCCTGTCTGCTGCAGGAGCGGATGATGTGATCTGTGCGACAGGCTCTTTATATTCCATTGACGAGATACGGAACTGTGCGAAGGACGTCTGGAAACAGGAGAAAGCGGACCCTGTCCGGGAGGAAAGGTGTTGACTGAAGAAGAAGCGGGCCGCTTTGAGGCAGCGCGGGAAAAAATAATCGGAAAAGACAGGGAGCGGGCGGGGATAGGCACACTGTCAGAAAAAACAGTTCATGCGGTTTTAAAGCATTACTATGCTCCGGACGAAAGGCTTCACGAACGCGCGGTAGCAGGCTGCGTGGCGGATATTTTTGACGGGGAGCGGATCGTGGAGATACAGACGAGGAGCTTTGATAAAATGCGGACAAAGCTGGAGCGTTTTTTGCCGCTTTATCCGGTTACGATAGTCTATCCGATACCTTATAAAAAGCTGGTTTACTGGGTGGATGAAGAAACGGGGGAGATTTCAGGTGGAAGAAAATCCCCCCTGACAGGCAGCCCGTATCTCGCATTTCGGGAGCTTTATAAGATCAAAAGATATCTGAAGGATCCGAAGCTCAGTATCCGTCTCGTGCTTTTGAATATGGAAGAATATAAACTGCTAAACGGCTGGAGCCACGACCGGAAGAGGGGAGCCAGCCGTTTTGACCGGATACCCTTTTCCATCGAAGAAGAAGTGGAGCTGACCTGTCCTCAGGACTATATGCAGCTCGTTCCGTACGGGCTGGAGGAGCCGTTTACATCGGCGCAGTTCGGAAAGGCAGCCCATATCCGCAAGGAAACGGCTGGAGTGGTATGTCATATCTTAAATGAGCTTTCCGTACTCGAAAGAACGGGCAAAAAAGGAAACGCTTATCTGTATATAACCGCGGAGGGATGAGTTCAGCGCCGGGATGTTTGGCGGGCGCGCTGAACCGGAACCTGAATCTTATAGGTCATCTGTCCGGAATGGTCCATTGGGAATTTGGAAAGGACTTCGCAGACATAATCGCCGCAAGGGACCATATCCTGACGGACGATTTCCTGATACAGCTTTCTGGCGTACTCCGGTTCAAGGGAAGTATCGTCAGAGACAATGGACATATAAGTGCCTTGCGGGAGCGTTTGGCTGCTGTCTGTTTCGGGATATAACTCGTCCACGAAAATAAAAGCAGAATGAGAGATATAGTTTCCATTTATAAAATGCTCCTTTTTCATAAGTGTTCCCACATTGATAAAATAAGAGGGCGGGAGCTGATTTTCATACAGATAATTCTGCATGTGGCGGAGCATATTTTCATATCCTTCATATCCCAATGCGAAAAAGTCAAAGCCGGTCTGCTGAACATCTATCTTCCGTTCCGGGATATATTCAAAAAATACCTGACCTAAAGGCGGAAGGGAGCTTAAAACCTGCAGGTTTCGCTGGATGCGGAGAAGGCCGCTGCGGCTGACGGACAGGCGGTATATCTCATCCCCCAGAGCTGCAGTCTGTTCTTCCAGAGCCTGCAGGAGAAGCTGTTCGGAGGAAAGCTCCAGTATTTCACGGATGCGTTCCAACGGGAGGCAGCAGCTTTTAAGCGCGCGGATGAGATCTAGCTTGGCGCACTGTTCCAGTGTATAATATCGATACCCGGTTTCCGGATCCAGATATTCCGGTTCCAAAAGCTTGATTTTTGCATAAAGTCTGAGCGTCTGAGTGCTGACGTGGTTCATCGCAGCCATTTCTCCAATCTTAAAAAGCGAATCTTTCATAATTTATTTTCTCCATGGGCATAATGATGAGTGACGTTTTTTTATTATGATGTTGGGGACAAAAGCCCCCAACTGCGATATCCGAATATTGGGGCGGGTCAATAAGTCATAGAACCACTCCCGTGCAAGCACGTCGTGTTTCATGACTTTTGACCCTGATATCGTTTATATTATAACAGGGAAACGCCCGCCGGAAAAGGATATTGACTTTATACATGGTATAAGGTGTAAAATGAAATCATCAAATAACGAAGCCCTGTCGGGGGACAGGGGGGATTTTCTGAAGGAGGTATCTGTATGGATAGAAAGATCACGTTTGCACAGTATGGATGCGGTAAGATGGGGAAATATCTGATTCGCTATGCGATAGAGAAGGGAGCGTCGCTTGTAGCGGCATTTGATATGAATCCGGCGCTGTATGGCAGAGATGCTGCGGAAATCGTCGGAGAAGGATATCCGGAAACCGGAGTGAAGGTATTGCCTGCCGGTGAGGCGGAGGAAGCGCTTGGCGCATTAAAGCCGGATGTATGTATCATCGCAACGAGAAGTACGGTAGCGGAGCTGGAGGACATCTTTACTATTTGTGCAAAGTATGGAATCAATGCGATCACGACATGTGAGGAGGCTCTGTATCCGTGGAATTCTTCTCCGGCGCTGACAAGGAAGCTGGATGAGCTGGCAAAACAGGGGAATTGTACGCTGACGGGCGTTGGCTACTGCGACTTGGTATGGGGAACGATGGTAACAAATCTTGCGGGCTCTTCCTTTAAGATTACGGAAATACACGGAAGTAGCTGGTATAATGTAGAAGATTACGGTATCGCTCTGGCAGAGGGACACGGAGCGGGCTTTACGAAGGAGCGGTTTGAGCAGGAGGTTGCGAATATCAACAACATGCCGGAAGCGGAGCTGAAAGAGCTGATAGAAAGCGGACAGTACGTTCCGTCTTATATGTGGAATCAGAACGGCTGGCTGTGCAGCAAGATGAATCTGCATATCACCTCGCAGACACAGAAATGCTATCCGACATCTCATTCCGAGGACCTTTTCTCCACGACGCTGAATGCGACTATCAAGGCGGGAGACCCGACTGGTATGCGCGCGGTCGTTACGACGAAGACGGAAGAAGGCATCACGCTTGTGACCGAGTGCGTAGGAAAGGTATTTGCGCCGGATGAATTTGACAGAAATGACTGGACGTTTATCGGAGAGCCGGAAACGACGATTTCCGTGAACCGTCCTGCAACGGTAGAGATGACCTGTGCAACTATCGTAAACCGGATTCCGCAGCTTATCGATGCGCCGGCAGGTTATGTGACGACAGACCGTTATCCTTATAATGAATACTGCGTTCATGAGCTGAACACGTATGTGAAAAGTAAATAAGCGGCAGAGAAGTATGGATGCCGCAGTATAAATGAAAAAATCGCTGAGGACTTTTCGGGCTTCAGCGATTTTTTTATGATATGCACTTTTTGGTCAGTTTTTAGGATTCCGGTAGAGGAACCAGTAGCCTGCGCCGACGATAGCCATGCCGCCCACAAGGTTTCCGAGGGTGACGGGAACGAGGTTTTTGAAAATGAAGTTTACCCATGTAAGCCCTTCTGCGGCAAGACCGTATTCCGCCTGAATGAAAAGACCGGTGGGGATATAGAACATGTTGGCGACGCAGTGCTCGAAGCCGCAGAGTACAAAAACCATGATAGGCGGGTAGAGCGCGGCGATCTTGCCGGAAACACGCTCGGCGCTCATCGTCATCCACACGGCGATACAGACGAGGACGTTGCACAGGATGGCGCGCAGAAATGCGTCGGAAAAGGTCAGGGATGTTTTAGCCGCCGCGGTGGAAAGAAGGTTCTGTGCGAGTCCGGCATTGAACATGTCCGTGGTGTGGCTGTATACAAAAATGGACGATACGAGGAGCGAACCAAGGAAGTTTCCGAGATATACCAATATAAAATTTTTCAGAAGACCCGGAAACCCTATCTTCTTATCAAGAAGAGAGATGACCATAAGGCTGTTGCCCGTAAAAAGCTCGCTTCCTGTGAGGACTACCATGGCAAGCCCCGCGGGGAAGATAATGGAAGAAACAAGCTTTGCTGCCGACGGATTTTCAAACATGGCGCTGCCGATAGAGGAAGCAGCCCCTGCGAGGGCGATGAACATTCCCGCAAAAAAGCCGAGGAGCAGCAGGTTTACGGCGGAGAGGGAAGCCTTGCGGACGCCGGCTTCGGAATAGTTGGATGCGATATTGGGTGATGAAATCATAAGACCTCCTGAAAGACATTTTCCGGTATTGTATCACGGGTAAATGGAAAGGGGCAAGGAGAAACAGGCATGTACGGAAGAAAGAACATTGACAGATTGAAAAACAGCGTTTATATTTAAAATGAACAGTGTTCAATTTGTGGGAGGGATCATGAATAAGGTAGTTACATCAAAAGAAGAGATAATGGATGTCAGCCGGAGGCTGGTGTTGGAAAAAGGCATTGCATCATTGAGCATGCGGGCTATTGCGGAGGCGTGCGGCGTTGCGGTCGGTTCTATCTATAATTATTTCCCGTCAAAGGCGGAGCTGCTCTCGGCAGCGATCGGAAGTGTCTGGGAAGAGATATTCAGACCTTTTTATGAAAGGGAAGCGTTCGGGAGCTTTACGGAATGTGTCTCGGTGCTTTTTGGGACGATACGGGATGGAAATGAAAGATATCCCGGATTTTTTACGGTACATGCCCTGAGTTTTGCTTCATCGGACAGAAAAAAAGGGAAAGAGGCGATGACCAGGTACCTGTCAGCTCTGGAAGGAAGGCTTGCCGATGCGCTAAGGCAGGATGAAAACATACGCGAGGGCGTGTTCGGGGAGATTTTTTCCGAAGAGGTATTTGCCGGGTATGTGTTTGAGCTGATGCTTTCGATTTTTCTGAGGAAAGGACAAAGCTGTGAAGCGCTGCTGGAGATGATACGTCAGACTATTTACAAAGGAGGAACTTGCGATGCAGGCAATAGGAGAAACATTATTTGACGCGATCTACCTTGTCGGGGTGATCGCATTGGGGATTACGATGATTTTAAAATGCGGTGGGAACAGGCAGTTCAAGCTGTTCGGGATCATGGCGGTCGTGCTGGGAGCGGGAGATGCGTTCCACCTCGTTCCGAGGGCGTTCGCGCTGTGTACGACCGGGCTGGAGAACTATACGGTGGCGCTGGGCATAGGAAAATTCATCACATCCATTACGATGACGGCATTTTATGTGCTGCTGTATTATGTGTGGAGGCTGCGTTATCAGGTTTCCGGGCAGAAGGGGCTGACAGCAGCGGTTTACGGGCTGGCTGCCGCGCGTATCGTGCTGTGCTTTTTCCCGCAGAATATGTGGACGATCGCAGACGCACCGCTTTCCTGGGGAATTTACAGGAACATCCCGTTTACGGTGCTCGGACTTTTGATAATCGTCCTTTTTTATAAGAGTGCGAGAGAGAAAAATGACAGGGCGTTCCGCAATATGTGGCTGACGATCGTGATAAGCTTTGGATTTTATCTGCCGGTCGTTCTGTTTGCGGATAAGGTTCCGATGCTCGGGATGCTGATGATACCGAAGACATGCGCATATGTATGGACTGTCCTCATCGGATATAATGCGATGAAAAAGGAAAGGGACTGAAAAGATGAAAAAGCTGATAAATACTTCTATGGTCTATATGGCTGCCGCGCTGGCAGGAGGCGTTTTTTACAGGGAATTCACAAAATTTAACGGCTATGTGGGAGAGACGGCGCTCGGAAAGGTACACGCGCACCTGTTTATGCTCGGCATGTTTTTCTGGCTGATCGTCACGCTGCTTGCAGGACGCTGGCAGGGGATTTTGAAGGATAAGCTGTTCGGCAGATTTTTTGTGCTGTACAATATCGCAGTTCCGTTTATGGCGGTCATGCTCGTTGTAAGAGGCGTCCTTGAAGTGCTGGGGACAGAGCTTTCCTCCGGCATGAACGGGATGATTTCCGGCGTTGCCGGCATCGCCCATATTTTGGCGACAGCGGCGCTTGTGATGCTGTTTGTGATATTGAAGAGGAATATAAAGGAATAAACTGAAAAGGTCGAAGAGCCGACAAGTTTTGAACAGGGGCATCTGCAGATTACAGATGTCCCTGTTTGTTTTTTGCTTTCGCTGCCGGGGATGACATATCGTAAGGACATGGTCTTACATTTCCTTATGATATCTGTTCAGATAATAGATGAAAACCGCGATAACGACGACATATGCGGCAAGCAGCAGAAGGATTAAGGTAAACTGTGCCTGCATCAGTGCGAAGGAGAGCATGAGAGCGGCGAAAACAAAGAGCGAAAGGTCAAACGCTTTGGCTTTTGCCTGATTGGAAAGGGCGATGTTGCGTTCATCGTTTTGCTCGATAGTCTGCTGTCTTAAAAAATCGGGGTTTTTATCGGCAAGCCTGCGGTTTATCAGGTTTCCGATTCCATGTCCGAAGATACCGCATCCGACACCGATTAAAACAAAGGGCAGCGTCTGCATGACGCCCTCCGGCGCAGGGATGAATTTGAGCAGGGCGGCACCTGAGAAAAACAGAAGCAGCCCGGCGGCGATAGTCATGTAACAGGATTTCAGTTTTTTCATGTCTCATCCTCCTCGTAAATAAAAATGTCTTCGATGTTCAGTCCAAAAAAGCGTGCGATTTTAAAAGCCAGAATGATGGACGGATTGTATCTTCCTTTTTCAAGAGAGATGATAGTCTGTCGGGATACCTCGAGGGCGGCGGCAAGCTCGTCCTGCCGTATCCCTCTGGCTTTTCTTAATTGTTCCAGATGGTTTTTCAAAAGAGCCCTCCTTTCTTGAAAAGTAAAGCCTGCTTTACAATTTCAATATAGCAGTCAAAGAGAAAAATGTCAAGCTTCCTTTACTAAAAATACAGTTTTATAATAAAAAATGCGGACTTGACATTTCAGCACAGATATTTATAATAAATAAAATGAAAATCGTTTTCAATTTTAATCGTAATCGGATATTGGGAGAAAGTCATGGCGGAACGTGTAAGATACAGAACGAAACAGCAGGAGCTGATTCGGGAATGTTTAAAAAAACACAGCGGAAGATTTTTAACGGCAGAACAGTGCATGGACTGTCTGAAAGCGGACGGGCTGCATGTGGGGCAGACGACGGTGTACCGGGCGCTGGACAGGCTGACGGAGCAGCGGGAGGTCATCAAGATACCTGCGGTAGACGGGGCGAGCGCGCAGTTTCGGTATGTGGGGGAATTAAAGCCGGGAAGCCTCGGGCGGCTGGTATGCCTCATGTGCGGAAAGATGATCCCGCTGGAATGCAGGCAGCTGGACGGGTTTTCGGAGCATATCCGGGCAGAGCATGATTTTGAGCTGGACGGCAGGCACATGATACTGTACGGCTATTGCAGCGGATGCCGGAAAAGCAGGACGGAAGGGATTTTATGAGAAACTGTGAAAAAAGAGCGGCGGCAATGCTCCTTTCAGCGGCGCTGATATTTTCTGCAGCCGGATGCGGAAGCAGCCAGGATTTTTATACACAAATTTTTATCACAGGACTGACCGGGAAGGCGCAGCAGGAGGAGAACGCAGACAGCGCCGAAGGAAAACTTCTGGTGATGGCGAGCTTTTATACGATGGCGGATTTTGCGGAAAAGATAGGCGGCGACAGGGCAGATATCACCTGTATGGTCCCGACCGGGACGGAGCCTCACGACTGGGAGCCGTCAACAACGGATATCACCGGGCTGGAGCGTGCGGACGTCTTTATTTATAACGGAGCGGGAATGGAGCACTGGGCGGAGGATGTGACGGAAAGCCTGGAAAATAAAGAGCTTCTGGTCGTAGAGGCATCGCAGGGAGTAAAGCTTCATGCAGAAGAAGAGCATGACCATGAAGGGCACAGCCACAGCCACGGAGGGTACGATCCGCATGTGTGGCTCGACCCGCACAATGCGAAGCTTGAAATGGAAAATATCAAAAATGCTTTCGTACAGGCAGACCCGGATAACGGCGCCTATTATGAAGCCAATTATGACAAATGGGCGAAGGCGGCGGAGGAACTGGACAGGAAGTACCGGGAGGCGTTGGCGGATTTTGCCGGGCGGCAGATTGTGACTGCCCATGAAGCATACGGCTATCTGTGCAGCGCATACGGTCTGGAGCAGGTGGGGATAGACGGGCTTTCACCGGATCAGGAGCCGAATCCTAAAAGAATGGCGGATATCATCGATTTTGTCCGGGAAAATCAGATACGGGCGGTATTTTTTGAGGAACTGTCAGGTTCTAAAACAGCCGAGACCGTAGCGGCGGAGACGGGAATCCGATTGCTGGCGCTGAGTCCGCTGGAAGGTTTGAGCGGCGAGGAGCTGGAGGCAGGGGAGGACTATTTCAGCGTTATGGAAAAAAATCTGGAACAGCTGCTTATTTCTCTGGAGGGCAAAGACGGCTGAAAGCGGGATATCACTGCGGAAACGACATCAAATAGAAGACGGGAGGACAGCATGGAGGCCATCAGAATCGAAAATCTGGACTTTTCCTATGGAAAGGAACAGGTGCTGGAAAAGATAGGGTTTTCTCTGGCGGAAGGGCATTTTGGACTGCTTTTGGGAGAAAACGGCGCGGGAAAGAGCACGTTTTTAAGACTGCTGTTAGGAGAGCTGACGGCGGAAAACGGGAAGATAGAGATATTCGGGCAGGATGTCCGCGGATTTAAGGACTGGCAGCAGATAAGCTATGCGGCTCAGAACGGGATGACGGGCTGGGAGGATTTCCCGGCGTCTGTGGAGGAGATAGTGCAGGCAAATCTGTACCGCCGCATCGGACTTTTCAGATTTGCGGGCAAAAAGGAGAAGGCGCAGGTGAGGCGGGCGCTGGAGCTCGTCGGGATGGAGGAGTTTGAAAAACGGTTGATAGGAAATCTTTCCGGCGGTCAGCAGCAGCGTATCCTGCTGGCGCGGGCGCTTGTGAACGAGCCGAAGCTTCTGGTGCTGGATGAACCAACCTCAGCCCTCGATGAAAAAAATGCGGAGAGTTTTTATCAGCTCCTGAAAAAAATCCATGAAAAGCAGAAAATATCCATTTTAATGGTAACGCACGACGCAAAGCGGGCAGCGCGTTACGCGCAGGATGTGTGGATTTTGGAGGACGGAAAAATGTACCGGAAAAACGGGACGGCGCAGGAAGAAAGGGAAGGGAGCAAAAATGCGGATTTTTGAATATATGTTTATGCAGAGGGCGTTTGTCGTCGGCATTTTACTGGCGGCGGTCATTCCCTGTGTAGGGATGGTAGTGGTGTGCAAACGTCTTTCGATGATAGGGGATGCCCTTTCCCATACGTCCCTGGCCGGCGTTGCGGCAGGACTGATCCTTGGTGTGAATCCGGTGGCCGGAGCTGCTGCGGCATGTGTGGCGGCATCCCTTGGAATAGAGGCGGTGCGCCGCAGGCTTCCGCGCTACTCGGAAATGTCGATTTCCATCATCATGTCGGCAGGTATCGGACTGGCCGGCGTGCTGTCGGGATTTGTCGGGAATTCTGCGAATTTTAACAGTTTTTTATTCGGAAGCATTGTGGCGATAAGCGATGTGGAAATGTATACGGTGGTCGGTGTGGCAGCCGTGGTCCTCGGGGTTTTTATTTTGCTCTACAAGGAATTTTTCTATATCTCGCTGGACGAAAGGAGCGCGCGTCTGGCGGGCGTGCCGGTGAGCGCGGTGAATTTTGTATTTACGGTCATGATAGCGGTGACGGTATCTGTCGCTGCGCGGACGGTCGGCGCACTGATGGTATCGTCCATGATGGTAGTGCCGGTCGCATGCGCGATGCAGTTTGGAAAAAATTACAGACAGACGGTTTTGATAGCGGTGATTCTGGATATCCTGTTTATGACGATAGGATTGTTTGCGGCATTTTATCTTGGATTAAAGCCCGGAGGCACGATCGTGCTGGTCGGCGTGTTATGTCTGATCGTGATCTTTGCGGGAAAACGGTTGTTTTGCAGGAATTGACAGGGCGGCGGCAATCGCTCATAATGTAAAACAGACAGGGCGGAAAAACGGAGGATAGCTTACATGAAAAAAGCGATGATAGCCATGAGCGGCGGCGTGGATTCCAGCGTTGCGGCATGGCTGATGAAGCGTGACGGATATGATTGTATGGGCGTGACGATGCGCCTTTTTGCGGGAGAGGATACCTGCGAACGAAAGGGCGGAACATGCTGTTCCCTGGAAGATGTGGAAGATGCGCGCAGTGTGGCGAGAGCACTCGGGATGCCTTATTTTGTATTCAATTTTACGGAGGATTTCGGAACACAGGTCATGGACCGGTTCGTATGCGCCTACGAAAACGGCTGCACGCCGAACCCGTGTATCGACTGTAACCGTTATATGAAATTTGACAAGCTGCTGCGTCGGGCAAGGGAGCTGGAATGCGACTATGTCGTGACGGGACATTATGCGCGGATAGAGGAGTGTGACGGACGTTTTTTCCTGAAAAAAGGGATTGACGAAAATAAGGATCAGAGCTATGTTCTCTACAATCTGAGTCAGGAGCAGCTGGCGCATCTGAAGTTTCCGCTGGGCGGCATGAGAAAGCCTGAGATACGGGAAATCGCGGAGGCGGAAGGGTTTGTGAATGCCCGCAAGCATGACAGTCAGGATATCTGTTTTGTTCCGGACGGGGATTATGCCGGATTCATACAGCGTTATACGGGCAAGACCTTTTTGCCGGGCGATTTCGTGGACCGGGAGGGACATGTGCTCGGGCAGCATAAGGGAATCATCCATTATACGGTAGGGCAGCGCAAAGGCCTCGGACTGGCATTAAAAGAGCCGATGTATGTGCAGCGCATAGATGTGGCAAATAACAGGGTTATACTCGGCAGGGATGCAGAGCTTTGGTCAAAGGAGCTGACGGCAAACGATTTCTGCTGGATAGGCGGCGATGTTCCGGCAGGGACGCTCAGGGTAAAGGCGAAGGTGCGCTATCGTCATAAGGAACAGTGGGCGAATGCAGAGCCGATTGGAAAGGATGGGATACATCTGGTATTTGACGAACCTCAGCGGGCTATCACAAAGGGACAGTCGGTCGTTCTGTATGATGGAGATATCGTTGTAGGCGGAGGTACTATCAATGGATTATGTAGTTCTGGATCTGGAATGGAATCAGGCGTCTGATAACCGGGACGCCCGCAGCAGGCTGCTGACCTTTGAAATCATCGAGATAGGGGCGGTAAAACTGAACAGCCGCATGGAGATCATAGATACGTTTCAGGAACTGATCTGTCCGCAGGTATATGAGGAAATGCATTCTGTGACGGAGCGGCTGATAGGGATACATATGGAGGAGCTGCAGGGAAAAAGAAAATTTACGGAGGTCGCGGGCGACTTTTTGAAATGGTGCGGGACGGATTTTATGTTTGGCACATGGGGACCGCAGGATTTAACGGAGCTGCAGCGCAATATGCGTTTCTTTGGTATGGAGCCGCTGGGAACCGGACCAGTGCGTTTTTATGATATCCAGAAGCTTTTTTCGATAGCGTATGAGGACCAGAAGAGCAGGCGCAGTCTGGAATATGCGGTGGATTTTTTAAATATCGAAAAGGATGGGGCGTTCCATCGGGCGCTCAGCGACGCATGGTATACGGCGAGGGTGCTCCAGATGATAAAAGACCCGGTTGCCCTGCAGAGATTTTCATATGACACGTTCGTGCTCCCGAAAAGCCATCGCGATGAGGTGCATGTCGTATTTGATGATTATGCAAAATATATTTCCCGACCGTTTGCGGATAAGGAAGAGCTGATGGCGGACAGGGAGGTTATTTCGACCCGCTGCTATCTGTGCCACAAAAACCTGCGCCGGAAGGTGCGCTGGTTTACGCCGAACGGCAGGCACTATTACAGTCTTTCCTATTGTGACAAGCATGGATGGATGAAAGGGAAAATACGCATCAAAAAGGCGGAGAACGATATGGTCTACGCTGTCAAGACAACAAAGTTCATCAGCGAAGAGGAACGGGAACAGATACTGGGGAGAAAAGAGCATGTCAGGGAGCTCCGGAGAGAGCACCGGCACAGGGGATAGGATAAAAAATGATACAGGAGCCGCAGACTTAAAAAAGAGAGGTCTGCGGCTCCTGCAGTTTATAGCGTTGTCAGATAAGGATAGATTTGATGATATTACAGGATATAATCGGCGGCGTTGATGATTTTTGTGTCCAGAGCATTATTGATACCGCCCAGGGCATTTTTTATCATATTACCGATTCCCATGTCGTCATCGCCGTCTGTTGTGCATATATGCGCGGTATCTTCACAGACCATACTGACGGCGTCCTCCAGTTCTTTGCTGCATTTAATGATGCCGCAGTCTTCCAGATGGAGCCGTTCTACGATGAGCTCTCTGGGAATATCATCGGAGATTTTTACGATGCCGCAGTCCCTGACGTCGATGCCCAGAGGCTGCTGCTCCAGCATCCAGCGGGTGATTTTGACAAAAGGTTTGTCCTCCAGTACAGCGCCTCTGGGCCTTATGGATTTTACTTCGCCGGAGATTTCAGTTACTGTTTCAAGGAATTTTTCTTTGTGCTCCGGTGCGACCAGTGCGTCTCCGCGGATGTTCAGATAGGTCAGCCGGTCCAGCATGTCTGCATTTTCGGGAACGGTCACGTCTCCGATGACATACAGGCTGCTGCCGAAGCGCCGAAGGGCTGTATCGTCCAGCGTGATATCATCCATTATGACGGCGGTATCATCGGGAACGATGATGATTTCAGCCTTTTCGTCGATGAGGTCGATAAGGGATTCAACTTTGGACCGGGCAATGATGATTTCTCCGGCGCTGAAGGAGGCGCCTTTGTTTCTCAGAGCTTCCGCATTTAATTCCGGATCTACCATGATCATGCGCCTGCCGGACCAGTACAGGCTGTTTTTGGCGCGAAGTGCAAACAATCTGTCGATGACTGCGCTGCGCTTGAGTACAATGGCGTTATCAGGATAGCAGGTAGTTGAACCGTTGACTTTTACCGCAGGGAGAGCGGTGTAGACGCTTTCGGGGCAGACCAGCGATCCGTTTATCGTCATGCCAACGCATTTTTCAAGCTGTTTTTGAGTATCGGGACCGAGCGTGAGCTGGCCGTTGACAGCCAGATAGAATTTTTGCTGAGGGACGGCATCTCCGCTTTTGATCTCGCTGCTGCCGTTGACCGTGCGGAAATCCACATCATCTTCAAGCTCCATTACATTGGCGCAGTTGAGGGTAAAGGGAAGTCTGCTCAGCACTGCCTTTCCGGCAGGGCTGGTCAGGATGGTGGCGCAGTTGATAGTTATCTGTTCGTAGTGAGAATAGTTTTCCTCCTGTACTTTTCTGGCGTCGCAGTTTGCACAGTTGATGGTCAATTTTTTAGCCATATCATTTTCCTCCTTTAAAATTGAGCTGGTCTTTTAAAAATTTGCGGCAGCGGGACAGTCGTGAGCGAACCGTTCCGGATGGAAGATTCATCATCCGGGCAATCTCCTCCGCGGTATAGCCGTCAAAATAGCGGAGCTGGAACATCGCGCGGTCCGTAGGGCTGACAGTCTGTAAGAGCATCGCATTTTCAACCTCCTGTATCCGTTCGTCTTCAGAAAATTCAGACGAAAGATTGTTTATGTAGTTGTTTTCCAGAACGGTCCGCCGATAGCGGTCGAAGAAGAGGTTTTTGAAAGTACGGTACAACCATGCCCTCCGCTTGGCGGGGGACAGGTCCTCTATGGCGGCAGCGTGCATCATTGCCTTTATAAAGGTTTCCTGGGCAAGGTCTTCAGACAGCTCCCTGCTGCCGCACATACGCGTGCCGTAGCTTACCAGTTCTTTGAAATAGTCTTCATAAAGCTCTTCCCACAAAGGTTTCGCCCCCTTTCTGCATAGATAACGAATGGCGGGAGAGATATGTTGCAAAAAAAGAAAAGAATTTGTTAAAAAAGGGAGAGGCGCAGTTTTTACGCCATCTCCCTTTTTTATGGAAGTTTTTTGGATAGTTTACAGATTCGGATCGATATATTTATCGAAATTGATAATTTCCTTTCCGCGGTTTTCCCTGCGCCGTTTCATGATAGCCTGTCTTCTGCGGTTGCGTCTGCGGGAGACAACGACGGAGCGGATAACGAGTGCAGCGATGGCAACGGCGGAAATTGCGCCTACAACGATGAGGATATTTTTGATATTTAAAAAAATTACATTTCCGCCGGGTGTTGCAACGGAGGGACGGACCGCTTCGGAGTGGGCGGGAGCACTGCTTTCAGGAAGAGCACTCTCTTCTTCGGAGGCTGTCTCGCCGGGGGCGACGGTTGCGCTGCCGTCCTGTATACTGTTTTCGCCGGAGTCTGTCCCCAAAGCTGAGAATACAGCTGCACCAGCGGTATCCTGAGTCGTTTGGGAGGCAAGAGCGGCAGCTTCCTCTTCCGTCAGGGGCTGGGTGTTAAAATCGAAGGCAGCCACATCCTGAAACAGAATAGGTGCAGTCCCGAGCGTCTGACCGTTGTAGGAATAGTGAATAACAGCAGCCTGTCCGGCACCGTTGCTGTCATAGGTGAGCTCGGAAGTCAGGTCTGCAAATTCAACAGTGGCAGGAAGAGTCACCTTCGCGTCCGGGTCAATGGAAAGTATCTGGGCGGCCTGCTGTCCTCCGGCAGAAAAAAGCCCGCCGCGTCCCACGTTATAGGTGGTATCCTCCTGGACTGCGTGCACGGATGAAAAATTGCTGAAGCCGTAATCAAAAAGGCTGACGGTATCCTTAAACTGTTCCGGGGATTCATCCGCCATCACGACGCAGATGAGTTTTAATCCGTCTTTTTCCGCGCAGGAAACAAGGTTGGAGCGCGCATGAGGTGTGTAACCGGTCTTGCTGCCGACCAGATATTCATAGGCGTATGCTTTGCCCGGCAGGAGGTTGTTTTTGCTGTTGGGGATAAGCTCCTGTGAAAGCGTGGGTGACGCAGGAATCGTGTAGCTGCGGGTGCTGGACATTTTGCAAAGCACTTCGTCTGCAAAAAACTGCTGTGCGATGAGTGCAAGGTCATGGGTTGAGGTATAATGCTCTTCATCGTGTTTGCCGTTTGTATTCACGAAGTGGGTTTCGGTACAGCCGAGGTTTTTGGCTGTTTCGTTCATCAGCTGTATAAAGTCATCCACATTGCCGCTGATATGCTCGCCGATGGCGTTGCCGCATTCGCTGGCAGAGCCGACGAGAAGGCCGTAAAGGGACTGTTCCATTGTTATGGCTTCCCCGGCCTTGATACCGATATTGGAATCGCTGCGCCAGTCGATGCTGTTGACTGCTTCGGAGGAATATTCCACCATATCGTCAAGCCTGCTTTTCTGCCGGGCGATATAGGCGGTCAGTATCTTTGTGGTACTGGCGGGATATAGCTTCTCGTGGATGTTTTTGGAATACAGGACGGCTCCCGTATCGGCATCCATCAAAATGGCGGATTTTGCCGACACGACCGGACCCTGAGGCCAGTTATCAACGCCGTTGGTGTCGACAGGAAGCTGTTTGTAGATTTCCAGCTGTGCCCGATAATCGATGACTTCTGCGTGAGCCGTCAAAAAAGCGCTGTTCATAAGAGCAGCGCTGCAGCCGGCCGCTATGATAAAAGAAAAAATACGTTTTTTCCAGATAGATCTCATGTCGTTCTCCATTCTGTGTGAAAAATGAGCCGTCAGGCTTATTTTTTGTCTCAATATCGTTTTTTTTGAAATATCGTTTCCATCATACACTATTATTGCATAAAAATTAAGTGTTCAGCAGAAAAATTTACAATTTCTTAAAGAGTTGCGGGAATCGCTTCCTTTTTAGGGGATACTATAGTAAAATAACTGGTAAAATATGAAAAAAAGGAAAATTTATATGAGACTGAGAAATGTGACAGGGTCCCGGGAGATGATCGGGGAAAGCCGGTTTGTAGTTCATGAGCCGGAGCAGCAGAAGGGCATGTGGCGCAGCGCGTTTGGAAACGACCGTCCGGTATATGTAGAGATAGGCATGGGAAAAGGACGTTTCCTGATGGATATGGCGCGTCTGAATCCGGAGATAAATTTTATCGGTATCGAGAAATATTCGACGGTCCTTTTGCGGGCGGTTCAGAAGCTGGAAGAGGAGGAGCTGCCGAACGTGCGGCTGCTGCGCATGGACGCGGAGGATTTGGAAAATGTGTTTGCAGACGGGGAATTGGACCGGATATATCTTAATTTTTCTGACCCGTGGCCGAAGGACAGGCATGCAAAAAGACGTCTGGAATCCAGACAGTTTCTGGCGCGGTATGACAAGATACTGAAAAAGGACGGGACCATTGAGTTTAAGACGGATAACCGCCCGCTGTTCGATTTTGCGCTGGAAGAAGTAAAGGAAGCCGGATGGCGGCTGGACGAGATGACATATGACCTGCATCATGACGAGAGGCTGTGCGCCGGAAATGTGATGACGGAGTATGAGGAGCGTTTTTCATCGCAGGGAAATCCCATCTGCAAATATATCATCAGCAGATAAAGTCGGCGGCAGGGCTGCCCGGCTGTTTTAAAGAGGGAACGAATGAAAAAGAAGTATCTGGATATCGACGTGTATACAGCGCTGCAGAGGCGTCTGGATTATATTTTTCAGACATAGGAAAAGCCGTTTGGGGATATAGTGTAAAAACGGGTAGGCGGTGATTTCTATGGACAGACGGGAAAAGGTCAGGACGCTGGCGGGGCTGTGCCTTATCTTTACGCTGGCATTCTATTTTGGAAGCTTTGCGGGACGTATCGTGAGCATGCGTGATATGGCGGTTTCGGCGCTTCCGGCAGAGCAAAACTGGGGCTTGAGCTTTCAGGAGGAAGGGAAGCCACCGGTCGCGAATGCGGATTTTGAGGAATTGGGAAGATATGACGCTTTTTATGCGGAGGACACGCAGGAAAAAGTACTTTATCTGACGTTCGACTGCGGGTTTGAAAACGGCAATACTCCCGCGATTTTGGATGCTCTCAAAAAACACAGCGCACCGGCGGCTTTTTTTGTTGTAGGAAATTATGTGGAAACGAGTCCGGAGCTTGTAAAACGGATGGTTGCGGAAGGACATACGGTCGGAAATCACAGTTATCATCATCCGAATATGTCCTCGATGGGAAAAGAAGAGTTTCAGAAAGAGCTCGGGGAGCTGGAAGCGCTCTACGAGCGAACGACCGGGCAAAAAATGGTGAAGTTTTACCGTCCGCCGCAGGGAAAATACAGTGAAAACAATCTGAAGACGGCGCAGGAGCTGGGCTATAAGACTTTTTTCTGGAGCCTTGCTTATGTGGATTGGAATCAGGACGCGCAGCCAACGCATGAGGAAGCGTTTTCCAAGCTGCTGAAAAGGGTACATCCGGGGGCGGTCGTGCTGCTACACAACACTTCCAGAACAAACGGGGAGATACTGGATGAGCTTTTAACGAGATGGGAGGAAATGGGGTATCGGTTTAAGGCTCTGGAGGAGATGCCGGGGGTGTAAAAAGAGGCGTCCGGCAGATATAATGATGATTTTTCAGTGGTAAAGCAGGATATAGAGGATGCGCTCATACTTTATCAAGAGTTAAAAAATCAGGAATCGTATTAACATTGTATTAAAGTTCCGTTTTTTGACAGGAGATAGGAGTACGAAAAAAGGCTGTAACCCTTATGGTTACAACCTTTTCTATAAGTCGAAGCGACGTGATTCGAACACGCGACCTCTGCGTCCCGAACGCAGCGCTCTACCAAACTGAGCCACGCTTCGATTGCTTGTCAGCTTTATCATAATACCGGATTTTGCAGGAAAAGTCAATGGTTTTATCAAAAAACTTTGAAAGTCATAACCGTCTAGCCCCCCTCTGCACAGTCAGGAAGTGTATTTTGCCGGATAGGGGCTGTGCCGGACTCTGCAGAAGGGTGTGGCGGTTTGCGGGAAAACATTTATTTTGTCGCAAAATGATTCATAAAGTAATCGGTAAAAGCAGCAAGCTCTTCTTCCTGCGATACATAGACATAAAGCTTTTCATCGTCCAGCCAGTCATAGGCATTGATACCGATATAGCCCTTTTTGTCGGGATAAATGATAAAGGCATCCGTCGGATATTTGTTCCGGTATGCTTTCAGGATTTCAGAACGGCGGTAGCAGACAGGCTCACCGCAGCCGGAAAGATCGGGAACTGTAGGCAGTACGACAATCGTGTCTGCAGAAGCATCCCATCCGACGATAAGGTTGCCTATTTTTGTTTTGCTTCCGTGGACAAAGCCATAGTTGAAGCGGCTCACATCTTCGGTATAACCGAAGATAAGGCGATAGCGGTCACCGTTTTCGACAGACTGGTTGAAAAGTTCGCGCATCTTTTTTGCGTTCGCATTGCTCTTTGCCGTATCGACTTCCGGCCCTTTGAAAAGTTTACTGAGAAATCCCATGATAGTTTCCTCCTCTTTTTATATTACTCGGGCAAAATACCCGGAGTTCTTATGCTGTCCAGCCAGTCAACGATGGAGTTGATATGGAAGGCGACCGTTTCGTCTGCCGCTTTCGGAACAAACAGCGGGAGCGTATCGGGAATGGCTCTGCGGACTATCATTACAGTGAGGCATAGATTGGTAAAGATGCCAATCGTGTCCTCGTCAGCCCGGATGCCGAAGCATTCTAATATCTGTCCGAAGAGCCGGAGCTGCTTCTGGCGAAATATATTGTAATTTTCAGGTGAAAGCTGACGGAAGAGATGCTGCTGTTCTTCTATAGTCAAAACAGCGATGCCGTACTTTTCGCCATAGCAGCAGGAGTGAAGGAACTGCCGGACGGCGTCATGCCAGTCAAGGCCGGGCTGGGATATCAGGCGGCGGGCATATTCGATGAGCCGGGGCTGCTGAAGGTAAAGGGCTTCCACGATGATGTCTTCTTTTGCCGGGAAAAAGGAATAGAAGAACGTTCTGGAAATCCCTACGGTCTTATATATCTGTTCTATAGTAGTGTGCTGGATACCCTGCTTTGCCATCAGCTCCAGAGCGGTGCATATCAGGGAGGACCGGATTCTGATGCGGTCTTCTTCGGAATAAGCTGCTTTCGGCATGATGCCTCCTTGAAAAATAAAAACAATTTTTGTGATTTGTATTTATTTTAAATCAAAAGATGAAAATAGACAAGAGGTTTTGTGAGGATGGATCTATAAAATGATGACAAGATATGGGAGCGGAGGGGAAAGCTGTTGACAGTTTTGGAATTTGTGTGAAAATAGAAATATATCTAACAGCAGAAAAAGCAGAAGGGAAGGCGGTTTTGATGGAAAAAAAGGACGTTCATAAAAGCGGCTCAGACAGCGCATGCACAGGGAGCGCATATGATAAGATAAGTCAGGAGGCATACGGCGCAGCGAAGGAACTTATAGAAACCGCACAGCTGAGGCACGGAGAAATTCTTGTGGTCGGGTGTTCCACGAGCGAGGTGGGCGGCGAAAGAATAGGGACTTTTTCCAGTCCGGAGCTTGCGGAGCATGTATTTGACGGGATTTATCGGGCGGCAAAGGAAGCGGGGGTATACCTGGCGGCCCAGTGCTGCGAACATTTGAACCGGGCGTTGATAGTCGAGGAGGAGGCGGCAGAGAGATATGGATATGAGCCTGTAAACGTGGTGCCCCAGCCCAAGGCAGGAGGCTCTTTTGCAACAGCGGCATGGAAACATTTTGAGACGCCATGTGCGGTCGAGCATATTCGGGCACATGCGGGGATGGATATCGGGGATACGCTGATAGGGATGCATTTAAAAGAAGTGGCGGTTCCGGTGCGGCTTTCTGTCCGTCAGATCGGGGATGCCCGTCTGGTGTGCGCCCGCACCCGGAGGAAGTTTGTGGGCGGGGTTCGAGCGGTCTATGATGAACGGTATTTATAAAAGGTGTTGTTTCGGGGAAAATGACAGGAATCAGATGAAGTGGCAGAATGGAGGGGGAAGATGGTACTGGAGCAGATAGCGGCATTGCAGGAGCTGACGCTGCAGTCGATTTTATTAAGAACGGTGCTGGCGATGCTTTTCAGCGGGGTATTGGGCTATGAGCGTGAAAAGAAAGGGCGTCCGGCAGGATTTAGGACATACATGGTAGTATGCTTAGGGTCTGCTATCGCAATGATGACAGGGATATATCTGAATCAGGGGACGGGAACCGGAGACCCGGGACGTATCGCGGCCCAGGTCATCAGCGGTATAGGGTTTCTGGGAGCAGGAACTATCCTCGTTACGCGTCAGAATCAGGTAAAAGGGCTGACAACGGCAGCAGGATTATGGGCGGATGCCTGCCTTGGACTGGCCTTGGGAGCCGGCTTTTATTCCGGCGCTATCATCGGCTTTGCGGCGATATGGTGTTCTCTGCGGATACTGCATGTTGTCGATAAACGCCTGAGCCGCAGATCAAAGGTGTTTTCGGTATATGTGGAGCTTATGCGGATGAAGGATCTGAGCGCGTTTCTGGGATACGGAAGAGAGCACGGATGCCGGATGGACAATCTGGAGGTGAGGCGCGGAAAAGATGTAGACGGCAGCAGGGTCGTTTCAGTAAATATGACACTGCATTTTGAAGAACCGGTACTCCATGCGCAGATTATCGAGGAGTATGGAAAGCTGGACGGAGTGACGTTTATAAGGGAGATGTGAAGTGATATGGACCCCCAAAGGGCAGTGGCTCTTTGGGGGTCTGTTTCGTTCTTCGTCCGATGAGTGTAACATATTTTTTGAAAACCGGTTGACAAAATGTAGATAGTGTATATAATGAGTATATACACAAGAACGGAGGTGAGGAAGCTGGACATCATCATCAGCAACATGGGAGACCAGCCTATCTATGACCAGATATATTCGCAGATAAAGAAGCTTATTTTATCGGGAGCGTTAAAGGAGGGCGAGCTGCTCCCGTCTATCAGGGGACTTGCAAAGGAGCTGCGTATCAGCGTTATCACGACGAAACGGGCGTACGAGGAGCTGGAACGGGAAGGCTTCATTTATACGGTGACAGGTAAGGGAAGCTTTGTGGCGAAGAAGAATCTGGAGCTGATAAGGGAAGAGAATCTGAAAAAGATTGAGGAGCATATGAGCGCGGCCTATGAGCTGGCGGCGGCATGCGGACTTTCAAAGCAGGAGCTTTTGGAGATGTTTGCGCTGCTGGGAGAGGATTGAGCGAAGAAAGGAAACAGAAATGCAGGAAGCATTATATTTGGAAAATGTAACAAAAAGATACCGTGATTATACGCTTGACCATGTGAGCTTTACGCTGCCGTCCGGATGTATCATGGGGCTGATAGGGGAAAACGGCGCAGGCAAAAGCACGACCATCAAAGCGATAACCGGAGCTGTGCGTCCTGATGAGGGGATTATCCGGGTGCTGGGATGCGATACGGGGTCAGCGGATTTTCAAAGAAAAAAACAGGAGATAGGCGTGGTAATGGATGAAGCGTGTTTCCCGGACGAGCTGACGCCGAAGCAGGTGGACCGCGTGATGGCAGGATTTTATGAAAACTGGGAAAAGGATACGTTTTATGGCTGGCTGGACCGTTTTCAGCTTCCGCAGAAAAAGAGATTTCAAGAATTTTCAAGGGGAATGAAAATGAAGCTGTCTCTTGCGGCGGCGCTTTCACACAATGCGAAGCTGTTATTATTGGATGAAGCGACAGGCGGGCTCGATCCGATGGCGCGGGATGAGATTCTGGATGTATTTAATGATTTTACGCGGGAGGAGGAACATTCCATCCTGATATCGTCCCATATCGTAACGGATTTGGAGAAAATATGCGATTATGTGACCTTCCTTCATCAGGGCAGAGTTTTATTCTGTGAAGAAAAGGACGAGATTTTGGAGAAGTACGGAATATTACATGTCGGTAAGAAGGAATTTGAAGCGATATGTCCTGAAGCTGTCGTTTCTGCAAGAAAGAGTGAGTTTGGCGTGGAGGCTGTCGTAAAGCGCGGACTTCTGCCCGACGGGATGCAGATTCAGCGGGCTGGTATCGAGGAGATAATCGTAGCGATCGCAAAGGAGGGAAGAGCATGAAAGGACTTTTATTGAAGGACTGGTATGTTTTGTGCAGACAGTGGAGGGTGATGCTGATCTTTCACATGATATATGCGGCGGTGGCAGCATTTTCAGGAATGGCGTTTTTGTTCGCGGCGATGAATGTATTTGTGGGAATGTTGACTGTTCAGACTGTGATGGCGTTGGACGAGCGCAGCAAGTGGGATTCTGTTGCGGTGACGCTTCCGGTTTCGAGAAAGGAATTTGTGCTTGAAAAATATGTCCTCGGGCTGCTGAGCGGTCTGTTTGTGACATTTCTCACGGCAGGCATCATGCTGGCGGCAGGCCTGTTGGCTCCGGGGAAGGCGCGGTTTTTCGGGGTTCCGGGTATGCTGATAGTGTTTGCGTGCGGCTGCCTATGTATGGCGCTGGAACTTCCGGTCATATTTCGTTTCGGGACTACAAAGGGGCGGATATGGATGATCGCAGTGATGGCGATTGTCGGAGGACTGGCGGGAGCTTCTGCGAGCCTGACCGGTCAAGGGGATATGGCAAGAGCCGATGCAGGACAGATTATGGAAAGTATGACGGGTTTTCCGGCGGCAGGAGTGCTGGCAGCGGCGCTGGCAATCGCAGCGGTATCATTTGTGATTTCGCTGAAATTTTATGAAAAACGGGAATTTTAAGAAAACAGGACGTCTGGAATCCTACAAAAAAGAATTCCAGACGCCCTGTTTTTGTATCTGTCAGTATCGGGACGGTTATACGGTTCTTGTCGTCCATTTGGAAGCGTCCCACACTGCGTCGGCAAGCCCTTCGTAAAATTCGGGCTCGTGGCATACCATAAGGATGCTGCCCTTATAAGCGAGCAGGGCGCGTTTTAATTCGTCCTTTGCATCTACATCCAGATGGTTTGTAGGCTCGTCGAGCACGAGCACGTTGGAGGGGCGGTTGATGAGCTTACAGAGGCGAACCTTTGCCTGCTCGCCTCCGGAAAGCACCTTGACGAGACTTTCAATATGCTTTGTCGTCAGTCCGCATTTTGCAAGGGCCGAGCGCACTTCATACTGGCTGTAGCCGGGAAATTCCTGCCATATCTCCTCGATGCAGGTTGTGGAGATGTCCTGACTCATTTCCTGTTCGAAATATCCTATCTCCAGATAATCACCCTGCTCGACTGTGCCTGAAATCGGCGGGATAAGGCCGAGTATGCTCTTTAACAGAGTGGACTTTCCAATTCCGTTTGCGCCGGTAAGCACGATTTTCTGACCGCGTTCCATCGCAAGGGTCAGCGGGGAGGAGAGGGGTTCATCGTAGCCGATGATAAGCTCGTTGGTCTGGAAGATATAGCGGCCGGGCGTGCGTGCCTCTTTGAAATTAAATTCCGGTTTCGGTTTTTCTGCCTGCAGTTCTATTACGTCCATCTTATCGAGCTTCTTCTGGCGGGACATCGCCATATTCCGGGTGGAAACGCGCGCCTTGTTGCGCGCCACAAAATCCTTTAAGTCTGCGATCTCTTTCTGCTGCTTGTTGTAAGCGGCCTCCAATTGCGCTTTTTTCATGGCGTAAACTTCCTGGAATTTATCGTAATCACCCACATAGCGGGTAAGCTGCTGGTTATCCATATGGTAGATGAGGTTTACGACGCTGTTCAAAAACGGGATATCATGGGAAATCAGGATAAAGGCGTTTTCATATTCGTTTAAGTAGCGTTTGAGCCATTCGATATGGACGGCGTCCAGATAGTTGGTAGGCTCGTCCAGAAGAAGGATGTCAGGCTTTTCCAGAAGGAGTTTTCCGAGGAGCACTTTTGTACGCTGACCGCCGGATAGCTCGGAAACGTCTTTTTCCAGACCGATATCCGCAAGGCCGAGGGCACGTCCGACTTCCTCTACTTTAGAATCTATCATATAGAAGTCATGTGCGGTCAAAAGCTCCTGCAAGGTCCCGGCTTCTTCCATAAGAGCCTGTAAGCCGTCTTCATCGGCTTCGCCCATTTTGTCATAGATGCCGTTTAATTCCTGCTCCATATCAAGAAGAAAATCGAAGGCGGAGGTGAGCACCTGACGTATTGTCATGCCTTTTTCGAGGGCGGTGTGCTGGTCAAGATAGCCTGCGCGGACATTTTTAGACCACTCGACCTTGCCCTCATCGGGCATGAGCCGTCCGGTGATGATGTTCATGAAAGTGGATTTTCCCTCGCCGTTTGCACCGATCAGTCCGATGTGCTCGCCTTTTAAGAGGCGGAAGGAAACGTCGTGGAATATCGCTCTGTCGCCGAAGCCGTGGGACAGATGTTCTACATTTAATATGCTCATGTTGATTCTCCGTTCATAACTGTTTTGTGCGTTCGTATAGATATTTCATCATGCAGTATATCGGGAAATGCGGGTGTTTGCAAGGGAAAGTATCGTCCGGTTATCAAACGGGGGATAAAGGGAGGCGGTTTATGCACACAGTCGGGATTTTTGGAGATGAAAACGGGTATGGAATGTGATAAAATATCTCCATATCGGGACATGACGGAATGTACAAAATGGAACAGCCGGGCAGGCTGACGTGATTCATCCGGGCAAATGATGAAAAGGATGAGCGGAAGAAAGGGGAAAAATGCTGAAAAAACCGAAAATTGCAGAGAGCGCTTTCGTCGCACCGGATGCGGCGGTGTACGGAGATGTACGTATTGCCGAGGAGTGCAGCATATGGTTTCATGCTACAGTGCGAGCGGGAGAAGGGAGCGTTTCCATCGGCGCACGTACGAATGTGCAGGATAACTGTGTGATACATGTGGACAAAGGATTTGATGTGAATATCGGGCGTAACGTAACGATAGGACACGGCGCCATCGTACATGGCTGTACAGTCGGGGACAACAGCCTGATAGGGATGGGGGCGATTGTTTTAAACGGTGCGGAGATAGGGAAAAACTGTATCGTGGGAGCAGGGGCGCTTGTGACGCAGGGGACCGTCGTTCCGGACGGGTCACTTGTGCTTGGGAGTCCGGCAAAGGTCGTGAGAAAGATCCGTGAAGAGGAGATAGAGGCAAACCGGATAAATGCGGACCACTATGTGAAGGAAAGCAGAGAATATCGGGAATATATGCAGCAAAATAATTGTTGACATATCAACAAAAATAGATATAATACAATCTGTACCGGGTACAGACAACAGGAGGAACAAAAAATGGATGACCGTTTTCTGAAATTTACACTTTCTGTGTCTCGCATGAACAAAAAAATACAGGCGATCAAGACGGCAGGAATGGGAAAGCTGGGATTAAAAGCGGCCCATACCACGGTTTTATATATTCTGGGAAGGCATCCTGAGGGACTGCGATTCTCAGAAGTTGCGGAACGCTGTGATTTGGATCAGGCGCTGATATCGCGTACTTTTTCTGAACTGATAAAGGCAGGGATGGTACGTAAGGAAGGCGCGGAAGGACGTTACAATGCCAGATATTTTCTGACGGAGGAAGGCAGGAAGCAGACAGAGCGTATTGTGGAAGTGATACAGACACTGCTCCGGCATGCGGACGAAGGTATCGACCCGAAGGAGCTTGTGATATTTTATAAAGTGCTGGGACAGCTGTTGAAAAATTTTGAGGAGATGGAAACGGATTACGATACGGTGTTTGCACCGCTGCATTCATAGGGCTTTGTTGTAAAAAAGCTGATGAAAGGGCTTCCGGTCGAGATAAGTCTGCCGGATTTGGGATGTTCCACATTCGCAGCGGAAACATCTGCGTGCTGACTGAGGATGAGGCGATGGGGAAGAGATAGAAGAATAAACAGCAAAAAGGCTGCAGCTTTGCGGAAATGGACCGCTTAGGCTGCAGCCTTGTTTTTTGGAAAAGGGATATTTATCGGGTAAGTGCCGTGTAATATGTGACGAGCGTTTCGGGAGCTGTCTTAGAAAGGGCTTGAAATAGCTGAGAAAAAGGCCGCCGCTTTCTCCGGAGAGCAGACTTGTGATTTCTTTTTTCTGTTCAAGAAGATGATAAAGCAGATGAGTCAGCTTATCTGACAGCGTCTGATTTTCTTTGGAAAAATCATGATTAGGCTCCGCGTTCAAAACATCGGAGAAGATATGACCGAAAATCTGCCGGCAGATGGTATCGAGCAGTTCGTCCTTGGTTTCAAAATGGGCATAAAATGTGCTGCGTCCGATATTGGCTTCGTCAATGATCTCCTGTACTGTGATATGGCTATAGTTTTTTTTCTCGAGTAAGCGGCTGAATGCCGCAAAAATCGCATCTCTTGATTTCTGCTGTCTCCTGTCCATAGATACCTCCAGACAATTTACCGGAAATGTCCAGTAAAGGACATTTGTACGGATTTGCTCATTGTTGTGGAAAAATGTACTGTGTTATAATCGTACAAAGTGTTTGATAACATACAAATTGTATCGTAATTTGAAAAGAAATCAAGGAGGAGACATGCAAAAAACGATAAAAAAGGGAATTTTACTTGCGGTGCTGGCGGCGGCGCTCTATGCGGTCAATGCGCCGGTTTCCAAGCTTCTGCTGGATTTTATGCCGCCGACTTTAATGGCGGGATTTCTTTATGCCGGTGCAGGGGCAGGGATGCTTTTGCTCGCTTTTTTCAGAAAAGGCATAAAAAACGGCAGAACGGAGCAGCGGCTGACAAAGGAGGAAGTTCCGTATACGATAGCGATGGTCCTTCTTGACATTGCAGCGCCAATCTGCCTGATGGCAGGACTGGAGACGACGACGGCAGCGAATGCAGCGCTGCTCAACAATTTTGAAATCGTGGCGACAGCGCTGATCGCGATGGTCGTTTTTAAGGAAAAAATAAGTCCGAGACTGTGGTGTGGAATCATATTTGTGACGCTTTCCTGCGCAGTGCTGTCTTTTGAGGACGTTTCCAGCCTGAAATTTTCAGGAGGCTCCCTGCTGGTGATTCTTGCGGCTGTCTGCTGGGGGCTGGAAAATAACTGTACAAGAAAAATATCTTCAAAAGACCCTTTGCAGATCGTGCTATTAAAAGGAATTTTTTCAGGAGCAGGTTCGCTCGCGATAGGCCTGGGCATCGGAGAGCGTGTGACGGCATTATGGAGTATCGCGGCCGTTATGGCGGTTGGCTTTGTGGCTTATGGTTTGAGTATCTATTTTTATGTATATGCCCAGCGGCTGCTCGGAGCGGCGCGCACAAGCGCTTATTATGCGGTTGCGCCGTTCATCGCAGCAGTGTTTTCCCTTATCATTTTTCGGGAGCTTCCGGGAAAGGTATATTTTGCGGCGCTTGCGCTGATGGCGGTGGGAGCGTGGCTTTCCTCGCAGGATAAGCCGCTTTTTCAAAAAGCTAAAAAGTGTTTGCGGCGACGCAGTCAGAACCGGTAAACCTTTGCTTCATAGCCTGCCAGTTCAGCATCGCCGGAGACCGACGTCTGTGATATCAGGTCAAAACCTTTCCGGTGCAGGGTAATGGATACGGGCGTTTTCAGATAATTTAAAACAAACAGATAGGTGACGCCATCTTTTTGACGCACGGCGATTTCGCAGCCTTCGGGGGCGGTCACATAGGCAGAGAAAGGCTCTGCTGCGCCGAGCTTTTCGAGGAAGACCTTTGTGGTATCCGCAGAGAACGCTCCGCCGAAATAGAAGGCAGCTCCTTTTCCGAAGGGATGGCGGATCAGCGCGGGCTGTCCGGCATAATCTCCGGAAAGATAGTGTGCAAGGACTTCGGAATCGTCATTCAGGGGAGCCAGCACATCGTTAAATACCGCCGCTTCCACCTCGGTTTTCTCCCAGGATGCGCAGATTCGTCCTTCATCGGGAGCGACAAAGGAATATTCGGGGATATCGGTACCGGTCAGTTTTGCGGCAAGACCCGGCAGGCAGTCCATGACGCATCTGCCGTTTAAGTCCTTGTAGCCGGTGCGGCAGCCCATGACGAGAGTGCCGCCGTTTTCCACATACTGCTCCAGCACAGCCATGCGCGCAGGCGTGAGGATGGAAGCATGGGGATAAAAGATAAGGTCGTACTGCGCCAGAGCTTTTGCCGTCGTCTGTTCCGTAAGATAAACGAAATCCAGCGGCGTATGGGTCAGCTGCGCGGCGGTAAAGATACCGTTCTGGCTGACCTGTTCAACCCGGCCGTGCCAGCGGTCCACAGCGGCGTCCCAGATATTATCATAGTCTTTGAGCAGCGCGGTTTTGGCAGTATATTTTGCGCCGGATATTTCTTGCAGAAGCGTCAGCTTTTCAGAAACGGAGCGTACCTCCCTAAGCCTTCTGTTTTCGCGTCCTGAGTAATCCAGGATGCCGTGCCAGTAGATTTCCGTGCCGACGGTACAGGTGCGCCAGCGGAAATAGCTGACATAGTCCGCGCCGTGGGCGATGCTCTGCATCGTCCAGAGCGTCAGCTGCCCGGGGCGGGGCGTGCATGCCTCCATGCGGGTATTCCAGCCGTTTGCGCCGGACTGCTGTTCCATGATACCAAAGACCGGCGAAGCGGAACGGGCTTCCGACAGATTTCTGCTCCATGCGCGGTCCTTCAGCACATCGTTTTCATCGTAATCGTCCAGACAATAGGCAAAATTCGGATAGGAATCATAAGTGATAAAATCGAGGCTTTCGGCGGTCATGGCGTGGTTGTCCAGATTTCCGAAAAGTCCGTTCGTCGTGATAAAATCATCTTTTTTTATATGTTTCCGCAAAATGTCGGACTGGATTTTGGCAAAGCGGCGTGCGCTTGCAGAGATAAAGCGCCGGTAATCCAGCTCACGGTGCGGGTTAACAGAGCCTGTAGGAGTGGGCTGCGGGACAGATATCTCATCCCAGGCGGTGTAGGTCTGATTCCAGAAGACTGTTCCCCATGCATCGTTCAAGGCATCCAGCGTGCCGTATTTTTCCCTCAGAAAATCACGGAAGGCAATGGAATCGCTTTCGGAATAAAATTCATTTGCCTCGCAGTTTAATTCATTATCAAGCTGCCAGCCGATAATGGACGGATGGCTGCCGTAGTGGGCGCCGAGCTGTTCGGTTATCTTACGGCAGAACTCCAGATAGATGGGGGAGTTGTAATTGTAGTGACGCCGGGAGCCGTGGCGCAGGAGAGTACCGTCGATGCGGGCATTGAGCACTTCGGGATACTTATGTGTCAGCCATGCGGGCGGCGTTGCCGTGGGCGTGCAGAAAATGACCCTGATCGGGGTCTTTTCCACTTCTTTCATAAAATCATCAAAAAAATCAAAAGTATATCTGCCTTCCTCCGGTTCAAATTTATTCCATGCAAATTCTGCGATACGGATTACGCAGATGCCGTTTTCCAGCATGCGCTGCAGGTCCTTGGCCCAGAGGGCGCGGGGCCAGTGCTCCGGGTAGTAACAGGTTCCGAGCGCTAGGGACTGACCGTTTAAAATAAAACTCATAGGAAAAACCTCCTGTAGGAAACATGATTTTGCTGATGCATCTATGTTACCATCGGGAGGTTTTGCATACCATTGATATTATTGCTTTAAAAATGGAGATTTTTGCAGGAAATCATCCGAATGAGTTTACAAAGTTTTTAACAGAAGACAGGGAAAATATCTCTTTTTTAGGAGATTATGCAGTTGGAAGATTATGCTCATTTTCGATTTTCCGCACTTCTTCTGTGGTAATGCCGACCAGGTCAGCGATTTCTTCATAGGAAAATTTCTTTTTGGAGAGCATATTTAAGATTAACGCTTTTGTCGCGGCCTGTTTGCCGGCTTCTATACCGGCTGTCATACCGGCCTTTCTGCCGGCCTCCATGCCCGCTTTCATGCCGGCTTTCATGCCGGCCTTTCTGCCGGCTTCCCGGCCCTCTTCTATCGCTTCCTCGCGTATCTGCTGTTCCCATTCCCAGATTTTCATATATTCCAGAAGCACCCCCTTATCTTCTTTGACATTTTCTACCATCCTTTGAATCTTTCGCAGGGACGGATTGACAGCATTCTGTGCTGTCGTGTCTTCCATGTAGCGGAGCAGTTCCTGAAGCTCCCTGGGGATATCGCCCTGCGTTCCCTTTGTGTAGAGAAAAATCGTTCTGGCGCCGTCGTCATAAGGCATGGAAGGGTCTTCCTGGCACATGCTTCGTATGGTATAGATAAGCCGATCCTGCCCGAACGGGTCGTACGGAAGGATAAGAATAATATACACATCCTTTAAGGTGCCGTAATCTGTGCCAGATGCAAGGCTGTGACCGTCTACGATCGCCCGGTAGAAGCGGGCTCTTTTGGGGAGGAATTTCCGTTTGTTCTTGTCCCTGGCGTTTTCGGGCTCGAGGTCGTAAAGCGCCTCCGGTTCCAGCTCGGCATTATCTTCTTCCAGATATACATCCAGACGCGTCCCGTGCTTTGTGGTATCATCTCCGTAGTATTGCCTCTGCGGAATGACTTTCAGTTTTCCGAAGTTCCTGTGAAAAATCGTCTGCAGCAGCTCCCGGCAGAAAGCCTCACCGAATTCTTTGTGGGAGACGAGTGTTCCGAACAAAAAGTCGTCCAGAAGATTCAGTTCTTTTAAATTTCGTTTTGCCATAGCATCGTCCTTTCTGATGACGGAAGGAAGAGGATGGCATTTGGGAAAACATTGCGCTGTATCTTCTTTCCGCCATATTTGATTGAGTATTCATATGGGGGATTTGAAGCTGAACAGCCAAGATGGTTCCCTGATATGTAATTTTATTGTAGCAGTACAGGGGAAGGGGTGTCAACGGGTTTCAAGAGGGATTTTTCGGGGAAATATAACATTCGCGAACCTGTTGAAAGTTTTACTGTGCAAAAGAGGCCGCTCATCCAGGAATTACATTCTTACGCCCTAAACGGTGCGCGTTTGAGACTGACGATTGTCCGGCTTCCGGTTTCGTTTACAGGGAATTTTAAAAGTGGTACTATATTGAAAAAATATGATAAAATGAATTTAATGGCAGCGACCGTTTGAACGAATGTGGATGTGGTGCTGTGGAGGGAAAAACCTGTGCCTGAATGAAACGGGCACGATACCGGTGGAGGAGTGCAATGGATGCAATGGAAACCTTTCTTGCCTATGCGGGCAGATATGATACGAATGATGCGAAGATTCATTTGAAAATCGTCCATACGCAGGCAGTGGATGCGGTGATGGAGCGGCTGGCAGGAGAGCTGGGGCTGGACGGGCGGCTGCGCAGACTGGCGCATTTGTGTGCGGTCTATCATGATATCGGCAGATTTGAACAGCTGAGGCGCTATGATACGTTTCTGGATCATTTGAGTGTAGATCATGCACAGCTGGGATGTGAGGTGCTGTGCAGCGGCGGATTTCTGGACGGACTGTCGGAAAAGGACAGGCAGATGGTGCTGAAAGCAATAGCCAATCACAACCGACTAACGGTCGAGGGCGGTCTGGATGAGGAGACGCTGCTTTTGTGCCGGATGCTCCGGGATGCGGATAAGTGCGATATTTTCAGAGTCTTTGCGACAGAGGACCCACGAAATACCACCGGGGTCTGTGCAGAGGAAGCGGGGCAGGAAGAGATTTCGGATGCGGTGTATGAAAGCCTGATGGCGCACAGGTGTGTGAAAAAGGAAGAGCGGGTAAGCGGACTGGACATCTGGGTAAGCTTTTTAGGTTTTTTGTATGACCTGAATTTTCCGGAAAGCCTGCGTATCGTGAGGGAGACGTCCTATTACAAAAAACCGTTTGAAACGCTGAAAATTGAAGACGGAGAGACGCGCAGCCGGGCAGAGCGGATTTTTGCGGAAGCGGAAGCATATATGGATGAAATGGAACGGGACTGGAGGAAAGACAGATGAATTTTTATATGCCGACAAAGGTTTACAATGAAAAGGACTGTGTGAGACGGCACAGTCAGGAGCTGGCGGCGTTGGGGAGCAGGGCGCTGATTGTTACAGGCAGGCACTCTTCGCGGATGAACGGCTCCCTGCAGGATGTGGAAGAAGCGCTTTTGCGGGAAAAAATCCCATATGCTGTATTCGATGAGATAGAGGAAAATCCTTCGGTGGATACGGTAATGCGCGCCCGCACAGTCGGGATTTCTGAAAAAGCGGATTTTGTTATCGGCGTGGGCGGAGGTTCCCCGATGGACGCGGCAAAAGCAGTCGCGCTGATGATAGCGAATCCGGAGCGGGATGCGCGCCTTTTGTATGAAGCTCAGAAAAGCTCTTCACAGGAACCGGTCTGTCCGGCACTTCCGGTGGCGGCGGTGCCGACTACAGCGGGGACGGGGTCAGAGGTAACGCCCTATGCGATACTTACAAGAAATGTGCTGCCGGAGGTGGTGCTTTCCATCACTTCGGGAGAAGGGGCGCAGGACGCCCTGTCCCATCTGGGAAAACAGACAAAGCAAGGCATCAGCCACCGCATCTTTCCGGCACTGGCGTTGGTGGATACCACATATTTACAGACGGCGTCCCGGACAGGCTGTGTGAATACGGCTGTTGATACGCTGGCGCATCTGGTAGAAAGCTATCTGAATACAAATGCTACGGCATACAGCAGGGATTTTGCCGAGCTGGGACTGCGTATCTGGGGGCAGGTAAAAGACAGACTGCTGTCCTATGAGATAGGAGAAGAGGAGAGGGAGCGGCTGATGCATGCCTGCACGCTCGGGGGGATAGCAATATCCCATACAGGTACGAGCCTGCCGCACGGGCTCAGCTACACGGTAACATGTGAACTCGGGACGCCGCATGGGAAAGCGGCGGCGATATTCCTGCCCGGATTTTTAGCAAATTACGGCGATCAGGAAGCGGCGCAGAGAGTGCTTTCGATGCTGGGATTTGGCAGTGTCCAGAGCTTTTCGGAATATTTGAGGGCACTTCTGGGAGAAACAAAGCTTTCACAGGAGCTTTGGGAGCAGGCAATGGACGAGCTTTTGTGTAATCCGGCAAAGCTGAAAAATTATCCGTTCCAGCTTGACCGGGAAAAATTAAACCGCCTGCGTCCGGAAAGCGTGTGACAGAGGCGGCAAAGACCTAATGGAAGCGTCTGAAATCAAGCGGTGTTCTTCCGGTGGATTTTTTGAACATGGCGATAAAATGGCTCGGGTCTGAAAAGCCGACCTGTCCGGCAATCTCCTGAATCTCGAGGTGCGGATACGTCAGCAGAAGTTCCTTGGCGCGGCTGATACGGCAGGAAGTAAGGTATTCGTATACGGAGCATCCCAGAAAACGGCGGAAGAGCCGGGAAAGATACTGGGGTGTCACATAGACGGTGCGGCTGAGTTCGCCGACGGTGAATGGGCTGTTATAATGAGTTTCAATCTGTTCTACTATAGGGGCGACATAGCGCAGATAGAGAGGGTCTTCGAGGAGCGCTTTATCTGACAGTCCTTCAACGAACTGCAAAAGAAGCTGATAGCAGTCCAGAGAAAGCTCCTGCGTATTCAAAGGCGGTGCCCCATATTTATGTGTAGTATGGCGGAGCATTTCACCGATGCGTGCGCCCTGTTCTTTTTCAATGAAAATGATCGGTCTGTTTTTTAAGATACGGGGGATGCTGCCTTCGACAGTTCCGGTAAAGGTAGCAAAGCAGGTGAGCCATACGGGCGTGCGCGCGGCGTAGGAATGACGGATGGAGGGGGCAATGAGGACGCCTTCGTTTTCATTCAGAAAATAGCTCTTTC
>ENA-ORSX01000199-ORSX01000199.1-human-gut-metagenome-genome-assembly--contig:-NODE-199-length-74702-cov-6.068844_pt1 | contig 74702 bp, 59 predicted proteins | sample MGYA00241904_ERZ509172 | MGnify/ENA primary metagenome ERZ509172 (study PRJEB26280, sample SAMEA2338795) | human gut metagenome | biome: human gut; feature: human-associated habitat; material: faeces... | reverse complement strand
AAACTGAAGCAGAAATATGGGAAAAATGCTGTATTAAAAGGTATGAATTTAGTAGAGGGAGCAACTGGCAAAGACAGAAACAACACTATCGGGGGACATAAAGCGTGAGTGAAATATATAATTAATTAAAAAAACAGTATGGCCAATGATCAAAGAGCTGTTGATATTATTAAAATATATGCGATAATATTAGACGGTGATTATTGTGAGAGACAGAGAAATTATAGCAAGAAACTTAATAAATATTATAGACGTGAAAAACTGTCAGTATTTTAGTCAGTTTATGAATGATGATTTATATGACAAACTGTATGATTATCTTATAAAATTAAGTAGAGGAAATGACAAGGCGGTTGCTCATACAAAACTAATGATGGAAGAGTGCAGACCGATTATTGAAAAAATCGAAAAAGACGAACAGATTTCTAATGATGAATTCAATTCTTTTATGGAAAAATTTAGAGTGTTTAAAAGGAAATATCTTATGTAAAAATGCATTTCCAATATCATAAATACCGTACTGCTGGTATAAAAATTATTTTTTGGAAGAAAAGGATAATCGAGATTTATGATCTAAACGATAAATTAATAACAGGAGTTAGTAATCAGGATCAGCTTGATGAGTTTATGGATGATAATGAATTTGAATATCCAGAAGTTATTATAAAAGAGAACGGTAAATGGAATTCTTCTGGAGATTTTATCATTATAAATTTTAATTATAATAGTTTGACAAAGGAACAGATACATTTTTATAAGTGTATTTTTGTAAAAAATCATGGTTATTTTACAGAATGTAAAATCTTGTCAAGTTTTACTGTGTATAACCCTACACAAAAAACGGCATAAAAGGCTTTTTTTCGTGCAGGGTTATACACGATTTTTATCAATTTTTGGCCTTTGATTACTAATTTCCTAAATATATGAATTTTTTTCTTATGATTTTAACAAAAAAAATCACGTATTTAAGCCGATTTTAGGAATATCCAACATTAAAATGTCTGTTTAGCCTAAAAAGTTGTACTAAAACAGTGTTGAAATTTGTACTAAAAGTGTTATAATTATGTCATACTTGGGGTAAGTGTAATAAGAATTTAAATTCTGTTACTCATAGGAATCCTGGTAAATTTACCAGCCCCTGAAAAATAAATATTTGTACACAGCTTAGGGAATATTGCTGTAAAAGTTATGTAGATAATTATACATAACTTTTTTTATTGCACAAATTTGAAAGGAGATATTTTTATGTGTGAAAATAATTCTAAACTATTTGAAGTGTTAGAGATGATTGAGGATGATATTGAAATTAATGATGAGGATATTGATAGTGAACAATTTTTTTCGTTAAAAGAGGTAGGTGTTACTAATGAATAATGAAATGTCTAAAACAAGGCAAATGCTGATAGAGGGCTACATAGAGTCACTTGAACAGGAACAGATTCCCTGGAGAAAAGGATGGGGTAATGGTAATTCTCAGCATAATCCCATAACAAACACTCTTTATCGTGGTATTAATCAACTGTTGTTAAATTATATATATGATGAGAGAAGATATGAAGATCCAAGATGGCTTACTTTCAATCAGATCATGAATGAGGGCTGGACTTTAGAAAACGCTAAAAGGCAGGGGGTACCATTAGAAAAATGGGGTATATACGATAGAGAAGAAAAGAAATATATAAATGTTTCGGATATGAAGAAAATTATTGCAGAGGAACAGCTTGAAGGAAGAGAAGTTGATGCAAGATTTTGTTGGAGCTGCAAAACGTTTACGGTATTTAATGCATCGCTTGTTAAAGGCATAGAAAAATATGAAATTATTAGAAATGAATTTGATATTGATGAGGTAGGATTAGAAATGATTGAAAACTATTGTGATGCTACTGATCTTGCAATTATAGAAGGTAGACAGAGCAAGGGAGAAGCTTTTTATAATAAGATCCACGATACTGTTTATGTTCCAGACAGGTATTATTTTGACGATAGTTATGAATATCTTGCAACTATACTGCATGAATGTTGTCATTCTACTGGTCATCCTAATAGATTGAATAGAAATATGCTTAATGAACATGGTGAATATGCACTCGAAGAGCTTAGAGCGGAAATAGGCTCTTCTTTTTTGTGTGGTGATTTAGGGTTAGATATCAGTAATGCAAGAATTGATAATCACAAGGCATATATTCAAAGCTGGATATCAGGGTTTAAAGAAAAACCAAATGTTCTATTAAGTACTATAAATGATGCAAAGAAGATTACTGATTATATTGAAAATAAAGGTGAATTAAGTGGAATTATTGAAAGACAAAAGAGTGTTATACAAGGTCGAAAAAGATAAATCCTGGTAATTTTACCAGGGGTGTAAGGAGATGATTATGTGAAGAATTACCCAATCATTTATTTAAATGAAAAAAAATTTGTGACATTAACTGGTGCTAATAATGAATATATCAAAATATTAAAAGGAGCAAAAGATACTAGCAATGAAAGTACTATAAGAATTAAAATTAAACAAGACGATAAAATGTCAGGCTTAGGTAGCAGAGAATTTGAACTAGTTATAAGCGAATCGAGTTATCCGAATTTATTTATTGAAATGATGAATTATATGGAAATGGTATATCTGCATGACTGTTTTAAAGGTGTTGATGCAGATAAGGTAATAAAGAAGCTGCATGATAAGCAGGATGAACTTGAATATTGGTATATCGAATATATACTTGAGAATCAAATAGATAACAATTTAAATGAACTACTCAACAACCCGATAGATTACGCATCAACAAATTATTTAGCACCACACGAGATAGCATATATGATATTTCAATGTGAACAGTGGGACAAAGAACATGGTTTTGATTCTGAGTTTAGTTATGATGAGATGGATACAGATTATCTTGAAAATTATTACGCAGATAGATTTAATATCGATTATCATGAAGAAAATATTAATAGATACATAAATAAATATGCAAGTGATAAAATTATAAGTTCTAAATTAAAAAGAAATTTAGATGTCTATAGCAAGTTAAAGAAATATCAAAAAAAAAGGAGAGCAGGAATTGGTATATAAAGTAAAAAAACTGCTTATATTTGTTTTATGCTTGCTATCGTTATTTATCACAGGTTATTCAGGTTAGTTTGGTAATTAGTTATTAGATACTATATTTGCTGACGTATGAAGAATAATTTTATACTTAAATTTTATATTTTGCTCGCCTAATAAATAAACAGTAGAGATATCTCCCATATATAATAATTCTCGGCGGGTTTAGACTATTAAGAACAATAAGGATTTATTCCTCATTGTTCTTAATTTTCATTTTATCTGTTAAGAGTAAAAAACAAGTATACTTATCTTATCCCTATCCAACTCTAACAGATAAAGACTAGATAATATTATTAGCATATTATCTAGTCTACGACATAAAGAGAGTCAGGTGAATTGTAAAGCTATGGATAATAGCTTGTTGTTCGTTAATAAGCATGATGTTAATTTTTTCCAATCTTGTAATCGAATCACAAAAAGAAGACTAAGTATTCTTTTGAAAAATGAATAAATTATATTAATGTCACCTAAAATGACATTTTTTTTGATAAATTATATGTGGGTGGGAGATCATGAATATTGGAAAAAGATTAAGAAAATTAAGAATTGAACATAATTTAACTCAAAATGAAGTTTCAATATTAACTGGAATAAAACGTTCGTCAATTGCATCTTATGAGCTTAATGAACAACTTCCACCGGTTGATAAACTGATACAGTTGGCAAATTTATATAAAGTTAGCCTTGATTATTTATGTGGGTTAGATAATAGTGAAATTCGAAATACTAGAAATGAAAAATCAAAGATATAAAGAACTGTTTCACTATGTGGGACAGTTCTTTATTTGGAGGGAGAAGCTGAAATGAAGGTTAAGGAATTATGTTTAAATTATTTAGATACAAGAAACAAAAAAATCATTGCTGGAATTAGTGTAGTGGCAGTGATTTTAGCTAGTACACTGGGTATATATGCTTTAACAAAAGATAATTTACCCGATTTCGTTCTAAGTGATAGTAAAACTATTAAATTAGAATATGGAGATAAATATTCTGTTAACGGCATGAAATTATTAAATACAGAAGGTATGGATGATGAAGATAAAAAAATATTAAAAAATGGTTTAAGTATAAAAACTAATTTTAAATATGAGGATGGTAAAGATTATCCAGCAGTTGGAGAGTATAAGATAACAATGACCTTTAATGATAATACACTTGTTAAAAAGGTTAAAGTTGCTGATACGACTGCACCAGAACTTAATACAGAATTTCGTGATATTGATATTGTTAAAGGTACTGATCTAAATAATTATGATTTCGGCGGTCTTAATTTATTTAATGCAACAGATCTATCGCCTGTAGAGGTAGGATACGACAGCAGTGCAATTGACACTAACACAGTAGGAACATATGTATTAAAAACTACAGCTAGAGACAGTTCTGGCAATGAAACTGTGAAAGAAATGTCAACTAATATTACTGAAGCTCCAAATGAAAATCAGGAATTAGTAACAGAAACAGTAACTAATGAGGATGGAACAAAATCTATTCGCAATACATTAAGAGATAAAGCGACAGCTCAAGACAATACAGCAAATACTAAAATTGGTTCTAATTCCAGTAAAGGAAGCAGTACAAATAAAAAAGGATCTACAGGTTCAACAGGAAGCAGTTCTAATTCATCTTCTAATTCTGGGGTGAATCAAAGTTTTGTTGCTAATATGTCAATTTCGAGACAAACTACACAGGCAATAACAGTTGTTGGAAACGGTGGAAGCTATGCAACGTTAACACTGCATACTAAGCGTAACGGTATCTGGACAGAAACATTAAGCTGTACAGCACGAGTAGGGAAAAATGGTATAACTAGCAATAAACGTGAAGGTGATGGAAAAACACCGACAGGAATCTATTCATTTGGTCAGGCATTTGGTGTAGCAGGGAATCCAGGTACTTCTAGAGGATGGTTACAGGTCAACAACAATCATTACTGGGTAGATGATGTAAACAGTCCATATTACAATAAATTAGTTGATGCTAGTCAGACTGGAATTCAATGGAGCAGTGCTGAGCATTTAATTGGTTATCCAACAGCATATAAGTATGCTATTGCTGTAAATTATAATACAGCTTGTACACCAGGTGCGGGTAGTGCTATCTTTTTACACTGCTCAACTGGCGGTTCTACAGCAGGGTGTATAAGTGTGAGTCAGTCAAATATGATTCGTATATTACAGTCACTGCAGGGTGATACTTTAATAGGAATATATCAAAATTCAAATAGTTTATACTAAAGTTTGAATTATAGAGTAATAAATTATAAAATTTAGATGGAGGGATAAAGTATGGACATCAGAAAAGATATTATTGATAAGTATTTAAATACCAAAAAGAACAGGATCATTGCGGGCTGTGTTACAGGTTTAATTGTCTTAGGTTGTGGTGGAGGAATTGTATATGCGACAAGACACCCCTCACCAAAATTACAACTAAAGAAAAATACGATTAATCTTGAATACGGAAAAGAATTTAAAGCTGATTTTGACACTTTAGTTGATACTAAAGGATTAAATAAAGAAGATAAGGAATATTTGAAAAAAAACCTTAAAATAAAATCAGATATTAAAAATGATACTGAAAGTGTGACCAAAGAGGATGGTACTACAGAAGAAAAAGATCGTGGATTTGCTAAAGTAGGAGATTATAAAGTAAATTTAACATATAAAGATGAAACTAAAACAGTTAAGGTAGTTGTGAAAGATACAACTGCTCCAGAAATTACAGTACCAGAAAATATAGAAATTCTTCAAGGGACAGATTTGAGTACATTTGATTTTAAATCATTGATTACAGCGACTGATTTAGCACAAATGGAATTAAATATTGACTATAGTACAATTAATGTTAATGTGCCTATGGAATATATTGCTAAAGCAAACGTCGAGGATGTCAATGGGAATAAGAACGAAATAGAATTTAAAGTAACAGTAATTGCTCTACCATTAGTCGCTGAGGACGAAGTGGTAGTGCAAGAGACAGTAACTAATGCTGACGGAACGAAAACAGTTAAAAATACTGTTAAGAAAAAAGCAGATTCATCTGGAAATAAAGTAGTATCTAGTGGAAACAATTCAAATAGCAGCTCTAATAGTTCTGGAAGCAAACCTTCTGGTTCTACTGGAGGAAGCTCAGGATCATCTAGTAGTGGTTCTAACAAGCCTTCAAATGGAGGAACATCTGGTGGTAGCAGTTCTGGAGGAAATAGTGGTAATTCAGGTGGAAGTTCTGGAAGTGGATCAGGTTCAGGAAATACTGGATCAACAGGAGAAACTACTAAAAAATATATTTATGTAGAATGGTCTTATAAAGTTGGTGATAGAACATTTAATGGTTCTTGGGCAGGCAGAGAAGAAAAGTGGAATCCAAATGCCATGTCATTACCGAATGATGCTTATGATTTCTCAGGTTTTAATAAGAAGAGTATAACTTATGAAGAGTACAAACAAATAATGGGATATTAGATGGTTGTTTATAATAGCCATCTTTTATTATTCTTAAAGTACAGAATAGGGGATAAATTATGATATTTTTTATATTTATGAGGGCTAAATATTGACGGCGAAAGCCGTCAATATTATTAATGGCATTATCGAAAAGGATAAGTAGGACCTATTGAATAAAAAATAATAATGAGGAATAAAAGATATGAGAAAATATAAAAGTTTTTTAAAAATTTTATTTACCCTATCTATTTCTATTTTTTTAGTGCTTAATAATTTTAACAATGTGAGTGCTTTTACATCTAATCTGACTTGGGGACAGGAAATTTACTATCCGAGCTGGCTTGGAAACTGGTCTACAAAAATGTGCTATATAAACGGCAGTTTAGCGTATTGCTTGGAATCTTCTAAAGAAACTCCACCTGAAGGACAATATGCAAATAGTGTCATTGATACAAACGAGGCACTTTTAAAAGTTCTTTACTACGGTTATGGTGGACCTGGAGATGTTTTTAAAGATGATCAGGTTACAAATGATACTACAAAATATCTTTATACACACATTATGGCTAGTTATGCATATAGTGGAGATATTTATGGTGGCAAGAACTGGGATGATTTATTGGCTAATGGAATTGGATTGAAATGGAGATATGAACAGATTCAGTCCATGCCTGTACCAACAAATGAATTTAATTTCTCAAAATCGAGTCTTAACGCATATTATGAAAATGGTCAGCAAAGAACTGAGGAAATTAAGTTAAATGCTAATAATGATGTAGTTGTAAATATACCACTACAAGATGGAGTGGAATTACATAATCTAACAAAGGGAACTGTTAATACTGGAACTGTTTCCGTCAACGGTGGAGAAACATTTTATTTAAGTACAACACTTGAAAAAAGAGAAGATTATTCAAGTGGTAATTTAAATGGAAAAAACTTAGTGAAATATGCGCCACTAGTTATTAGAAGTGGCGGTAATTACCAAGATGAGGGAACATTAACAACAGTTCAAGATCCCGTTACAATAAATTTGAATATAAACTGGATAGATGGAAGCCAGATTAGTATTAATAAAACTGACAATTATGGTGAAAACATTTCTAACGCTAAATTTGATTTATTACAGTGGAATAAGACAACTCGTCAATATGAAAAATTAAGAGAGTTTTCATATAATTCTTCTAACAAATTATATGAGAGCGATTTTTTAGAAAAAACAGATCTGAATGAAGGTAAATTTAAGGTAGAAGAAACAGTGCCAAATGGATATACAGCTTCTTCGAGATACGAGCAGGAATTTACATTAGATGGTTATATCGACAGAAGTGTTTTTACAGCAGAAATTGAAGGTAAAGAAGTAAATGTAAAATTATCGTCTACACTTGCGGACAATCATTACATAAAATATGAGGTGGATGGTGTGCCAGATAGTGTAACAGAGATTAAATTTCCGACATGGTCTGTGGCAGGCGGACAGGATGATATTGATTGGGTTCACCTTGCAAAAGAAAGTGACGGAGTATGGCGTGCAAATAAGCAGATGCCTGAAAGTGGACAGTACGTGATTCATATCTATTATAATACTGCTGTACAGCAAAATATTTATTCTCATGCGGTTAATTTTTGGCCGAGTGATACAACGATCAATGTTGTAAACAATAGGATAATGGGTAAAATATCTGTTGATAAATTAGATTATCATGCAGGTGAAAAATTAGCAAACGCAACATTTGATGTGATTGCCAGAAACGATATAAGAACACCGCAGGGAACTGTTATATATAGGCAGGGCGAAGTGGTAGGAAACCTTACAACAGATGAAAACGGTTATGGTGAACTGGATAATCTTAATTTGGGGGAATACACCCTAAAGGAGTCAGCAGTACCAGATGGTTTCCGTTATGATGACAGTACATATGATTTTACTATAACTGCTGATAAAACTGATTCTAAACTGCATATGGGATTAGATGTGACATGGGAAATAAATAACTATCCTACTTTTATAAATGTTTATAAAGTTGATAAGGATTCGGGCAAAAAACTTGAAAATGCTGAATTTGATTTATACAATGTTACAGATAAAAAGAAAGTAGGAACATATAAAACAGACAAGAATGGCAATATTGCTGTTTTTTATTTATCAAGACAGAAAACCTATTATCTTCAGGAAACAAATGCTCCTGACTCTTATAAATTAAATGATACCAAATATTATTTTTATGTTGATGAGAAGGGGGCATTCAGTGTTTCAGATATGAATGGTACTGTAGAAGATGGTACTTTTAATGTGCCGTTTCATGGTACAATGACCATTACTGTTAAAAATGAAATAGATATATGCAATCTTCGAATTACAAAGAAGAATGACAACAGTAAAGTATTAGAGAATGCTGAATTCAGCTTATATTCTGATAAGGAATGTACAAAGGAAATAGAAAAAGGAAAAACCGACAAGAACGGTCAATTGAATTTTGATCGTATTTCTGTTGGTGATTTTTATTTAAAAGAAACAAAAGCACCTGCAGGTTATCGTCTGCTGGAAGATCCAATTAAAATATCATTAAAAAATGTGAACGGGAAGTTCACTTTTTTTGTTAATGACAAAGAGATTAAGGAAGATGACAAAAATAACAGCTTAACGTTAGAAAACGGCTTATATACTGGCAATTTGACAGTTATAAACAGTCGAGGATCTATTCTTCCTGCAACGGGAAGTCCTATGACGATTATTTTAACAGCAGCAGGTGTTTTATGTTTATTAATTACAATCAAAAGGGGAAAAAACAATGATGAAGAACAAATTTAAAAAGTTAGGAATAACAGCTTTAGCTTGTGTACTGTCTTTAACGACAGCAGGAACAGTAGCAAATTTAGTCAACAGTGGAAATACTGGAAACGGAATTTTTACGAAACTAAATGCTGAAGGAACAGGACATATAACTATTAATGCCAATGTAGGAGATAATGGAGTTACTCAAAGTCTGGCAGGGAAGAAATTTAATATTTACCGCATCTTTGATGCTCAAAACAGTGCAGGAATGGAAAGTATTAACTATACAATGAATCCTGCATATGAAAAATCATTGAAAAAGGTTACTGGAAAAGATACAGAATATGCAATCATAGATTATATTCAAACGTTAAATAACAATCAGGTGATCAATGATGTTTCACAGACACAGAAAAATGAGACTGCATATTCTAATTTTAGATATTTTGTTGAGAGTCTGAGAAATATGTTAGTTGAAGATAAAGCCGACCCTACTCAGGTTTTAACAGTCCCATCTACAGCAACAGACAGTTATACATTAGATGTTGCATACGGGTGGTATATTATTGATGAAATTACGAGTGTTAATGGAACGCACAGTGCTGCATCCATGATTATGGTAAATACTGCTAATCCAGATGTTGCAATCGATATAAAATCAGATTTTCCTGTAATTCAAAAACAGATTTTAGAAGATGACAATCAAAAGAATATTGGAGCGGATAAAGACGGATGGAACGATGTAGGAGATTACGAGATTGGTCAAACCGTGCCTTACCGCTATTTGACATATGCGCCAGATATGAACGGGTATGCAAATTATTATTTCGCAGTTCATGACCGCATGGACAGCCAGTTAACATTCAATAAGGATAGTGTAGTTGTCAAAGTCGGGAACAAGACGCTTGTAAAAGATACAGATTATAAAGTTGTAACAACTGGCTTAACTGGAGAAACATTCCAGATCCAGATTACAGATTTAAAAGCGACAATTAATAAATATTTTTATGCATCTGAAGCGGGAGCAAATCCAGAAACAGAGAAGCTGTATGGTCAAAAAATTGTTGTAGAATATAATGCCACTTTAAATGAATCTGCTCAGGCTGATACTGGTAGAGCAGGTTTCGAAAATGATGTAAGACTGGAATATTCTAACGATCCCGACAGTAACGGGACTGGTAAAACAGGGTTAACACCTTGGGATACAGTAGTGGCATTTACATTTAGAATGGACGGTATCAAAGTAAATGACCAGACTCCAGAAAGAAAGCTGGAAGGTGCTAAATTTAGATTATACAGTGATGAGGACTGTACTAAAGAGGTATATGTTAAAAAAGCAAGCGGCGGAGACGGTTATACTGTAATCAATCGAGACAGCGTAACAGGTGAAGCGGTTGAAATGGTGTCTGATTCAAATGGTGTTTTCAATATCATAGGTTTAGACAGTCAGACATATTATTTGAAAGAAACTAAGGCGCCAGACGGTTACCGTTTATTAAAAGACCCTATAAAAATCGATGTAAAAGCAACTTATGGAGCTGACAACAGATTAAATTATGTTAAGGGCGATGGTGCAACAGCAAAGACATTACAGAAATTAGCAGCAACAGCAAGTTTTAAAGAATTTTACACAGGCGCATATAGTCAATATGACAAAACACTATCAACTGATGTAGATACAGGTACATTTAATATCAAGGTTGTAAACAAAGTTGGATCTAAACTTCCTGCAACAGGTAGTATGGCCACTTTATTATTAGTTGCAACGGGTACTGCGGTGATGGTAACTGTACTTGTCAGAAGAAGAAAAAATGAAAAAAATGAGAATTCTCAAATTTCTTAAAAAAGATATTTTAATTTTTATAACAGGACTGACTCTTGTGAGCTATCCTGTTATTTCTAATTATATAGAGTCCAGAGAACAGGCAGATCAGATCGATACATATAACAGTTCTGTCAGTGAGTTAAGCAGAGCAAATAAACAGTTAATGCTGAACGAAGCTCATGAATGGAATGATAACCTGTATTCAAAAGAAAAGGGACTGCCAGAGGATTCAGGGTTAGAATATGAAAATGTTTTAGATCTTGGAAATGGTGTAATAGGAACTGTAGAAATTCCAAAAATAAAGGTAAATATGCCTGTCTATCATGGTACAGACAGTGATGTATTAAATGTGGGAGCTGGCCATATAGAGGACAGTTCTTTGCCTGTAGGTGGTAACAATACCCGCACTGTTTTAACTGGCCATAGAGGCTTGCCGTCAAGCAAACTTTTTACTCGATTAGACGAACTTAAAAAGGGTGATCTTTTTTTTATTAAAGTAATCGATGAAACTTTAGCATATAAAATAAATAAAATAGAGGTAATACTGCCTGATAAGGTCAGTTATTCAATTATAGATAATCAGGATTTAGCGACACTTATTACCTGTACTCCTTATGGGCTAAATACCCACAGGCTTGTAATAACAGGTAAAAGAGTTCCATATAAGAAAAAGGAAAAGAAATCAATTAAAAGCAGTATTCCGTCATTAAGGGAAATTATTTTCTATGTTATTCCTGTTCTGTTTTCAGTGGCAGGCATACTATTTTTTAGAAAACGAGGGGTGAAAAATGTGTAAAAAATTAATTACAGCAGTATTCACAGTTTTTTTATTTTTTATCAGTATAACTGCTGTTTCTGCTTTAGACGAAGTCGGATCTATAACAGTAAATCTTGAAGAAGGAAAAAAGGGAACCAGTGTTAAAAACGTAGAACTAGAATTAATTAAAGTTGGTGATGTAGTTAATGGACAGTACCTTTTTATAGATGATCTACAGGATATTGAGATTGATTTAAACACTTTAGAAACGGCAGAAGATATGAAAAATGCAGCATACACTATTTCAAAAATTACTGTTTCAAAAAATATAGTTGGAACTAGAAAAACTACCAATGGCTATGGAACGGTCAAATTTGATCAATTAGAAAAGGGTGTTTATCTGCTTCAGGCAACAGATATCAATAAATATGAGAATATCGTATCAACATTGATATTCGTACCTGTATTTAACAATGAAAGCAAAAACAGCATGAATTATGATATCAGTATTGTCCCTAAACATTCACCTGTAATTGCAGTAAAAACAGGTGATGCATTTGATTTGAAACTATTTGCCGTACTAGCAGGAGTTAGTGCTGTTATTATTGCAATAATACGAAGGGAGGCGATATAGATACAAATTAATATTTATTTAGATATCAAAATGATATCTTTTTTATTTTAACTTAAAGCGAGGTAGAAAAATGAAAGGATTAAACAAAATAAAAAAATGCTGGAAACAGCTTATGTTAGTGCTGGCGATGTTTTTAAGTATCAGTGCATCGACATTAACTCAGGCTAATGCCTTAAACGCTGCATTGACCTGGGGACAGGAAATCCGTTATCCAAGCTGGCTTGGAAACTGGTCTACAAAAATGTGCTATATAAACGGCAGTTTAGCGTATTGCTTGGAATCTTCTAAAGAAACTCCACCTGAAGGACAATATGCAAATAGTGTCATTGATACAAACGAGGCACTTTTAAAAGTTCTTTACTACGGTTATGGTGGACCTGGAGATGTTTTTAAAGATGATCAGGTTACAAATGATACTACAAAATATCTTTATACACACATTATGGCTAGTTATGCATATAGTGGAGATATTTATGGTGGCAAGAACTGGGATGATTTATTGGCTAATGGAATTGGATTGAAATGGAGATATGAACAGATTCAGTCCATGCCTGTACCAACAAATGAATTTAATTTCTCAAAATCGAGTCTTAACGCATATTATGAAAATGGTCAGCAAAGAACTGAGGAAATTAAGTTAAATGCTAATAATGATGTAGTTGTAAATATACCACTACAAGATGGAGTGGAATTACATAATCTAACAAAGGGAACTGTTAATACTGGAACTGTTTCCGTCAACGGTGGAGAAACATTTTATTTAAGTACAACACTTGAAAAAAGAGAAGATTATTCAAGTGGTAATTTAAATGGAAAAAACTTAGTGAAATATGCGCCACTAGTTATTAGAAGTGGCGGTAATTACCAAGATGAGGGAACATTAACAACAGTTCAAGATCCCGTTACAATAAATTTGAATATTAAGTGGATGGATGTAGGTGATTTTGAATTAAGAAAAACCAATGATACTGGAAAATTAATTGACGGTTCAGAATTTTCATTAAAACATACTACACTTGATTTTGAAAAGAAACTAGTTGTAAAGGATGGTAAATTATCTATGACTGGATTACCAGTCGGAGAGTATCTATTAACTGAAACAAAAGTACCTAGTGGTCATGCGGTTCTTCAAAAGACGTTTCAGGTAACAGTTAATAAAGATCAGACAACAGAACAGATCGTTGTCAATAAATTAAGACCTACAGGTACGTTAGAGATAAATAAGACATTAGAAACTTCTAATGAAAATGCAGTAAATAAAGCTGATTATGATTTAACAAAAGTACAATTCAAGATTACTGCAAACCAAGATATTTATGATAGTGTTTCTTTAGAAAAATTATATTCTAAAGGAGATGCGATTACTGTTGGTTCAGGTAAAGGAAGCAATGATGATGTCGTAAAATTAGTGAATGGTACAGAATTAGAAAACGGTATTTATACATGTGATACAAATGGTAAGTTATCTTTGTCTGGATTGCCAATGGGAACATACAGTGTGGAAGAGATTGCCTGCCCAGATGGTTTTGTTTTAGATAAAGAAATCAAAACGGTACAGTTTGCACAACAGGATTTTGTTACGTTAACTTACACTTCTTCATTAAATATAAATAATGAATTAACAAAAACAGTTTTCAGCAAGGTAACTGCTGATGGGGACAATCTTTACGGTGTTCCAATGGAAATCGTAGATGTCAAAACTGGTAAGCCTGTTCATACATGGATCACCGATGACAGCAGTTTGGAAATCGACGGATTGCCAACTGGTGATTATATTTGGCGTGAGGTAAATGCTCCAGAAGGTTATGTTTTAGCAAAACCTATCGAGTTCACTGTCAAAGATGGAGATATCCAAGATATTGAAATGAAGAATTTCAGTGTTGAGTTTGCGAAAAACGGAAACGATGGAAATAAACTTTTAAAAGGAGGGGAATTCCAGGTAACAAGTAAAACTAAACAGATCATTGATAAATGGACAAGCGGTGAACATATTTTCGATATTACTGAGGATATGAAAACTAAACTTACATCAGGTGAAGTTGTTAGTGATATGTTTATTAACATTGAAGATGATTCTAGTACATATTACAGAATTTCTAAGAATGCAGATAGAGATGATTATAGACTTTTAATGCAGGCAAATGGTGAAACTAAATATTATAACATCGATATCAACGGTGATGAAACAACACATATGATCAGAGGTACAGTTGAAGATCAGGAATATGTTATTACAGAGCTTAAGAGTCCTGATGGATATGCAACAGCCGAGCCAGTTAGCTTTAAAACAAATAAAGAACAAAATTTAACTGTTGACATGACAGATGAAATTACTCAATTTGAATTTTATAAGAAGGATATAACTTCTCAGGAAGAGCTTGAAGGTGCAACTTTGCAAATTAAAGATAAAAACGGAAATATTGTAGATGAATGGGTATCTGGAAAAACACCACATAAAATTACTGGATTAACTGTTGGCCAAACATATACAATGATAGAAGTAATTGCACCAGTAAATTATAAAATTGCACAAAATAAAGAATTTACAGTTAGCGATACTGGAGAAGTTCAAAAAATAACAATGTATGATGAACTTATGCCTGTTGCTAAAAAGGTAAAAACTGCTGATGATATGTATATAGGAATGTATATGATGCTTGGCGGTCTATCAGCATTGTCAATTGGAATGTTTATGTCTAACAGAAATAAAAAAATGCATAAAAATTAATTAAAAGGCGATCTAATAAATCGCCTTTTTCACCTGGTGAATTTACCAGGATGGAGGGATTTATGATAAAAAAATCTAAAATTATTATGAAAAATAAGAATTTAAAGATAGCTTTAATAGTTCTTGCATGTCTCGGCTTAACGATGTTTGGGTATGTAGCTTACAAATATGATTTTAGAGTAGCTTATACACTGTTTCTTTCAATTATTGTTAGCCTAATTCCTGTGGTTACAGGGATTTTTATTATACGATTGTCATTCAAATTCTTTATAAAAGAAATGCCGGGTATTATGAATGATTTTTTTAAGATAAAAACTATTTTTAAAAAGGCGTTTATGAATGAAAATAACTAATCATAGTGATATCAAAAGATTCAGTAAAATCGAGTTTTTAGTGTATGAATACGTAAATCTAATGGCGTTAGTCAATCCGGCAGTCGGTTTTTTATCTGAAGATGCAGTTAAGTTTTTTATTATGTATTCAATCGACACCTATGATGATAGAAATAACAGCAGTTACACGACTATGAATGAATCTGTATATACGCTTGAGAAAAGAATTGAAAATGGAGATTATAAAGATAATCGAAAGTTATTAGACAGATTTAATCATTTTAAACAGATACTGAAGGATACTGAGCCTCTATATTTGAAAGTAAATGATGAAAAGAAAGAAAAAAGTCGATGGACAACAATAACGTTCACGAAAAATCAGCTTGGGAAAACATACATAGCTAATGGTAGAGAGGTTTGTAATATTCGTTTACCGATTGGATGCAATTATGAAAGATATGCGCTAACAGTTCCAAAATCATTAATAAGTGAAAGCAATTATTCCAATACAATGTACTTTAGGACTACTGAAAATTTTATTCATTCTATTACAACGTTTGATGATAAAACAAAATCGTGGTTAAAAGTGGAATTAGATACAGATACATTAAAGAAAGAGATGCACTCAATATTTAAAAATCATAAAAAAGATACAAACATCAATAAAACTGAATTAGAAAAAATAAACAAGAATAGTTGTGCGAGAAGTCGATAGATAAAAAAGGAGAGTTTTTAATGCAAAATATTTTAATTGTAAAGAGCTGTGATTTTGTATATTCACCTATGTTCTCTTGTGAAGATGTTGACCCTGCATATCAGCAGGCTTTTATTAAGCCGAATTTCTATTTTGTTGATGATAGTAAGTTGAATTTAAAGATTGATATTTCAGTTGGTAAAAATAAGACAGATTATGATTTTAATATGCTTATTAATTATGAAGTTGATTTAGATGAATGCTACAGTACATCAAAAAAACCTAAACATGAAATAGTTAAGGAAATCATGAAAGAATTTGATATATTAGATGGATGTAGAACTTTGGTAGAACAGCAGATTGAAATGTCAAAGAAATTGAATCTGCATTTAAAAAACAACATAAAAAATACAAGAGTTAAAAATTTATTAAAAGGAGGACATTAATTAAATGATAAAAAAAATCAAATATAAATTATCAGGATTTGTAACGATGCTGTCACTTTTGTTTTTTAAGATAAACTATATATATGCTATAAAGGCACCATCTACTGAGGATGGGAAGAAAATAGCTAAACCATGGATAGATGGGTTTATTACATTTTGTCAGTGGGCAATGGTTGGAGTATTTGTAGGTTTTGTAATATTTAATGCGGTAAGGTATTATCAGTTATCACAGCAGGAAAGAGAAAGAACAAGTTTTTGGGACACAGTAAAAAAGGGGTTCTATATCCTGGTATTTGCAGAGTTAATTGTTCCTATTTTATCAATATTTGGGCTAAGCTGGTAAATTTACCAGCTTTTTTACTGAAAGGAGGAAGCAAATATGGATCTTTTAGATGTTGAAGGTCTAATTAGAGATCTGCTGTGGGCAATGTGCAATCTAGTCCTTAACATTGTCGATGCACTATATGAAATAGCTAAAAGAATATGCTCTCTTGATCTAACTAAAATTGATTTTATATGGCAGTGGTATGATGTGCTGGTTGTATTTTTTGTGCTGTTTTTATTGTTTAGAATTTTTAAGGTTTTTTTTAAGTCGTATATAGATCAGGATTTTATGCAGAAACTTAATGTAGGAAAAGTTATGGTTATGCTTTTTGTATCAATATTTAGCTTTTCAATGTTTCCGTACGGTTTTGCTTATTTAAGTGATATATCAAACAGTGCGATTGAAAATATAGCAGTATTTACAAACAGTTCCCCTGATGCAAGTTTCAGCAGTATATTAGTTCAGCAGGCAAGTATTGATATTTCGGCAGATCTAAGTAAAAATGCTGATGATATTAATAATTTAAAAAAATGGAAGAATGAGCATAAAAAAATAAGTGAGTCAAAGTTTAATTCGTTCATAGCTGATTTTGATTGGGCGGAGGCACTGGTAGGAAAATACTCATCAAGCAAAATGGTTATTATTTCTTCAGCTATTGCTAATAACCTTAGCAGTATTAGCGAACTTACGTATAAACAGTATAGTGATTATTATGATAAGACATATGGCGAAAATATTGATATAAATAAGATTGATATTAATGAGTGTTATGAACTTGATGATGGTGTACCAGTTTTAGGTGATATTCCTGTTGCAAACTGGTGGTTTGGTGCAACACAGATATATTACTTTTTTCCAAGTTACAGTTCACTGTTTTTTGGATTAATGGCTTCTGTTTCTGCATTGTTCATGTTTTTACCAATATGTTTACAAATGGCTGTTAGAGTCATAGGGATGATATTAAAGATAATGCTTTCCCCCTATGCTTTGAGCAGTCTTGTAGATCCTGAAAGCAACTCGTTTAAGGTGTGGTCTAAATCATTACTCTCTGATCTGCTGTTAAATTTTTTTCAACTGTATTCTATGATTTTAATATTTACACTGTATTCATCAAGTGATTTAGACAAGGCTATAGGTGCTACTGGTTACGGTATGTTTGTGAAGCTTTTTTTGTTTTTAGGTGGTCTGTTGGCTGTTGTCAAGGCACCAGCTGGTATTACTGAAATAATTGGAGGCGGAGAGCTTGGTGCAGCCAGTTCAGCTCAGGGGTTTATGGGATTGCTGGCAGCAGCAGGATTTATTATGCATCCTAAACAGTCACTTCAAATGAGGCTTAATCCCGCATCACTTTATGGGGGTGGCCGACAAGGAGGAAGATTTTCTAGAAACGGCAACTCGGAGGACTTAGGTGAGAACGGATTAAATGAAGGTGAAAATATTGATACTGGATTTAATCAAAATGGTAGTATGGGTGAAGGTGCTGATACTGGATTTAATCAGAAAGATAGTTCTAATGAGCAGTTTGATAGTTATGGGAATAATATGAGCAGTGAGGAAGAACTGGGAGCTGATGGTAATCTAACTGGAGGTAGTGGAAAAAGTGAAAATTCATACAGTACATCGAGTTCTTCACCAACAGAGCTACAGCTGGATTCTGCAAAATATTATGGCATAGAGGGTGCTGAAAAAATGTCGCAGCAGCAATTGAAACAGGAATTTACTAAAAGAGGATATGGCAGTTCTTTTCCTGAACAGCCTGGTTATAATATTGATGCAGGAATTGGCAATAGTAAAGTTAATATTGATAATGCTTCGAGTAATAATTCGGTTAAACCAGCTTCACAAAACTCTCTATTGAATGACCATAGTTTAAATAAGGATAGGAGGTTTTAAAAATGAAATTTATAGTTCCGCAGAATTTTAAAAATGGACGACTGATAATGAAACGCTATAGATTGTTTGACTTGGTTATGCTTATCTCAGTTGTTGGTTTTTCTTTAGTGGTGTTTATTGCGGTAGTACAGTCAGGCATAGGTCGAAATGGGGTAATATTCTTTTTCGCCTTTTTTTCTATTTTAATTTTTATAACTTTTATTTTAACGATGGGTGCAGGAATAAATCATAACATACTGGAACTAATCTTAACTATTAAGGACTATTATAAAACTGAGAAGAAATATGAATGGGCAGGTAGAATATATGCAGATGAGGAAAGCTTCAAAAAAGAACAAAGATAAAAAGAAAAAAGTAAAATTGACAAAGAGTGATAAAAAAATAATCAAGGAAAGAAGAAAAGTCAGATATACAACACTTGACTGGATGAGTTTGGAAGAAATTAATCCTGATCATTGTGTTATTGTTGAATTTGGTAATCGATTTATATTAAAAGGGATTAGAATAATGCCTAGAAATATTTATCTGTTAGATGATAAAACATTAGGCAGTATAATACAAGGCTTCAATGTTTTTTTAAATAAGGAGAAAAGGCGACTGTACTGGAAGTTTGTAAAAAGTGAGCCTAATATGATTAAACAAAACAGACATCTTATTGATTTGTATGAAGACGAAGATGATGAACGTATAAAAAGGTTTATCCAGTATGAATTAGAAAAGAATGAATGGTTTATGTCAAGTTTTAATGAAATGTCATTTTATATTCTTATATTAGAACCGGAAAAATACATTGATAAACATTTTCAGGATTTATGTAATTATTTCAAATCTACCCGGATGCAGTTTGAAATAGCAAAAAAGAAAGATTTTCAAAATATGATCTATGCTGATTTTGATAATAGAGATATCAGTGATTACTATATACCTAAACTATATAGTGAAGAATTTAATGTAACTAAAGGAGAGGAAGGTACAGATGAAGAGTTTTAATGATATGAAAAATTTAATGTTCAAGTCACGTGCTGTCCCTCGTGGATTTCATGAATATGCTAATTATTATGTAATTGGTGATAAATTTCATCGTGCTATGACATTTACAATAACTAAAGATTTTGATGAAGGGTTTTTAGGAATGTTTGTAGCTGGTCAGAATTATCGCGTAGAAATGGTTACAGAACCATCAAAGGCTAAAATATCCAACTATATGAAAACGGTTGTAAAAGATATGGAGCAGGAGTACAGTAAAACTACCGATCGAATTCAAAGGGCTGAATTAAGAGAACAGATGGACGGATATAATGCGTATATCAGAGAGCTTGTAAGAAAAAGGGATGCTACATTAAATTGTATAATTACAGTGTTTATAGAAGCGAATACATTAGAAGAATTGGATGAGCGAACTTATGATCTGGATAAGCTGTTCAGTACATATAATGTTGAGGTAAGAGCTGAACGTTTTTTACAGCAGAGAATATTGAAATGCTCCTCACCGTTCTTTGAAAGTGACGGCTTTAGAAAAGAAGCTAGTCAAAATATTGGGCAGCTTCTATCAACGCAGACAGTAAGTGGTTTGTACCCGTTTACTTTTGATACATTGGATGATGAAAAAGGAATGCTGCTAGGGGTTGAATCTTCTCAAAAAGGGATGGTATGTTTTGATCAGTTTCTTTATTTAAACAATCCAGCTAAAGCTAAAAAATATAAAAGACTAAACGGCAATCTTATTATTATAGGTGAGTCTGGATCAGGTAAAACAACTGCGATGGATCTGATTTTAATGTCTCATATATGTCATACTAGAAAAGTAATTTGGATTGATCCTGAAAATAAAAACCGTACTATTATAAAACAGGCGGGAGGCTCTTATTTTAATCTTGGTACGAAAAATGCAAGAATAAATATTTTTGATTTAAAGCCGATTTCATGCGATGAAGATGAAGAAGACGAAGTTGATAAATACGATACCAGATTGGCAATATACAATGTTGTTGAGGATATTAAAATTGTTTTTAGATATTTATCTAAAGACATCAGTGAAGGTGCTCTGGATATTTTAGGAGAGCTGGTACTAGAGGCCTACGAAACTGTAGGTGTGAATATAAACGAATCTTTTCAATATTTAAAAAACACTGATTATCCAACTTTTAGCGTTTTTTCAGCAATTGTAGATGAGCATATAGAAAAGTTTGAAAAATCGAACATAGTTAACGATGAATATACAGCTCTTAAAGAAATTAGAATCAAATTAAAACCTATATGTACTGAGTGGGCTAGATATTTGGATGGGCATACGACAATAACTGAGGATGAGATGAAAAATCCTTTTTTTGCATTTGGAACTAAAGTGTTTTTTAATTTAACTCCAGGATTAAAAAATGCGCTAATGCATATTATATTTCAATATGCATGGGGGTTATGCCTGGATGAAACGAGCGAATCGGTTTTAGCTGTTGATGAGGCACATATGTTTGTTTTGGCTGGTGAAACTGCAAAGATGATTGAACAGTTTCAACGACGTTCTAGGAAGTATCATAATGTAACTATTTTAGGTACACAGGAGCCTCATGACTTCGCAGATCCGAGGGTTTTGGCAGAAGGTAAAGCTATTTTTAATAATGCAAGCTATAAGCTTATTTTAGGATTAGACAAAGATGCTACCAAAGATTTAAGGAAACTTACTGCATTATCAGATAATGAGATTAAAAGGATAGCAAGATTTTCACAAGGGGATGCAATACTGATAGCAGGAAATAAACGCTTGCCGATAGAAATAAAAGCTACTCCAGATCAGCTTGCATTGATGAGATAAATGAAAGCTCTGAAGTATACAGTAGCTTCTTTTTTTGCTTTTTTTTTAGTTCTTGTCCTAATTGTCGCATGTATATCTGGGGGTAAAAGTAAAACAGAGGAAGTGGATTTTGAAGGTGGCAATACTAGAGATTTATTTGTTGCAAAGGCAATAGATGAATATAATGCTGTTAATGGTGCCGTTGGCGGTGACAAGTATAGAAAATGGTATACTGGTAGTGCTGATGGAGCTAACTGGTGTGCGACCTTTGTTTCTTGGATAGCGGATCAGTGTGGGCTGATTGATGCTAAAGTTATTCCTAAATATCAGGGGTGTGATGCCGGTGTTGATTGGTTCAAGAAAAAAAGTGAATTTCAATATACCCCTAGATATGGGGGGAAAAGTATAGTCCCTTCGCCAGGAGATATTATTTTTTTCTGTAAAGGAAATAAAAACGATTCAACGCATACAGGAATTGTAATAGATGTTACAGATAATACTGTCCATACAATCGAAGGTAACTCGAGCAATACGGTAAAGCGTAATTCTTATAAAACGGACAGCAAGTCCATTTTAGGATACGGAATTCCTGCATTTCCAAATTCAATTTCAAACGGAGTTAGCGGAATGCTTTCTGAGGAATTTAAATACTTTGCAAAATATGAAAGTAGCTGTAATTATGATCAGGGATTTAGCAGTTCTGATGACTATCATGCACTGGGATATTACCAGTTTGATAACAGATACGATCTTCAAAAATTCTTAAAATACTGTTATCAGTTAGATAATAATAAATACGCTTGTTTTGAGGCATATTTAAGCTGTTCTAAAGCATCTTTAAGAAATAATAAGGGATTAGAAAAAGCATGGCATACAGCTTATTCTAATGATCCAAAAGATTTTGCGAATAAGCAGGATCAATTTGAATACGATAATTACTATATACCGATAGAAAATGCATTAAAATCATTAGGAATAGATTTATCATCGAGAAGAGATTGCATTAAAGGCCTTGTTTGTGGTATGGCTAATCTTTTTGGAAATTCTGGTGCTAAAAGGCTTATAAAAAATTCCGGTATTACTAATGATCTAGGCGACAAAGAGTTTGTAACTAAGCTGTGTGATTATCTTGTGTCATATTGTCCAAAACATTATGCATATGGAAAATCATATGCAAACAGGTATAAAAATGAAAAAAACGACTGCTTAAGGTATATTACTAATTAATATGTGAATATTAAACATATATATGTTATAATATATGTACGATAGGAACGGTGATATGATGTGTTTATTAGAAAATAAAGTTGAAGAGTACTATAAATTAAATGGTGAATACATGGTTTATAGTGATATGCTGGAGTATGGATTTACTAAAAGAGAGATAAGCCGGCTGGTTGAAAAAGAACTTTTAAGAAAACTTGTTAAAGGACTGTATATTTATAAAAACGAATTAGAAGATGAATTTTTTGTCTATCAGTTTGCAAATAAAAATATGATCTATAGTCACGAAACAGCGTGCTATTTACATGGACTAACAACAGTAATTCCATCCAGATGCAATGTAACAACATATTCAGGATGCCATTTAAGAAATAATCGTTTAAAAGTATCGTATGTAAAAAAAGAACTGCTGCATGTAGGGGCAGTTGAACATATTGATTATTTTGGTAATAAAATTATTGTCTATGATTGTGAACGAACTATTTGTGATCTGATCAGAAATAAAAAGAAAGTAGATACACAGGTATACTATCAGTCCTTGCAGTCATATTTTAATAATAAAAAATTAGATATGAGAAAATTGAGCAAATATGGAAAATTATTTAATGTAGAAAGTGAAATCGCAGAAATTTATAGTCTGTATAAAAGTGCATAGAGGAGAAATTATGGCATATAAAAATATAGATCAGTGGAAAAACGGAATGATAAAATATGCAAAAGAAAAGAATATGGATTTAAGAGATGTTCAGCAGCGCTTTATTCTTGAAGAATTTGCAGAGAAAATAAGTAATTCTAAGTACAGGGACAGTCTGATTATTAAGGGAGGTTTTGTCGTCAGCAATTTATTAGGTTTTGAAAATAGAACCACCTTAGATATGGATGCTACGGTAAATTCTACGGTTTATTCTGTAGAGGAAATAAATAATATGATAACTGATATTATCGAAGAAGATATTACAAAATCATTTTTTGATTATAGAATAGGTGATATTAAAGAAGGGCAGTCTGATGATGGATATCCAGGCTATTCAGTTTCTATTTTAGCGCTAAAAGGTAAGACCAGGTTAAACTTGAAAATTGATATTTCAAATAATACATTAATTTATCCAGAGGCAATAGAGCATACTTTTATCAGTTTATTCAGTGATAAAAAAATAAATGTATGTACTTATGCAGTTGAAAATATAATTGCAGAAAAAATCGAAACAACTCTTGACCGAGGTATATATAATACCAGAATGAGGGATTTATTTGATGTTTATAATCTTTTAACTCAAAAAGATATTAGTATAGATATGAATGTCTTAATAGATTCATTTGTAAATGTTTCCAAAAGTAGAAATACATTGAATAATATTTATGATTACGAGGAGCTTATCAGTGAATTAAGTGAGTCAGCTGTCTTTAAAGAAAATTTCAACAGATTTAAAAAAATTAAGGAAATTGAAGATGTCTCTCTTGAAGACATTTTCACAGTTTTTAAGGGTGTTATTGAAAAAATTGATGTCAATCAATTTATAAATTCACGTTCTAGATAGATAAATTAGTATAGGAGAAGATATGATTATTGATAGAAAATATGCTGTAATTAAATATTTTGTAATTGGATTCATACTGTTGATAATTATCATTGCCAGTATATTTTATTTTACTGGCAATGAGGATAGTAAAACAAAATATAAGTATAAATATCTTAATGAGGATCAAATTACATTTGCATCTGATGAACAAGTTGATGATTACAAAATAATGTTAGAAAGGTATTTAGAAAAAAATAAATATAGTGATGTTGAAACAGTAAAGTTTTATAACAGGACTTTTAAGGAAGATAATTATGTTTATTTTTACTGTTTGCTGGATGATGAATTCAAAACATTGTTAGAATGTAAATATGATAAAAGTGAGGAAAAATTTTTAAATTATTTTGAATGGGTTGGAGATAAGTATGATGATAGTACTGAGGCACCCGCAAGTAAAATTACTTATCTGGAAATTGTTGATAAAGAATCATATGAAAGTAAAAAATTTGATGAGGAAATAGAAAATAGGGAACCTGATGAAAATATAGACTCAGATTAAAATAGCAATTATGTATAGATCCTGGTAAAAATTACCAGGATTTTTAGATTGGGGTAGAAAGTATGTTGACGTTCTATTTTTCCATATAAAAAAGAATTTGATTTGAAATTTCAAAATGGATTTATAAGTATTTTTCTAAATATAGTATATATACTGAAGGTATATATGATCTATTTGTAATAGAGACAGGTGATAACTGAATAAGTAAAAAATAAAAAGAATAGATATTAAGTAATTAAATAATCGTCTTTCAAATAACTGTAAAAGATGATAATGTGGAGGAAATATGAATAAGAAATTAATAAACAGAATTAAGAAACTGGAAGAAAAAAAAGAACAATTATTAACACAAACAAGTGAAATTGATGTGGAATTAAAAAAATTATATGAACTGAAAAAAGAAGATGAGAATCTACAGAAAAAGAGAATGTGCTTTGAAGAAAAGCTGGACAATATTTTGGTAAAAGCAAAAAAGCCGGATGAAAAGTCAATGCAAAGAAATCTATGTGAAGATGGGGAAAATGTAAATGACATTCAATAAAATAACATATTCATTGTATCAAAAAGTTAAATACCTGATTGATGCCGCTTATCCAAATATTGACGAAAATGTTATTGGAAACTATAAAAAAATAAATATAGTTTTATCAAAAAAGACATTAAAACAAAATGAGAAATATGAAGATAGAAAGTGCATTATTTATAATTTATATCGCCAGGAAAGTGAACTGTCAAATTCTCTTTTAATTTGTTTAGCGCACCATATTGATTATTTAATGAGAGGTGAAACAAAAAATGATAGTGAATTTAATAAAATTTACATCCATATATTACACACTGCGATTAATGAAAAAATGGTCAAATATGATGAATTAAAGCGAACAGATGATTATAAAAATAAAAAGATGATTCAAAAAGCCCTGGATTCATACTGGGAAAGTAATAAAAAATTTGATACAGTTTATTTAGAAATTTATAATTGTTATGAAATAAAAAGTGATTTAAAAAGAGATGGATTTGTATACAATGAATATTATCAGTGTTGGCAAAAAGAAGTAAAAACAAATAATATTTCCACGCAAAAAGATTATTGTTTTAATTTAAAGAGTGATTTAATTTTTAATATTCGAGAAAAAAATCATATTATTTTTACACTTTATGGAATGATTTGTGTTACGGGAAATACATATTTTGCAAAAAATATTTTAAAGAAAAATAAATACTTTTTCAAAGAAAACTGTTGGCAAAAGAAAATAAAATCAAGTAATTTTTTGAAAGAAAAACGTAATTTGGAAAGACAGTTACCACCGGCACAGGGAATAAAGATTGAGATGGAATATTAAAAAAGTAATCAAAGCTGCAATGAAAAACCAAACAAAGACAGTCCTTATAAAAGGGAGGAGTACGAGGAGGGTTACCCTCCTCGGTGGGTTAAAATTTATAAAAAGGAGGTGTCGAGAGGAGGAAAACATTTCCTCCTTCGTGGCACTTTTTTAAAATCAGAATTGTATTAAAAATCTTTAAAATTAGCTATCATTTTCGAAAATAAATCTATATAATTATAAGAATAGGGAGACATGTATGAACAATATTGAAAAGTTAAAAAATGAATTAATTGAACAGAGAAACACAAAATTTCCTGGTAATTTATATCATGTCACACAAGTATTATTTGCATATAATTCAAACAAAATTGAGGGCAGTAGATTAACTGAAGAACAGATTGAAATGATTTTTGAAACCAATTCTTTTATTGCTAAGGATTATGATGTAATTAAGACAGATGATATAACTGAAGCAGTTAATCACTTCAGACTATTTGATTATATATTGGATGTGATTGATAAACCTTTAACTAAGGAAATGATTATAGAGATGAATAAAATTATAAAGCGTGGTACATCCGATGAGTTTAATCCAAGGTATAATGTTGGGGGATTTAAAGTGCTGCCAAATGTTATTGGATTAACAAATGTAATCAAAACATCAAGACCGGAAAATGTTGAAAAGGATATAAATGATTTGCTTTTTGAGTATGAAAATAGAAGAAATATTGATATAGAAGATATCATAGATTTTCATTTGAAATTTGAACGTATTCATCCTTTTGGAGATGGTAATGGCAGAGTTGGTCGTGCAATTATGTTTAAGGAATGTTTACGAAAGAACATTGTACCTTTTGTTATTCTTGATCAGCATAAGGCGTATTACTTGCGTGGATTAAGAGAATATGATCGAGATAAAAATTTCCTAATTGATACGTGTCTAAATGAGCAGGATATTTATAAAGACTTGTGCAAACCGCTGTTAAATATGAATTTTGAAAATGGTAAAACAAGATAAACACAATCATCAGGTACTTTGTTGATGGCTGTTTTTTTATTTGATATTTAGATCAATTGCAATACATAAGGTGCAATACAGTCGGTTTCTTACCAGGTTAAGAGAAAGATTTATACAATTTAAAAAAATTGTATTGCATCTTTCGCTTGAACAACTGAGCAACGCTCAGTTTTTTTGTATAAAAATGTATTGCATTTTTGTAATACGTATGAAATACAAAAAAAGCCTACAATGCAATACAGGTAAAATAGTATCGTTTTATAGAAGGAGTGAATAAAAATGGCAATGGAAGCTGTATCGTTTAGGTTTGATAATGAAACATTATTTAAACTGAGCGAATTAACAAAATTTTATAAAAGTAATGACAAGAGGATAAGTAAAACAAAAGTTATGGCAGATATAATTTCGACTGCTTATGACAATATAAATACCTCTCAAAAAAAGTGTTATAATAATGAGAATGAAATAGTTTATAGAGAAATAGTAGAACTGGAATATACGATAATCAAGTTATTAACTACTAATTTAAAAGATGTTGATAATATAGAAGAAATCAAACGGATAATAAACGCCAAATCAAGATTTCAAATATATGTGGAGGATAAATTGAATGAAAAAAATAGCAATATGTATTCGGATAGATAGCGATATAGACAATAAAATTAATTATCTTATTAATGATAAAAAAAATGAACAGTCAAAATATAATGATGATACAAATGTAACTAAAACTGACATTATAACAGATGCAGTTGAACTTCTTTTTTCGTATCGAACTAGAGATGCATTCAGATTATTAAATAAAGAACAAGAGACATATTTGAAGGGAGTGCTAAAGCAGTATCAAAGTCTTAATAATGAATTTTTTAATAATCTGATATTTGAAATTCTTATTTTGAAACAATTGATAGTTAGCACTAATGGCATAACAGAAAGTCAATTGGATGAAACGGTAAAAAAAGTGCTTGATAATATTACAAATGCAAATAGCAACTGATCATGTGCTGTTAAAGATAAAGTGGAATAACAATAGCAATAAACAAAGGTAGAATATTTGTTCTTCTTTTGTTGAGAGGTGGTATTTTATGACAAAGTCTAATGCACCAATTATAGGTGATGTGAGATTTTTAAAATATGGTGCTGATGCACCTGATGAATCAAGATTCAAAGGAAAGATAAGTACAGAGTCTCTAATCGGTTTTTTTGAGTATACTGAACAGGAAGAAAAGAATGTAGATTGCAAAGATGAAAGTTTACATGATGGTGGTTTCTTTGGTTATACATCTGATAAAAACGAATATACATTTTCTTCTATGGGATGGCTAGATAAAAATAAACACGATAAATTTAGAAGAGAATTGAGAAAGGCTTTTTCTAAACCTGGAGATTTATGGTGGGATACTGTAGTATCTGTTTCAAGTTTTGAGCAGCTTAGTGAATTTGGAATTGTCACTGCTGATGACTGGTATGATATATGTCTAAAAGCACTACCGGAAGTTTTTAAAACAATGAATTTAGAATATGATAATATGCTATGGTGGGGAAATTATCATATCGATACAACTCATCCGCATATTCATCTGTGCTTTCTTGAAAAAGATAAAACACGTGAAAGAGGTAAGCTGACACCAACAGAATTAAGAAAGTTTAAATCTGCATTTATTAAAGAAATACTTAAACGTGCAGTGTTCGAAAAAGAATTAAAAGTAAGTGTTAATGAATTTTTTAAATCAAAAGATGTTGATTTTAAAAATCTTATGAATGTAATTGACAGCAGAGTACTTGAAAAAGAAAAAGTTTCAATGAATGAACTTTATAAGATTTTACCCAAACAAGGCAGGCTGGCATATAATTCATGTAATATGCTTCCTTACAAAAAATTAATTGATAGTCTGATTGATAAAGTTCTGAGTGATGCTGACGTTCAAAAGGAATTTAATATTTATCTATCAAAATTAGAGCAGCTTGAAGATCTGATGAATAGACAGGTTAATACAAATATATCAAATATTAAATCTACAGAACTTGAAAAACTTCGTTCACAAATAGGTAATCATATATTGAAAAATTATAAGCGCAAGATAACAAATAAAAGCAAGAAAAAAATAAACATAAATGATGGCAGTTTCGAAAAATCAATGATTGATAATGTAGAGCAAAATATCATTGAAAATAGTAATACTGATGTTGTTGATGATTTAATTGAGAATTATTCAGATATTTTGGAAACTGCTGATAGAGCAGTAAATGAAAATGAGTTCATTTTAGAATGGAGTCAAAGCTATAAAGAAGGAGCAAACCTATTTTACAGCAGTAAAAATGAAAGTGAACTGCATTTAGCTGAGCAGATGCTTTTAAGTGAGGCTGGTAGAAATAATGTTCTTGCACTAGAATTGCTTGGAAAATTATATTCATCTAATAAATTAGACGAAAAGTCCAATATTATGTACAAAAGATCTTTAGAAGGTTTTAAGTGTATTTTTGATGAAAATATAAACGATAAATTTATTAGAAGCTATGCAGGATACCGCTTAGGTAAGTTTTATTTGTATGGCACTGGAACTGAGATTGATTATGAAAATGCTATGAAATATTTTGAAAGCAGCAATAATAAATACGCTTATTATTCTTTAGGGAGAATGTATCAATATGGTTTGGGTATTGAAAAAAATGACGAAATGGCACTTTATTATTTTGAAAAATCTTCTGAAGGAAATAACGCTTATGCCAACTATGAAGTTGCACATCATTATGAAAAAGGTATTGCCTGTAAGGTTGATTTAGAAAAAGCTGAAACTCATTATAAGACTGCTTACAATGAGTTTAAATCAATGGTTGAAAAACATGGAGATGATAACTTGTTATACCGTCTTGGCCAGATGACCTATCTTGGTAAAGGGTGTGGACAGGATATCAATAAAGCAGTCGAATATTTGCAACGTGCTGTAAAGTTTGAAAATACTAATGCAAAACTATTGTTGGCTCAGATATACTTAAAAGAAGGATATATTGGAATGTATGAGACAGCACTTAAGTATCTCCATGATGTTAATAATGATACCTCCAACTATTTACTTGGGAACATATATTGTAACGGGGAAATTGTAAAAAAGGATTGGACTAAGGCAGTTCAGTACTTTAATAAATGCAAGACTAATGAGTATGCGTATTATAAAATGTATATTATTTATAAAAAGAATAATCAACCGGATAGAGCGTTAAAATATTTAAATAAATCTGTTGAAATAGGATATGAATATTCAAAGATAATATTAGCGAAAGAATATATGGATGGCAAATATTTAGATAAGGATATATGTAAGGCAATTAAACTGTTAAAGCAAAGTAATAATAGTTATGCACAATATTTACTTGGCAAAATTTATTTAACTGGCGATGGAGTAAAAGCAAATAATAATCTTGCTAAAGAGTATTTAAAAAAGTCCGCTGATCAGGGAAATGAATATGCTCAATACCTTTTAAAGCACAGTAATAGTTATCAAAAAACATACAGGACAAGATATTCATTGAAAAGATTGTCTAATCTTAGTGCCAGGTATTGTCGTATTAACCAGGAATTGGCGCATAAAGAATATTATAAATGGCTGAGAGATAATGGTTTGCTTAGTGAACAAGAGGGGAGGGAGTTTAATGAAAAAAATAGTCGTTAGTATTATTTCATTTGTATTAACCAAAGTAGTTGTTGATTTTATAGGTATGCAGTTAATTAAGTTATTTGTATTAAAGGATTTTGATTTTAAATACATTTTCGATTACAGCTTGTTATTCCTAGATGGTAACAAGTTTTTTTTACTATTATCTTTTTTTGCTTTTTTAGTATGGTTTGAAATTATTTACGGAATATTTTTTAGAGATGATGTCAAAAAAAGACGACTTACAAAAAATGAACAGCTTAAATACGCTAAAATTGATAGAACAAGAGATGTAAAGAAATCTTTACTAAGAGTTGATTTTAATAAAACTGGACTTGTTGAACATAGAATGTCAAAACAAGCATTAAAAATCAAAATGACACCAATTATTGATAAAATAAATAAAAGGACAAAAGATATCCCTATCTTAAATAATACACAAAAGGTGTTGATTCCTGCTAAATGTTGGAATATTGGTGATAAGAAATGTTATGTACGTGCTGGATTTCCAATTACAGGAAATAGAAAATGTATTTATGTTGATCCAGGTGATGTTCATAATTTGGTTATAGGTACTACTGGATCAGGAAAAACATGGACTTTTGTAAATGAATATTTAGAGTTGTGTGCTATGTGTGGAGAAAGTGTAGTCGTGAATGATCCTAAGGGAGAACTCGCAAAACATACCTTACAGAAATTTAAAGATAATGGGTTCAACACTGTTGTAATAAATTTTGTTGATCCTGAATTTAGCAACTGCTGGAATCCATTTAAACTTGCATTTGATGAATGGAAAAAAGCAGATGATATATATATAAAAAAGTATGAAGAATGGAAAATTAAAAATAAAAATGGAATATTAGAGTATGAATTGCTTGGGCTGGATACAAAAGAAATTGAAAATAAATTAAGAAAACCCAAGCCAAATTATTCTAAAGCAATGGACTTATTAAGAGATGCCTGCAATACAATCTGTTTAGAGGAAAATCCTAAAGATCCAATCTGGACTGAAACGGCTAGGGATATGCTTGTTGGCTGCGGTGCCCTAATGTGCGAAGAGGGTAAGGTGGAGTACATGAATGCGACTTCATTCAAAAAAATTATTGAAATTGGCAAGAAGCAGCTACCAGGTATAAGAAATTCTAAAACAATACTGAAGGCTTTTCTTGACTCGGAAAGAAGTATAACCGACTACAGTGTTAATTATCTGGAAGGGTATGTAGGATCAAGTGGGGATACATCGACTGGATTTGAATCTCAGTTTAACAACAAGTTGAGTATTTTGACAGCTAATGAAGATATTCAAAGAATAACAAGTCATAGTGACTTTGATTTTCGTCAAATCGGTAATGAGAAGACTGCTATTTTCTTGATTGTTCATGATGAAAAGAAAACATACTATCCTTTGGTTACACTGTTTATCAAACAACTATATGAAGTGCTTGTACGTACTGCAAGGGATGAGATTAATCTAAGATTAAAAGTACCTATTAATTTGATTTTAGATGAATTTGGTAATATGCCAGCATTACCTGATGTTGATGCAATGTTGACAGCTGCTAGATCACGTGGTATTAGACTAACAGCAATTATTCAAGGACTAGAACAACTGGAAAAACATTATGGAAAAATGGCGGAAACACTTAAAGGTAATTTTACAAATACAATTTATCTACTATCTGGTTCTGATAGCACGGTTGAAGAAATATCTAAAAAGGCAGGCAGTGAGCGTGTTTGGAATAAGGATATGAGAAAATATGAAGATCAACGTATTTTTACCCCGGAACGTCTTAAGGATTTTAAAATGGGAGAAATTTTGTTTCTTAGGCAGAGACATAAGAATCCTTACTACACTAGGTTACTTCCGTATGATAAATACGTATTTTTTGATAAGAGTAAGTTTTATTTGAATTTACCTATAGTTGAAAAGCCAGATGTAGAATTATTTAACATTGAATATGAATATCTAAAAAGACATGGTAAAGCAGATAAATTTGATAGATTTGCAAGAAATTAAGGAGTGAGTAAAAATGAGCTGGGATGAAAAAGAACAAGCTAAAAAAATTAGAGAAGAATATAATATAAAATACAATAATTATATGACTTTAAACCTGGAACAATTAAATCTATGTGAAGATAAAGAAACTAATGCAAGTGACTTTGAGTGTGAGTCAAGAACATTTGCTGATCGCATAATTGTAGGGAAAGATAGAAAAAGATTTGCGGTCAAGAATAGTTATTTTGAATACATTAATTTTAGAAAGTTTGAATGTGAAGAAACAGTATTTATTAATTGTTTTTTCAAGGGAGTTAAATTTATAGATTGTGATGTACCAAATATTAAATTTATTAATTGTAATTTTGATGACTTTGAGATTGTAAGATCTAATTTTATTGGAAGTATATTTTCTGGGTGCTTATTCATTAGAAGTAGGGTCGAAGAAAGTACTTTGGATGAGAGTATATTTCCGCTTTCAAATTATTACGATATAGAAATTGATACAGATAAGAGCAAGCCTAATTATTCGACTGTTAAAGGAGTATTGGCTAGTGAACAAAAAGAGGTTAGCAGTATAGAAACAATTTTAAAATCGGATGAAGTAGTGCCGATTGAAGTAGAAACCATTGAAAATAAGATATATAAGCATGAAACGATTGTTATTGAGGAATTAAAAAATAATAAATTTGTAAAATGTGAGTTTATCGAATGTGTTTTTGAAAACGATAAAGAGACTGATAATTATATTAATGATTTATCAATTGAATTTTGGAATTCTAATTTTAAAAAATGTCTATTTAACGCAACTTTTTTTAAGACCGTTTTTGATGGCTCTAATTTTCTAGAATGTAGATTTAAAGACAAGTATATAAGATGTAGTTTTTGTGATACTGTATGGAATAAAAATATTCTTGAAGATACAGCAGTTTTCAATTATTCGATGATTATTAATGCGGTATTGGATTTTGATTTTACATCTATACCCGAAAGAAATAGAAAAAATGTTGGAATAGGTACAACAGCAAATAGCAAAAATATTGTTAATAATCTATCAGAGAAAGATAGACAAATTGAGCAGCTGAACAAAGAAAATAAGCTATTAAAGGAAGAGCTGGAAAAGTTAGATTGTAAAAAGAAAAATTTAATTTCATTTGAAGAGTTTGATGATCAACTGTTAAATGAAGCCTTTAGACTGATTATTGCACGTTGTCAGAGGCCGGAGCCTGTAGAATTTGATTTATGGAATGAGATTAAGGCACACATTGACAGTTTATCAGATTTGGATTTTATACAGTTTGTTAATAGTATTAATAACTATAAGTTGTCATCAAATAATCTTATAGATGAGGATAGGCAAGAAAAAAATATGGATAACCCTGATAACAATTATATTCATGAGGTCGCTCAAGAAGAAAAGAAAGAAAAATTACCAGGTTTAGAAGATGGAGTGGTTTAATGATGACTAAGTTAGAAGATTTGAAACATCTTGCTTTTTCACCACTACAAATGAATGTTTTACGGAAGGCAGAAAAAGACGGATTAAATCTTGAGTGGTTGGCTAATACAAATTTAGATTATCTTCAAATGGAAGAAATTTATTTATGCTTAAAATATGATGTAGATCCATCTTCAATATCTGACCCTGATATACCAGCTGAGTCGATGAGATCTTTGCGTGAACATCTGTTTGAAATGCAGGGTGTTTATGAGGATGAAAGAATCAAAATCAATAAACAAAAAACAAAGCTCATAATTTTAATTGTGAGTTTTGTTTTAGTACTTTCTTCACTGATAGCAGTTGTATATATTAACAGGGATTATATATCATTGTACTTTGAAGATATTAACCTGACTTTAAAAGCTGATAAAGTTGAAATAGGGATGTCAAAACCTTTTAATCCTAGTGATTACATAAAAGAGTATGATAAAAGGTATGACTTAACACTCCCAAAGAATAAAAAATTTGAAGTACCTGGGGAATACACGGTTATTTATAAACTCTCTAATAAAGTAAAATCCATAAAAAAGAAGCTGATTGTGAAAGTTATTGATGATATTGAACCAGTCTTAGTGTTAAATAAAACGAATTTAACATTAGAGTATGGTCAAAATATTGATCTTAAAGACTATATTGAAAAGGCAGAAGACAATATAGATGGAAATCTTGTAGAAAAAGTTGATTATAATCAAATTGATACTTATAAGCCCGGTAATCATGTTGTTACTTATAGTGTAAAAGACAAAGCTGGGAATCATGTTTCAGTAGAGATGAGTATCAATATAAACGAAAAGCCAAAAGTTACTGAAAAATCTACAAACAGTAATATAGAAAATAATGTTACTACTAATAAATCTAATAATTCAAATAATTCAAAGTCAGGACAGGAAAATATTCCTTCACAATTTGATAAATTTTTTTCAGGTAATAGTATAGATGTGTATAATCAAGCGAATTCCTATGCTGAAGAGATTTTTAGTAGTGGAAAGGTAAAAGGATTTTCTGTGAACCCAACAGGTGAAGGGTTTCAAGTCAGCTTTTCATAATATGAGGAGGTAAGAAGAATGGTGTTGTTTGAAACAGTTAGAGATATTATGTTTGCAGAAATTATGGAAGCCACATTAACAGAAATATCAAAGGAACTTCTGAGGGCTAATGAATTGAAAGAAAAGGAGTTGGCACTGAAAAGCAAAGAATTAGAGCTATTAAATTCTGGAGAATTTAAATATAACTATATAGAAAGATATAAGCGTGCTTTTTTTGATGCATGCAATCGTTTAGAAGAATTAGATAGAATATTGTATGAAATGGATCAAACTGTTGAACCTATGTCTAATGAGGAGTATAAAGAAGCAATACTATCAAATATTCAAAATATGGATAAAAATCAATATGATTGTGATAAAGCAAAAGATTATGAGGTATCGAGCAAAGAATTTATAGATTATACTAATCGGCTTGATTCAGCAAAATTGGAAGGCAAAGAGTACTATAAAAAGATCAATGAAAAATTTGGAGATAGCTTTATGTACTATGATATTGAGGAACGACTTTATGTTTGTTACGACTTTTTATATGGCGATGTTGGTTTACCTAATATAGAAACAATAAAAGATAGAAAAATGGCCATAAAATGGCTTGAAGGAAAAATTGAGATGAATGAGGTTATACATAATTCCTATATTAGATAATCCTTTAAAAGATTATATGATTAGATTTTGGATAAATGTTAACATATTCATGCACAAAAGGAGGTGAGAATGAGCATGATTGTGGATTACAATAGAAGTTTTTGAAATAGGAAGATAATTTATACTGAAACTGCTATTTGCAGTTTTTTTGTAAAAGTTATTTAAATTCAAAGATAACAAAATCGATTAATTGATATTATTCTTGATGGGGGAGTTATGATGAAAGAATTATTATTCAAAGAGATGATAGAACCATATTACTATAGTAAAAAAGGTACAGTTAGAAATTATACTTTAAAGACGTATAGACAAAAGATTGATATACATATATTACCTTTTTTTGAAGATTTGGAGATTAAAAACATTGATAAAAAAGTAATTATTGATTGGCAAAACTGGATGTTGGATAGGGGTCAAACAATTAAGAATACAAATAAAATAAGATCTATTTTATATAATATTATTGAATATTTTGTTACTGAGGAATTGATGGAAAACAATCCACTTAATAATGTAAAAAGGATGGTTGACAATTCACCAACTGAAGAAATGTTATTTTGGACATATGATGAGTTTAAGAAATTTATAAGAGTAGTAGACGAACCAGTTTATAGAAGATTTTATAAATTCTTATATTATACAGGTTGTCGAAAGAGTGAGGCAAAGGCACTGATATGGAAGCAGATTGATTTTAATAGACATGTTATTGCAATAACCCGGTCATTAGAGCGTATAAATGATGATGGTACCCATATTGTAAACAAGCCTAAAAATAAGATGAATAGGCACATACTGATGAATAAAGAATTGGAAGATGAACTTTACAGCTATTATTTAGATCGAAGGATGCATTTTGATTTTAGTATGAATGAGTATGTATTTGGTATAGATAAACCACTTGCCGATACTACAATTGAGAAAAAAAAGAATAAGTATTGCAATGATGCAATGGTAAAACAGATTAGAATTCATGATTTTAGGCATAGTAGTGCTTCGTTATGGATTAGTATTAATGAGAACGTTATGGTGATTAGCGAGAGATTAGGACATAGGGATAGGAATCAGACATTAAATCGTTATGCACATCTTTTTCCTAATGCACAGCAAAATGGTATAAAGAAAATAAATAGACTATCAAATATTTATGATGAAGCAGATATTAGGCTAGGTGCAGTAGTTGTAGATTTTTTAGAAAAATTAGATAGTATTGAAAATCCTAATCAGCAAGAGCAAGAATTTATAGAGTCATTTAAAGAGTTGGTATTTAAAAGTAAGTAAGTTAAATTCAATTTGATAAATTTCATGGAAAAATGTATAATAAAGAAGAAAAAAAGTTAAAAATAGTGTTGTGTATCGTTCTACACAATGTTATAATATAGTCAAGTTAGAGAACGAGTATATAAATAATGGGTGAATAAAATGAAAAGCTAGACTCCTGTCACCCGCACCATATTGAATGTGTTGAAGCGATAAACATGTAAATTGTTTATCGCTTTTTTGTATTTCTAATAAAAGACGGAGTGGAATAGTTATTGTGCCTAAGAGACTGCTAAATAAGAACTATCGGATCAATGTTGATGGCATTGCAAATATTTTGTATAAAAATGTGTAAATCCCTATGTAGAAAAAATATAAATCGATTATCATTAATTACGATATGATATTTTATATACTATAAAGCATAGATAAAATAAATTTACATTAGCGCAAAAGACTGTAAAAAAAACAGTACATTTTCTGATCATAATCTTTATCTTTTATATGCAGAATTTAGTTATTAATTATCTATACCATGAAAATCAAATTGTTAAAAAAGCTGCTGATAGAATTGAAAGTAAATTGAATATAATTATAGATGATATATTTTAAAGAAGACCATTTACTATTATCATTTTATCAGGAAACTATAATGAAAAATAATTTTCTTTTAGAGATTACAGTTTTTCTATGGAAATTCAGAGTGATAAAAAATGAGGGTCATGTTTGGTTTAATTTGATAGAGACATAGTATATGTTGTGATATAATAATGCTACTATGAATAAGCGAAACTACCAAATATTAAAATATTTAAAAGAAACAGAGGAATATGTAACTTCTGAAACATTAAGTGCTATGAATAATGTTAGTACAAAAACCATACTTAAAGATATAAAATCTTTGAATTGTGATATGAAAGCAACAGATAATTATATAGAAGTCACTCCATCTCGTGGTATTAAGCTGGTAATTAACGATATTGAAGAATTTATAAATTTATGTAATTCTTTTAATGATACTAACGATTTTTCAATTTATAGTGTGACAGAAAGAGAGGAATGGATTCAAAAATATCTGATTGAGAATAATGATTGGGTCAAGGCAGAAGCTCTATGTGAAAAGCTTTTTATCTCTCAGTCGGTATTATCACAAAATATTAAATCCGTACGAAAGGCTTTTCAAAAATATGATTTAATATTATTACAAAAACCTCATTATGGAATGAGGGTAGAAGGCAGGGAGTTTAATAAAAGACTCTGCCTCGCACAGATTTATATTACACATATTGATCAAAGAGAAGGGTTTCCTGGAACACAATTTAACAATGATGAGCTCCAGCTGATTTTGAAGATTGAAGATATTGTAGATAGAATATTAACTAGATATCAAATATCAATGTCTGAAGTTTCAGTTCAAAATTTTATAATTGATATTTATATCTCTTTAAAAAGAATTAAAAAAGGAATATTTTTAAAATCAACTGATAAGATGGTTATCGATATAGCTCGCTGGACTGATAGTATAGTGGCTGTTGAATTGGCAAAATTAATTAATGATGAATTGACAATAGAAATGAAAGATCAAGAAATAGTATCACTTTCTATACATTTAGCAGCAAAAAGAATTATTTGTCATTTTGATGAAAGTATCCATCGCATTATCGAAGATTTTGATGTTAATAAGTTAGTCAATAATATGATTAATAATATTAACTGTAAATGGGGAATCGATTTAACTCAAGATGAAGAATTAAAATCACAATTAGTATTACATTTAATCCCCTTGGAGGTTCGTTCGCGGTATAATGTAGTGCTTCATAATCCGTTAATTGATAAAATTAAACAGCAAAATATCTTTGCCTATCAAATGGCAGTAACAGCTTGTGATCAATTCAGTGATTATCATGGCAACCGCCTTAGTGAAGATGAGATGGGTTATATTGCATTACATATGAATCTAGCTTTATTGCGTACGCAAATAAAAAACAAGAAAAATATTTTAGTTGTAAGTGGTCTAGGAAGAGGGACAGCTCATACATTGGCTTATCAAATTAAAGAGATGTATGGAAAATATATTAATGAGGTTAAGACAGCTGATTATATTGAGTTAAATAATTATGATTTTACAAATATTAATTTATTAATATCCAGTATTCCACTAAGACGTGATTTTTCTGTACCAAGTATTGAAGTCAATTATTTTTTTAGTGATAATGATAAAAAGAGAATTGAAACAATACTGTGTGATCAAGAAGTATTTAAGATGAGAGATTATATAGATAAGCGAATGGTATTAACATCAATCAATGCGGATACTAAGGAAGAAGCTATATCATTTATAATCAATAGCACTAATTATGATAAAAATATAATTCAAGAAATAATTGAAAATGATAAGGTAGCTAATCATGAATTAGATAATATGATTTCTATTTTATCTTTAAATGGAATAAGTGCAAATAATCAAACAGAAGTAATTATTGGTATTTTATCAAAGCCAATTCTATGGAATGAAAAGAGGGTTCAATTAATAATTGTTCCCTTGATAGGAGAACCGATAAATTCAAAAATATTAAATTTGTATCATGAATTAGCTTATATGATTAAAAATCCTTTATATGTTAAAAGGATCATCAGAAAGAAAACTTATGAAGAAATTATTGCGATTTTTGAAGAAATCGAAACGGTTTTAGAACGATAATAACTAGCTGTTTTTACTAAACTATCTAATAAGAAGATAGGGTAACTGCGGATTAAATCGGCAGTTATTTTTATTTTACAAAGATAAATTAGCACAATACAAATTTTATACTTAATGAGATTCCTTATAATTTATATGTAATATTTATTTTTTTGATAACTTCCACAAATAAATAGAAATTAAAAGCATGGAGTTCCATAATAACTCATTTTATAATTATAGCTAAGGAATATAAGAAAATAGTTTACTGCAGGAATGAAAACTTATATTTTTTGGAAAAGGAGAGAGGAGATAAAATGAAGTTATCTGAAAAATTACAAAATGGTTTATTAGCATTCTCTGCTAAGATTGAAGCAAATAAATATCTTGGCTCAATCAAGGATGCCTTTACGATGTATGTACCTTTTATTATTATTGGTTCATTTGGAAGTATGTTAAATATTTTAGTTTCGGGGACTAGTGGTTTAGCACAATGGTTTCCATGGTTAATAAAGCTATCACCAGCTTTTACAGCAATGAATTTTGTTACTATTTCATGTATGGCATTACCTATTGCTTTTTTAATCGGTACTAAATTGGCACAAAGAGAAGGGCTGCCAACTTTAGAAAGTGGATTGATAGGGTTATTAGCATATTTAGCAGTATGTCCTAATGCCATTAGTACGGCTGTTGAGGGATTGAAAGATCCTATTATAATCAGTGGTTTGGGTTCAGGAGTTATTGGGGCCCAGGGCTTATTTGTTTCTATGCTCATATCAATCATGGCTATAGAATTATTAAAGGGATTATCAAAAATAGATGCCATTAAAATAAAGATGCCTGATTCAGTACCAACAGGAATAGCACGTTCATTCAATATTTTAATTCCAATTTTTATTATTATTGCATTGTTTGCTATTTGTGGATGTTTATTCGAATCGTTCACTGGTAATTACTTAAATGTATGGATTTATAACATTATTCAAATTCCATTACAAGCATTAGCAAATACAACGATTGGAATCGTGGTATTATCTCTTGTCAATCAACTATTTTGGTTTCTTGGAATTCATGGAGGAATGGTTATCGAAGGGATTAGAGGTCCATTATCAGCTGCTGGATTGGCAAATAATATTGCTGCGGTTTCAGCAGGACATGTTGCAACAAATATTTTAACAAGGGGATTTTGGACAAGTTTTGTTGTTGTAGGCGGTGGTGGAATCACACTGTCATTATTAATAGCTATATTATTATTTTCAAGACGTGAAGATCATAAAGCAATTGCTAAATTTTCAATTGTTCCAGGTATTTGTGGTATTAATGAACCGGTAGTTTTTGGCTTACCATTAGTATTAAATCCAATTTTTGCTATTCCATTTATTTGTAACTCTGCGATTGCTGCGTTAATTGCTATTTTTGCGACTAATATAGGCTTTTTGACATGTGGCATTGTGGATTGCCCTCCTGGGTTACCGATTTTTATTACAGGGTTTATAAGCTATGGATTACATGGAATTATTATCCAGGCAATCATTTTAGTTGTAACTTTCTTTGTCTGGGTACCGTTTGTTTCAGTATCAAATAAACAGGCGGCAATTGAAGATGCAACAGAAAAATCTGAAAAAGATAAAAATATGAATGGAGAATGATTATGAAATTTCCTACAAATTTTTTATGGGGTGGCGCAACTGCTGCAAATCAATATGAGGGGGGATGGCAAGAAGGGGGAAGAGGTATTGCTGTTCACGATATGTTAACTGATGGAAATCAAGAAAATCCTAGAAGAATTTATTGTAAAGCTGATAATGGTAATATTACAAGTATTCAGGCTGGGGAATGTATTCCATTTGGATTTCACCCATTTATTAAGGAATCAGAATATTATCCAAGTCATAATGCTACAGATTTTTATCATTGTTATAAAGAAGATATTAAATTAATGGCAGAAATGGGGTTTAAAGTATATCGTTTATCTATTTCATGGACACGTATTTTTCCTCATGGTGATGACAAAGAACCGAATGAAGATGGTCTAAGATTTTATGATGCTGTTATTGATGAATTGAAAAAATATAACATCGAGCCTTTAGTGACAATTCTTCATTTTGATATGCCATTGAATTTGGCTGAAAAATATGGTGGATGGATAAATCGTAAATTAATAGAATTTTATTTGAATTTTGCTTCTACACTGTTTGAACGCTGGAAAACAAAAGTCAAATATTGGATTACAGTAAATGAGATTAATGTTTTAGGTGGATATTGGACATTAGGTCTTGCATCAAATAATAGGAAGACTAAAAGTAATTCTAATCAGGGGGAAACACCTGTTGAGGATGCTGGAATCAAGCTGCAGGCAATTCATCATTTATTAGTGGCAAGTGCTAAGGCAAATAAAATAGCTAGAAAAATAAATCCTAATTTTATGCTCGGGACAATGTGTGCTTTATCAGGAATATATCCTATGACTTGCAAACCAGAAGATGTATTTGGAGCATATGAATTTAGAAGAAAAGCGTTGATGTTTTCAGACATCACGATGAGAGGATATTATCCTAATTATGCTCAAAGTATTTTTGATGAATATAAGTTCACTTTAAAAAAAGAGCTGGGTGATGATGAGGTGCTAAAAGAAAATACATCTGACTATTTAGCTTTTTCGTATTATCGTACAACAGCATTTGATTGTGATGCAAGTAATACAACAACGACAGGAGGGCAGCAAGCATCACCCAATCCTTATTTACAAAAAACTGCGTGGGGATGGCCTATTGATCCCAAAGGTCTTAGGTTTGTTTTAAATGAATTATATGACCGTTATCAAAAACCACTATTCATTGTCGAAAATGGAATGGGTAATTATGATATTGTTGAAGAAGATGGAGCGATTCATGATGATTATCGTATTGAGTATTTGCGTAGTCATATTGTTGAATTCAAAAAGGCAGTAGAGATAGATCAAATTCCTTTACTCGGATACACGACCTGGGGGTGTATTGATATTGTATCGGCGGGTACAGGAGAAATGGCAAAAAGATATGGTTTTGTTTATGTGGATTTGGACGATAAAGGTAATGGTACTTTTAAAAGAAAGAAAAAAGATTCATTTTACTGGTATCAAAAAGTGATTGAATCAAATGGCGAAATTCTAGGCTAGATTATTTTATTTGTTTAAAATTATGTTATTTAAAGGGAATGGTTTCTAAAATCACTTCCTTTTTAGTGGGATAGTGAAACAATGTACCAGAATTATACTATTTAATGAAATATTGTACCAAAATTGTATAGACAGATTTAAAATGATAATAAATAATAGTATATTAAAGATATACTAGTGGGTTGTTACTTTAGGTAGGCAAGACCAAAAAAGTGTAATACTTTTTAGTCTTGTCTTTTTGATTAAAATACCTGTTCTAAAAGGAGGGAATAATAAAAGTAGACAATATACATTGAGTAAACAACACACAAATTAGAGAGGTGAGGAAGATGAAGAAACAGTTAAAAAAAATAATGACTATTGTCTTAACTGCTGGAATGGTAATTTCATTATTAGGAACACCATCTTTTGCAGTTGAACATGTAGGGACAAGCGATGCGGCTAAAGAAATGTATAAGAATACATATGCTAATTTAACGAATCGAATTACGAATCGGGGTTATGCACCGACTTCTTTGACAGGGGCTTATGAGGGAATGTTTATTCGTGATAGTTCGATTCAAGTAATGGCACAAAATGCTTATGGTGATTATCAAAAATCAAGGCAAGTATTAAATTTTTTGTTGAGCTATCAACAAGGACTAGGGGCAGATTATGCTCAGCATATCGTTCCTGATTATGAAGATGAAGAATTTGGGAACTCCTATCTATCCCAGGGAGAAACAGCACAGACACAAAATTTATATACCTCACAGACTTTTTCTGATCATGCGTTATTTGGGTTAAAAGGACCAAATAACGGTGGTGGAGTAGCATTTCAAACAGATAGTGATAAAGTAACATCAATTTCTATTTTCACTAATTCTACTGGAAATGATGTTTTAACTGGAAGTTTGCGAACAAATATTACAGATGCTTCAACAGAGTTGATAAGTAAAGAGATTACAGTTACTGCTAGTGGCTGGCAGACATTTACATTTGACCAGCCAATTACTGTAAAAAAAGGAGAAACTTATCATTTCTTTGTACAATCTAATAATGGTATTGCTATGTTCGGAAAGGCTGATGGGAAACCTGCGGATAATGCTATTATGGGTTATAATTATGATGTTCCGGTTTTAGGCGGCTTTGCAGAAAGCGCATATCCGGCATTTAAATTAAACGGAAATGATGATGAAAAAACAGATAATTCATTTATGTCAAATACAGATCATTCGATTGCTTTATTTTTAATTAATGCAACTACTAATAATTCTGCTTTTGCATTTGTGCCAAATAGTGATTCTATCTGTTCGTTTCGAGTTTATTTAACCGGAAGTGCTCCTGTTACTTTTAAGTTGACAACTGAACCTGGAAATGAGGCAAAAACAATAAAAACTATTTCACAAACAGTATCAAGTAATGGCTGGCAAACAGTTGATTTTGGAGAAAATATTCCTGTGACACCAGGACAAAAATATTATGTTCATATTACAACAACCAGCGGTCAAGTTATTGCTTGTGGTTCTTCAATGTTTGCGGGTTCTGTAGCATCTATGAACTGGGAAAATAATGTTTGGTCACAAACTGGTTATGTTATTGCAGCGGAAGTATTTTCAGAAGTTAATATTGCTCAATCACCATATGCTCAAAAAATTTCATTAAATGGTGATGCAATTCAAGCCGTTTCTTTTACTGCTGATGCTAACGTGGCAGGTGGTAATTTGATTGGTGAATTAAGAGAAAGTTTAAATAGTAAGGCTATTGCTTCAGGGGAGATAGCAATTGAAAAAGCTGGAGTACAAAATTATCAAATTGATTTTGGAAAAGAAGTTAAAGTCGCTGCCGATAAAGATTATTATTTTGTTTTATGGGCTGAAAATAATGATTATGTACAATGGAATTATAACCCTGCTCTTAAAGCAAGCGCCTATAGTTTAAATGGTGATAATTGGGATAGTCATGATTTTGATTTTGAGTTAGATATCCTACCATTATATTCGGGTGATTATCGAGTACCGCTTATGACAATTGGAGATAAAAATATTGGGATTCAGGAAATTCCATCTTTAGATCAATATGTAACGGCTGTAGATGTATTGTTAGGTAAAAATAATTTAGAAGAGGGAATTGCTATTGCAACTTTATATAAAGGATATGGTGCAGAAGCAATCAAAGTAGATGACGCTGCGATTGATATTTCTAAGCTATCTTCAAGTGGGCAAATGGTACATTTAGAATTTAGTTTATCGTTGGAACAAGTCGATAAAACGCAATCTTATTATTTAGAAATTAAAGCTCCACAAAATAGTGATAATACAATTACTTGGTATGGAAGTAAAAATGTGGATAATTTAGTAACATTATATAACGGGACTGCAGTAGCTGGAGAGGCAGGCTATGTTGCATATAAATCCAATCTTCATACTTTATCCAATCATGTTCAAATTGATGGGAATTATATGTTGATCCATGCGTGGGCTCAATTTGTTAATGGATGTAAAAAGACGGTAGAAAATCAAGAGTTTATCAAAAAATCCTATCCAATTATTAAAAGATTTGCAAATTATTATATTGATCAAGGATACATAAGTGACGAATATAATTTAATGAGAAATGACAGTTTTGAGCATTCACGTGAGGGAAGATATTGGAAATCTTATGATTTAATTACAAATGTATTTGCATCACAAGCTTTGTATGAACTAAGTGCTTTAGCAAAAGAATTTGGCGATAGTGATTCAGCAATTAAATGGGCTGATACTTCCGCAACTTTAACAAAGGGAATCAATGAATATTTAACAACTGAAGTTGATGGAGTTAAAATTTATGCTGAATTATATGATATTGATAATAACATGAAGTTTATTAAAGGAATGTCATGGGTCAATTGGGCTCCAATGGCAGCTCAATGGTATGCAATGGATGAAAAAATCATGCAAAATACTTATGATATTTATGCAAAATATGATAGTCAAGATTATGATGATTATAAGATGTTAGATGTTGTCTATGATTTTGATACTCAACAAAGTGGAAATCATATTATTGGTAAAGGGTTAGCATGGGAAATTATGTTTAATCGCGTAAAAGACGATAATGAAAAGTTAGATTATTTAGCTAGTTTTATTTTAGATCATTCCACTCCTGGTGGTGTTTATCCTGAAACATATCAACCAAATGGAAATTTTTCAGATGTTGGAAACCAAGAGCATGCTTCTTGGCAGCATTATGCAATGAGCTGTGCTTATCCAGAATTAACAAAAACATATTCACTTCAAATATTAGAAGAATTAATCAATGAAATTCAGGTGTTAGATGCAAAGCTCTATACACTAGACTCTTATGCGAAACTCAGTCGAGCATTAGATGCAGCAATTAGTGGCTATAATGTTGAAAATATTACTAAAGAACAATGCGATGCATTGTACGAGGCACTTTTAGCAGCAAAAAATGAACTAACTTATTTAGATGCTGATTATCAGGCTGTTGATGCGGCTATTGTAGCTGCTGAAAAATTAAACAAGGATGATTATAAAGATTTTTCCAAAGTAGAAGCAGCAATAAATGCTGTAGTTCGTGGAAAAAATATTACACAGCAAGCTGAAGTTGATGCTATGGCAAAAGCAATTAATGATGCAATTGATACTCTTGAAAAGAAAGAGGGCAGTGTTACTCCAATTAACTCGATTAAGCCAGTTGACAAAAAGCCAGTAGTCCCAAATACGGGGGATGAGAATTTAATGAGTCTCTATATCTCTTTAATTGGGATCATGGCAGGTCTGTTTGTAATCATAAAGAAAAGAAAGAATATTTATTAAAAGAAGAATTCCTAGGAATTCTTCTTTTGCACCTGTTTAAAATTATATGTTACGATTTTATTTTTGCAGATAAAAACTTAATAGTGATGAATCCGACAAAAACTAAAAACATGACAGCAATAAACAAAACAGAATAAATACTTTCATTAAAGAATAATTGACAAAGATAAACTAGAAATGAGGGAAGAAAGCCGCCAATTCCAGCAGCTATTCCCATATATCCGCCCACAGCTGCATTACCCTTTTCTTTAGCGGTCTGCGCTGCAATCAAGAAGATGTATAAAATAATGGTGTTATAGGTAAAGCCGAAGATTCCCGAAGTAATATACATGCTGATGTAACTTTTCCCAAAAATGTAAATTGCTAAAGATAAAGCGCAAAGAAATAAGGAAATGGGGAGGAAATTATTCTTGAATTTATTATATATCTTATTAAATAATAGACCCGAACTGATTGAACAAATAGAATTAATGTTATTAGCATGGACTGTTATTACAGCTATGTCTGCAAATGATTTCGTAGCAAACAAAGTTGACAAATTAATACCAATCGATGACATCAGCATATTTAAGATTAGAAAGAAAATACTGATGGTGAGAAGTTTGATGTTTTTTTCTTTTTTGATAGTTGATTTGGATGGTGCTTTTAAAGGAATATCAGGAATATAAAAAGATAGAATAAGTGTTATTACTAAAGGTAAATAACCAAGAAACATAAAGTCAGTTGAAATCTTGCTTAAATAGCCAACTAATGTTTGGAAGAAGATTGCACCTAGACTGGAAATGATCGTTGTATAACCTAAATACTTGATTTGACGATTATCAGTGTAATATTCTAAAATGATGGATTTATTTAAAGAAATGGCAATTCCGATTCCAATACCAAAGAGCAGTCGTAAAAATAATCTTGAATAGAGCTCGTCAATAAAGAATGGACCAGTCCCACCAAATAAAAGAGCAGCGTTCATCGCAATCAATATAGTTCGATAAGAAACTTTTGTTCCAACAAACTTACTACAAAAATATGAGGTAGGGATAACAGCTATAGAGGGAATCGTGATGATTAAAGAGACAGTAGACATAGGATAAGCAGAATATTCTTGATATAACAAATTCATTCCTGGAATTATTGAGCCTCTAATCGATGAAACTAATGCCACAGATAATATTGATAACAAGATCAGTTTGTTTTTCATTATATGTTGATACCACCTTTTAATTAACATTAGCAAATATTAAATTATAAAGCAATAATTGTGTGAAAAAGTTGTAATATTAAGATAAAATTAAATATTTAAGGTTAATTTTGTTGTATTATAAAAATATAAAGATAATTTGGAGGAAAAAAAGATGAAGAATGATTGTTTTAGTTTTATTAAATTTTGTAATGAAAGAATCGCAAATAGTAATGATTATAATATTGCTAGAACGATTATTAATCACATTGAGGATATTAAAATATTATCATTAGAGAAGATTGCAGAAGAAGCTAATATTTCTCCTGCTTCAGTTAGTCGTTTCATCAATAAAGCTGGTTTTGAATCCTTTCAGGCTTTTAAATATGAATTTGAGTTGTTTACTAGGGATGTTAAAATGCGCCGAATTATTTCTCATACTCAAAGATTTATGCGGACGACGATTGAAAATATGAGTGAATCTTTATATGTTGATGGTCTTGCTAACTTAAGACAGACTAAATTAAATTTAGATATTGATAAGTTAAAAGAAATTGTTAAGTTACTCAAAACTTCAAAAAGTGTTACATTTATTGGTGATAGTCATGAACTGGCGGATTTTTATACGCTGCAGTTAGAGATGTTAGTCAACGATATTCCGGCATATTTGATTAATTTTTATGAGTTTGAAAAGATGTATCTAAACCAGTTAGATCATAATGATACTATTGTTTTTATTGGTGTATATAAGGAATGGTTTTCTGATGCTCAAAAAGAGATTTTAGATTATGCAAAGGAACGTAAAATAAAAATCATTGCCTTTGTTCAAGAAGAAGATTATTTAAAGGAGTATGCTGATTTATTATATGTTTATGGAATTCCTGACAGTTATAATGATGGTTATTATTCTTTGCCATATTTAAATCGATTGTTATGTGAAATGATTTATTTCAAATTATAAAACCTGCTTGGAACTAATCGATATCATTGTTCACAAGTTGATCAAGAAACTCATCATAACGCTTCATCACATCATATGTCTGCGGGTAAATATCAAATTATTGAAACGATTATGTCTTATACTTCACAATATTCTTTTGCTGAACTTAATAAGTTTAGTGTTCAAGAACTGTATAATATTTTAGCTATATTTAATCAAGAGGAGGTTCCTGAAGGGTGTCAGCCAGGGTATAATCAAGATAGTCATCATAGAAAAAATCATAATCAGCCTAAATAAAAAATCATAAACTATAATACTGTTTATGATTTTTTACGAGTTGATTTATCATTGTTGAAAAAATTAGCATATTTATAATTATACCAGATTTTCGAGTAATTAAATTTTTTGCCGTTTGAAAGGAAAACGTTATCATCGATAATTAAACCAAAGGCACCAGGTTCTAGGTTTAAAAGCTCTTGATCTTCTTTTGATAGTGGTTTAGCAAAAATGTATTTTTCAGAAAAGCCGATCGTAAGTTTTAAATCATTAATAATAAAAGAAAAAATTGATGTTTTTGCAATGTCTTCATTAAGATAAGGAATGATGTCTTTGTTATAGTAAGTATATTCAACAGCAAAAGGGATATCATCAATATACATTAATCGTTTTATTGCATAAACTGGAGTACCAACTTTACATTCTAAATGTTCTGCTAGATCAGTATCACAGTCAATTAATTTAAAACTTAAAATATCACGTTCTAATTTTTCACCGGGATGTTCAGCTGAAAAACCGATTGTGTTATTTAATTTGATAGTTCCTTTATTTGGTTTTCGAATGTAAAAACCACTACCATGAATAGCAAATAACAATCCATCATTAACCAGCAAATTAATAGCATTGCTGATGGTGTTTTTACTAGCATCATATTCTTTCATCAGCTGCCCACCAGTAGGCAGCTTTTTTGTTTCTTCAAATTCACCATTTTCAATTCGTTTCTTTAAATCAATGGAAATTGTTTCGTACTTTCTCATAATATCTCCCATCCTTATTTATAAAAATATCATTTAATTATTATTTTGTAAAGTGTTTGGTAACAATTTTGCATATATAGGACAAAAAAGAAACCCCTTACATTTTGTATTGACACTGGTATTAAAACGTTGTATTCTAAAAGTAGATAACAATAAAATTGTTTGGTAACAATCGCAAAAGATGTAGAAAAGGAGTGTGAATATTGATAATAAATAAATGTGTTAGTAGTTTGGGGAAATAAAGGGGATAAACGAATGAAATAGTGTTTATTTTGGAAAGGAAACTTTATTATGAAAAAGAGAGGTAAGATTGTTTCGTTATTAGTTATAGTGGCGATGTTTTTTAGTTATATTGTACCAATCAAGGCTCAAGGAAATTGGCAACAGCATTTAGATCAAACTATCTTGAAAGTGGGTTATACAGAGGTTTATAATGATAATAAACCGGTAGTACCAAATGCTAATCTGACAATTACGATAACTGGAACGGGATTGAGTGGTAAAGAATATAACACAGTACTGATTGATGAAGAAGCAAGAGAAGTAGAAGCAACAAAGCAAAATGGGGTAATCAATGGTGACACTACTCAATTAGTGCTGCAAGTACCAGGAACATTGTCAGGGGGTCAATATCAAGTAAGAACAACGATTGATAGTGAAAGTGTTACAAATGGTCTAATTTTATTAAATAATGTTAATTTAAGCAGTAAGATCAGTACCAACGTTACTGGATATTCAGGAGTAACAGGCGATTTAATTGATGGTATTCAGTGGGCAATGTATACGCCCGTTACAAATAAGCCAACTAGAGAAAATCCAGGAATTTTTACATTTGATTATGGAGAGGATTTAATAGATGTGTATTCTTTAGATCTATATTCAACATATGGAAATGACCAAGGCCCTAAAGTTGCAGAAATATTATATTGGGATGATAGTAGTCAAACTTGGGAAAATATTTTAAATAATGGCAGTCGTGAATTTGAATTTAGGTGGGATAAGAATATTGAATGTGAGCCATTTCGAATTCAATTTGATCAAGTTTATTCAACTAATAAAATCATGTTAAAAACATTAGATTCATATACTAGTTGGGAAAATACGAATGATATTGTTGAAGTACAGGTATGGGGTTATAAATCTGGAGAGTTACCATCTATTCAAATAAGTTCTTCACAAGGAAATTATGGTGTGAAAAATATTGTACCAATGGTAATAAAAAATAAGAATAAATCTACTACAATAAATTTAGAGTTAGTCGATTTTAAATCTCATCAATCACTAGCAAGACCAGTCAAATATCAAGTTGAGATGAAAAATGGTAAATTAAATTATGAATTTGTAATTCCTAAGACAGTACCAGTGGGTACATATAGTATTCATGTTACTTGTGAGGGATTAGATCTTTATAGTGATGAGTATCGTATTTCGTTAGATCAAGATATAAATATTGAAAACTGTTCTAAATATTTAGATATTTCTTTGGTTAATGATCAAGCCTATAAAATTACAAGTATAACTGATGGTGACATAAAAAGCGGTTGGAGTAATAATGGGAATACGTCTTTATTGTTTGAAGTTAAACCTGAAAATAATAAGTTTGCCAATATTGCATTAAAGAAAATGAGAATTTATACGAGTAATAAAAACATTGAAACTGTTACCTTAAAAGGTATTGCGAATACTAATTATTATCGTAATGTTAATGTCAATGAAAATGGGATGATCAATGATTTAGCTGGTGATTTTAAACCAGACTGGAAAAGTGATAAAAATGGGGATTATTTTGAAGTTGATCCCGGTTATTTATCTTTGGGAAATATATTTATTTTAGAATTACAAAGTAATGAAAATATTGTAATCAATGAAATTGAAACAGAAGGTGTATATTTAAAAGATAATCTTTTATCAAATGCCCGAGTTTATCATAATGGTGAAAATATTGATGCAGCTGGAATGGTTGATAATAATGTAAGTAGTTATTATAAAACTACATATTCTGATAGTGATGAGTATATCTTAGATTTTTCCCCACGGACAATTACAACTAATGAACTTGTTTATACAGCACATTTTCCTAATTCACAAGGTATTGGTAATTTGACTGTGGAAATTTGGGATGGTAATGGTTGGAAAAATGTTGATACATTTGATTTTAAACATAAAACCGATAATCAAATTAGAGAATCACAGCAGCTTATTTTTAATGAACTTACAACTAGTAAAATTCGCTTGATCGTAAATAAAGCTAATCTAGTTTGGGATAATTCCTATTTATTTACAGATTTAAATGCAATTGGAACAATAAATAATAATGCTCAGTACTATGCTGAAAGTATTGATACCAATATAGTTGTAAATCAAGGTGAAAGCAAATTTCCAATTCCTCATTTAAAAGGCTATGAGGTATCGATCAATAGTTCTGATCATGAGGAAATCATTGATTTAAATGGTAATATTAATGCACCTTTGGCAGATACAAAAGTTAAAATAACATTAAAGGTTAGTAGTGAAGATGGTCAGGATGTTGGTATCACAGATGAGTTTGAAGTTGTTGTACCAAGAAGAGTTTTGCCCGGCAATAAATTGATTTCAACTATTGTTGATAATGAAACGATTTATAATAATCCGTCAATGGGATGGGTTCAATATTATGAATTCCAAGATACCGATGTTGATAAATATTGGGCTGAAATGGATGAATTATATGCTCAAGGTTTAAAGACAAATATTTTATATATTCGTAATCCTTGGAGCTGGTATGAACCATCAGAAGGAAATTATGCATGGAATGATCCTGATAGCAGGTTGAGTAAATTAATTAGTGGAGCAAGAGCGCGAGGTATTCAATTAGCTTTTAGGGTATTGGTGGATTCAAGTGATGCTTTTCAGCAGGCAACACCAGAATATGTATTTAAAGCAGGAGCAAGCTGGTATAAAACTGATCGAACTGATGATACGGCACCAGAAATCGATGCTAAAGATCCATATATTAATGATCCTGTTTTCTTAGAAAAATTAGATAAGTTTATTAAAGCATTTGGTGCAGAGTTTAATAATGATTTAGATATTGCTTTTATTGATGGTATGGGCTTTGGTAACTGGGGTGAAGCACATCACGTTAAATTTAGTACTGAGTGGGATGATAATGTTTATGATGCGGTTGAAAAAGTGATTAAAATATATGATAAATATTTCCCGGATGTTTTATTGGGAGCTCAAGAAGGACAACCAGAAAATTATGGGACTCAAGAAAATGATGAGATCATTAATACTGACAAACCTTATACTGGAGCATTTGACAAAGAATATGATTTTGTTGTTCGCCGTGATACATTTGGCTGGATGACGGATGCAATTAGAAATCAAACATTAGAATGGTTTAATCAAGGAATACCAGTTTTTGCAGAAAATTGTTATCATTCATTTAAAGTACGAGAATACTGGTATAATAATGCTGGTTATCCGACTTTGGATGGTATTTTACGTCAGGTCGTAGCTGATGCTTTGACATGTCGAGCAAATACTCTAGATGCTCGGGTTGTAATGGACTGTCAGAAATGGCTAGAGAATGATCAACAAAACGGTTCTGGTTTATTGAATAAATTTGGTTTGAATGGTGGCTATCGCCTCGCTTTGACTAGTTTAGAAGTTCCTGAGCTTTTCACGACTGGGGAAGAAATAACGATTAAACAAGCGTGGCGTAATTTAGGGCTAGGCATGTTGCCGAATAAAAATAAACATTGGGATAATAAATATCATGTTGCTTTCGCATTATTGGACCCAAAAACAAATCAGGTTATTTATCAATATAATGAAGATACTGATAAAGTAAACCCGGGTGATTGGCTTTTCGAAGATGGAAATAATCATTATGAGACTACATTTAAATTGCCAAATAGTATTAAATCAGGTGAATACAAACTAGCAACAGCAATTGTTAATGACAAAAATAATAATCTTCCGGAAATTGCTTTGGCCCTTAAAGATGCGGAAGTGACAGAGCAGGGCTGGTATGTTTTAGATAGTATTAATGTAAAAAATATAAATGATTCAGATACAACATTTGGTATTTTTATTGAAGATACTGTAAATGGTAAAGTTATAGCTGATAGGTCAACTGTTAACGCTGGTGAAAGCGTTACTTTAAAAGTTGTTCCTGACCAAGGCTATGAACTTGATCAATTACTAATCAATGAAAAGGCAGTTGAAATTAAGGATAACTCATATATGATTAAAAATGTTACGGCTGATATTCGTGTAAGGGCCTCATTTAAAAAAGCTGGTGAAGTAACCGTAAAACCTGATGAGTCTAAGGATAGTTCAGTAGTAGCAACGGGAGATGAGGTTCAATTATTTGGATATATAGGAATGTTTATCGGAGCATTAGTTTTATTAGCTGAGTTGAAAAGGAAATTTAAACATCAGAGCTAAAATATAAAAGCAGGTAATTTACCTGCTTTTTCCACATATAATTATATTTACTAAAATAATAATCTTTTATTAGTAAATTAATTGACATGGTTTACGTGATTAACTATAATTGTTAGTGCATAGGATTGTTACTATTTGATTAGGCAAGACCTGGTTGTTTAAAGCGTTTATAAGCGTGATGAACAATCAGGTCTTTTATATTTATTTGGGAACTTTAACTAATCAAAATAGCTATTCTATACGGGAAAAGGAGGAAGTTATGAAAGGAAGATGGAATCAAAAATTATGTGCTGTAGCAACTGTTTCAATGTTGTTATCATCAGCACCAGTTGGGGTATTAGCACAAGAAAATGCAAGAATTACTCAGTCAGACCCCGAAGAAGTATATGTTGATATCATTGGAGATGGGCAAAGAACCACGCTATTTAATGAAAATTGGAAGTTTCATCGTGGTGATATAAATGATGCTCAAAACAAAGATTACAATGATTCAACTTGGGAAACGGTGAATTTGCCACATGACTATAGTATTGATCAAGATTTCACAACAAGCGGAGAAGCAGAGAGTGGTTTTTTACCAGGTGGCGTTGGCTGGTATCGAAAAACTTTTGTAGTACCTAAAAAATATCAAGAAAAACAATTGATGATTGAGTTTGATGGCGCTTATATGAATGCTGAAGTTTATTTAAATGGGACAAAATTAGGTGAGCATCCATATGGATATACTGCTTTTGCATTTGATTTGACTGAGGGCTTAATCTGCGATGGTGAGACTGAAAATGTTTTAGTAGTAAAAACTAATAATAAAATTCCAAGTAGTCGCTGGTACTCTGGAAGTGGGATTTATCGAGATGTAAAGTTAACAGTTACAGATAAGGTTCATGTTGGCTATAATGGAACTAAAATCATTGCTAAAGATTTAGAAAATACTAAGGACAATAATGTTAAAGTTGATGTTACAGCAACAATCGATAATGATAGCGATACAAATAAAACGATCACAGTTAAAAATACTTTATTGGATGCTCAAGGAAATGCCGCGGGTAGTACCGTCACTAATGAAGTTGAATTAGCAGCTAAAAGTACAAAAGATGTAAAACAGGAAGTGTCTGTTATTGCTCCTAAATTGTGGTCCACTGAGGATACAAATTTATATACAATGAAAACTGAAATCGTGGCGGATAATAAAGTTTTAGATACTTATGAAACTGAGTATGGTTTCCGCTATTTTGATTTTGATAATAATACAGGTTTTTCATTAAATGGTGAAAAAATAAAATTAAAAGGTGTTTGTCTGCACCATGATCAGGGTGCACTAGGAGCAGTTGCTAATCGTGATGCAATTGAACGGCAGGTCAAAATATTAAAAGAAATGGGATGCAATGCGATTCGTGTTACCCATAATCCTGCGGCATCAGTTTTATTAGAAGTATGTAATGAAAATGGAATGTTAGTTATTAATGAAGCATTTGATGGCTGGACCGAATATAAAAATGGAAATGTTAATGACTACACTTCACATTTTAATGAAGTAATTAGTACCGATAATCAAATTGTTAATGGAAAAGCTGGAATGAAGTGGGGCGAATTTGATGTTAAAGCAATGGTTGATGGTGCTAAAAATGATCCAAGTGTAATTATGTGGTCATTAGGTAATGAAATTGATGAAGGAGTATCAGGAAATACCTCACATTATTTAAATTTAGTTGATGATTTAATTAAATGGGTTCAAGAGGTTGATACAACTCGTCCAGTCACAAATGGTGATAATCGCAAAAATACTAATCCAAATGCGATGCTCAGCCAAATTAATCAAAAAATATATGAAGCTGGTGGCGTGGTTGGAATGAACTATGCAAATGGTGATCAAACTATAGCTATGCACAATACTTATAGTGATTGGCCACTATACGGTTCTGAAACGGCAAGTGCTGTCCATAGTCGTGGAGTTTATAATACTACGGGTAAAGATGATAATACTTTACAAATGTCAGAATATGATAATGATGAGGCAAAAGTTGGCTGGGGACATTCAGCAAGTGATGCCTGGCAATTTGTTATTAAGAATGATTTCAATGCTGGAGAGTTTGTGTGGACTGGTTTTGATTATATTGGTGAACCAACGCCATGGAATGGAACTGGAGCAGGAAGTGCAAGTGGTCAGGGAGCTAAACCTAAATCATCATATTTTGGAATTGTTGATACTGCAGGATTTGTAAAAGATACTTATTATTTATATAAAAGTATGTGGGACGAAGATACAACTACTTTGCATTTAATGTCAACATGGAACAATGATGAAATAGTCAAAAATAATAATGGTAAGGTCAAGGTCGATGTATTTACTAATGCTGCAAAAGTGGAGTTATATTTAAATGGGAATAAAGTGGGGGAAGATACAGCAACAACGCATACTACTGCTTTAGGATATAAGTATCAAACATTTTCAAATGGAGAATTTTACCCAAGCTTTAATGTAACCTGGGCTTCAGGAACGTTGAGTGCTAAAGCATATGACAAAAAAGGTAATTTAATTACAGAAACTGAAGGAAGAAGCAGTGTAACGACTAATACCAAAGCTGCAAAATTAGCGATAAGTGCTGATAAAAAGGAAATTTTAGCTGATGGCAGTAGTTTATCTTATCTTACTGTCGATGTTAAAGATATGAATGGAAATATTGTCGCTGGAGCTGATAATCGTATTAATTTCAAGATTGAAGGAAATGGTAAAATTGTTGGGGTTGATAATGGTAATGCAGCTGATACTGATAGTTATAAGGGAACTTCACGAAAAGCCTTTTCAGGAAAGGCATTAGTGATTGTTCAATCTACTAAAGATGAGGGATCATTTACACTTAGTGCCAGCAGTGATGGTTTAAGTGGTTCAAATATTTCTGTCAAGACGGTTAAAAATGCTGTTGAGGGTGATGCTTATCTGCAAAGTTACACAATTGCTAAAAATTTATATGTTAATGTTGGTGAAGAACCTGATCTGCCTGCAAAAGTTGTAGGAACATACAATAATGGGGAGACAAGAGACTTAACGATTAAATGGAATGAATATGATAAAGAATCATTAAATAAAATTGGTGAGTTCACAATAACAGGAAAACTTCAGGATAGTGAAGCTGTAGTAACTGTAACGGTTCATGTAATTGGTAATGTCGTAGCCATGGAAAACTATTCAACAGTAACTAGTGCAGGAATTACACCGGTATTACCACAAACGGTTCGAGGACTTTATGAAAATGGAAATTATAGTGAGGCTTTTCCGGTTAAATGGAATATTCCTGCTGATGCTTTTAAAAATGAAGGAATGGTAACAGTAAAAGGTACAGTCAATGTTCTAAATGAAGTAAAAGATGTTACAGCAACTGTTCGAGTAGCACCAAAATTAGCTGATTCACAGAATATTGCTTCAAAGAATTATCAAGATACACCATTATTTACAAATGGGAAAATGGTCAATGGTGTTCCAAGTGAACCAACAGCAACGCCAATCAATGATTCATTGAGTGAATTAAATGATGGGATTACTAATGAAAGTGGACGCGAAAGCGCACGGTGGACAAATTGGAGTTTAAGAAATGAAAATCCTCCGGTGGATACTTATGTACAATTAGAATGGCAAAAAGAATACTTGATGCAAAATATTAAACTGTGGCATTTTACGGATAATCAATTCAGTGTTTTACCAGGTGATAACAATGTCCGGTTTGAATATTATGATGTTCCAACAAATTCATGGCAAGAAATTGAGTCTTCGCACATTACACAAGTACCATATACATCTGGTGATACTCCATATGGATTTATTCACCCGATTACAACTAATAAATTACGCATATGGATGAAGTCACCGCAAGTTAATAAATGTATTGGTTTAACAGAAATAGAAGTATATGATTATATTTTACCAGTAACTGCAAATTCATCTGCAAATCTAGATGATTTAAAATTAGATGGGGTTAATATTAAAGAATTTAATGGTTATCGAGGGTATGATAAGCTTACTAAAACATATACTGTTGATTTGAAAACAGCTGATACCCCATCAGTTATAGCTCAAGGTAATAATAATGAAGCAATTACTGTTTTACCAGTATATAATAATGAAGTAAAGATCATTGTTAGAGCGGAAGATGGTAAAACGATAGAAAATTATACTATTAAATATATTATCTCGGCAAACAAAGAGTTTCTTGAAAACTATATTGAAAGCGATGAAATAAAGAAAGTTTTTGAAACAAGTGAAGAATATACAGTCCAATCGTATCAAGAATTTAAGGAAGCATATGATCAAGCAATAGTGATTTTGAAAGATGATCAGGCAACACAAAAACAAGTTGATGATAGTTATGAAAAATTACAAACTATGTATCAAGCTTTAGTTAAAAAGACTGAAGAAAAAGTTGATAAGAGTCAGTTAGAAGCACTTTTAGCTATTGCTGATAAGATTACTGAAGATATTTTAAGTAGTCTTGATGCTGATTTAGTCAAAGAGTTTAAGACCGCTTTACAAGCAGCACAAGATATTTATACTGGAAATGATGTAACTCAAGCTCAGGTAAATGCTGCTATTACACGGTTAAATGTGGCAATTGAAAATTTAAATATTCGTGATTTCAATAAGATTAAATTACAGGAGCTAGTTGAGCGGACTGAAAAATTATCTGCTAAAGATTATACAAGGGCTTCTTGGGAACGATTAGAAAAAGCTTTATCAGCAGCCAAAATTGTCTTAGCAGATGAAAAGGCGACACTGGCAGCTGTTGATGAAGCCAAAACGGTTTTACAAAATGCACTAGAACAATTAGAGAAAGTTGCGATTAGCGAAGAGTCTTCTCAAGGAGTAAAAACTGGTGATGCGGCTAATTTTGCTGGTATATTTGCATTAATGGTTTCAACTGCGAGTCTGGTTTTATGGATGAAAAGAAGAAAAGAAAATAATTAATAATAATAGAAGGATGTTTTAATATGACATCCTTTTTTGGAAATTTGACATTTTTATGATTATCGTATTCGTTGTATATTCTTACTAAGATTGTATAATATAAGTATAGAAAAAGGAGGCGTTTAAAAATGAGTATACCAATAATTATTGTACTTATAGTAGTGGCGTTAATTGTGATTTACTGCATAGTTGCATATAACACATTAACTAAATTAAAGAACCGGGTTAAAACTAACTGGGCACAAATTGATGTGGTATTAAAAAGGCGGGCTGATTTGATCCCGAACCTTGTTGAAACAGTCAAGGGGTATGCTAGTCACGAAAAGGAAACGTTAGAAAATGCAATAAAAGCAAGAAATACTTATGTGACTGCCAATAGTCCTCAAGATCAGCTTGCAGCTTCTGGTGAATTAAATCAGGCTTTAAGCCGATTAATGATGTTAGGTGAAGCTTATCCGGATTTAAAAGCTAATACTAATTTTATGGAATTACAAAAAGAATTGACAGCTACAGAAGATAAAATTACGTATGCACGACAATTTTATAATGATTCAGTAAATAAATATACCAATCAAACAGAAGTTTTCCCTTCAGTGCTTATTGCAAAAATATTTGGTTTTGGAACTTTTGATTATTTTGAGGTTCAAGAAACAGATAAAGAAGTACCAAAGGTTAAATTTTAAAATGAAACTTAAAAAATTATTTTTAGCACTCTCAATCTTTCTGGTTTCTTTGATGCCGTTACCTGTTTTGGCATCAGGGAATGACCTTCAAGCGGTTAATATGAACATTTATATTAATCAAGATGGTTCAGCAAAAGTTGAGGAAACTTGGAAGATGGATGCGATTGAAGGAACAGAAAACTACAAGGCATTTAATAATCTTTATGGGGCTACGATCAGTGATTTTTCTGTTGTCGATGAAAAAGGAACAAAATATCAATATGTTGATAATTGGGATATTGATGCTAGTCGTCAAGAGAAGAAAAATAAATGTGGGATCATTGAAAAGAGTGATGGTTATGAGTTATGTTATGGGATAGGTGATTATGGTCAACACACATATACGATGACTTATACGATTACTCCATTTGTTAATCAATATAGTGATGCTCAGGGGTTTAATTGGCAATTACTTAATCAGGAAATGAATCCTAAACCAGCTGAATTTGAAGCAACGATTAGTTCTGATTACAAGTTTTATGATCAAGATAGTGATATTTGGGGCTTTGGCTATGAAGGACAAGTTATTTTTGATGATCATGGAGCGATAATTATATCGAATCGTGATTTAAACAATAATCGTCGAGGCGATATTAATCATGTTAATATTTTAGTTAGAGTACCCGATGGAACTTTTAGCAATGCAATAACCAAAAATGAATCATTTGAAGCTGTTTTAGAAGATGCACGTGATGGCTCAAGTTATCAAGAAGATTCTAGTGATGGTTCAATATTTATGTTTATTGGTATTAGTGTTGCGGTACTTGCTGGGATAATTGCAGTAATTGTTGGAGTTGTATCTAAAGCAAACAAAAATAAACAATTATATTTTAGTGACGGTAACAATGAAATTCCGACAATGGAACATGTTAATCCGTTCCGTGATATTCCTTGTCATAAAGATATCTATTATTTTTATTACGTTGCAACAAAAGCAGGGATTATCCAGCAAGATGATCGTTCAGGTATCTTGTGTGCTATGTTGTTAAAATGGATCAGAGATGGCTATGTGAATTTTACCATGGAACCGGGCACTGGCTGGTTTAAAAAAGATAAATATGAAATTGATTTCAGTGGTGAGATTCCAACAGAAAATATTTTAGAAGAAAAGATGTTAGGTTATTTTCGGGAAGCAAGTGGTGATAATCAAATCTTAGAGAATAAAGAATTTGAACGTTGGTGTAAACGGAATTATGAAGAAATCGAAGATTGGTTTAATGATTTGATTGAATTTGAAGAAAAAGAATTAAAAGAAAAAGGCTTAATGAAAAAGCAAACAACTTATAAAAAGTTCTTAGGAATAGATATTGCAAATGAAAAAGTAGTTTATGAACCATCATTTAGAGATGATATCATTTATACTAAGGGATTAAAACGCTTTTTATTAGACTTTAGTAGTATTGAAGAAAAAGAAGTAATTGAAGTAAAACTCTGGGAAGAATATTTAATGTTTGCTTCAATTCTTGGTATTGCTGACGAGGTAGAAAAACAAATTGGTAAACTCTGCCCAGAATTTAATCAATATTCAAATATTGATTACACTTATACGATGTTAGCAACGAGAACATTTATGTACGGTGGTGTTCGTAGTGCAGCTAATGCATATAGTGCAGCTCATAGTTCATCGTATAGCGGTGGCGGTGGTTTTAGTTCCTTTGGCGGAGGCGGAGGTGGTTTCTCCGGAGGCGGCGGAGGCGGAAGCCGATAAAATAAAGAAAACCTGGAAGAACGAAATGAACCTCCTAAGTTGTTGCTTCAACTTAGGAGGTTCGCTTCAAAACTCCAGGTTATTTTATTGTTGTGCTTCTAATTCAGCGATTTTATCAGCAAATTGAGGTAAGTGTTTTTTATGAGCAATCAACATTTCATCTAATAATGTTTTAGCAATTTGACCACTTGGAACTAATGGATTAATTGTAAATGCATGTAATGCTTTACCATAATCACCAGTAACGGCGGCTTCAATTGTAGTTTCTTCCATTGCTTTCATAATTTGAACCATTCCCCGAGCTGCAGGTTTTAATGTTCCCCAAGAAATTGGCATTGGCCCTGCTGCTGTAATGATAGCAGATACTTCAGCTACACTATCATATGGAAGATCAGTTAATGCCCCTTTGTTTTGTGTTGATACGACCATAGTTGTACGTTTATCATTATAGATTGAGTTGATTAATTCACAAGCAGCATCACTATAATAAGTACCACCACGTTTTGTCAATTGTTCTGGTTTATAATCTAAATTAGGATCTTTATATAATTCAAATAATTCAGCTTCTGTTCTTTTTACAACTTCAGCACGAGTACCATTTTCTTTGAAGTCGGCAATTTCATCTTCAAGCATATCATCAGTGATATAGTAGTAACGGTGATACATACATGGCAGATATCCTAAATCTTGGATTTGTTCTGCAACAAATGAAATATTTTTAATATTTGCTACTCCGGCATCAGCGGCACGTTTAGCGGCTTTTTCCTCTTCTTCCTTTGCACGTGTAGCATTAGCCCCAAATTTTCTTAAACCATCGTTTTCAACATATAGTTTTTGAATTGCTTTATCAGTTAATTCAGTTCCATCAACATCCCATACTCGATGCCAGTGAAAATGGTTTAATCCAGCGAATTTAAAGAATAATTCTTCTTCGTTTTTATCTAAAGCTTTCCCAACCATTTTACGGCAAGAGATAGGTACATTACATAAACCAACAACTTTATCCCATTTACCATATTTGATAACAGCTTCAGTAACCATTCCACTAGGATTAGTAAAGTTTACTAGCCAGGCATTTGGACATAGTCTTTTCATATCTTCAACGATTTCTAAGATAACAGGAACAGTTCTAAATGCTTTAAACATTCCTCCGGCACCATTTGTTTCTTGCCCAATAATCCCATGACTTAAGGGAATTCTTTCGTCTTTAATTCTTGCATCCAATAAGCCAACTCTAAATTGAGTAGTAACGAAATCAGCGTCTTTTAAAGCTTCTTCACGATCTAATGTTAAATGAATCGTCATAGGAACACCCGCAGCTTTTACCATTCTTTGTGCCATTGCTCCAACGATTTCTAACTTTTCTTTACCTTCTTCAATATCAACTAACCACAGTTCTTTGATAGGTAGTTCATCATATCTTTTAATAAATCCTTCAACTAATTCTGGAGTATATGAACTCCCGCCACCGATGGTAGCAATTTTTACAGGTCTTTTTGCCATTTGTAAATCTCCTTTGTTTTTTGTTACAAGGCTATTATAACGGCAAAAGAAAAGAAAGTGGTCTTTTTTCAGGTGATGAAAACCGCTTTCATTTTATGAAAATAATATAATAAGTTATCGTGCTTATGGTAATAATTAATATATTATTTTAATAACAGGTTGTATGGATTGATAGTTCCGGGAATTACTTGTAAATAATCATTTTTTAATAATTCATTGATTACATTGCATAATATATTAATATCGGTTTCTTCACCAGTACATTCAAGATAGAGACTTTGACTGCCACAAGCATCACGTAATTTGAGAATGTAGTCAAATTGGCGTTCTTTTAATAAATTATTGATGTCTTGGACTTGGAAAATTGAAATTGTTTTCATGTTTTTAACTCCTTTTGTTAAAATAATGTTATAATTTCATTATATAAAAGTCAAGGAGGATATATAATGGCTGCAACTGAAAAAGAAAAAGCAACCAAGCTGGCTCATGAGTTAGTCGCATACATAGAGAGTGAACAAAGTGATTTGAAGGCTAGTGATAATGAATTTGATGCTTTATGGCAAAGCATTTATGATGTTTGTATGCTAGTTCACTTTAACATTTTAGATGAACTCTTGAGTGAAGAGGAATATTTAGAAGGAGTTACTTGGCTAAAAGACTATCAACATCTCACTAAAGATTACCAAGATAAAGAATTGGAATTATGAAAGGATAAAGAATAATGAAAAATTATTTAATTGTTACCGATACAACAAGTGCGATGAACGGGGTTCAAGCGAAAGAATCTGGAATTGAGTTAGTCTCACTAAGTGTACTGATTGACGGGATCGAGTACAAAGACCAAATTGATATTTCAACGGAAGAATTATATAAAAAACTGGAAGCTGGATGTATCCCTACGACATCACAGCCAAATACTGGATATTTACATGAATTAATGGCGAATTGGAAAGCTAAAAATTATGAAGCTATTATCATTATCACCTGCAGTAGTGATTTAAGTGGAACTTGGAGTGGATTTAATCTTGTGAAAAATCAGTTAGAAATGAATAATATGTATATTTATGATAGCCGCCAAGTTGGTGCACCTGTCATGGATATGGCATTAGCGGCTAAACAGATGGCTGATAATGATCATGATGTAAATGAAATTTTTGAAATGTTAGAAATGAAAACTAAAAATAGTTTTTCTTTTTTAGCCCCATTTGATTTTAAGCAATTGGCGCGCTCGGGACGGTTATCGCCGGTAGCTGCTAAAATGGCATCAATCTTGAAAGTAAAAGCTTTACTTTATTTGAAGGAAGATGGTAGTTGTGTCGATAAATATGCGATGAGTAGGACAGAATCAAAAATTGTTAAAACTGTAATTGACAAATTTAAAAATGCTGGTGTTAATGCTAAGGATTATACATTATACATCTCTCATGCTGATAATGAAGAATCAGCGCTGAAAGCAAAACGATTATTACAAGATATTTTTGATAATATTGAGGTTATCGTAAACAAGTTACCAGCTGTATTGACTTGTCATGGCGGGATGAAATGTATATCTGTGCATTATATACATAAGATGTAATAGGTGAGAAAATGAAAGTTGTTGATATGCATTGTGATACCATCTTGCGGCTTTATGATGAAGGTGGCTGTTTATCAAAAAATGATTTTAATATTGATTTAAAGAAAATGGTTAAAGGTGATTATTTGTTGCAAAACTTTGCGATGTTTGTAAACTTAAGTGATCATCTTGATCCGCTAACAAAGGCACAGCGATTAATTGATCTATATTATACAGAACTAGAAAAAAGTCCTGAGCTGATTAAACCAGTATATAGTTATGAAGATATTCTTAATAATCAAAAAAATGGTCTAATGTCAGCGATGCTTACATTGGAAGAAGGGGCAGTCGTAAATAATGATCTTGCAATCTTACGTAATTATTATCGTCTAGGCGTTAGGATGATTACTTTAACTTGGAATCATCCTAACGGAATAGGTTATCCTAATTTGATTAGTACTAAGGAATTTAAAGATTTATATCATTTAAATACAGAAGATGGATTAACTGATTTTGGGATTGCTTATGTCAAGGAAATGGAGCGGTTGGGAATCATTATCGATGTTTCACATTTGAGTGATGCGGGATTTTATGATGTATTAAAATATACGACAAAACCGTTTGTTGCATCACATAGTAATGCTCGTAGCGTTTGCGGAGTTGCTCGAAATATGTCTGATGATATGATCAAACAGTTAGCGAAACGTAATGGCGTCATGGGAATTAATTTTTGCGGAGATTTCTTAAAACCATCGAGTCATGGCGGGATGCGTTCATGTATTGAAGATATGGTTAAACATATTTTATATATTAAGGAACTGGTGGGGATAGATTATGTTGGCTTAGGTAGTGATTTTGATGGTATTGATCAAAACCTTGAATTAGCTGATGCTTCGATGATGCCCCAATTAGCTGCTGCACTGCAGGAAGCTGGCTTTAGTGAAAATGAAATTGAGAAAGTTTTTTATAAGAACGTTTTACGTGTTTATAGTCAAATTTTATAGAAACAGAAAAACGACAAGTGGGGAAATCACTTGTCGCTTTTATTATTAGTTATCAGGGAAAGGATACTAATAATACATGATATCAGGGAAGGATATCTTTATATATTGTTTGTAGTCATTATATTGAAGGGAAAATCGAATATTTCTTTTGACTACATTGTTAGTATATAACTAAACAATGGTGAAAATGTATATAGAATATCTTAAAATATGTGATAATTATTCGTTCGGATAGATATCGAGCTATTTTAAAATGGCGAAATATAGTGTATAATACACATAAGTGGAGGAATGAGGATGAAAAGCTTATTTTATCGTTTAATTATCTTTTTAGATACAGCTAGTGAAGCTGATACAAATTATAATATTGCCTGGTATATGGCTCATAATTTTTCAAAAGTGGCCAAAATGGGAATTAGTCAGCTTGCTAAAGAATGTTATGTATCCCCGGCAACGATTTCACGTTTTTGTCGTGCTTTAGGATATGAAAATTATGCTCATTTAAAACAAGAATGTTCTTCATTTGCTTCAGATAGCAAAAAGTTTAATAATTTAATTAATGTTCCTTTGGACATGATGAAAGATAAACCTCAAGAATGTACTAAATATTATAGTGATCAAGTATGTGATGCTATTTCAAAATTGTCACAGCGGTTAGACTGGAATGTGATTGATAAAGTTCTACAGGCTATTCATGATAGTGATTCAGTAGCTTTTTTTGGAACTCAGTTTTCTCATTCTGCAGCGTTGCATTTTCAAACTGATTTACTAATGCTGGAAAAGTTTACAATGGCATATATGGAAACAGAACGTCAGATTGATTGTGCGCGTTTGATGGATGAAAATAGTGTTGCAATTATTGTGACAGTAAATGGATTTTATGCACGGAGTAATTCGAAAGTTTTACAGTATTTAAAGAAATCAAAATGTAAGGTTGTTTTAATGACAAATAATCCAGGGATAGATATTGGAATAAACGTTAATTATACGATTGTATTAGGTGATAGCGAACAGCGAAAGATTGGTAAACATACGTTATTAACAGCAGTTGAATTGATGTCACTGCGATATTATTCTTTATATTATCCAGGAATTCAGGAAAAAATTATCTAGAAAGGTTTTAACCTTTTTTTATGGAAGGAAAAAGTTATGCGTGAGATTAAATGTGAAGATATTACAAAAACAGTAAAACAACTATGTATGGAAGCAGCTTGTAATTTACCCAGTGATGTGTTTAAGGCACTTAAAGATAAGACAGATACAGAACCATATCCCTTAGCTAAAAAGACTTTGGAAGTATTGATTGATAATGCTGATTTAGCTAAAGATAATATGATGCCGATTTGTCAAGATACTGGTATGGCTTTTGTGTATATTACAATTGGACAAGAAGTTCATGTGGATGGTGATTTAAAAGCTGCTATTAATGAAGGAGTGCGTCAAGGGTACGAGGAAGGTTATCTTCGTAAATCAGTAGTTGATGATCCATTATTTGAACGGATCAATACTAAAGATAATACCCCAGCAATTATTTATTTTGATCTTGTTTGTGGTGATGAATTTAAAATTGTTGTAGCTCCAAAAGGATTTGGGTCTGAAAACATGTCACAAATTAAAATGTTAAAACCAAGTGATGGATTGCAGGGAGTTAAAGATTTTGTAATGAAAGTGGTTAATGACGCTGGACCTAATGCTTGCCCGCCGATGGTGATTGGTGTAGGGATCGGAGGGTCATTTGACAAAGTTACGATGTTGTCAAAACAAGCAATGATGCGTGAAATTGGAACCCATCACGAAGATAGCCGATATGCTGCTTTAGAAACTGAATTATTAGAGATGATCAATGCTACAGGAATTGGACCAGCTGGTTATGGTGGAAAAACTACGGCTCTATCATTGAATATTGAGACTCATCCTACTCATATTGCTGGAATGCCTGTTGCAGTAAGTATTTGCTGCCATGTAGCGCGTCATAAGGAGGCTTCATTATGATTAAATTGATAACACCGCTTACCGTTGAAAAAATAAAACAATTACATGCTGGTGATGAAGTGTTACTAAGCGGAACTATCTATACGGGTCGTGATGCGGCTCATAAACGTTTGATGGCTTTGATTGAAGAAGGAAAGGAATTACCTTTTCATTTAGAGGATCAAGTAATTTTTTATGTGGGACCAACGCCAAGTAAACCTGGTAAAGTATTTGGGAGTGGAGGACCTACAACGTCTGGGAGAATGGATGCTTTTGCACCAACAATGATCAAGTTAGGATTACGTTCGATGATTGGTAAGGGATATCGTCAGCAGGCAGTTAAAGATGCAATCATTAAATATCATGGAGTGTATTTTGGTGCTATCGGTGGAGCCGGAGCGATGATGTCTAATTGCATTAAAGAATGTACATTAATTGCTTTTGATGATCTTGGACCTGAAGCGATTCGACGTTTAGAAGTTGAGGATATGCCATTAGTAGTAGTGATTGATAGTAATGGTAACGATCAATATGAATTAGGGCGTAACGATTATTTAAGTACATGTAAATAAAGAGAAAGTATTAAAGAGGTAATATAATAATGTTTAAAAAGAAAAGAGATTATGGATATTACAGCAGTTATGGAACAAGTAGTCGAAGTCGCCTTAAGGTTGGACGCGTTGCTCTTGTTGGGGCTGTTGGGGTTGTCTTAGTTATTGGAATTGTTGTTGTGGTAAATTTGACACGGATTAAATTATTAATCAAGGGCTATTCATTTTCACAAGCAAGTGAAATTTTGTCATTAACAAAAGAACAAGAAAATGAAATTTTATCCCATGATAAACTTGATCATATTACTAATTGGATAGCAAATTCTAAAAAAGTTTCTTTATATGATGAATACGAAAAATATCTAGGCATGAATAAAAAGATGGAATATGCTGATGTTGTTACATATATTAATGGATTATTTAAAGAAGAAGTACCTAAACTAAAAAGTATGGGGTATAGTGAGAAAGTTATTTGGAATTTGATTAGTGATAAAGTATCAAAAGAAGATTTACAATATTTGATCGATCATAATTATACTGCCAAGGATTTAGAGCCTTATCGCAAAGTAAAAGGTTATCAAATTCAAAATCTTGAAGCGTATATCAACGCTTATAATAATTACAAAGACTATAATTATGCAGTATGTATTACTAACTATCCATTTTTGATTTCATCTAATGGTGAGCCTAAAGAAAGCTATACAATTACTAATCCTGATGATTTATTAGTTTTAGTAAAAAAAGGTTTCTATTTACCAGAAAGCTATGAACCTAAATTAGTAGATCCGGAAATTCCAGTAGCTCCAGATTGTCAAAATCCGAAAATGACTAAAGAAACATCAGATGCTTTAACTAAAATGTATGAAGCAGCTAAAAAAGAAGGATTAGAATTAGTTGTTAATAGTGCGTATCGTTCATATCAGACACAAGTTGATACAATGGCTGATTTTGAAAGACGTTTTGGCGGGCAGTATGCAAATGAATATGTCGCTCAGCCTGGAGCAAGTGAACATCAAACTGGTTTAGGAATTGATTTAACTAGTCAAAGTGTTGTAGAAGGTAAAAAAATCACTTTTGGTGATACTGATGAATATAAATGGGTAATTAAAAATTGTGCTAAATATGGCTTTATTATCCGTTTTGAAAATGGTACTGACGGAATAACGGGAATTGCTCATGAGCCTTGGCATTTACGTTATGTTGGTAAAGATGTAGCAAAAAAAATCGTTGAAAAGGAATGGACTTTTGAAGAATATTGTTTATATAACAATGTAATGCCAAAAGTTACGAAAAAATAATCTAGGGGTTACCTCTAGATTATTTTAATGAGGTAAAGAAATGAAAACATTAATTACTACTTTAAATTCAAAATATATACATAAGTCTTTATCGTTAAGATTGCTTTATGTAGCTACTAAAGAATATCATGAGGTGGATTTTAAAGAATATACGATCAAAGAGGATCTTGATACAATTGCAAATGATATTATTGAACAAAAAGTACAGGTTGTGGCTTTTAGTGTCTATATTTGGAATGTTGATTTAATAAAAATATTGATAGATAAATTAAAAAAAATGGACCCACAATTAGTTATTGTAATTGGAGGACCGGAAGTAAGTTATGAAATTGATTATTTTCTAGATAACTTTAAAATTGACTATTTAATTAGTGGTGAAGGTGAGGTGGCTTTTAAAGAACTGTTAGATTGTTTAGAAACACAGCAGCCGATTAATATTCAAGGAATTAGCAGAAAAGATAAGCGAGATTATCAACAAACTAAGCCGGTTGATCTACAATATCTTGAAACACTTGAATCACCTTATTTATTAAAACGTGATCTTGCTGATATGGATAAGCGGATTCTTTATTTTGAAACAAGTCGCGGCTGTCCATATCAATGCCAGTACTGTTTATCTTCATTAGAAAAAGGATTACGCTTCTTTAGTTTAGATTATTTAAAAGCGCAATTATCATTATTGCTTGATAGTGGAGTTAAGACAATTAAGCTGCTAGATCGGAGCTTTAATGCTAAAACAGCTCATGCTTTGGCGATTTTAGAATTTATTTTTAAGCATTATCGACCAGGAATTCAATTTCAATTCGAAATTAATGGTGATGTACTAGATCAGCGAATTATTGATTATATTAATGATTATGCTCCAAGAGGATTATTACGATTTGAAATAGGAATTCAGTCAACATATGAGCCGACAAATGAAATCGTTAAAAGATATCAAAATTTTGAACGGTTAAGTGAGGTAATTAAACAGTTACAGCAAAATCATAAAATTGATTTTCATTTAGATTTGATTGCAGGTTTGCCTTTAGAAAACCTAGAGAGATTTGCCCGATCATTTGATGATGTTTTTGCTTTTTATCCAAAGGAACTGCAATTAGGTTTTTTAAAGTTATTGAGAGGAACAAGTCTTCGAAAAGAGGCAGAAAAATATGGGTATGTATATGATGAAAATCCACCCTATGAATTGCTTTATAGTAATGATTTAAGCCCTGAAGATATTGGGAAAATTCATTTGGCAGAAGAAATGTTAGAGAAATTCTGGAATAGTGGCAAGATGCCAATAACAATGAATACAGTGATAAGAACAGTCGCTTCACCTTTTTATTTTTTCTTAGACCTGGGCAATTATTATTTGAAACAGCAATTTAAAATGTTTAAATTTCAAAATGATGAATTATTTAGTTATTTAGACGAATATTTAAATCGGCAGTATCAGGATTTATTGATTGAAGACTATTTACGGTTATCAAAAATAAAACCTAAACGCTGGTGGAAGGCCCGTTTAGATAAAAGCGAAGCACGTGAAACAATGCATTATTTGATAGAAAAATATGACTTAGACCAAGAAGAAGTCTTTAGATATGGGGTGGTTGAAAAGGTAACTGATGGCTACTTATTAGCGATTTATCAAAATTATCAGGTTAGTGTGAAAAAGTATTCTTGATAATGATAAACGGTTATATTACGTTAGATAACGTTTTCCTGTAATGGGAGAGCGTTTTATTTTATGATTATAAAAAGGGCTGGGTAAAGGAGTATATAACATGAATTAAAAATACAAATAAGATATACTTAATAGTGCATGGAGGGATATAGAATGATAGAAAATATTCGTAAGAGAGATGGGCGCCTAGTCGCATTTGAGTTAGATAAGATTGCAGGAGCTATATACAAAGCATTTGAAGCAAGTGGTGGTAAATATGAATTAAAAAATGCCATGAATATTGCTAAAACAGTTGAAACAAAGCTAGAAAAAAAGAAGAGTGAATTACCAACGGTAGAATTAGTTCAAGATACGGTTGAAGAAGTGTTGATTGAACAAGGATATGTACGAGTGGCTAAAGCCTATATTTTATATCGCGCTAATCGTACGCGTGAAAGGGATATGAAGTCACGGCTAATGAAGACTTTTGAAGAGATTACTTTTGCTGATAGTAAAGATAGTGATCTAAAAAGAGAAAATGCTAACGTGAATGCAGATGCTCCGATGGGGACAATGCTGAAATATGGAGCTGAAGCAGCAAAACAGTTTAATGAGATGTTTGTATTAAATCCTAAACATGCACGTGCTCATATTAATGGGGATATACATATTCATGATATGGATTTTTTAACTTTAACCACAACTTGTTGTCAAATTGATTTAATTAAATTATTTGCAGGAGGATTTTCAACTGGCCATGGAGTTTTAAGAGAGCCAAATAGCATTAGTATCTATGCTGCTCTAGCTTGCATTGCTATCCAGTCAAACCAAAATGATCAACATGGAGGTCAGGCAATTCCTAATTTTGATTATAGTATGGCACCAGGTGTTGCAAAATCATACTTAAAGCATTTTTATCATAATTTAGCTAAAGCAATTACTTTATTAGTAAAATTAGATGGTGAAGATATTGCGACTAAAGTAAAGGGAGAAATGCGTTTAAAACCTACTTTAGATAAAAATGAGGCATTTGAAGAACAATTAAAAGAAACACTGAAAGCTAATAAAGTAGATAAATTTGTAGATGAAATCGTTGAATTTGCAATTACAAGCGCTTATGAAGAAACTGATCGAGAGACATATCAAGCGATGGAGGCGTTTATTCACAATCTTAATACTATGCATTCAAGAGCTGGAGCACAAGTACCGTTTAGTTCAATCAATTATGGTATGGATACTTCAAGTGAAGGGCGCATGGTAATGCGTAATATATTATTAGCAACAGAAGCTGGGCTAGGTCATGGTGAAACACCAATTTTTCCAATTCAAATATTTAGAGTAAAAGAAGGAATCAACTATAATGAAGGTGAGCCTAATTACGATCTTTTTAAATTAGCTTGTCGTACCTCTGCAAAACGTTTATTCCCTAATTTTTCATTTGTTGATGCTCCTTTCAATAAACAATATTATAAAGGAACGCCAGAAACTGAAATTGCTTATATGGGATGTCGAACACGAGTTATGGGAAATGTTTATGCTCCGGACAAAGAAATTAGTTTTGGGCGTGGAAATTTAAGTTTTACTTCTATCAATTTACCAAGATTGGCAATTCGTTCTAAAGGAGATGTAAATGAGTTTTTTGATAAGCTTGATGGAATGTTAGATTTATGTATTGAGCAATTGTTAGAACGTTTTGAAATTCAATGTCGTCGTAAGGCTAAAAACTATCCTTTTTTAATGGAGCAGGGAGTTTGGCTTGATAGTGATGAATTAAAACCTGATGATGAAGTTCGTGAGGTTTTAAAACATGGAACTTTAACAGTCGGATTTATCGGATTAGCGGAAACATTAAAAGCTTTGATTGGGGTACATCATGGTGAAAGTGAAAAAGCTCAGATCTTAGGATTACAAATTGTTGCTCATATGCGCAAGGCAATGGATAAAGCAACTGAAAAATATAATTTGAATTTTAGTTTGATTGCTACTCCGGCAGAAGGACTTTCAGGTCGTTTTGTTAAAATGGATAAAAAACTTTTTGGAGAATTAGACGGGATTACTGATCGTGAATATTATACTAATAGTTTCCATATTCCTGTATATTATCCAATTAGTGCTTTTAAGAAAATAAAATTAGAAGGACCATATCATGAATTAACTAATGGTGGTCATATTAGTTATGTCGAGATGGATGGGGATCCGACTAAAAATATTGCTGCATTCGAAAAAATTGTTAGAGCAATGCATGATAATGGAATTGGTTATGGAGCAATCAATCATCCAGTTGATCGTGATCCAGTATGTGGTTATAATGGAATTATTGATGATGTTTGCCCGTTATGTGGAAGAAGCGAGGAAGAACATCATGGTTTTGAACGAATCCGGCGAATCACTGGTTATTTAGTAGGAACATTAGATCGTTTTAATGATGGGAAAAAGGCTGAAGAAAGTGATCGTGTAAAACACGAAACCAAGGAATGAATAATTAATGGAAATTAGATTATTTGGTACGGTTAATGATTCTATTGTTGATGGGCCGGGCTTAAGATATGCGATTTTTACCCAAGGTTGTTTTCATAATTGTTTAGGCTGCCACAATCCTAAAAGCCATGATATTAATGGCGGGTATATTAGAGATACTAGTGAAATAATTAATGAAATTGATGAAAATCCTTTATTAGATGGAATCACGTTATCAGGTGGTGAACCAATGTTACAAATCGAGCCTTTAAAAGAACTTTGTAAAGCTGCTCGACTTAGAAAACTAAATATTGTTATTTATAGTGGTTTTACATTCGAACAAATTATGGATGATCCTAATAAAAAAGCATTATTGGAACTTTGTGATATGCTAATCGATGGCAAATTTGAATTAGATAAAAAAAGTTTAGCTTTACTTTATCGTGGATCATCTAATCAAAGATTGATTAATATTCAACAATCTCTAAGCCAAGGAGAGGTAGTTGAATATTTGGCTGATGAGAATAATGAAATTAAGATTTAAGGAAGCACAGCTTCCTTTTTTGTTTACCTGTTCAAATTGAAAATTTGAACATATAGACTTAAGTCAGTTGAGCATAC